>WNFD01000518.1_pt1 | contig 38168 bp, 30 predicted proteins | sample 5400491 | NCBI WGS metagenome assembly WNFD01 (sample SAMN13153343, study PRJNA577476) | soil metagenome | isolation source: 120 cm saprolite under Douglas fir tree site 2 hole 2 replicate 2 | place: USA:California | collected 2015-04-18 | reverse complement strand
CTCGGCCTCGAGTACCAGCTTCTCCTTGCGGTCCCTGGCGCCTTCGCGCTCCTCCTCGAGCCCGGCGAAGTAGGCTTTCCGCCTCTTGGTGAACGCGTTGCGCGCCGAGGACAGCCGCTTCCACAGGGCCGCTTCGATGGCGCGCTCCGCGCGGGGCGCGGTCTTCCACTCGTCGAGCAGCTGCCGCATCCGCTCACCGCTGATCTTCCAGTGGGTGGCCTCGGCGGCGATCTGCTCGGCTTCGACGACGATGCGTTCCTTGACGTCCTTGGCCTCGGTGCGCGCGTGCTCGCGGGCGGCCCTGACCTCATCGCGCCGATGATCGACGAGCCCGCTGACAGCATCGAGCCGCGTGCGGAGGCCGTCCAGATCTCCCACCGCATGTGCGTCGGCGACTGCCGCGAGCAGCCGCTCGACGGTCGCCCGCGCCTGGCCCGGCGACAAATCAGTGGTCGTGACCCGCTGCTCGAGCAGGGCGATCTCGGTTTCCAGCGACTGATATTTGCGCTTGAAGAAGGCGAGCGCCTCCTCCGGGCTGCCTGCCTGCCATGAGCCAACCAGCCGCTCGCCCTCGGCGGTGCGCACGTAAACCGCACCGTCGGCGTCTACCCTGCCCCACGGATCGTTGGCGGTGCTCACAGCGAACCTCCTGCCCAGTCCGATCTCCGCTGCGCTGCCCTGCTCAGGTCTTCTTGATGGCCACGCTCTCGATGACGACCTTCTCCTTCGGATGACCGTCACCGGATCCGTTGGAGTTGTCGCTTCCTGCCTTCGCTACGTTCTCGACGATATCTAGACCCGCGACGATTGTGCCGAACGGCGTATAGCTGGCCGGCAGGCTCGTGTTCTTGTACACGAGGAAGAACTGGCTGCCGTTGCTGTTCGCCGCTCCCGTGTTGGCCATCGCCACGGTGCCCTGCGGGTACGAGGCCCCGGCCGTGTTCTCGTTGCCGAACTCGTAGCCGGGGCCGCCGGTGCCCTTTCCTGTCGGGTCCCCGCACTGCAACACGTAGATACCACTAGTGGTCAGCCGGTGGCACTGAGTGTTATTGAAGTAGTTTTTCCCGGCCAGGTAGACGAACGAGTTGACGGTGCACGTCGCCTTGCTGTTCAGCAGGTTGATGACGACGACTCCGCGATTGGTGTGGATTGTCGCCTGGTAGGTCGCCGTGTAGACAGGTGCAGTCGGCGGCTCGCCAACACTGCGGGACGCGGGCGGGTTCGAGGTGTAGGTGCAGCGCGTGGCCGGCTCGGCCGGCTGGGTGGGAGTCGGCGTGGCGGTAGCACTCGGGGTCGTTGTGGGCGACGCGGCAACGGATTTGCCGCTGCCGAAGCCGCCGAAGAGGAATACGATCCCGACCGCGATCCCGGCGACCGCGACTGCCGCCCCCCCGATTGCCGCGCGCTGCTGTAGCCGATGTGCCCGCTGCGCCCGCCTCTGCTGCTGGCGCTCCAGGCGCTCGCGGGCGAGCTTCCGCTGACGCTCCTTCTTACCCGCCACCCGTACGGCCCTCCTTACAGCTTTTGTCGTTCCCCGTGATCAGCGAAACTTCGCGAATCGTACCGGGGCAGCCGAGAAAGTGACACCACCGTTATCGGTTCGCCGCACCGGAAGGTGCCCGGAGCTGGTTTTACCCGGGGGTCCGGGGGTCGTCCCCCGGGTAAGTACAGCCGGTTCGCCGCACCGGAAGGTGCCCGGAGCTGGTTTTGCCCGGGGGTCCGGGGGTCGTCCCCCGGGTAAGTACAGCCGGTTCGCCGCACCGGAAGGTGCCCGGAGCTGGTTTTGCCCGGGGGCCCGGGGATTGGACCCCCGGGGCGGGCGCTGCCGGTTCGCCGCGTGATGGGTTCGCTCGGTAGCCTGTGGCAGTCACCCTCGCATGGCCGCGCGCATCGGACGCACTGCCACGCACCGCATGAATAAGCACCGTGTGAAAGAGGACGACTGTGCTCGTCGCTGGGTTCCCCGCGGGTTCGTGGGCCACGAACTGCTATGTCGTGGCGCCCGGCCCCGGCGAGGAATGCGTGATCATCGATCCGGGACAGGACGCTGAGCGAGGGATCAGCGAGATCCTGGCGGCCCGCCGCCTCAAGCCCGTCGCGGTGCTTCTCACGCACGGCCACATCGATCACATCTGGTCTGTCGTCCCGGTCTGCGGGGCGAAGGACATTCCGGCTTACATTCATCCCGGTGACCGGGCCCTGCTCAGCGACCCGGCTCGCGCGCTGCCGGCGGGCGCGGGCGCGCAACTCTGGGGCGGGCTCACGTTCACCGAGCCGGACGATGTCGTCGAGCTCTCCGACGGCGTGACGCTGCGGCTGGCGGGGGTCGAGCTCGTCGTGGATCACGCGCCCGGCCACACGCCCGGCTCTGTAACGTTCCGGCGGCCAGCGGACCCGGACGGTGCGGGCGGCGCCGGGTCGTTTTTCTCTGGCGACCTGCTCTTCGCCGGGTCGATCGGGCGGACCGACCTGCCCGGCGGCAGCTATCCGACCATCCTGGACAGTCTCGCCAGGGTCTGCCTGCCGCTGCCGGACGAGACCGTGGTGCACGCCGGGCACGGCCCGCAGACCACGATCGGCGCCGAGCGCGCGGCGAATCCCTGGCTGTCGAGGCTCGCGGCGACGCCACCCGCGCCGCGCGGCAGAGGACTGTGAGGGCAGGAGACCGCAGCGTTCAGGGGAGCGCCACGACGCTTCCGTTCGGATAAAAGATCTTGAAATGGAAGGACTGGAACCGGATGATCCGCAGCCATGCGGCAGGGGCGCTGCGGGCGTCGCACGCCGGTGACCGGGTGACCCTGGCTGGATGGGTAGCCCGGCGGCGGGATCACGGCGGCGTGGTCTTCATCGACCTGCGGGACGCGAGCGGGGTCATCCAGGTCGTGATCCGCGAGGAAGCGGACAGCGGTCAGTCCCGCGACCTGCGCGCCGAGTTCTGCGTGCGGGTGGCGGGGGAGGTGCGCCTGCGGCCGGAAGGGAACGAGAACCCGGAGCTTTCCACCGGCGCGGTGGAGGTCGCCGCGGACGAGGTGGAGGTGCTCAGCGAGGCCGACCCGCTGCCGTTCCCCGTCGAGGGCACCGGCGAGCTGAGCGAGGACGTGCGGCTTCGCTACCGCTACCTGGACATCCGGCGAGCCGAGACCGCCGCCGCGCTGCGGCTGCGGTCGCAGGCGGCCTACCTGGTCAGTGACGTGATGGCGGCCGGCGGGTTCGTGAACGTGGAGACCCCGTACCTGACCAGGTCGACCCCGGAAGGGGCGCGGGACTTTCTCGTGCCCGCGCGGCTGCGCCCCGGTTCCTGGTACGCCCTGCCGCAGTCACCGCAGCTGTTCAAGCAGCTCCTCATGGTCGGCGGTCTCGAGCGGTACTACCAGCTCGCCCGGTGCTTCCGCGACGAGGATTTCCGCGCCGACAGGCAGCCGGAGTTTACCCAGGTTGACATCGAGATGAGCTTCGTCACCAGGGAAGACGTCATCGAGGTCGCGGAGGACCTGGTCGAGCGGCTCTGGGGGGAGATCGCCCGGCACCGCGTGCCGAGGCCGGTCCCCCGGATGACCTACGCCGAGGCGATGGCCCGCTACGGCTCGGACAAGCCGGACCTGCGGTTCGGCTGTGAGCTCGCGGACCTGACCGGGTACTTCGCCGGGACCGGGTTCCGCGTGTTCCAGGCCCCGTACACCGGCGCGGTCGTCATGCCTGGCGGCGCGGCGCAGTCCAGGCGGGAGCTTGACGAGTGGCAGGAGTGGGCCCGCTCGCGCGGCGCGCGCGGGCTCGCCTACGCGCTGGTGGAGGCCGACGGCTCGCTGTCGATGTCGGGGCCGGTCGCGAGGAACCTGTCCGGCGCGGAGCGCGGCGGGCTGCCCGGCGCCGCGGGCGCCGGCCCCGGCGACTGCGTGTTCTTCTCGGCGGGCGGCCCGGCGGCGAGCCGCTCACTGCTCGGCGCGGCGCGGCTGGAGATCGGCCGGCGCCGCGGCCTGATCGATCCCTCTGCGTGGGCGTTCACGTGGGTGGTGGACGCGCCGCTGTTCGAGGAGGACGGCCGCGGCGGCTGGACGTCGGTGCACCACCCGTTCACCGCCCCGCTGCCGGAATGGGCGGACAAATTCGCCGCCGAGCCCGCGGGAGCGCTCGCCGACGCATACGACATCGTGTGCAACGGCAACGAGATCGGCGGCGGGTCAATCCGTATCCACCAGTCCGATACGCAGCAGCGGGTCTTCGACGTGATCGGGCTGTCGAGGGAGGAGGCGCAGGCGCAGTTCGGCTTCCTGCTCGAGGCGTTCAAGTACGGCCCGCCGCCGCACGGCGGGATCGCGTTCGGCTGGGACAGGCTGCTCATGCTGCTCGCGGGCCGTGACACGATCCGTGACGTGATCGCGTTCCCGAAGGCGGCGTCCGGGCTCGATCCGCTGACCGGAGCGCCGACGCCGATCACGGCGCCGCAGCGCAGGGAAGCCGGCATCGACGCCGCCCCGCCCTCCTCTGGCCCGCCCTCCTCTGGCCCGCCCTCCTCTGGGTAGTGTCAGCCTGTGGCCAGGGCGGAGCGGCAGCGGGACAGCCTGTTTGACGACGCCGAGGAGCAGGCTGCCGTGGCGGCCGCGCCGCTGGCGGTCCGGATGCGGCCGCGCACGCTCGACGAGGTAATCGGCCAGCGGCACCTGACGGGTGACGGTACCCCGTTCCGCAAGCTCGCCGACAACGATGCCCCGATGTCGGTGCTCTTGTGGGGGCCGCCAGGGACGGGCAAGACCACCCTCGCGCATGTGGTGAGCCTGGTCACCAGCCGCCGGTTCGTCGAGCTTTCCGCGGTGACGGCCGGGGTCAAGGACGTCCGGGCGGCCATCGACGCGGCCCGCCGCGAGCTGGGCATGACGGGTACCCAGACCGTGCTGTTCATCGACGAGGTGCACAGGTTCAACAAGGCGCAGCAGGACGCGCTGCTTCCGGCGGTGGAGAACCGCTGGGTGTCGTTCATCGGGGCAACCACGGAGAACCCGTTCTTCTCGGTGGTGAGCCCGCTGCTCTCCCGCTCGCTGCTGCTCACGCTTGAGCCGCTCAGTGACGACGACATCAGGATCGTTATCGGCCGGGCACTCGCGGATCAGCGGGGGCTGGCGGGCGCGGTCACGCTCGATGACGCCGCGCTCGACCATCTCGCGCGGCTGGCCGGGGGCGACGCGCGGCGGGCGCTGACCTACCTCGAGGCCGCCGCGCTCGGCCTGCCGGATGGCGGGTCGATCGACGTCGGGACGCTGGAGCGGGCGGTGGACCGGGCGGCCGTCCGCTACGATCGCGACGGCGATCAGCACTACGACGTGATCAGCGCGTTCATCAAGAGCATCAGGGGCAGTGACGCCGACGCGGCGCTGCACTACCTGGCCCGGATGATCGAGGCCGGGGAGGATCCGCGGTTCATCGCGCGCCGGCTGATCGTGCACGCAAGCGAGGACGTGGGGATGGCGGATCCCTCGGCGCTGCAGGTCGCGGTCGCGGCGGCGCAGGCTGTCGAATTCGTCGGGCTGCCCGAGGCGCGGATCAACCTCGCCCAGGCCGTGATCCACCTGTCCCTCGCGCCGAAGTCCAACGCTGTCATCAAGGCGATCGGCGCGGCCGGCGCCGACGTGCGCGCGGGCCTGGCCGGCTCGGTGCCCCCGCACTTGCGTGATGCGCACTATCCCGGCGCGGCCGGGCTCGGCCACGGCGGCGGATACCAGTATCCGCACGACTTCGAAGAGGGCATCGTCGCGCAGCGCTACGCCCCCGACTCCGTCGCGGACCGGACGTATTACGAACCGTCCGGGCACGGCGCCGAGGCGCGCTACGCCGAGCGCTCCGAGCGCATCCGCGCGCGCCTGCGCAAGCCCCGCGACCCGGACGAATCCTGAGCGTGGCCCCGCGCGGGCCGGGAAGCGTGGTGCGTGGGCCAGGGAATCGTGGCCCCGCGCGGGCCGGGAAGTGTGGTGCGTGGGCCAGGGAATGGTGTGGATGCCTCGGTGGTGCTGTTCCAGCTACGCCAGCGCGGCATCCACACCATTCCTGGGCAGGGGTCGCGCGGGTTCCTGGGCAGGGGTCGCGCGGGTTCCTGGGCAGGGGTCGCGCGGGTTCCTGGGCAGGGTCGCGCGGGTTCCTGGGCAGGGGTCGCGCGGGCGGGGCGGCGGCGCCCCGCTCTCGTTCGGCATAGAAGGCCCTGCAGTGCGCCGCCGGGACGTGCCAGCTGAGGGTGCCCCACTCCTCCCGTGCGTATGTCCGGGCTGAGCGGCGCTGGTCCGCGGGGCGCGGCGGTAGGGTCTGACGGATGGGAGAGCGGGCCAGCCAGGTGCCGGTTGTACGTGGTCAGACGGCAGGGTAGGAGGGCAGCATGGCGAATGCGGGGCAGCTGGCGGCGCTGATCGCCGCGGTGTTCTGGGCGCTTTTCGTCTGCGTCGGCATCGTCGTCCTTGTCCGGCTGGCGCGGCTGCTATCCGAGGGGGCCAGGCTGCTGTCCGGGCTGACCGCGCGCGGCGACCGGCTGCTCGAGCGGGCGAACTCTGCCATCGACCGGACCAACGAGCAGCTAGCCAGGACCAGCGCGATAACGGAAAGCATGGACGAGGTGACCGCAAGCATGGCTGAGCTGACCGAGCAGGTGTCGGCGCTCACCGGCCTTTCCAGGGCGATCATCGGCACCCCGCTCGGCAAGGCGGCCGCGCTCTCCTACGGGGTGCGAAGGGCCGTCGGGCTCCGTCGCGCCGGAGTCGCGGCGCTGCCAGACCGGCAGCAGCGCCAGGGCGCCCCGCAGAGCTTGCCTGGGGGGGCGACCCCCCAAGGCCCCCCGCGGCGCCTGCCAGGGGGGACGCCGCGGTGATCCGCAGGCTCTTCTGGCTGCTCCTTGGCGCTGTCGCGGGGATCACCGGCTACCGGCGGATGACGGCGCTCGCCCGGGTCTTCCGGGGCACGCGGGGCCGGGGCAGGCCCGTCAGGGGCGCCCGGGTCCGGGCGGCTGCCGGATTCGCCCGCGACGTGCGGGAGGGGATGGAGCTTTATATGGATCGGCATCCGCCACGGCAAGGCCCTACCCTCGGAGTGCAGGATACCGACCACGTGAAGGATGACCGCTGATGGAGTCGGCAGAGATCGGCCGCCGCTTTCTTTCCTACTTCGAGCAGCGCGGTCACACCGTGGTGCCCTCGGCCAGCCTGATCGCCGACGACCCCACGCTCATGTTCATCAACGCCGGGATGGCCCCGTTCAAGCCGTATTTCCTCGGTCAGCAGGTGCCGCCGTTCCGGCGGGCCGCCAGCATGCAGAAGTGCGTGCGTACCCCCGATATCGAGGAAGTGGGCAAGACCAGCAGGCACAACACGTTCTTCCCGATGCTCGGGAACTTCTCGTTCGGTGACTATTTCAAGGAACAGGCGATCACGTACGCCTGGGAACTGCTCACCGGGGCGGAGCGCGACGGCGGGTTCGGCTTCCCCGCGGACCGCCTATGGGCGACGGTGTACACCGACGACGACGAGGCGCTGCGGATCTGGCGGGGCCAGGTAGGGGTCCCTGCCAGCCGGATTCAGCGGCGCGGCCTGGCCGACAACTACTGGCACATGGGCGTGCCCGGTCCGGGCGGCCCGAGCTCGGAGATCTACTACGACCGCGGCCCCGAATACGGGCAGGAGGGAGGGCCGGTCGTAGACGAGGACCGCTACCTGGAGCTGGGGAATCTCGTCTTCATGCAGGACCAGCTGAGCGGGGTCCGCAGCAAGGAGGACTTCGACCTCCAGGGTGAGCTTCCGTTCAGGAACATCGACACGGGGATCGGCCTGGAGCGGATGGCCGTCATCCTGCAGGGCGTGGACAACGTCTACGAGATCGACACCACCTGGAAGGTGCTCGACCGGGCGGCCGAGCTGACCGAGCAGAAGTACGGCAGGGATCACAAGACGGACGTCGCGCTGCGCGTGGTGGCCGACCATGTGCGTACCTCGGTGATGCTGGTCGACGACGGGGTGCTGCCCTCCAACGAGGGCCGCGGTTACGTGCTCCGCCGGATCCTGCGCCGCAGCATCAGGAACCTCCGCCTGCTCGCGGGCAGCCAGCGCGGCGGCGCCGGGGGCGCGTCCGGCCCTGCCGACCGGCGGCGCGGCGACGACGAGCGGTTCCTGCACGAGCTGACCGCCACGGCCATCGACGCGATGGGCAGCCTGTACCCCGAGCTGCGCCGTGACGCCGCCAACATCCAGACGGTGATCGACGCGGAGGAGGCGGTGTTCCTCGGTACGCTCCGCACCGGCACCGCGATCTTCGACGCGGCCGTCGAGGAGACCAGGCGCCGCGCGTCGGGGACGCCCTCGCGGGGGGGTCTGGGGGAGCGCGAAGCGCGCGAAGCGTCGTCCCCCCCGGCAGTGCTGTCGGGGAACCAGGCGTTCCAGCTGCACGACACGTACGGCTTCCCGATCGACCTGACCCTGGAGATGGCCGCGGAGCAGGGTCTTTCCGTGGATGAGGAGGGCTTCCGCCGGCTGATGGCTGAGCAGCGCGGGCGGGCGAAGAAGGATGCCGCGGAGAAGAAGACCGGAAATGCTGATATTTCGGTATTCGCGGCGCTGATCGAGCGGTCAGGCGGCGTCACCTTCACCGGATACGACGAGGCGGCGGCCGAGACGACGGTCACCGGCATGCTCGTGAACGGCGCCTCCGTTCCGGTGGCCGGAGCGGGCACCGAGGTCGATGTAGTACTCGACCGGACTCCGTTCTACGCGGAGGGCGGCGGCCAGCTCGCGGACTGGGGCCGCATCTGGGCCCGCGGCAGCGGCGCGGGAACTGGCGCCGATATCGAGGTCTTCGACGTGCAGTCCCCGGTATCCGGGCTCACCGTGCACCGGGGACGGGTGCGGGCAGGCGAGATAGCCGTCGGCGCGCCGGTCTACGCGGAGATCGATATCGAGCGCCGGCGCGCGATCTCGCGGTCGCACACCGCTACGCACCTCGTGCACCGGGCGCTGCGCGGGGCACTCGGCGAGTCCGCGGCACAGGCGGGCTCGGAAAACGCCCCGGGACGCTTCAGGTTCGACTTCACGGCCGCGGGCGCGGTGCCGCCGTCCGTGCTGCGCGATGCCGAGGACGAGGTCAACCAGGTGCTCATCAACGACCTGGACGTCCGGGCCTTCCATACGTCACTGGACGAGGCGCGCGCACTCGGGGCGCTGGCGCTCTTCGGCGAGAAGTACGGCGACACGGTCCGGGTGGTCCAGGTCGGGGACTACTCCCGCGAGCTGTGCGGCGGCACCCACGTCGCGCGGTCCGGCCAGCTCGGCCTCGTGAAGATCCTCGGCGAGTCGTCGATCGGATCGGGCGTGCGTCGCGTCGAGGCGCTCGTCGGCACCGACGCGTTCCGCTTCCTCGCCAGGGAAAGCGTCCTGGTCAGCCAGCTCACCGAGCAGCTGAAGGCACGCAGGGAGGAACTGCCCGAGCGTGTCGCCGCGATCGTGGCACGGCTCCGCGATGCCGAGCGGGATCTGGAGCGGCTCCGCTCGGCCCGGCTGCTCAGCGAGGCGGCGGACCTGGTGCGCGGAGCCGAGGACATCGGCGGCGTTGCGTTTATCGCATACCGGGCGCCCGACGCCGTGGCGGCCGACGGGATACGAAAGCTCGCGCTCGACATCAGGGGGAGGCTGCCCGAGCAGCGGCCAGGAGCGGTGATGGTCGTCGGCGTTCCCGCGGACAGGCCTGTGGTCGTCATCGCGGTCAACGACGCCGGCCGCGGCGCCGGCCTGGCCGCGGGGAATCTGGTCAGGGTCGCCGCCACCGCGCTCGGCGGCGGCGGAGGCGGCAAGGACGATGTCGCGCAGGGCGGCGGCGCGGCGCTCAGCGCGGCCGGACCGGAGGTAATTGACGCTGCATTTAGTGCGGTTCGGGCGACTCTGGGAGACGTAGGCGGGGCCGGGGGCGTACCGTGAGGTCGTGCTGCTGTCTGCCAGGAGCGGCGATGCCGCCTGCGTCCGGTCCGCCGGAGTCGCCGGGATCGTGTCGGTGAGGCCGGGCGTTCGCCTCGCCGTCGATGTGGGTTCTGTGCGTGTCGGGGTCGCCCGGTCCGATCCGGCGGGCGTTCTCGCCACGCCACTGGCCACGGTGCCGCGTGGCCGGGGTGACCTGGACAGGCTCGCCGGGCTGGCCGTCGCCAGCGATGCGATCGAGGTCATCGTCGGCCTGCCAGCCACGCTGAGCGGCCGTGAGGGAGTCGCGGCGGCGGATGCCAGGAGGTTCGCCGTCGCCCTGGCCGGGCGGCTGGCACCGGTCCAGGTCCGCATGGTCGATGAACGTTTCACGACGGTGACCGCGCACGACGCGTTGCGCAGCGGCGGAAGAGACGCAAGGGCGCGTCGCGCGGTGGTAGATCAGGCAGCCGCTGCCGTGCTGCTGCAGGCCGCACTGGACTCCGAGCGTGTCACGGGCGTTCCATCGGGCCAGCCGGTGGCGGGCCAGCCGGTGGCGGGCCAGCCGGTGGCGGGCCAGCCGGTGGCGGGGCTGCCAGGGGAGCCGACCGGCGGAGTGGCGGGTTGAGCCGGGGCGGGCACCGGCGTCATGGCCGGCCTGAGGACGAGCAGGGCTGGTACCCGGAGGAGCAGACAGAGGCGCCGCCGGAATACGAACGCGGCGGCGGTCCCTACCGGACCGGCGCAGGCGGTTATGGCTACCCACCCGATCCCTACGGGCAGCCCGGAGCGCGCGAAGCCGCCGAGCACGTGCGGCCGCCCGGAGGGCCTTATCCAGATCCAGGGCAGGCGGCGGATCCGTACCGTGGCCCTCAGGGCCGTCCCGCGCAGCAGCCCTGGGCAGGTGCTCCTGGTTCGGGGCCGGATGGCTATGGCGCCAATTCCCTGCCGGTCCGCCAGCCGGGTGCCTACGATGCCGGGCCGGGCCGTCGGCCGGACGCCTATGATCCGGCCGCGCGGCCGGATGTCCCCGGCGGGACTTCGCGCTGGTCGGCCCCGCAAGCTCCTCGCGCCCTGCCACCAGGGCCGTCCGGGGCGCCGGGCAATGCCGGCCAGGCTCTGGAGCAGCCCGGCTGGCGGGCACAGCCTCAGCAGGCACAGCCTCAGCGTGCCCTCCCTGGCGGGGCTGATTCGCGCCAGAGCGCGCCCCAGGCCAGGCACGGACAGCGCTTCCCGGGGGATGCCCCCCGGCCCCCGATGGGCTTCCCGGGGGACGCCCCCCGGCCCCCGATGGGCTTCCCGGGGGACGCACGCCGGCCCCCGATGGCGCCCGGCTCTTACCCGCAGGTACCGCGGCAGGACCAGCCCCGGTCTCATCCGTCCGGGCCGTTCATGCAGGCGCCGCTGGCCGATCCGGTCAGGCACCGGCAGGTGTCAGGCCCGTACCCGCGGCTGCCGGAGGATGACCCGCTCCAGGCGGGGAATGCGCCACCTCCAGGCCGGCCCAGGCATGCCGGGCCAGGCCAGCTGCCATCACCCCGGCGAGAAGCGGAGGAGCGGGGGGCGCTGGAGGGTCGTCCCCCCAGGCCGGCACCGCGGCCCCCCGGCGGCGACTGGTCTCCCGGCGAGCGCGACCGCTATGCCGACGAGGAACGGGCCAGGTACTACCCGCAGACCCGGCCGGGAGCACGTGAGGATCGGTATCCGGACACGCGGCGGCCGGCAGGCGAACGTGACCGGTACACCGACGGCGGCTGGCATGCCGGCGATGAAGACCCGCAGGCGTGGGATGAGGAAGGGTACGACGAGGACTTCGTCCCCGGCATGGACGATGCGCCGCGCGGCGGCGGCGGCCGGACCGGCCGGACCGGTCGCGGCGGGCGGAACGGCGGCCAGCGGCGGCGGGCGCGCTGGATAGCACCGCTCGTCGCCGTGCTAGTGATCGTTCTCCCGTTGTCCATCGCGGGTCTCTACGGATATAACTTCGTGACCAGCCGGTACTACCCGGCTGACTTTTCCGGTAGCGGCACGGGGCAAGTCGTGGTGCGGATCCAGTCCGGTGACACGGCCACGGTCGTGGGACAGCGGCTGATGAGCGCCGGAGTCATCGCGAGTGTCCGCGCCTTCGTGCTCGCGGCGGAGCACAGCACCAGCCAGACCGCACTCGAGCCTGGCTTCTACCGGCTGCACAAGCAGATGAAGGCGACGCTCGCATTCACCCTGCTGCTCGCTCCCGCCGCACGGGACCAGATCAAGATCACCGTACCGGAGGGCCGCCGGCTGTCGCAGGTCCTGGCAACGCTCGGCGCGCTTTCTGGCATGCAGCTGAGCGACTACCAGCAGGCGCTCAGGAATCCGGCGTCGCTCGGGCTGCCCTCGTTCGCCCGCGACAACCCGGAGGGCTATCTCTTTCCAGCGACATACGAGATCCAGCCCGACATGACCGCCGCCGACGTGCTCAAGGGGATGGTCAGCCGGTTCAACCAGGAGGCGGCGAGCGTCAGCCTGGTCCAGGCCGCCGCCGGCCTGCGGCTGACCCCGGCGCAGGTCATCATCGTGGCCAGCCTGGTCCAGGCAGAGGGCGGGGCGGTCTCCGACTATCCCAAGATCGCCCGGGTCATCTACAACCGGCTTGCGCAGGGCATGCAGCTGCAGCTGGACAGCACGGTGATGTACGCGCTGCACACCTACGGAATCCTTGCCTCGACACAGCAGCTCCAGGTGTCATCGCCGTACAACACCTATCTGCATTCCGGCTTGCCGCCAGGGCCGATCGACAACCCGGGCGACGCGGCGATCAGAGCCGCGCTGCGGCCGGCCAACGGCAACTGGGTGTATTTCGTGACCGTCAACCCGAAGACCGGCCAGACAGAGTTCACCGCGGATCCGAACCAGTTCCAGCAGTTCCAGGCAGAGCTGCGGGCGAACCTGGGACAGGGGTGATGAAGGCCGCCGTCCTTGGCTCGCCGGTCGCTCATTCGCTGTCGCCCGTGCTGCACCGTGCCGCCTATGCCGCGCTCGGCCTGGAGGACTGGACCTACCAGGCCATCGAGTGCGACGAAGCGCGCCTGCCCGAGCTGATCGCATCGCGGCGCGACGGCTGGGCCGGGCTCTCGCTTACCATGCCGCTGAAGCGGGCGGTGCTCCCGCTGCTCGATCACATCGAGCCGCTCGCCGCCGAGGTGGGCGCCGCCAACACGGTCGTGTTCGCCGGCGGCTCCCTGCACGGGCACAATACCGACGTCCCCGGCATGGTCGCCGCGCTCACCGGGGCGGGCGCCCTCTCAGTGCCCGGGCGGGCCACGATACTCGGCGGCGGCGCGACGGCCTGCTCGGCACTCGCCGCGCTTCGTGCGCTGGGGCTGCGAACGATGGTGGTGGCCGTGCGGGATCCGGCCAGGGCGGCCGGGCTGGCCGCCGCCGCGCGCCGGCTTGGCGTGCGCGCCGAGCTCAGGCCCTTCGCCGAGCACGCGGACCGCGGCGGGGAACTGCTCATTTCCACCGTGCCGGCTGAGGCGGCGGATATTTATGCCGAACGGATACGCCGTGGCAGCTACGCGCCTGGTGCGGTGTTTGACGTGCTGTACCATCCGTGGCCGACACCGCTGGCGGCAGCGGCACGGGATCGCGGGGCCGTTGTGGTGGGCGGATTCGACCTGCTGCTGCACCAGGCCGCCGGGCAGGTCGAGCTAATGACGGGAAAGACGGCTCCCGTCGAGTCGATGCGCGAGGCAGGGCTGGCTGAGCTCGAGTGCCGGGCCGCCGCGCGTGCTGTCGGCTGACGTGTCTGGCTTACTCCGTCAGATCAGCGATTTATGCTGGCCAAGACTATTTTTCGATAGTGTGTGATATTGACAAGGTTACCGTTATACTGTAGCCTCGTACCCATACCAGTACGACGTATACGCGTCGTACTGCAAGCGGAGGACCACCTCCCACCTTGTCGGCCATTGGTCGGCGGGTAGCCTGGTCGGCCTTGTCCTCGTCAACACGGTGCGAGCAAGAAACGGCGCGAGCACGTATGGCGTCGGCTCGTGACGGTGCTAGCGTGTGCAGAGCTGACCGGCCGGACCGGACGCTCTAGTCACGGCACGCGCACCGCGTGACCTGCGCTGAGAGAGTCCGGTAGCGGCGTTCTGCCAGCCCTCGGGCTCATCCCGAGGGTAGCCAGGCGCGATGTCGCTGTCGTGGTCGCCCCGCATGTATGCCGTGCGGGGCTTTTCTCGTGGGTGGCGGCGCCGAGGTGGCGCGCGGCCCGCGGGAAGCATCCGCCAGGCGTGGTCGCGGCAAGTCCTGCCCGGAGATTCCGCGGCGGGAGTGAGGCTCATGGAGGTCACATCAGCGCTGAACCGCGTATCAACGAGCGCATCCGCGTACCCGAGGTCCGGCTCATCGGGGCAGCGGGGGAGCAGGTCGGCATCGTCTCGATCAACGACGCGCTCCGGTTGGCCCAGGAGGCCGACCTCGACCTGGTAGAAGTGGCGCCGACGGCACGGCCGCCGGTCTGCAGGCTCATGGACTACGGCAAGTTCAAGTACGAGTCCGCGGTCAAGGCCAGGGAAGCACGCAAGAACCAGGCGCAGACGGTCATCAAGGAGATCAAGCTCCGGCCGAAGATCGACCCGCACGACTATGGCACCAAGAAGGGCCACGTCGAGCGCTTCCTCAAGCAGGGGGACAAGGTCAAGGTCACGATCATGTTCAGGGGACGCGAGCAGTCCCGCCCCGAGCTCGGGTTCCGCCTGCTTCAGCGCCTCGCCGGCGATGTAGAGGAACTCGGCTTCGTGGAGGCGCAGCCCAAGCAGGACGGGCGGAACATGATCATGGTGATCGGCCCGCACAGGAAGAAAAGCGAGGCGAAGGCCGGCCGCATAGCCGAGCGGCCCGACCGGCCGGTGCCGCGACCGCGCCGCGCCCAGCCCGGCGCTGCTGAGCCCAGCGCGGGTGGGCCCAGTGCGGCTGAGCCCAGCGCGGGTGAGCCGGACGAGCATGAGCAGGAAGCGGAGAGCGGGTCGGCTGAATCGGTCGAGCAGCCGACCGTGACCGGCAGTTAGTACGCGTTTACAGGAATTGGAGACGACGGCGACATGCCGAAGATGAAGACGCACAGCGGGGCCGGCAAGCGATTCCGCCTCACCGGTTCCGGCAAGGTGATGCGCCGCCGCGCCAACCGCAACCACCTGTTCGAGCACAAGACGTCCAGGCGGACGCGCCGTCTTTGGAATGACGTCACGCTCGCCAGAGCCGACGTCAAGAAGATCAAGAAGTTGCTGGGCAAGTAGCCCAGCCCGCCCCGAGGGAGTCAAAGCTATGGCACGCGTGAAGCGGGCGGTCAACGCCCACAAGAAGCGCAGGGTCGTCCTCGAGCGGGCGAGCGGCTACCGCGGCCAGCGGTCGCGTCTGTACCGCAAGGCCAAGGAGCAGCTGCTCCACTCGATGACCTACGCCTACCGGGATCGCAAGGATCGCAAGGGCGCTTTCCGGCGACTATGGATCCAGCGCATCAACGCCGCGGTCCGGGCGAACGGCATGACATACAACAGGTTCATCCAAGGGCTCAGGTGCGCAGGCGTCGAGGTCGACCGCCGGATGCTCGCGGAGCTTGCCGTCGCTGACGCGGAGGCGTTCTCCGCACTTGTGGAGGTGGCCAAGAAGGCACTGCCCGACGCAGGAAGCAAGGGCCCGCAGGCAAGCACGGCGGCTGCCTGACTGACTAGTGCCGGAGTCTGCGGGCCTGGAGCTTACAAGTACCCGATCGCCGCGAGTCAAGGCTGCTCGCCAGCTGGCCAAGCGGGCACTACGACAGCGGGCACGGGCGTTCCTGGCCGAGGGCCCGCAGGCTGTCGGCGAGGCGCTCGCATCCGGGGTGGCGGTGACCGAGGTTTTCGTGACCGCGCAGGCACAGGCGCGCCATGGCGAGCTTGTGGAAGCCGCTGGGCGGGCGGGCGCGACGGTGTATTCCGTAAGCGGCGAGGTCATGGCGGATCTGGCGCAGACCGTCACGCCGCAGGGCCTGCTGGCCATATGCCGATTCGTCGACGTCCCGCTCGACCGGGTCGCGGCCCTGCGAGACGGCAGGCCCACGCTCGTCGTGGTCCTGGCACACGTGCGCGATCCGGGGAACGCCGGCACGGTGCTGCGGACCGCGGACGCCGCGGGCGCGCAGGCCGTCATCTTCTCGGACGCGTCGGTGGATCCGTACAACGGCAAGTGTGTCCGGGCCTCGGCGGGCAGCCTCTTTCACGTGCCCATCGTGGTCGGCTCCAGGCTCGCCGATACGGTGCGGGTATTGCGCGGAGCAGGGCTTCGCATCCTGGCGGCGGACGGCAGTGCACAGAGGTCACTGGACGAGCCCGGGATGTCGGGCCTGCTCGGCGAGCCCACGGCCTGGCTGTTCGGCAACGAGGCACGTGGCCTGCCGCGCGAGCTGATCGGCCTTGCCGACGAAGCGGTGCGGGTGCCGATCTATGGCCGGGCGGAGAGCCTGAACCTGGCGACCGCCGCCGCGGTATGCCTGTACACCTCGGCCCGCGCCCTTATGAGCGTCCCGCGATAAGGCACGCCCGGCTGACCGACCCCCGAACAGGCGCTCCTTTCCGGAATGAAACCGGGGTTCGTGCACCACCAGTGGGCAGCGAACCCCGGTTTCATCATCCTGGGGCCTCTGAACTGACGGGCGGTCCGGAGGCGTGGTACACTCTGCGTGATCACCGTGGTAGAAAACCGGCACCGGGGAGCCGGTTTCCTATCGCGGTGATCTTCTTTCTGGGATGTCCGGGTTCGCGGCGTTGCCTCGCGACGCGACGCCCTGTTACACAGGGATGCCGAGGCGGCGGGCGCAGGGCCGGGGTGCCGGGCTAGGGCGCAGATTTATCGCCAGGGGACTAAAAAGAGTATTTCACTCGTAAGGGGGGCTGCCATGCGGTTGGCCGCACGCGCTAAAGTCTGATCACATTGCGTCACACCAAGTGGCGGGCCACGCCGGGGCATCGTGCCGGTGGCCCGCGGACGTGCCGGATGGAGGCGTCGTTCGATTGGACGGGAGCGTGGCAGGCCGCGCGGCGGCTGCCTTTCCCGGTGCCCAGGCAGCCCCGGGCGCCCTGCCGGGCGTCAACGGGCTGCCAGGCGCGAGCGTAGGTCCAGGCGCGAGCGTAGGCCCAATTGCTGGTGCGGACGACGTCACGGGCGGACTTGTGATCGCCGACGACCTGCCCGACGGCCTCGTCATCGCTGACAACGCGGGCCGCGTCGCTGTGTTCAACCGTGCGGCCGCACGGCTGACCGGTGTCGCGCCCGCGGAAGCGCTGGGCAGGGATGTCCGTGACGTGCTGCCGCTCAGGGATGCCGACGGCCGCAGCTGGTGGGCATGCGCCGATCCGTACCGCGGCTTGTCCACCCGGACCCGTCATCCGGAGACCTCGCTGTTCCTCCCGGACGGGACCGAGATACTGATAAGCGTCGGCTACGTCCGGGATCAGCGGTGCCGCGACGCCCACGGTCCCCCCTGGCGCGGCGGCCCCCGGCTCGGTGAGCTCAGGCACGCGGGAGCCGTGCGGCGCCTGGTCATCAGCCTGCGCGGCGCGCAGCGGCGCGCACGTCTCGAGCGCAGCCGCGCAGACCTGGTGTCCACCGTCGCGCACGAGTTGCGCTCGCCCCTCACAAGCGTCAAGGGGTTCACCGCCACGCTGCTGGCCAAGTGGCACCGGTTCACCGACGATCAGAAACGCGTCATGCTCGAGACCGTCAACGCCGACGCGGACCGGGTCACCCGGCTCATCACCGAGCTGCTCGACGTGTCCCGCATCGAGTCGGGGCGCCTCGAGGTACACAGGCAAGTCGTTGACGTCCCCGAGCAGGTCAGGAAGATCATCGCCGGCCGGGTGGCGTCAGGCGACTCAGAGGATCGCTTCAGGCTCGTGGCCCGCGAGGGACTCCCCGAGACCTGGCTGGACCCCGACAAGGTCCACCAGATCCTCGGGAACCTTATTGAGAATGCCGTGCGGCACGGTGCTGGTACGGTGACAGTCGTGGTGGAACCACTGGCATCCGATGGCGCCCGCGAGGCGAGCTGGCCTGCTCGCCAGCCTTCGGCCGGCCTCGCCGTGGCCCGTGATGCCAGCCCGGGGGGGCGACTCTTCGGGCCCCCCGGGGCCCCCGCCCCCGGGGGAGTGGCGGTGTCCGTGCGCGATCAGGGCGAGGGAATCGCGCCCGAGCTGGCATCCCGGGTATTCCGCCAGTTCTGGCGTGCCAAGCGGCGCGGTGGCACGGGCCTCGGCCTGTACATCGTGAAGGGCCTCGTCGAGGCGCACGGCGGCACGATCACCGTGCAGCGTGCCCCCGGCGGCGGGGCGGAGTTCCGATTTACCATGCCCGTCGGCACGCCTGACTTCGCCTAGAAAGCAAGCGGCCTTTCCGGCGGGTGCCCCCCCTGATCGGTGCGACGGCCGGGAAAAGTTGGCGCGAGATGCGTGCGCCCCGTATCCGTTCGGCATGATAGTGCGCCTAAGCCGTCGCAGACCCTATAGCGTCCGTCCGCCCTGCATGGGAGCAGAGCCCTATGTCAGCACCAAATAAAGAATACGATCCGGTGCGGGTCACGCCGCTGGCGCCGGACGAAGTGGAGCGGGCGCTCGGGGAGGCGCTCGCCGCTGTCGCGAACGCGCAGTCTCTCGACGAGCTCAAGGAGGCCAGGCTCGCCCACGCCGGCGACCGGTCGCCGCTCGCGCTGGCGAACGCCGAGATCGGTGCGCTGCCCCCGGAGGCCCGCGCCGAGGCGGGCAAGCGGCTCGGCGCCGCGCGCGGCCGGATCCGCCAGGCCGTCGCTGACCGGCAGGCCGAGCTCGAAGCCGAACGCGACCGGCGGGTCCTCGTCGAGGAAGCCGTGGACGTCACGCTGCCGTGGCACCGGGTGCCGCGCGGCGCCAGGCACCCGGTAACCACCGTCGCCGAGCGGCTTTCCGACGTCTTCGTCGCGATGGGCTACGAGGTGGCCGAGGGGCCCGAAGTCGAGGCCGAGTGGTACAACTTCGACGCGCTCAACTTCCCGCCCGATCACCCGGCGCGGGAGATGCAGGACACGTTTTTTGTCGCGGGGGGCGCTGGGCCATCGGGGCCGGGGGCGCCGCGTTCCGGGGTCGTCCTGCGCACGCACACCTCGCCCGTGCAGATCAGGGCGATGCTGACCCGGCCGCTGCCGCTGTACGTGGTCAGCCCGGGCAGGTGCTTCCGCAGCGACGCGCTCGATGCCACGCATAGCCCGGTGTTCCATCAGATCGAGTGCCTGGCCGTGGACGAAGGGCTGACCATGGCCGACCTGCGCGGCGCGATAAGCGCGTTCGTCGAGGCGATGTTCGGCGAGGGGCTGCGGACCCGGTTCCGGCCGGACTTCTTCCCGTTCACCGAGCCGTCCGCCGATGTGTCGATGGAGTGCCATGTATGCCGCGGCACCTCGACCCGGCCTGGCGGCGAGCCGTGCCGTACCTGCAAGTCGCAGGGCTGGATCGAGATCGCCGGCTGCGGCATGGTCAACCCCCGCGTGCTCGTCGCCTGCGGGATCGACCCCGACCGTTACAGCGGGTTCGCCTTCGGCCTCGGCATCGAGCGCACCCTCATGATCGGGCACGGGGTCACCGACATCAGGGACGCGGTGGAGGGTGACGTGCGGTTCAGCAGGGCATTCGGGATGGAGATCTAAATGCGGGTTCCGCTTTCCTGGCTGCGGGAGTACGCCGCGCTCGACCAGCTCGTGGCACCGTCCGAGATAGCGCGGCGGCTGACCGCGGCAGGGCTGGAGGTCGAGTCCTTCGAGTCGGTCGGGCAGGACATCCGCGGTGTTGTCGTGGCCGAGGTACTGGACATCGAGGAGCTGACCGGATTCAGGAAGCCGGTCAGGTACTGCCACGTGGCTACGTCCCCCCGGATCAGCGCTGCCGCCGGGATCGGCGACTCGCGCGGGGTCATCTGCGGCGCGGTCAACTTCAGTGCTGGGGACCGGGTGCCGTTCGCGCTGCCAGGTGCCGTGCTGCCGGGTGGCGTCGAGATCGGCGCCCGCAAGGCCTACGGACGGATGTCGGAGGGGATGATCTGCTCGGCTGCCGAGCTGGGCCTCTGGGACGATCACTCCGGCATCCTGGTGCTGCCCGCCGACGCGCCACTCGGTACGGCCTTCGCCGGCTACGCCGGGCTGGGCGATGAGGTGTTCGACATCGCCGTGACGCCTGACCGCGGGTACTGCCTGTCAATCCGCGGTGTGGCACGAGAGCTCGCCACCGCGTTCGGCGCGGAGTTCACCGATCCAGCCAATACGGGACTCCCCGGGGATGTCGGAACGATCTCGGCCCGCGTGTATCCCGCGCTGATCGGGGACCCGGCCGCGTGTGACCGGTTCGTGCTCCGCGAGGTGCACGGATTCGGCTCTGCCGCGCCTACCCCCCTGTGGATGCGGGTACGGCTCGCGCGGTCGGGTGTCCGCTCCGTCTCGCTTGCCGTGGACATCACCAACTACCTGATGATCGAGCTCGGCCAGCCACTGCACGCGTTCGACAAGGTCAAGCTGTCAGGGCCGATCGTGGTCCGGCGGGCCCGCCCTGGCGAGCAGCTCGAGACCCTGGATCACGTGGTGCGCTCGCTGGATCCCGACGACATCCTCATCACGGACTCCTCAGGCCCGATCTCGATGGCCGGCGCGATGGGCGGCCTGGCGACCGAGATCGACGAGAATTCGACCGACATCGTCATCGAGGCCGCGCACTTCTCCGCGGCGGGGACCGCACGGATGAGGCGTCGGCACAAGCTGAGCAGCGAGGCGGCCTACCGGTTCGAGCGCGGGGTCGACCGCGAGCTGCCGCTGCGCGCCTCGGCGAAGGCTGCCTCGATGCTCGCCTCGCTCGGTGGCGCGACCGCGCTGCCCGGCTGCACGCACGTATCGGCCGACCCGCCGCCGGTCACGATCACGATGGCCGTCGACTACCCCGACCGGGTGGCGGGCGCCGTCTACGGGCGCGACGCCGTGGTGCGGAGGCTGCGCGACGTTGGCTGCGAGGTCCGCGCGGCTGCCGGCACGCTGCCGCTTCCCGACCGCCTCGTCGGGCCGCCCAGCCCGTCAGGCAGCGGCGGCCAGTACGCGAGCGTGCCCCCGCCGCCCGCCGGACCGGCGGGCAGCTCCAGCGGGCGGCAGGATCACGGCAAGCACGACCGGACCCTGCAGTCGCTGGTGGTCGCCCCGCCGTCGTGGCGGCCGGACCTGACGGATCCGAGCGACCTGGCCGAGGAAGTCATCCGGCTTGAGGGGTATGAGAACATCCCCGTCAGCATGCCGCGAGCGGCCGCCGGCCGTGGCCTGACGGCCAGGCAGCGGATGCGCCGCCGGGTCGGCCGCGCCCTCGGCGGCGCCGGGTACGTGGAGGTGCTGAGCTCGCCGTTCGGCTCCCCTGCGGACGCGGACGCCATGCAGCTTCCCGCCGAGGACCCTCGCCGGCTCGCCCTCGCCCTGGCGAACCCGCTCAGCGATGATGAGCCGCTGCTGCGGACGACGCTGCTGCCCGGCCTGCTGCGGGTGCTCGCCCGCAACATTGGCAGGGGATTCGGCGACGTCGCGCTGTTCGAGCTCGGCTCGGTCTACCGGCCGCGTCCCGGCGCCCCGCTGGTGGCGCCGATCCTCCCTGTCGATCGGGGGCCGGCCGTCGAGGAGCTGGCTCGCCTCGAGGCGGCGCTGCCCGACCAGCCGCTGCGGGTCGCGGCGGTGCTTGCCGGTGACAGGGAGCTGGCCGGCTGGTGGGGGCAAGGACGCCAGGAATGCTGGGCCGACGCGGTAGAGGCCGCCCGCGAGGTAGGGCGGACGTGCAGGGTGCCCCTCGAGACGCGGGCGGATCAGCATGCGCCCTGGCATCCTGGCCGCTGCGGCGCCGTGTTCGTGCGCTCGGCCGGGGGCAGGGAATGGCTCGCCGGGCACGCGGGGGAGCTGCACCCCCGGGTGGTCGAGGCGTTCGGCCTGCCGGCCAGGACCTGCGCGATGGAACTCGACCTGTCGGTGATCGGGACGGCGGCCGACCGGGTGGGCCCGGTACAGGCACCGCGCCTGTCCGGATATCCGGTGGCCACCCAGGACGTCGCCCTGATCGTCTCGCAACCGGTGTCGGCCACGGATGTCCGGCAGGCCCTTGTCGCGGGCGTCAGGGCGGCCGGAGCCGGTGACCTGCTCGAGGATGTGCGGCTCTTCGACGTGTTCACCGGCGAGCAGGTCGGAGCGGGCCGGAAATCGCTGGCCTACACGCTAAGGTTCCGCGCCTCCGGCCGCACCCTCACCGTAGAGGAAACCTCCGAGGCCAGAGACGCCGCCGTAGCCGAGGCCGCCCGCCGCTTCGGCGCCGCACTGCGCAGCTGAATGTGCACGCTGGGAGAGCTGCGTGCGGCGGAGCGAATATGCGCCCTGCGTGAAGAGGTGATCAAGAACGCACTACGGAATTCCGCATAGCGGTCTGTTATGTTGATGTGGGTACAATCCGTTATGATACGGCAACAGCGAATCACCAGCCAGGCGCTGCACGGAGGGTAACCATCTCTGTGGATGGTGGGGCGGAGCAGATCAAGAGGGTTACTTTCCGTGACCTGTTCGCTGTGTCCGAATTCCGGGTGCTGTGGACGGCGCAGGTGCTCTCGGTGGCCGGCGATCAGCTGGCCCGCGTCGCCCTGACCATTCTTGTGTACGACAGGACCCGCTCTGCATTCCTGGCGGCGGTCACCTTCGTGGCCAGTGTCGTGCCCACCTTCGTCGGCGGTGTGACACTAGCTGGCCTGGCGGACAGATTCCCGCGCCGTGAGGTGCTGATCGGCTGCGATCTCAGTAGTTGTGTCCTCGTCCTCGTCATGGCCATTCCTGGAGTGCCGCTGGTCGCCCTCGTGGTGCTGCTGTTCGCGGTGACCCTGGTCGGGGCACCCTTCACCACGGCGCGGGCCGCGCTATATCCCGACGTCCTGGCAGGGGACAAATACGTGCTCGGCACCGCCGTCACGCTCACCACCAGCCAGTTCGCCCAGGTCATCGGCTTCGCGGTGGGCGGGGCCGTAGTCGGGTTCTTTGGCGTTCGCGTGTCACTCCTCGTGGACGCCGTCACCTTCGGCGCATCGGCGGTAATGATCCGCACATGGGTGCGTGGACGGCCCGCGCTGCGGCGGCCCAGGGACGGGACGGCGGCGCCCATCGCGGACGCGCTCAGTGGTGCCCGGTTGGTATTCACCAGCCCCGCGCTCCGCACGCCGATGCTGTTCGGCTGGCTCGCCGCCTTCTACAACGTCCCCGAGGGCGTAGTCGCGCCGCTTGCCAGGACACTCCACGGCGGGTCGGCCGCAATAGGCATGCTGCTCGCCGCAGGGACGCTGGGCGTCGCGGTCGGCGCCATCGCATTCAGCCGTCTGGTGGCGCCGACCACGCGCCTGCGTTCGATGGGACCGCTCGCGGTGGGCGGGTGTGCGGTGCTAGTCCTTTTCTGGTTCAGGCCAGGATTGCCTCTCGCGCTGGTGATACTGGCGGTCTCCGGCGTGTTTGCCTGCTACCAGATCGCCGCCAATGCTGCCTTCGTCAGCGCCACGCCACAGGCGCGGCGCGGCCAGGCGTTCGGCCTGGCCCTGGGCGGAATGAGCCTGGGCCAGGGCGTCGCGATGATTCTTGCGGGTGCCGCGGCACAGCGGTTTAGCCCAGCGTCGGTCATCGCTGCGGGCGGGGTGGCCGGCATGGCGGTCGCCACTGCCGTCGCGATCGCCTGGGCCCACGAGCGCTGACCACGGTCCGCGCAGGCGTTTAGGTCAGCCCCAGCCTATGGTGAGCATGGCGGTCTCCCTTCCTTCGGCTCTGGCCTGTCCGGCTTTCCGCGGCTCTGGCCTGTCCGGTGCGCTGGTTGTCTCTGCCATCGACATCTGCCTTGATGTCTGAAATGTTCCATTTTTCTTGGTCATTAAACAACACCTTCGATCCTTGAGTAATCGCACAGTTGCGGAACGGTCACGACGACGCCATGTCCGATGTCCGTGTGTAGCGGGCTCTTGACATTAGGCACTATGTCTCTGTGACAATACGGGGCAAGGGTTGTACGCCCTGCTAATGTCGGTATTTCCGGACCTCCCGGGGGCTTGGCTAGGAGGCGCTTGTGGACGCTGCCATACGCCAGCGTCCACGCGGAGCGCTGCTCGCTGTCCGTGCATGGCGGATGTGGGAGCAGCCTCGCTGGCTTGTGGCCTTCATCATGGCAGTGGTCGTGGCCGATGCTGCCGCGATCGGAGTCGCGGAAACGGCGAAGAGCGCATCCTTCCGCTCCCATGACCTGGTGCTGTTCGGGATCCTGGTGGCCTGCAACGCGGCCACGGTAGAGCTGACGCGACGGGCCGGGGAACCCACCGGGGTGATCAGGGATGTGTATGCGGTCTGGGAACTCCCTGTTGTCGTCCTCCTGCCCATTAGCTACGCGCTGATCACCCCTGTCGTCCGCTGGGCTCTCACGCAATGGCGGGTCCGCCGCGCGCCCGTATACCGGCGCGTGTTCACCGCCGCCGCGCTCAGTCTCGCTTATGGGAGTGCCTCCCTGACGTTCAGCACGATGTCCAGGGTCACCGTCGGAGCCGCCACAGCCACACCGGTGCCAGGGACACACGCGTTCGCCTGGATCTTGGCTGTGGCAGCTTGCGGCGCGGTGCAGTGGGGGATCAACGCGACCCTGGTGCTGACCGCGATCAAAGGGGCGAACCCGGCCAGCCGGGTACGGGACATGTTGTTCGGCAGGGAGGCGCTGTACAACGACGTGACCGAGCTGTGCGTCGCTGTCCTCGTCGCGTTCGGGGTGGCGGGTAGCCTGGTCACGCTCGTTTTCGCCTTTCCCTTCGTTACGTTGCTGCAACGCTCACATCGGCACGCTCAGCTGGTCAACGACTCCCGTCTCGACTCCAAGACCGGCTTGCTCAACGCCGGGACCTGGGAACGGGAAGCGGCCGTCGAGGTCGCCAGGGCGGTGCGCGCCCAGACACCTCTCGCCGTTGCCCTGCTGGACATCGACCACTTCAAGGTCGTCAATGACACTCATGGCCACCTCGTCGGTGACCATACCCTCAGGGAGATCGCCCGTACCTTCAAGATCCTCCTCCGAGAGTATGACCTGGCCGGACGGTTCGGTGGCGAGGAGTTCGTCCTGCTGCTGCCGCACACTCACGACCTAGACGCCTACCACATCGCCGAACGCATGCGCGCCCACATCGCCGCCCTGCCGATCTACGCCACCGAAGACGGCGCCGAGCCGGTCCGGGTAACCGTCTCCATCGGGGTGGCCGCCCTTGACGGCACTCGTCGTGAGCTCACCGATCTCCTCGCAGCCGCGGACGTGGCGCTTTACCGCGCCAAGCAAGGTGGCCGGGACCGGGTCCACCTGATCAACGCCGCCGCCGCGATGGCCGGCGGCGGCGACCTTGGTACTACCAAGCACGGTCAGGGATAAACGGCGGGGCGCGTAAGGCTGTGCCGCGTAAGGAAGCCGCGGACGCGGACGGCGTCGGCAGGATCGCGAGGATCTCGGTGGTGCTGTCCTTGTGGCACTCAGACGCCTGACCCGTCCGCAGGACCTCGGGCGTCGGGAAGCCCTGGCAGACCCAGCCGTTCACCGGGATCGGGCCGCCTCCGCCGTTGCCGGGTGCCTGCCCGGCCGCGAGCTTGGCCGCGTACGACCGCTCGATCTGTATCGCGGTCGAGCAGGCGATGGATCCGTGGCCGATCTTGACGACGACAGGCACGTTCGCGGCCGTGCGCGCGGTACCGCAGGTCGCCCCGGCGGTGGCGAGCCCGGTGGCCGCACCGCAGCTCACAGTGAATCCCAGTGCGGTGAATCCCAGTGCGGTAGCGGCGATCGCTGTGCATCCCCACCGGGAGTGACGGCGCATCGGGTCTCCTTAGGCTTCGCTCCGCGCCCCAATCATGCCGTCACTGGCCTGACCTGCCCAAGCCGGCTCCCCGGTGATATCTCCCTTTCCTGCCACCGTACTTGTATAGTTACTCGCTCTAGTGCATAATAACTCACTAGGAAAGAGTGCCGTGCTAAGGGGGAGGGAGAGGCGATGGGTGCCCGGACGGCGGTCGTCGGCGCCAGCGGTTACGCGGGCGGTGAGCTGCTGCGCCTGCTCGCGGCTCACCCCGACCTCGAACTCGGCCCGGTCACGGCGGCGGCCAGCGCGGGAGCGCCCGTCACCGCGATCCATCGCCACCTGATCCAGCTCGCCGGCCGCACATTCGACGCCACGCAGCCCGAACGGCTCGCGCTCGCCGACATCGTCTTCCTCGCGCTCCCGCACGGGGAGTCAGCCGCGCTGGTCGCGCGCCTGCCCGGGCACGTGAAGGTCGTAGACCTCGGTGCCGACTTCCGGCTCGGCGACCCGCGCGCCTGGGCCAGGTTCTACGGCGGGCCGTACGCGGGCCGGTGGACCTGCGGGCTCCCCGAGCTGCCGGGGGCGCGCGAGCAGATCGAGGCGGCTACCCGGGTCGCGGTGCCTGGCTGCTTCGCGACCGCCGCGATCCTCGCGCTCGCCCCGCTGCTCGCCCGGGGCCTGCTGCGGCCGGACGACATCGTGATCGTCGCGGCCTCTGGCACCTCAGGCGCAGGCCGCGCCGCAAAGCCCGAACTGCTCGGCAGCGAGGTGATGGGCGCCGTGTCCGCGTACCAGGCAGGCGGCACGCACAGGCACACGCCGGAGATAGAACAAGCCCTTCAAGAAGCTACCGAACGGGCGCGCGGTGGCACCCCCCGACGCGTGACGGTCTCGTTCACGCCGACTCTCGCGCCCATGCCGCGGGGCATCCTGTCCACGTGCACGGCACGACTCGCTGGCGGAGCTTCGACCGAAGCGCTGCGGCAGGCTCTCGCCGACTGTTATTCGGGCGGCCCTTTCGTCCGGCTGCTGCCGGAGGGCCGCTGGCCGAGCACTGCCGCGACCGTCGGCTCGAATGCCGCGCAGCTCCAGGCCGCCGCCGACGACCACGCTGGCCGCGCCGTCATCGTCTCCGCCATCGACAACCTCGGCAAGGGGGCGGCCGGCCAGGCCGTCCAGGTCGCGAACCTCATGCTCGGCCTGCCGGAGAGCGCGGGCCTGACCGCGAACGGAGTCGCACCATGAAGGTCGAGGACGCGTGAGCGTCACCGCGCCGCTCGGGTTCCGCGCGGCAGGTGTCGCCGCGGGGCTCAAGGAATCTGGCGACCGAGATGTCGCGGTCGTGCTGAACGACGGCCCGTCCCGCGCCGCGGCAGCCGTCTTCACATCGAACCGGGTGAAGGCCGCGCCGGTGCTCTGGACGCAGCAGGTCGTCCGCGGCGGCCGGGTCGGCGCGGTGGTGCTCAACTCGGGCGGCGCCAACGCGTGCACGGGACCGCTCGGTTTCCAGGACACTCATCGCACCGCCGAGCGGCTGGCAGCCACAATCTCCGATTCTGCCTCCGAGATCGCCGTCTGCTCGACCGGCCTGATCGGCGAGCGGCTGCCCATGGACAAGCTGCTTGTCGGCGTGGACGCCGCGGTCGCGGAGGCGTCGCGTGGCGGCGGCCTGGCGGCGGCGGACGCGATCAGGACCACCGACACCGTCATCAAGATCGCGTTCCGCAAGGCAGGGGAGGGCCAGGGCCCTGCCCCCCAGGTAATGCCCCCTGCGGGGGGTGTTGGGGGGTCGTCCCCCCAGGTAAGCACTGCGGGGGGTGTTGGGCCATCGGGGTCCGGGGTGTCCCCGGGAAGCGCTGTGTCCCCCCAGGTAATGCCCCCTGCGGGGGGTATTGGGGGGTCGTCCCCCCAGGTAAGCACTGGCTACACCATCGGGGGAATGGCCAAGGGGGCGGGCATGCTCGCGCCGGCGCTCGCCACGATGCTCTGCGTGCTCACGACCGACGCCGATCTTCCGACCGCCGACCTCGACTCCGCGCTGCGTGCGGCGGTCGCCGTGACATTCGACCGGCTGGACACCGATGGCTGCATGTCCACGAACGACACCGTGCTGCTGCTGGCCAGCGGGGCCGCCGGCCTGCGTCCGGACCCCGGCGAGTTCACCGCGACGCTCACCGAGGTCTGCGCGGACCTGGTCCGGCAGCTCCAGCTAAACGCGGAGGGTGCGGGCAAGGCCATCGCCATCGAGGTCGTCGGCGCGGCAAGCGGAGACGACGCCGTCGCCGTCGGTCGTGCGGTCGCCCGCTGCGGCCTGCTCAAGTGCGCCATCGGTGGTGAGGATCCGAACTGGGGCAGGGTGCTCGCCGCCGCGGGCACCACCGCGGCCGCGTTCGAGCCGGACAGGCTGAACGTCGCGATCAACGGGATCTGGGTCTGCCGGAATGGCTGCGCCGGTGACGACAGGTCCAAGGTGGACCTTCGCCCGCGCGACGTGACGATCACCCTGGACCTGTCCGCGGGGCCGCACGCCGCGACGATCTGGACGACCGACCTGACCGCCGCGTACGTACACGAGAACTCGGCATACTCCACATGACGGCGACGACGCACCATGAACCCGCGACAGGAAGGGACACGGAGGCCGCGCTGGCGAAGGCGGCGACCCTGATCGAGGCGCTGCCATGGCTGCACAGGTTTCACGGCCAGACGGTGGTGATCAAGTACGGCGGGCACGCCATGTCGGACGGGGCGCTGCGGGCGGCCTTCGCCCAGGACGTGGTGTTCCTCTGGTACGCGGGGCTACGGCCCGTGGTGGTCCACGGCGGCGGGCCGCAGATCAGCGCGCACCTCGACAGGCTGGGCATGGCCTCCACGTTCGAGGCCGGCCTGCGCGTCACCACCCCGGAGACCATGGACGTTGTCCGCATGGTGCTCACCGGTCAGGTGAACAGGGACGTGGTGGGCCTGATCAACCGGCACGGGCCGTTCGCCGTCGGCATGTCAGGCGAGGACGCGAACCTGTTCACGGCGGCCCGCAGGCCCGCGATCGTAGACGGCGAGCCCGTCGACCTCGGCATGGTCGGCGACATCGAAACCGTGCGGCCCGGAGTGATCCGCGCCCTGCTCGACGACGGGCGTATCCCGGTGATCTCCAGCGTCGCGCGCGGCACCGGCGGCGAGGTCTACAACGTCAACGCCGACACGGCGGCCGCCGCGCTCGCCGCCGCGCTCGGCGCGGCGAAACTCGTCGTCCTCACCGACGTGGCGGGCCTCTACAAGGCGTGGCCGGCGTCCGGGCACGTGATCGGGCAGCTCACCGCCACCGCGCTCGAGGGAATGCTGCCGGGCCTCACCGCGGGCATGATCCCCAAGATGGAGGCGTGCCTGCGCGCGGTGCGCGACGGCGTGCCCCAGGCGCACGTGCTCGACGGCCGCCTCCCGCACGCCGTCCTGCTGGAGATCTTCACAGACTCCGGAATAGGCACCATGGTCGTCCCCGATGACACTCCGTCCCCCCCGGATGACCCGCCGCCCCCGCCGGGCAGCCTCAACGATCCCCGGATCGATACGCCTGCCGCGGACGCAATGGCGTCGATCCGGGGATCGACGACCCCAGAGGGTCCACAATCCCCGGATCGACACCGTCAGGACAGACCCGCGAGTAGAGCGGGCCAGGCACGCACGCGGACGCAATGGCGTCGATCCGAGGATCGACGACCCCAGGAGGTACACGATCCCCGGATCGACGCCCTCGCGGACCCAACCGTCACGATCCCCGGGAGCGATACGCACCTGACCGCAACAATCCCCGGATCCACTTCGGCCAAGGATCAGTACCCGGTCGTGGCAAATATGAAAAATACCCTTACGCCGGAAATATCCGGATATTTTAGGGCGGGTGAGCTAGTGGCGACTGAACTGATGCAGAAGCGGTTTGAGGCGGCGCTGATGCCGAACTACGGCATCCCGCCGGTGGCGCTCGTTCGTGGCGAGGGGTGCCGGGTATGGGACGCCGACGGCCGCGAGTACCTCGACCTGATCGCCGGCATCGCGGTGAGCGCGCTCGGGCACGGCCATCCCGCCATCACCGAGGCCGTCAGCCGCCAGGTGACCGCGATCGCGCACACGTCCAACCTGTTCCTGCACGAGGGCGAGGTCGCCCTTGCCGAACGCCTGCTTGCCCTCCTCGGCACGGAAGGCCGCCGGGCAGAGGGGCGGGTGTTCTTCACCACCTCCGGCACCGAGGCTAACGAGGCAGCGTTCAAGCTTGTCCGCCGCCTTCAGGGTCCGGGGCGCCCCGTGTTCGTGGCCGCCGAGCACGGTTTTCACGGGCGCACCATGGGTGCGCTCGCGCTGACGGGCAAGGAGTCGATCCGCACGCCGTTCGGCCCGTTCGGGATAGACGTGCGCTTCGTGCCCTATGGCGACGCGGAAGAGCTGCGGGCCGCCACCGGGCCTGACTGCGCGGCGGTGTTCCTCGAGCCGTGCCTGGGCGAGGGCGGCGTCGTTCCCGCCCCGGACGGGTACCTGCGCGCGGCAAGGCAGGCGTGCGACTCGGCGGGCGCGCTGCTCGTCATCGATGAGATCCAGAGCGGGATCGGGCGGTCAGGCGTGTGGTTCGCGCACCAGCACGAGGGGGTGCGCCCCGACGTTCTCACGCTCGCCAAGGGACTCGGCGGCGGGCTGCCGATCGGTGCCTGCATCGGCTTCGGCGAGTGCGGCACCGCCTTCCGCAAGGGTGATCACGGCAGCACGTTCGGGGGCAACCCGGTGGCCTGCGCGGCGGCACTCGCCGTCCTCGACACGATCGAGCGGGACGGGCTGCTCGCCCGTGCGGTGAAGGTGGGCCAGCAGATCACCGCCGACATCACCGCGATGCGTCACCCGCTGCTCGCCGGGGTGCGCGGCCGGGGCCTGTGGCTGGCCGTGCTCCTTCCCTCCCCAGCCGGGGCGGACGTCGAGGCCGCGTGCAGGAAAGCGGGGTTCCTCGTCAACGCCGTGCTGCCGGACGCGATCAGGCTCGCGCCGCCGCTCGTCATCGACGGTACCCAGGCGGCCTCGTTCACTGGCGCGCTGCCAGCGATCCTCGACTCCGTTGCCGGGGGGTCTTGATGGTCCGTCACTTTCTCAGGGACGATGACCTTTCTCCTGCCGAGCAGGCCGAGGTGCTCGACCTTGCCGACGCGATGAAGGCTGACAGGCTCGGCTACCGGCCGCTGGCCGGACCGCGGACCGTCGCGGTCCTGTTCGACAAGCCCTCCACCCGCACGAGGATCTCGTTCGCCGTCGGCATCGCCGAGCTCGGCGGCCAGCCGCTCGTCATCGACGCGCAGGCCACGCAACTTGCCAGGGGGGAGCCGATCGAGGACACCGCGCGGGTGCTCGGCAGGCAGGTCGCGGCGGTGGTATGGCGGACGTTCGGCCAGGACAGGGTGGCGGCGATGGCCGCGGCGAGCCCCGTCCCCGTGCTGAACGGGCTCACAGACGCGTTCCACCCCTGCCAGGTTCTCGCCGACCTGCAGACGATCCGCGCGGCCCGCGGCAGGCTGGCCGGGCTCATCCTCGCGTTCCTCGGCGACGGCTCGAGCAACATGACGCATTCCTACCTGCTCGGCGGGGCGACAGCGGGGATGCACGTCAGGATCGCCTCACCGGAGGAGTACAGGCCGGATCCGTCCGTGCTCGCCGACGCCACGGCGATCGCGGCGCGCACCGGGGGCTCGGTGACCATATACGCCGATCCCAAGACGGCTTGCGCGGATGCCGACGTGCTCGCCACCGACGCGTGGACCTCGATGGGGCAAGAGGGGCAGGAAGGGGAGCGTGTCACCACGCTGCGCCCGTTCAGCCTTGATGAAGGGAAGCTGGCCCTCGCCCGCGCTGACTGCCTTGTGCTGCACTGCCTGCCCGCGCACCGCGGCGAGGAGATCAGCGCGGCCGTACTCGACGGCCGCCACAGCCTGGTCTGGGACCAGGCGGAGAACCGGCTGCACGCGCAGAAGGCGCTGCTCGCGTGGCTGCTTGAGCGGCCGGGATGACAGCGACGAGCCCGGCGACCAAGGCCGCGAGGCACGCGAGGATCGCCGGCATCCTCACGAGCATCCAGGTGCGCTCGCAGGAGGAACTGGCCAGGCGGCTCGACCGTAGCGGGATGCGCGTGACGCAGGCGACCCTCTCCCGCGATCTCGAAGAGCTTGGCGCGGTGCGGCTGCGCGACGCCAGCGGCTCGCTTGTCTACGCCCTGCCAGGGGAGCCGGGAGGGCCCGGGTCACTGCCCGGTGGCGTGGGCAATGGCGGACCCGGCCGCACGGGCGAGGACACGCCGCGCCTCGCACGGGTCGCCACGGAGCTGCTCACGTCGGCGGAGGCGAGCGCGAACCTGGTGGTCCTGCGGACACCGGCGGGCGCGGCGCAGTTCCTCGCCTCGGTCATCGACCACGCTGCATGGGCGTCGATCCTCGGCACCGTGGCCGGTGACGACACCGTGCTCGTGATCACGCGGGATCCGGCCGGCGGGGCCGAGGTGGCACGAGAACTGCTCAGGCTCGCGGAGCGGCGCACCTAGCGAATGGCGTTCGCGCTCTTCCCGTGCGGGAGTCCCCAGCTCGACGAGCTGAAATCCTCCCGCGATCTGATAAATGATTCACGACCCAAGGGGTGATGATGACGGAACACAAGGACCGGGTGGTGCTCGCGTATTCGGGCGGGCTTGACACCTCGGTTGCCATCGGCTGGATCGCGGAGCAGACCGGCGCCGAGGTGATCGCGCTCGCGGTCGATGTCGGCCAGGGCGGCGAGGACCTGCAGACGATCCGTGCGCGTGCCCTCGGCTGCGGCGCGGCGGAGGCCGTGGTCGTGGACGCCAGGGCGGAGTTCGCGGCGGACTACTGTGTGCCAGCGCTCAAGGCCAACGCGCTCTACATGGACAGGTACCCGCTCGTATCCGCGCTGTCGCGGCCGCTGATCGCCGCGCACCTCGCTCGCGTGGCGCGGGAACAGGGTGCCACGATGGTCGCCCACGGCTGCACGGGTAAGGGCAACGACCAGGTGCGGTTCGAGGTGGGGCTGGCGAGCCTGGCCCCCGGGCTCACGATGCTCGCCCCCGTGCGCGACTCCGGGATGACAAGGGATAAGGCCATCGCGTTCGCCGAGGAGAAGGGGCTGCCGATCGACGTCACGTCCCGCTCGCCGTACTCCATCGACCAGAACCTCTGGGGGCGGGCGGTCGAGACCGGGCACCTGGAGAACATCTGGAACGCTCCGCAAGAGGACGTCTACGACTACACCGAGGACCCGGCGACGCCGCGCGAGCCCGACGAGGTCGTGCTGAGCTTCACCGACGGCGTCCCGACAGCGATCGACTCGAGGACGCTCACGCCGCTGGAAATCGTTACAGAACTGAACGCACGCGCGGGCGCGCAGGGAGTCGGCCGGCTGGACATGGTCGAGGACCGGCTGGTCGGGATCAAGAGCCGTGAGGTCTACGAGGCGCCCGGCGCCATCGCGCTCATCACGGCGCACTCCGAGCTCGAGAGCGTGTGCGTCGAGCGGGACCTGGCCAGGTTCAAGCGCCAGGCCGAGCAGAGGTGGACCGAGCTCGTCTACGACGGACTGTGGTTCTCGCCGCTCAAGGAGGCGCTCGATGCGTTCATCGACCAGGCATCGCGGCACGTCACCGGCGATGTGCGGCTGCGCCTGCACGGCGGCAGGGCGGTCGTTACCGGGCGGCGCAGCCCGGCTTCGCTCTACGATTACGAGCTGGCGACGTACGACACGGGCGACACGTTCGACCAGGCGCTGTCAAAGGGCTTCGTGGAACTGTGGGGCCTCCCAAGCAAGATCGCCGCAATCCGCAACCGCAGCCAAGGGTCCTAGAGCGGATAGCAGTTCGAGTTTTACGTGCTATAGCACGTAAAACTCGAACTGCTAATCCAATGCCGTGGAGGAGCAGGGCGTGTCAGACGATGAGCAGAGGACGCCTCCCATGCGGCTGTGGGGAGGGCGGTTCGAGTCGGGGCCGGCCGACGCGCTCGCCCGGCTGTCGGTAAGCGTCCAGTTCGACTGGCGGCTCGCTCCCTACGACCTGCTGGCCTCCCGTGCGCATGCCCGCGTGCTGCACGGCGCGGGCCTGCTCTCCGCCGACGAGGCCGCCCGCATGCTCGCGGCGCTCGACGACCTCGACGAGGCGTGCAGGAAGGGAACGTTCCGGCCGACCGTGGCCGACGAGGACGTGCACACCGCGCTCGAGCGCGGCCTGCTCGAGCGGCTTGGCGTGCTCGGCGGCAAACTGCGCGCGGGGCGCAGCCGCAATGATCAGGTAGCCACGGACCTGCGGCTGTACCTGCGGGATCAGGTCCGCCGCATTGTTTCCAGGGTGGCGGAACTCGAGTCCGCCCTGCTCGCCCAGGCGCAGCGGCACGCCGGCACCCCCGCCCCCGGAATGACTCACCTGCAGCACGCCCAGCCCGTGCTCTTCGCGCATCAGCTGCTCGCGCATGTGCACGCGTTCTCCAGGGACGTGGCGCGCTTCAGGGACTGGGACGGCAGGGCGGCGGTCTGCCCGCTCGGCGCGGGCGCGCTGGCCGGGTCCTCGCTGCCGCTTGACCCCCGCGCGCTCGCCGCCGAGCTCGGCTTCGACTCAGCGGCGCCGAACTCCATGGACGCGGTGAGCGACAGGGACTTCGCCGCCGAATTCTGCTTCACCGCGGCGCTGCTTGGCGTGCACCTGTCCCGTCTCGGTGAGGAGGTCGTGCTCTGGTCGTCGCATGAGTTCGGCTGGGTCGAGATCGACGACGCGTACGCGACCGGCTCGTCGATCATGCCGCAGAAGAAGAATCCGGACGTAGCCGAGCTGGCGCGCGGCAAGGCTGGCCGCCTGATCGGCGGTCTCACCGGGCTGCTCACCACCCTCAAAGGTCTCCCGCTCACGTATAACCGCGATCTCCAGGAGGACAAGGAGCCGGTCTTCGACGCGGTCGATACCCTGCTGCTTGTCCTGCCAGCGATGGCAGGTCTCGTGGCCACCCTCCGCATTCATACCGAACGGCTGGCGAGTGGTGCGAGCACTGGCTTCTCGCTCGCCACCGACCTGGCGGAATACCTCGTACGGCGCGGCGTGCCGTTCCGTGAGGCACACGAGATCGTGGGGCACCTGGTCGTGTGGTGCCAGGTGCACGACCAGGATCTGGACGAGGTGAGCGACGCGGATCTCGCCCAGGTCTCGCCGCATCTCACCCCGGATGTACGGGAGGTGCTGTCCGTGCCAGGCGCCCTTGCCGCCCGCAAGGGCTACGGCGGCACGGCCCCAGAGCGGGTGGCGGAACAGCTAGCCGCGCTCCGCCTAGAAGTCGATCAGCACGCCTCCTGGTCGGCCGCCTGAGCCCCGGGTGGCGCAATCGCGTCCGTGTGAAGGTGCCCTTGTGCGGTTCCTGGCGGGTGAAGGTGCCCGTTCACATGGCTGGGGATGGAGGAAGCGGGTGGGTTTGCTGCTGAGGGGGTTCTTTGATCGTCCGGCGGTGGAGGTGGCGCCGGAGCTGCTGGGCTGCGTGATCGAGCACGAGACGCCGGCCGGCCTGGTGGCGGTGGCGCTCACCGAGGTCGAGGCGTACGAGGGAGCGGCCGATCCGGCGTCGCACGCCTACCGCGGGCAGACGCGGCGGAACGCCGTCATGTTCGGCAGGTCAGGGCACGCGTATGTGTATTTCACCTACGGGATGCACTTCTGCGTGAACCTGGTGTGCCGCCCGGCCGGGACGGCGGCCGCGGTCCTGCTGCGCGCGGGCGCGGTCATCGAGGGCCAGGCGCTCGCCCGGGAGCGGCGCGGCTACGGTTCAGTCGGTCGGCCCGATCGCGATCTTGCGAGGGGGCCAGCACGGCTGTGCCAGGCGCTTGGCGTCGACAGGTCGCTCGACGGTGCCGACGTGTGCGATCCAGCGTCCCCGATCCGTGTCCGTGATGCGTTGCGAGGGCCGCCATCGCGCTTCCGTTCGGTATCAAATGGTGAAGTATCCGGCAGGGCAGACGTGCACGGAAAGGTGGCGGTCCGGGTCCGTTCGGGTCCCAGGGTGGGGGTGCGCGACGGGGCAGCGGCGTGCTGGCGGTTCTGGATCGACGGCGAGGCGACGGTGTCCAGGTACCGTGCGTGGAGCGCCCGGCGGTAACTGGTTACCTCCCGGGGTCACGGAGATGGGACCATGCGACCGTGAGCGACATCATTGACGAGCTGAGCTGGCGCGGCCTGCTCGCACTGCACACCGACGCCGGCGAGTTGCGTAAGGCGCTGGCCGCCGGCCCGGTGACGCTATACGGCGGGTTCGACCCGACCGCGCCTGGCCTGCATATCGGGAACCTGGTCCTGCTGCTGACCATGCGCCGCATGCAACTGGCCGGGCACCCGCCGATCGGCGTGGTCGGCGGGGCCACCGGCCTGATCGGGGATCCGAGCGGCAAGTCGTCCGAGCGGGTGCTGAACGCGCGCGAGGTAGTGGCAGGCTGGGTCGAACGGATCCGGGGCGAGGTCGCGCGGTTCCTCGACTTCGGGCCTGGCCCGGCCAGCGCGCGGATCGTTAGCAACCTGGAATGGACCGAGGGACTGTCGGCGCTGGACTTCCTGCGGGACGTCGGCAAGCACTTCCCGGTCAGCCAGATGCTGGCCAGGGAGGCGGTGAAGGCCAGGCTCGAGGCCGGCGGCCTCAGCTACACCGAGTTCAGCTACCAGATCCTGCAGGCGTTCGACTACCTCGAGCTGCACCGGCGCTACGGCTGCACGCTGCAGCTCGGCGGCAGCGATCAGTGGGGCAACCTGGTGGCCGGCGTGGACCTCATCAGGCGGGTGACGGGCACGTCAGCGCACGCCCTGGCCACACCGCTGATCACCAGGCCGGACGGGACCAAGTACGGCAAGACCGAGGGCGGCGCGATCTGGCTGAGCCCCGAGCTGACGACCCCGTACGCGTTCTACCAGTTCTGGCTCAACGTGTCGGACGCCGAGGTCGCGACGCTGCTGCGGGTTTTCACGTTCAGGTCGGGCGAGGAGATCGCCGAACTCGAGCGCCAGACCGCCAGCCAGGCCGCCGCCAGGAAGGCGCAGCGGGCGCTCGCCGAGGATGTGACCACGCTCGTGCACGGGACGCAGGAATGCCTGCGAGCGGTGGCGGCAAGCCGGGCGCTGTTCGGCCAGGGCGAGCTGGCAGGGCTGGACGAGGCGACGCTGGCCGCGGCGATCGCTGAGGCGCCTTCGGTTACCGTACACGTTCCCGCGGGCGCTCCGGCCATCGGCGCGGTCGCGGACCTGATGGCGGAGACCGGAATCGTGCCGAGCAAGTCAGCGGCCAGGCGCGTGATAGCCGAGGGCGGCGCCTACCTGAACAACCGCAAGGTAACCGCCGAGGACGCGGTGCCCGACGTGACAGACCTGCTGCACGGCCGGTTCCTCGTGCTCCGCCGGGGGAAGCGCACCGTTGGAGGGGTGGACGTGAGGCGTGAATAAGGCCGTCTAGCTGGTGGTTTCTGATTTCAGGCGAGCTGATTTGACGAGATGGCCTGCTGTCCCTAGTGTTCTACCTGCCCCGGGGGGAACCGGACGCCTGAAGTGAGGGCGGTCGATCTCTGGGGATCATCGGTACGTCACCGACTGAGGGCGCTCCGTTCGGAGTGCTTCTCATGCTGAGGTATGCTGATGTAAACCGCAGCCCTGGAGTTCGCAAAGTTCTAGCGAACTGAGTTGACAACAGGGAGGCAAACCGGTAAGTTAGAAGGGTTGCCCCGGAAGAGGACGAAAGTCCTTCGATGGTGAGTGTCCGCTCCTTGAGAACTCAACAGCGTGCTAAAAGCCAGTGCACAAAGCACAAACCCCCGTCAGTGGGGGCTGCTCCCGCATGGGACAGTACCTCACTACGGATTTGCCAAGATCGCTTCCAGGGCCGGTTCTGCCGGTCTGCCGAGGCACTCTGAAGATGTCAGCAACCCGCTCTTGCGGTCTGCTATATAGACATTCAATGGAGAGTTTGATCCTGGCTCAGGACGAACGCTGGCGGCGTGCTTAACACATGCAAGTCGAGCGGAAAGGCCCTTCGGGGTACTCGAGCGGCGAACGGGTGAGTAACACGTGAGCAACCTGCCCTTAGCTCTGGGATAGCTCCGGGAAACCGGAATTAATACCGGATATGACCACGGTAGACATCTGCTGTGGTGGAAAGGATTCCGGCTAAGGATGGACTCGCGGCCTATCAGCTAGTTGGTGGAGTAACGGCCCACCAAGGCGACGACGGGTAGCCGGCCTGAGAGGGCGACCGGCCACACTGGGACTGAGACACGGCCCAGACTCCTACGGGAGGCAGCAGTGGGGAATATTGCGCAATGGGC
>WNFD01002204.1_pt1 | contig 38207 bp, 33 predicted proteins | sample 5400491 | NCBI WGS metagenome assembly WNFD01 (sample SAMN13153343, study PRJNA577476) | soil metagenome | isolation source: 120 cm saprolite under Douglas fir tree site 2 hole 2 replicate 2 | place: USA:California | collected 2015-04-18 | reverse complement strand
CGCCTCGCTCGCGGCCACCTCAGCATGTTCGAATGCCTCCAGCACCCGACGGCGGACAAGTGTTGCGTCGTCCACGCGCTTCAGGCCTGGCGCAAAGGGCGCCCACGCGTCTTGACCGAAATAGCTGTGCGTCGCGCCCGTCGCGATGACGAGGTGGTCGTAGGGCAGGTTGAGCCCATCGGTGAGCACCTCGCGCCGCTCGGTGTCGAGGCCGGTGACGGTCGCCAGCATCACCTTGGCATTGAACTGGTCACGGATGCCTCCGAATCCTGCTCCAACGATGACGACACGGGGCAGGCCCTTGAGGCTAAAAGCCGGCTTGCCCAACAGTTCTGACGAACCCCGTCGCAACCCTGCGAGTACGGCGCCGTCGAGCGAGAACGGTCCAGGACCCCTGGCGACCAAGAACAACAGGAGCACCGTCCAATAGAACGGGAAGCTCACTTCACCGCCACTCATCTCGTGGTAGCCGATCATCCCGACGTTAAGGAGTGCGGTTGCGCGCGTGGCGAGCCCGCTACCGATGAGTAGCGCCCACGCGACGCCCTTGTTTCCGAAAAGTAGCGTTGCCGAGCTCACGGGCAGCCACGCGTCCGCCGTCGTCGTCAGCATGGCCGTCGCCATATGGCCGCCCGCCAGAAGCATCGTCAACATCAGCGCAACGCGCAGGGCGAGCAGATAGATGCCGGTGAGCCCGGGCCGCGTCGCATCGAGGAGTGTGATCAGCGCGCCAACCTGCGGCAGCGGGCTGCTCTTCAATCCCTGTGACAAAAGCCGGTCAAGCGACAGGCGATCAGCGCCAAGCAGGACGTAGTAAGCGAGCAACGCCATCCAGAACAGGTTGAGGTCAAGCGCTGTCACGCGGATGTGGCTTGCGACGGTAAACGCCAACAATACTGCGGCGCCAACTCGAGTCGCCAGTCCGAGCATCAAAGAGAAGGCGGCGAGCCAATACACCTGGCTCAGAATCGCTGTGGATCCGAGGCCCGCGACTGGGATCGGATAGGAGCCCACCGCCATGCTGACGGCCATCGCCCAGTCGGTCGAGATCAACACGCTCAAGACGAGCGCCAGTTTACCGATCCAGATCCGGATCAGAAGATCGACGAGCGGCCAGGCCGCCCGGCTGAGGAATGCGATGGCATCGCCTAGCCACACCAGCGCAATCGACAGACGTTGCTGGAGAGCATCGGCAAAATACGTGACCCGCGCGCCGATGGTCATATCGTTACCAGGGCGAGCGAAAGGGGGCCGTGTTTGATCCACGAAGCATCCCAGCCGCGATAGGGCTTTGCGCGGACGACAACCTTGTTCGACTCGGGTCTGGTCATCGGCCGGGACCCAGCGCGCGGTCCAGATTGAACGCCGCGCTGATCAGGGCGAGATGGGTGAAAGCTTGAGGGAAGTTTCCCAGGGCCTCGCCACGATGCCCGGTCTCTTCCGCATAGAGGCCGAGATGGTTGGCGAAACCGAGCATCCGCTCGAAAATCAGTCTCGCCTCCTCGAGCCGCGACCTGTCGTGGCGGCCTGCCCGGGTCAGTGCCTCGACCAACCAAAACGTGCAGATGTTGAAGGTGCCTTCCTCTCCCGACAGCCCATCCACGGCATCCTCGATATTGTATCGGTACACCAGGCTGTTGGCGGTCAGACCGTCTTTCGCCAACGGCTTCAGCGTCGCATCCAACGTCGTGAGCATGCGAGGGTCGGCCGGCGACATGAAGAAGGTGAGCGCCATCATCAGGTTGGCGGCATCCAACGACTCACTGCCGTAGTGCTGCACGAACGCCTGCCGTTTCTCGCTCCAGCCCTTCGAAATGACGTCTTCGTAGATCTCATCACGGACTTTGAGCCAGCGATCGCGCGGGGCAGGAAACGAGCGCTTGTCGGCGAGGCGGATGGCGCGATCGAGCGCGACCCAACACATGAGTTTCGAATAGACAAACTCCCGTTGATCGCCGCGTACCTCCCACACGCCTTCGTCCGTGCGATGCCAGTTGTCGCAAACCCAATCGGTCAGCGCTCTCAGAGAGGTCCAGAGGTCGTAAGAAATCGGTGCTCCGTGTTTGTTGTAAAGATAGGCGGCGTCGAGAAGTTCACCATAGATATCGAGTTGCAATTGATTGTATGCACCGTTGCCGATACGCACCGGTTTTGAACTCATATAGCCGTCGAGGTGATCGAGCGTCTCTTCGCTCAGGTGCTTCCGCCCATCGATTCCATACATGATCTGCAACGACTCGCCCGCATATGGTTCTTTGCAGATAGAGGCCACAAAGCGCATGAATTGTTCGGCCTCGTGGGAGAAACCGAGACGCAGGAAGGCATAGACGGTGAATGCTGAATCCCGGATCCAGGTGTAGCGGTAATCCCAGTTACGCCCGCCGCCAACGCCTTCCGGCAGACTGCACGTGGGAGCCGCAACGATCGCGCCAGTGGGTTCGTACGTCAGCAGTTTGAGAGCGAGGGCGGAACGGTGAACTATTTCGCGCCAGCGGCCGGCGTACCGGGACTGGGCGATCCATCTTTGCCAAAATTCAATGGTTCGGCGGAAAAGTTCCTCGGCTTCGTTGACCGAGATCGAAATTCCACAGCCAAGCTCCGGCGACAGATGACGAAGAACGAAAACAGCCGCCTCACCTTCGCTCAGGGCAAACTGCGAGACGACGGCCCCGTCGATCGTCTCGAGGGGTTGTTCGGTGGCCAGACCGAGCATCAGCGAAGGTGAAGTCAGCGTAGCCCCGCCGACCGTGAGTGTGGCGGTGTGCGCATCCCGGGCGTAGTTGAAAGCCGGCCGGCATTCCATGCGGAATTTGAGGATGCCTCGAACCGCGGTGACGCGCCGTATGAGTTGGAGACAGTGTCGGTCGCCCGAGACTGCTCGGCCAGCGGGCATGAAGTCGGCGAGTTCGGCCGCGCCGTGCGGTCCGAGAAACCGTGTAATCAAGACGTTGGTCTCGGGCCAATAGAACTGCCGGCACGTCACCTCATCGCCCACAGGCGCGATCTTGAAGCGACCGCCCTTTCTGTCATCCAGGATTGCGGCAAAAACGCTTGGGCTGTCAAAGTCCGGCACACAGAGCCAATCGATTGAGCCGTCGGTCCCGACTAGCGCGACGGTATGCATGTCCCCGATCATTCCGTAGTTCTCGATTGGTTGATAAGCCATAGAAGCTCCTGGTTGGGGCGCGGATCTCTCGTTGCGCGGCAGGGCCAATTTGCCGAACGGGCTCAACGCGGCGCCAATGCCGATTGGCTAATGGGTTGATAGAGTTCGGCTATGGAAATGCATTTGTGATGTAGCAACCGAGGCCGCCATTCACGTCCGTACGGCCACTACGGGGTGATGCACGTCAAATTGTACGAGGAGATCGCCCGCCACGGCTTGAGTTGCTTGAGCGTACTCCGGCTGGACTAGGCGGGAAGGGCTGGCGGTGCGCAAATTCCCTGCTTTGCCCACAAAGCCACCAAAAGTCGGCTCAGGACAATATTCCGCCTCCCAAGTTATCTTCGCGTAAGCTAAGGAGGCATACAGGGGATTTGCCCAAAGTGAAGGATACATCCACCAAAAGAGTTGCACCTATATCGGCGGGCCGAAGACAGGCACGTGGGCGTGTCGCTGAAACAATCGCTTGATCGGTGTGATCGCCGCGTCATTTCCTGATCAATTGATCGTCACCAACGGAGTTGGTGCAGGCGCAGTTTCGTGAATCGCAAGTGATTTGGCCAAAGCCTACGGTCCAGGGCACCAGCTTTCCATGGCACCAGCTTAGGGTCCATGGCAGCCCGCCTTCGTCGGCCTGCTGAGGGACAGGCCGAGACCGTCCGCAAGGCGCCAAGGATGTTACTGAAAAGGCGATGACTTTCATCCAACAAAACATCGCGAGCTCGTTCGAATTCGTCCAGCAGCTGGTGCGGGCACGACGAGGCATGTTGCAGCAGGCGATCGTCACTACCGTTGATTTTTGCACCCGTTATGCCGTGCAGATTATTGGCATTGCGGTCCTTTTGGGTCTCGCCTGCGGCATCTATGCCACCGGCCATTTCGCCATCGACACCGACGTCAACAAGCTCATTTCCCAGAATCTGGCCTGGCGCCAGCGTGAGGCGGCCTTCAATAACTTCTTTTCCCGGAAGGAAGAAACCATCCTGGCGGTCATCGACGCTCCGACCTCCGAACTAGCAACGCAGGCCACGGCGGCGGTGATCCAGAAATTGTCCGATCAGAAGGATCACTTCCACTCGATCCTGGAGGCCGGAGGAGGGCCATTCTTCCAGAAGAACGCACTTTTGTTCTTGCCCACCGAGGAGGTCGTCGCGCTCACCAAGAAGCTCGGCGAGGGCAGGCCGGTGATCCAGACGCTGGCGCAGGATTCCAACCTGCGCGGCCTGACCACCGCGCTCAATTACGGATTGATCGGCGCGCGCATAAACCAGTACACGCTCGACACTTTTTCCGGGACCTTGAACATGGTCTCGGACACGCTCGACGAGGCCATCGCGGGGCGCCCAGCGAGCTTCTCTTGGCGCGCGATGCTCAACGGTCGGCCGTCGACTCCGGATGAGCGGCGGCGCTTCGTTGAGATCCGGCCGGTGCTCGACTACGCCGCGCTCATGCCCGGGAAGGTGGCGACCGATGCCATTCGGCAGGCGGCGGCCGATTTGGATATCGGCGCGAATTACGGCGCGAAACTACGCCTCACGGGACCGGTCGCAATCGCCGATGAGGAATATGCCACCCTGAAGGAGGCGGCATTCGTCAACACGACCGTGACCATCGTGGTGGTGTTGACCATCCTTTGGCTTGCCCTGCGATCGTGGCACATCATCCTGGCAGTCTTCGTGAGTCTAGTCGTTGGCCTCTCCATTACCGCCGCGATCGGCCTGGCAATGGTGGGTGCGCTCAACCTGATTTCGGTGGCCTTCGCTGTTCTGTTTATCGGGCTCGGCGTTGACTTCGGGATTCAGTTCAGCGTCCGCTATCGCGCCGAACGTCACGAGGTCGACAACCTCCACCAGGCGCTAGTTAATACCGCAAGCCATGTGGGTGCGCCGCTGACGCTTGCCGCGGCTGCAACCGCCGCCGGCTTTCTGTCGTTCCTTCCGACCGACTACAAGGGATTGTCCGAGCTCGGCTTGCTCGCCGGCCTCGGTATGATCATCGCGTTCCTGACGAGCGTAACACTGATCCCGGCGTTGTTGACGGTCCTGCGGCCGCCGGGCGAACTGAAAGAAATGGGTTTTAAAAGGTTGGCGCCCCTCGATCGGTTCATGGAGCGGCACCGAATCCCCGTCATTGTCGGGACCGGGCTCGTCGTCGCGGCCGGCCTGCCATTGCTCTATTGGCTACAGTTTGACTTCAATCCGCTCAATCTCAGAAATCCAATGGTCGAGTCGGTCGCGACCTTCCTGGAGCTGCGAAGCGACCCTGCCATCGGCGCGAGTTCGATTTATGTGCTTGCGCCGAGCAAGGAGGCCGCGCTGTCCGATCTGGAGAAGCTCTCCAAGCTACCGGAGGTCTCGAGCGTGAAGACCATCGAAAGTTTCATTCCCGATGACCAGCAGCCCAAGCTTGCCGCCATCCGCCAGCTCGCGACCGTGCTCGATCCCGTGCTGCGGCCCGACCCCAGCAAGAAACCGCCGACAGACGCCGATAATGTCGCCGCGCTCAAGGCTGCGGTCGATAGTTTGAAGCAATCGGCTGGGACTCAAACCGGACGTGGCGCCGCCGCCAAGCGGCTTGCAGACGACCTCGCGAAACTCGCCAGCGGAGACGAAGCGATGCGGGGACGAGCGCATGCCGCCATGATTCCCTCGCTCAATACCGCGCTTGACGAGTTGCGCAACTACCTGCAGGCGCAGCCGGTCACGCTCGAAACCCTCCCGCCCGAGATCGCGCGCGAATGGGTCACACAAGACGAGCGTTACAAGGTGGAAATCCTGCCGAAAGGCGACCCGACCGACAACGAGACGTTGCGCCAGTTCGCGCGTGCGGTGCAGGCGGTCGAGCCGAATGCCACCGGCGGCCCGATTGCCATTCTTGAGTCCGGGCGCACCGTCGTGCGGGCATTCTTCGAAGCCGGCTTCTGGGCGCTTGGCTCGATCGTCATTCTGCTCTGGATCGTGTTGCGGCGCTTCGGTGACGTGCTCCTCACCATCATTCCACTGCTGATGGCGGGCGTCGTGACCATGGAGCTGATGGTCCTCCTCGGCATGAAGCTCAATTTCGCCAACATCATCGCGCTCCCGTTGCTGCTCGGTGTCGGCGTGGCCTTCAAGATCTATTACATCATGGCGTGGCGGGCCGGCCAAACCGGGCTTCTGCAGTCGAGTCTGACGCGCGCCGTGATGTTCAGCGCGCTCACCACCGCGACTGCATTCGGCAGCTTATGGCTGTCGAGCCATCCGGGCACCTCGAGCATGGGCAAGTTGATGGCGCTGGCGCTCGTCACCACCATGGCGGCGGCGGTGCTTTTCCAGCCGGTGCTGATGGGCCCGCCGCGCGACCCGAAGCCAAAGAGGTTCATGCGTCGCATCGGCGCGGGCGCCGCTGCGGCACGATCTCAGGAAGCGGTCGCTGCCGGCGCCGACAAGTCCACATAGACCTGCCCGTCTTTCACCTCGGTGCGGAAGGTCTTGAGATCGATGCAGCAGGGCGGTTGTACGACCTTGCCGCTCGGCACGTGAAACGCGCCGAAATGCAGGCTGCATTCGATGACGTCGCCTTCGAGAATGCCGTCGCCGAGATCGGCCGCGGCGTGGGTGCATTGCGCCTCGGTGGCGTAGAAGGTGCCGTCGATATTGTAGACGGCCACGCGTTCGTCCCCCACCTCGAAGCTCTTGACGTTGCCGGGCGGGAGGTCGGCGGCGGTACAGACGCGAACGAGATTTTCTGCCATGGCTTGACTGCGTGCAAAGGAGACAATGTGCTTTAGCGGGCTTGATGAAAAGTTCAATAGGGAAGGCCGGTGGCTTGCCTCCAGGCGCGATGCGGCCGAATTGCCCCTGTTTTGGACGGACATGTAGGATTGAGACCAGTATGTGAGGAGACCGATGGCCAAGCTCGACGACCTGATGGAAGAGCTCGTCACCGCTAACCGCATTCTCGCCCGCGAAGGCGTGGTGGATTCGTTCGGCCACATCAGCGTGCGCCATCCGGACAATCCGCAGCGCTATTTGCTGTCGCGTTCACGCGCGCCCGACTGCATCGAGCGGGACGACATCATGGAGTTCACGCTCGACGGCACGCCGGTCGATCCCCGTGGTCGCGCGCCCTATCTCGAGCGATTCATCCACGGCGCGCTCTACGAAGCGCGGCCGAACGTCATGTCGGTCGTGCACAATCACAGCGAAAGCGTCATTCCATTCGGAGTGACAGGCAAAAAGATCAAGCCCATCTTCCATATGGGTGCGTCGATCGGCCACGACGTGCCGGTGTGGGATTCTCATGACCGTTTCGGCGACACCGCCTTGCTGGTCGAGAACATGGACATGGGTCGCGACCTCGCAAAACGCATTGGCGCCGGCGGCACTGCGCTGATGCGCGGCCATGGTGCAACCGTGGCGGGCAAGAATATCCGCCACGCGGTCTATATCTCGGTCTATCTGGAGGTCAACGCGCGGCTGCAAAAGCAGGCCATGGACATGGGCGAGGTCAAGTTCCTGACGGCGGGCGAAGTGGACAAGGTTTCCGCGCGCACCGGCTCTTACGGCATCAACCGCGCCTGGGAAAACTGGTGCCGGCGCGCCGGCCGCCCATTCCGGGCGGAGCAGGGCTGATGCGGATCAGTCTCCGCAGTCCCTCGTCGGTGAGTGTCTTCGCCATCGAGCTGTGATCACTGATTGCTCAAACGGCGCGTCGCATCCGAGGCATAGCCAGCGACATTGTTGCACCGGGAGCTCCGTGCCTGCGGCGCGCGGGATGTGCTATAGGCGAGGCATGGACCACACAAACGGGTGAACCGTGGCGCGTAAGATGGAGGGCCGGAGGGCGAACTATGGCTGCCGTGCCCTTTGAACGGATCGACACGGATGCGGCGAAACTCGCGCCCGCGAATGCCATTCTGACAGTCGACGATATCGTCAAGCGCTTCGAGACGCCGGACGGCGTTCTCACTGCGGTCGATCACGTTTCACTCAGCGTCGCGCCGGGCGAATTCGTGGGCGTGATCGGTCCCTCCGGCTGCGGCAAGTCGACCTTGTTCAACATCATCGGGGGATTGCTCGACGGCTACGATGGCACGGTCAAGGTCGCCGGCGAGCGGGTGCGAGGGCCGCATCCGGCGATCGGCATGATTTTCCAGGAGGAGTCGACCTTTCCCTGGCGCAACGTGCTCGACAATGTGGCGTTTCCGCTGGAGATCGCGGGCTTGCCACGGGCCGAGCGCTACGACAGGGCCCGCCATTTCGTGAAGCTGGTTGGCCTCGATGGCTTCGAGCGGCGCTATCCGGCGGAGCTGTCGGGTGGCATGCGCCAGCGCGTGTCGATGGCGCGCACGCTGGCCGCGCAGCCCAAAATCCTCCTGATGGACGAGCCATTCGCCTCGCTCGACGAGCAGACCCGGCTCCTCCTCGGCGACAAGGTCTTGCACATTCAGCAGCAGCTCAAGCAAACGACGCTTCTCATCACCCACAACATCACCGAGGCGGTGCAACTCTCCGACCGCATCGTGGTAATGACGTATCGCCCCGGCAAGGTGAAACGGATGGTGGAGATCAAGCTGCCGCGCCCGCGCAGCTCGGAAATCGTGTCGAGCGAGGCGTTCGGACGCTACGTGGCGCAGATCTGGAGCGATCTGCGCGAGGAGGCAAGCCGCGGGTTGGATGACGAGGAGAGCAGGAAGTTGCACGAAGGCGAGAAGCGATGACCGCCACCGCGGCGCTTGCCAAGAACAGATACGTTCCGGCCGCGCTCGGCCTCGGTTCGTTCGTCGCGTTCATCGCGCTCGTCGAACTGCTCATTCGGGTCGGCGTCATCAACCGCTTCATCGTGCCGATGCCCTCCGACATCATCGCCGCCTTCCCGCGCGTGATCGTCGAGGAGCACGTGGTTCAGCGCTTCCTGCTCACCGCCGGCGAGGCGCTTTCCGCCAGCATCCTGGTGACCATTTTCGGCGTCGGGGGCGGGGTGCTGCTCTACCGCTACCATTTGCTGCGGCTTGCGACCGAGACCTGGGTCGCGGCGGTCGCGGCGGCCCCCTTGGTGCTGATGTATCCGCTCTATCTCGTGATCTTCGGAAGGAGTGCCCTCACCATCGTGATGATGGGCTTCACGGCGGGGCTTGCCCCGATCATGCTCAAGACGCTCGAAGGCCTCCTCGCCACCCGACGCGTGCTGATCAACGTGGGCAGGAGCTTCAATCTCACGCCGTCGCAGCAATTCTGGAAGATTCTTTTCCCCGCCGCACTGCCGACCATATTCGTGGGACTGCGGCTTGGGTTGATCTTCGCCCTCATCAATATCGTCGGGGTCGAATTCCTGATCAATTTCGGCGGCCTCGGGCAGCTTATCAACGAGCTTGCCGAGCGCTACGATCTTGCGGGAACCTATGCCGCGATCTGCTTTGTGATCCTGGTCAGCATCTGCGTGTTCATCCTCATGGAAAGGCTCGAGCGATGGCTGAGACCGGTCGATTGAGGCTGTCGGCCACAGCACCGTTGGGGCTGCCGCTGCGCCCCGTGACCGCGCTGCGCATCGCGATCATCGTCGCCGTTGTGGTGATCTGGGAAGCGGTCTCCGCGTCGGGATGGCTCTATCGCGACGTCGTGCCCTCGCTCGCCGCGATCGGCAAAGCACTCTATGCGACGCTCAGCGATCCGACTTTTTATTTTCACCTCGGCACGACCGCCTACGAGATCGGCATTGCGCTGGTGATCGGCGGCTTGAGCGGGCTCGCCGTCGGCATTCTCCTCGGCGGCAGCAAATTCATGTCGCGCGCCTACGAGGCCTATCTGTATTACCTCGGCCCTTGCCCCAAGATCATCTTCTTCCCCATCATGATCATGTGGTTCGGCGTCGGGCCCGGATCGAAGGTGGCAATGGGGGCGATCTCCTGCTTCTTTCCGGTCGCGCTCAACGTCGCCGGCGGCATGCGCGAGATCGACAAGGTCCTCATCCGCGTCGGCAAGAGTTTCCGCGCCAACACCTGGCAGATGGTGACCAAGATCTACCTTCCGGCCATGCGCCACCCGGTGATCAACGGCGTGCGCCTGGGCCTCGGCGTGGCGCTGATCGGCACGCTGCTCGCGGAGACGAAGCTATCCAACCGCGGCATCGGCTTCTTGGTGATCCAGGCTTACAGCATCTTCAACATGCCGGAGATGTATGCGCTGCTGATCATCCTGTTCGTGATCGCAATCGGCGCCAACACGGTGATTGGCCGCCTCGGCGGCCTCGACGACATCAAACGCTCCTGAACGCTCCACTCATTCGGTTAGAGGTGTCCAATGGTTGCAGTTGCCTCCGCGGCGAAAGCTCGGCCGCTCGCCCCCAATCTGCCGTCGCATCGCGATCCCTATTATGCCGGCAAGTGGCAGAAGCCGAAGGCGGATCGTTACGTCGATGCCGTCAGTCCGGGAACGGGCGAGTCGCTGGGCAAGGTGGTCGACGGCTCGGCGGCCGACGCGGAAGCGGCCATCGCCGCGGCCAAGGCCGCATTCCGCGAGTGGCGGCGCGTGTTGCCGCTCGAGCGGGCGAAGATGCTGCGCGCCATCGCCGACGTGCTGCGCAAGAACGGCGATGAGCTCGCCATGATCGACGCCGCTGATTGCGGCAACCCTTACGCCGAGATGGTGCGCGACGCGCAGATGGGGGCGGCACAGCTCGACTTCTATGCCGGCCTCGTCACCGAGATGAAGGGCGCCTCGATCCCGATGGGACCGGACGCGGTGAATTTCTCGGTGCGCGAGCCCTTTGGCGTGGTCGGGCGCATCATTCCGTTCAATCATCCTTTCATGTTCGTGGCGGGAAAATCGGCAGCGCCGCTCGCCGCCGGCAACACCATCGTGGTCAAGCCGCCCGAGCAGGCGCCGCTATCCTCGCTGCGGCTCGCCGAGTTGATCGACGGCATCCTGCCGCCGGGGGTGTGGAATCTGGTGCCGGGCGGCAAGGAGGTCGGTCAGGTGCTGGCGAGCCATCCCGACGTCGCCAAAGTCGCGCTCATCGGCAGCGTGCCGACCGGCCGTGCGGTAATGAAGGCTGCCTCGGACACGCTCAAGCCGGTCACGCTCGAGCTCGGCGGCAAGAATGCGCTGATCGCTTTCCCGGACGCCGATCTCGACGCGGTCTCGGCCGCCGTCGTAGACGGCATGAATTTCACCTGGTGCGGGCAATCCTGCGGCTCGACCAGCCGCGCCTTCGTGCACGAGAAGATCTACGACGCCGTGCTCGAACGCGTGAAGAACTCCATCAAGCGCTACAAGCCCGGCATTCCGACCGATCCCGCGACCACCATGGGTTCGATCGTGAGCAAGGTGCAATACGATCGCGTCCTCGGCTATATCGAGGCCGGCAAGCAAGACGGCGCGCGGCTGTTGAGCGGCGGCAAGCGGCCGAGCGACCCGCTGCTCGCCAAGGGTTTCTACATCGAGCCTACCATATTCGCCGACGTGACCATGGATATGCGCATCGGCAAGGAAGAGATCTTCGGCCCGGTTCTCTCCATTCTCAAATGGAGCGATGAGGAGAAGATGCTGGCGCAGGTGAACCAGGTCGAATACGGGCTGACCTGCTCGATCTGGACCAACGATCTCGTCACCGCGCATCGCGCGGCAGGAGCGGTCGAGGCGGGCTTCGTGTGGATCAACGAGGTGTCGAAGCATTTCCTCGGTGCGCCCTTCGGCGGCTACAAGCAATCGGGCGTCGGACGCGAGGAAGGCATCGAGGAGTTGTTGAGCTTCACGCGCGAGAAGAACATCCACGTCAACCTCAAGCGACGCGGCGGCGCGCATTGAGGTGGACTTGGAAATTCATACCCTCGCCAGCGCGCCCACCTCGCGCGGAAAGAGATCGTCGACGGTCATCCGCCGGTGGGTGACGCCTTGATCGTGGGCGTAGCGGCAGAACGCCTCGATAGTCGGCCGGCTTTCCTCGATGCCATAGGGGTAGGGATCGGGCCCGTAACCGGCGGCGATCTCGTCGGCGATCGCAGCCGCCCAGGGCAGCGGGATGCGCGCGCAGGTGAAGTCGCGCATGCGGTTGAAGCAGCGGCGCTTGGCCTCGTCGAACATCTTGAAGAGATTCATCGCGATCCACGGATGTTGCTCGAACACCGTGCGCCGGATCGTCATCAGATGCATGATCGGGAAAATACCGGTCTTCCTGAAGAAGCGTTCCTCTGCGGCGCGATAATTCGGATAAAGGCGCACCACCTCGCCGCCGCCTGCAAACCCTGCCGGCGCGCGGGCGGAAATCACCGCATCCACCTCGCCGCTCGCGAGCATCGCCGAGAGGCTGGTGTCGGGCCGCGGCTGATAGCGGATCCCGGCCGGCAGCTTCAGTTCCACCTTCTCCGCGCGGCCGGGCTCGTTGACGCCGGCCTGCAACCAGCGGATTTTTGCGAGATCGACGCCCTCCTCCTCGGCGAGAAAGCCGCGCACATAGATGCCGGCGGTCTGCGCCCATTCCGGGATGCCGACGGCGCGGCCCTCGAGGTCCTTCGCGGTCCTGATGCCGGCCTCGCCGCGCACATAGATCGCCGAGTGGCGATGCACCCGCGACGGAAAGACCGGGATCGCGACCATGGGCGCGATCCCCTGCGAGGTCAGCGAAATATATTTGCCGAACGACAGCTCGGAAACGTCCCATTCCAACGACTTGGTAAAGCGAAAAGTAATCTCTTCGATCGACGGAAAGATGAGGGGCGTGAGCGTGATACCGTCCGCGCGCACCAAGCCTTGCGCGATCTCGCGCACGTGCTCGTAGTCGCAGACTGCAAGGGTGAGATGCACCGATGCGACCCCGCCGGTATCGACGATCGTCGGGCTGCGCAACTCCGGTGCCAGCCCGTGCGTTGGTTTTTGGACGTGTCCAGCCCGAGCTGTCATGGTGGCTCCATCTTGGTTCGTAGTGCTAGCGGAGGAGCGGATTGTTCGCAATGAGGGGCCGCCGTCGCAAGGGCATGAGCTTTGACAGGAATTTTGATAAATGGTCTTTGGCGGGCCGACAACGAGAGCGACGAGGCCAGGAGATGAAAATGCCCATTTTGGCGCGACTGGTGGCGGCGGGCGCGATGCTTGCCGCTTGCGCCAGCACCGCGCCGGCGCAAGCGCCGAAACCATGGAAACACGGGATCATCGCGCCCAAGGCCGATGCCGGCTTCCTGCTGATGGCGGCCAAGCGCGGCTTTGCGGAACGCGAGGGCCTCAGGCTCGAACTGCTCGAAGTGAAAGACGACCAGATCGGGCTCAAAGCGCTGCTCGCCGGCGAGCTCGACAGCTACGAAGGCGGCGCCCAGGGCGCCATCGCGGCGGGCGTGCGCGGCGGCGACGTGAAGATCATGGGTTGCCACTGGGTCGTCGTCCCGCACGGCATCATGGTCAAGGCCGGCATTGAAAAGATGGAAGATCTCAAGGGCAAGGCCATCGCGGTGTCCGCGCCCGGCTCGTTCCCAGACATGTTGGCGCGCCTCGCCCTGGCGAAATTCAACGTCGCTCCCTCCGACGTCAGACTCGCAGCGGTTGGCGGCGATCGCGATCGCTACACCGCGCTCGTCGGCGGTGTGGTCGATGCAGCGGTCGTCTCGAACGAGTATTTGCCGCTCCCTTCCTCGAAAAACCTGAAAATGCTGCTCGAGGGCAAGGATGCGCTGCCGAATTTCCTGCGCATCTGCATGTTTTCGAGCGGCAAGGTGCTCGCGCAGCGGCGCGAGGATGCGATCCGCTATCTGAGCGCGCAGTCGAAGGCGCTGCGCTATGCGCTCTCGCACCGCGACGAGACCATCGCGCTCACGGCCGAGGCGACCGATGCCAAGCCCGAGGATCCCCGCCCCGCCTTCGTCTTCGATGACGCCGTGAAGGTTGGCGCAATCGCGCCGGAGCTGCCGCTGCCGATGGACAAGCTCGCGTGGATGCAGGGGCAGATGATCGAACTCGGCCAGATCCCCAAGGCCGGCGATCTCGCCAAGATGGTCAACACCGATATCCGGGCGCAGGCGGTAGAGCGGGTCGGCAAGTAAGCCTGTGAAGAGACGTGGTCACTCGCTCCCCCGGCGCCACATCGAGAGGTGATCTGCGGCATGGGTGAGGTAGCCCTCTACGATATATCGAAGCGGTTCACGCTGCGCATCGACGGGGCGGTGCATACCGTGCAGGCGCTCAGCCGCGTGAGCTTCAAGGTGCACGACGGTGAGATCGTCGCGCTCATCGGTCCCTCGGGTTGCGGCAAGACGACGGTGCTGCGCATTGCCATGGGGCTCGAAACTGCGTCCGGCGGCAAGGTCGCCGTGGATGGGCGCGAGGTGAGGGGCTGCGGCCACGACCGCGGCATGGTGTTCCAGTTCGCCGAGCTCTTGCCCTGGCTCACCGCTCTGCAAAACGTGATGTTCGGGCTCGAAATGAAGGGCATGCGCGGGGTGGAGCTGCGCGCCACCGCGACGCGCTATCTCGAGCTCGTCGGGCTCTCCGACTCGCTCAACCGCCGCCCCCACCAGCTCTCCGGCGGGATGAAGCAGCGCGTCGGCATCGCCCGCGCGCTCGCCATCGATCCCAAGGTGCTGCTCATGGACGAGCCGTTCGGCGCGCTCGACGCGCAGACGCGCGAAACCATGCAGGCTGAATTACTCGAGCTGCATGCGCGCACGCGCAAGACCATTCTGTTCGTCACTCACGACCTCGATGAGGCGGTGCTGATCGCCGACCGGATCGTGGTGATGAAGCACGGCATGGTGCAGGAGATCATGACCGTGCCGCTCAGTCGCCCTCGACCCGATCTCGGCATCGTGCGGGGCACTCCCGACTTCGCGGAAACCCGCTATCGCGTGTGGAAAGCGCTGCATGAACCGGCCGCGACGCTGCACTAGAACGATTACGTGCCGAGGGGGCTGGAAACCGCTCGAATGGTATGGCGTTGACATGAATGCTGGCGAAGGCTCAGTTCGCCCAAGAACTGAAACTGCGAGGCGCGAGCGATCAGATGGTTGATGTCGTCGAAGGTGCGCGGGCGCAGGCGCCGGCCGAAGCGAAGTCCCGGCGCCCGCTTCCGAGTTGGGTCATCACCATCGGCTCGCTCGTCGTGCTGCTGGGGGCGTGGGAAATACTCGGCCGCGACATCAATCCGGTCTTCGGCTCCTATCCGAGCGCGATCGCGGAGGCATTTTGGCAACTCGCGCGCACGGGAAAGCTTTGGACGGCGTTGCTCGACAGCCTGCGGCCTTTCTTGTTGGGTTATGGGCTTGCCATTGTCGTCGGCATCCCGATCGGCCTCGTCATCGGTCGCTTTCGCACCGTCGAGGCGGCGATCGGAATCTATATCACCGCCGGTTACGCCATGCCGTTGGTGGCGCTGGTGCCGCTGCTCGTGCTGTGGCTGGGCTTGGGTTTTGCGGTCAAGGTCGCGATCGTGTTCCTGATGTCGGTATTTCCGATCTGCATCAACACGTGGCTCGGCGTGACGGCGGTGCCGAAGACGCTGATCGAGGTCGGCAAGTCCTTCGTTGCGCCCGATGCCGTCATTTTGCGACGGATCATCCTGCCGGCGACGCTGCCCTACATCATGGCCGGGATCAGACTCGCCGTGGGGCGCGCCGTGGTTGCGATGGTCATCGCCGAGTTCTTCACTTCGATCTCCGGGCTGGGCGCGATCATCATCACGTCCGCTAACAATTTCGACACCGCAACCATGTTCGTGCCGATCGTCATCCTGATGGTCATGGCGATCGGGCTCAACTATCTGATCGGCGCGGTCGAGCGCTGGGTCGCGCCCTGGCAGGCGGAGATTGCGGGACGTGAGGAGTGACCGGACCGCCTTGGCGCACGCCGCCCGCGTCACTTCAGCCGCGCGAGGAAGTAGGCGAGATCCACGAAATCCTCGTCCTTCATGGGATAGACGACCTCGGACATCTGGGCGTCGTAGCCGCGTCGCGAATTGTCCTTGTAGCCGCGCAGCGCCTTGAGCAGGTAGTCCTCGCGCTGGCCGGCAAGCCGGGGAACGTTCTCTTGCCCGGCATAATTGGACTGGTGACAGAAATTGCAGTGGTTTTGTTGGCTCAGCGCGCGCGCTCTTTCCACGCGGGCGGCATCGGGCGTATCGGACACCGGCTGCGGCGGCGGCAATTTCGAAATGATCTCAGCGCCCCTTTGCAAGTCGGCGTCGGTGAGCCCCTTGGCCATCTCGTTCATCGGTTCGGTGATGCGCAGCCTGTCGCGGAACATGAGGAGCTGCACCGTCGCGTAGAAGGCCGGCTGCGCGCCGAGCGAGGGCGTTTCGGGAATCTGCGAGGTCCCGGTTTCGCCGTGGCAGGCGAAGCAGGTCGGCAGACGCGCGTCGAGGGACTGTGCGCAGAGCGAGGATGCAGCCAAACCGGCGAGAATGGCGCCGATCGCGAGGCTGCGCATGTCGCTCTCCAGAAACGTGGGGGAATGCGGGGAGGGAGCAAGCGTCGAGGGCGGCGGGCCGCCCTCGACGTCAAGAAGGAGTCAGCGACCGGCGGCCGTCCGCTGGGCGCCGTAGCTCACCCGGTAGACGGCGCCGTTGTAGTCGTCGGAGACGAGCAACGACCCGTCTTTCATGACCAGCACGTCGACCGGCCGCCCGACGTAGTTGTTGTTCTGGAGGAAGCCAGTCACGAACGGCTCCATCGACCTGAAGGTGCCATCCGGTTTGAGCTTCACCACCACAAGGTCACCTCCGATCTTGCTGGTGCGGTTCCAAGATCCATGGCGCGCGATGATGATCTGGTTGCGGTAGGCCGCCGGGAACATGGTGCCGGTGTAGAAGCGCATCCCCAACGGCGCCCCATGTGGGCCCAGCAAAGTGATCGGCTTGGTGAACTCATCGCATGAGCGACCCCATCCGAATTCCTGGTCCGGGATGTTGCCTTGGTGGCAATAGGGGAAGCCGAAATTGTCCTTGCCCGGCTGGGTCACTCTGTTGAGTTTGTCTTGCGGAATGTCTTCCGACAGCCAGTCGCGCTGGTGTTCAGTAAAGTAGAGCTGCTTTGAGACCGGATGCCAGTCCATCCCCACGATCTGGCGGATGCCGGAGGCAACGACTTCCAGCCCGCTGCCGTCCAAGTTGAGACGATAGATCTTGGCATGCCGCTCGGACGGCATGCAGATGTTGCACGGCGCGCCAACCTGGAAATAGAGCTTCTCGTCGGGCCCGATGGTGAGATATTTCCAACCGTGCGCCTCGTCCTTCGGCAGGTCGCTGAAGATGACGGTCGGCTTCGGCGGGTTGTCGAGCTTGTCTTCGACGTTCTCGATTTTCGAGATCTGGGAGAGCTCCGCGATGTAGAGCGTGCCCTTGTGCAGGACGATGCCGTTCGGGCGGTGGAGCCCCGACGCGATGACCTTGACTTCACGCTTTCCGTCCTTGTCGATGATGGCGTGGATCTTGTCCTTGATGCGGCTCGAAACGAACACCGTACCCTTGTCACCGAGCCGAAGCGTGCGCGCGTTGTCGACACCGCTCGCATAGACGTCGATCGTGAACCCCTTCGGCGCCTTGAGCTTGTCAAGCGGGAGCTTGTCGGCCGCAGCCGGAAGCGGCGGCGGCGCGACCGGCGCAAGCCTCTTGGCGGCTTCGGTGTCAGGTTGACCGATCAATGGGGAACCGGGCGGCAACGGAGCTTGCTGCTGGGCGGCCGCCGGGCCCGCAGCAACGAGCAGGCTGGCGAGCGTTCCGGCGAGCACGACGCCGCGCCGGCGGGACAAGTAGGCCATGATGATCCTCCCTATGCGGACAACTGATCTTTCGCTGGGCCTTCTTCCATCGAGGGCCGTGGGCGGAACAAGTTTGCTCCGGGCTGCAGTGTCAACCATTTCCCCCACGCCGCGCAATCGAGATTCGGTGTCGACGCGCGCGGCCGCAAGGCGCGCAAAATGCGTTCAGCGTTCGGCAACCCGGCGGCCGTCGTAGCTGATGCGGTAGATCGCGCCGGCGTAATCGTCCGACACCAGCAGCGAGCCGTCCTTGAGCACCTCCACGTCCACCGGGCGGCCGATATAGTTGTTGTCTTGCAGGAAGCCGGTCATGAACGGCTCCCAGGATTTCACGCTGCCATCGGGGTTGAGCTTCACGACGATGACGTCGCCGCCGAGCTTGGTGGTCTTGTTCCAAGAGCCGTGGCGCGCGATGAAGATCGCGTTGCGGTAGGCGGCCGGAAACATCTTGCCGGTGTAAAAGCGCATGCCGAGCGCGGCGGTATGCGGGCCGAGCAGCGCAACGGGCGCCTCGTAGTCGCTGCAGCCGCGTCCCCAGCCAAACTGGTCGTCGGGCACATTGCCCTGGTGGCAATAGGGATAGCCGAAATGCTGCCCGGCCTTGGTGACGCGATTGAGCTCGTCGTTGGGCAAATCCTCCGATAACCAGTCGCGGCCGTTATCGGTGAAATAGAGCTCTTTCGTCACCGGGTGAAAATCAAACCCGACCGAGTTGCGGACTCCGCGCACGTAGGTTTCCGATCCGCTGCCGTCGAGATTCATGCGCGTGATCTGAGCGTTGGTCTCGGGCGGAAGGCAGATGTTACAGGGCGCCCCGACGTTGATGTAGAGCTTATTGTCTGGCCCTACTGCGATGAATTTCCAACCGTGCGACTGGTGGTTGGGGAACTGATCGTAGATGACGACGGGCTTCGGCGGATTGTCGAGATTGTCCTCGATCTTTTCGAGCTTCGAAACTTTGGTGCCTTCGGCGATGTAGAGCGTGCCGTCGTGGAAGGCGAGGCCGTTCGGCCGGTCCAAGCCCGAGGCGATGACTTTGAGTTCGCGCTTTCCATCCTTCTCGACCACGGCATAGACCTTGTCGAGGATGCGATTGCTGACGAAGACCGTGCCCTTGTCGCCGAGGCGCAGCGAGCGCGCATTGGGCACGCCGCTCATGAACACTTCGATCTTGAATCCCTTCGGCAGCTTGAGCTGCGGGACCGGCAATTTGTCCGCGGCCATCGGGAAGGGCGGAGGGTTGATGCCGCGCAGCTTGGTGGCCGCGTCCGAGGTCGGCTGGTTGGGGGTGGGCGGCGGGGGCGTGGGCGTGGGCGTCGACTGCTGGGCGGCGGCCGGGCAAGCTGCGAGCGCGGCCGCGAGCGTCGCCGCAAGCAAGAGCGCCCGCTGCGGCGAGAAGCGGATGGGCATGCGATCCTCCCTGATCGTGCATTTGCTTGGCCGCAGTGTCCGACAGGTCGCACCCAAGCGCAATCGGAATTAGAGAGCGGGAGTCGACGCCTGACGAGCGGCGCGCATGCGGCGGTAGACGTAGGGAGCATCGCTGCGTCGCGCCGCGAGTTCTGCGACGCGGGCATGGGCGGGAGCAAGATGGCACACCGGATCGGTTGCGGCGGCGTCGCCGGTGAGCGCGAAGGCTTGGCAGCGGCAGCCGCCGAAATCGAGCTCCCGCCGCGGGCAGCTCGCGCACGGCTCCTTCATCCACGCGCTGCCGCGGAAGGCATTGAAGGCCGGCGAGTTCGCCCAGATATCGGCGAGTGCATGCTCGCGCACGTTCCAGAATTCAAGGCCGGGAATGGACTCGGCTTGGGATAGCGGGCATAGTAGTCCGGCACCACCGCGTCGATGACGATGCGGCCGTGGTGGCGCGCGCGCAATTCCTCCACCGCCGCCGCGGCACGCTCGACCTGCTCGCGGCTCGGCATCAGTGCGGCGCGGTTCTCGATCGCCCAGCCGTAGTATTGCACGTGCGCGATCTCGACCCGACCCGCGCCGAGCGCGAGCGCGAGATCGACCATCTCGCCGATCCTGTCGATGTTGGCGCGGTGCATCACCGCGTTCACGGTGAGCGGCAGCTTGTGCCGAACGACTTCGGCCGCGAGTGCGCGCTTCCTGGCAAACGCCCCGTCGTACCCGGCGATGCGGTCGGCGGACGCAGCGTCGCTGTCCTGGATGGAGATCTGCACATGGTCGAGCCCGGCCTCGGCGAGCGCGCCGAGGGTCTTGTCCGTGATGCCGACCGCGGAGGTGATGAGATTGGTGTAGAGACCGGCGGCATGGGCGCCGGCGGTGATATCGACGAGGTCGCGGCGCGCGCCGGGCTCGCCGCCCGACAAATGCACCTGCAGGACACCAAGCCCCGCGGCCTCGCCGAAGACGCGCACCCAGGTCGCGGTGTCGAGCTCATCCTCTCTCGCATCGAGCGCGAGCGGGTTGGAGCAATAGGGGCAGCCGAGCGGACAGCGGTGGGTCAGCTCGGCGAGCAGGCCGAGCGGCTTGTGCACCATTGCTGAACTCGACAACGCCACGTGGCGGTTGATCCAATGCTCTGGCCAGGCATGCTGTTGCGCGTCGGTTCTTGCGACCCGCGGCATTTCATCGCGCGGAACCCGGACCAGGCCGAGTTCCATTTGCCGCCCACGCCTGTGCGACCTGCCAAGGACGTGGAACTAGCCTGCACCAGCGCGGTTATGACGATCCTTTATCACAATTCCAAGAGTTTTTTGTCCGCCAAACCGCGCAACAACGTGCCGACGTCCGCGAGGATTTTCTCGCGCGGCGCCGTATAGGCTTTGGCGAGGTCATCGATGAGTTCGCTGAAAGTGACCTCGCCGGTGCAGCGCTTGATGATCTCGGCGGCAATCGCGTCAGCCTTGAAGACCCGCTCGGGCGCGAGCAGCACCCAGCCGCCCTGCGCCTCGTTGTGGACGAGCCGAACGCCGCGCGGCAGCCGTGGGCGCGCGTCGGAGGGAATGACGCTGTTCGGATCGCTCAGCCGCTCCTCCTCCCGTCCTCCGGAACGAAGGCGCCGGGCGGAATATGCTTCGGCGCCACGTAGGCATGATAGAGCGCATCGAGCATGGCCCATAGCACGTCGCATTTGAATTCAAGCGCTTTGAGCACGGCCTGCTGGGCGTCCGGCGTCTTGGCGTGGCGCTTGACGTAATCGAGCGCGAAATCGGAATCCCGCTGGGCGAGCGGCGGACGCTTGGCGAAATAAGCGAGCGTGTCGGCGCTGACGAAGTCGTAGCCCTTGAGCATGCCCTCGAGCCGCTCGCTGATGATTTGCGGCGAGAACAATTCGGTGAGCGAGGATGCGACCGCCTCGAGCAGGGTCTTGTCGCGCACGAAGTGCACATAGGCCTCGACCGCAAAGCGCGTCGCCGGCAGCAAGCCCGCGAGCGAGACGACGTAGTCGCGGTCGAGCCCGACCCCGTCGGTCAGCTTGAGCCAGCGCGCGATGCCGCCGTCGCCTTCGCTCTCGCCGTCGTGGTCGACGAGGCGGCGGCGCCATTCCCGGCGCAGCGCGGAGTCCTCGCAGCGCGCGATCAGGCTCGCGTCCTTCACCGGGATCATCGCCTGGTAGTAGTAGCGGTTGAGCGCCCAGGCTTGAACTTGGCCCCTGGTGCACTTGCCGCCGTGCAACAGCGCGTGGAACGGGTGCAGGCGATGATAGCGCTGCGCGCCGATGGCGCGCAGTTTCGCCTCGAGTTCCTGCGGCGTCAGCGGCTTCACAGCACGATCTCCATTCCGTCCTCGGCGACCTCCCAGCCCCTGCGCTCGACCTCAACGCGCTCCGGCGAACCTTCGATCAGGATCGGATTCGTATTGTTGACGTGCACGTAGACGCGTCGCCCGGCAACGCCCTCGAGTACGGCAAGGGAACCATCCTGCCCGTCAATGGGCATATGCCCCATGCGGCGGCCAGTCTTGGCACCGGTTCCGCTCGCGATCATCTCGTCGTCGCGAAAGAGTGTGCCGTCGAAAAACACGAGGTCGGCGCGCTTGATCCGCTCCATCATCGCGGCGGTCACTGCGGCGGCGCCCGGAATATAGACCAGGCGCGCGTTCCGGGCCGAAATCTCGACGCCGACATTTGCCGCCGTCTCGCTCGCGGTCTCCGGATTCTCGCCTTCGAGATAGAGCGGCAGCTTGCCCGGCACCATGAACACGCGCGCCTCGACCCCGCCGGGAAGCATGAGCGGGACGCCGGGAATGGCTGCCGTGCGCCTGACCACGTCGGCTGCAAGCACTCCGAACATGGCGTTATCGGCGAGTGCGGCGAGGGTGGCCGGGGTGGCGCACACCATCAAAGGCTCGCGCTCCCGCAAGCTGAGCAAGCCCGCGACCTGATCGATCTCGGCGCCCGTGAGCACCACCGCTTTGATTGGGCTTCCGCGCGTTCCGCTGCGCGGATGCAGCACCTTCGATTGTCGAACCTGCTGCGGCAGATCTGGGGAGGCGTTGATCAGGAGCCAGTTCTCGCCGTCGGCGCTGACGGCAAGGCTTGCCTGGGTGCGCGGCCGCACGCGCGCGTCGCCCGCCCATGCCAAACGGCATGTCGCGCAGCGACAATTCCATTGAGGAAAGCCTCCTCCCGCCGCCGAGCCGAGCACGAGGACGGTGAGTCGCCCCATTCAGGACCGACGCAAACGCGCCGGGATCAGAATTCGGCCGGCAGGTACCCGTTGATCTCGAGGCCGATGCAGATCTCAACGAGGGTCGGGGTAGTCCACGCCATTGGTCGTCCCCTAGCGTTTCCAGATAGCACCAAGGTAGATCGGGACCGGCCGCCGCGCAAGCACCTCCGCACGCACGCAGGGAGCATAAACGCCTCCGAAGCGCACAGCAGAGAGAAAACCGGACCCTTGCGGGTCCGGTTTGCAGTTCGTCGGCGCGGGGGCCGACAATCACCTTCCAGAGGGGAACAGCTGACGGCGCTACGATTGCAATCTGGGAGGATGGGCAACCGTCTGCCGCCAGTCCTCACAGTATGCCGCTACGATTTTCTCACACAATGCAAAGGCTTGCATGCCAGCCATGCGGCTATCGTGAGGCGCGATGGCGGCGCTGCTCGTCGCTGCCCTGCGAGCAGCGGCTAGAAATGCCAGCGCTGCGCCTTCGCGACCAGAAAGTCGCGGAACACCTGCACGCGCGCGACCGTCTTGAGCTCTTCCGGATAGACGAAATAGGCATCGAGCGCGATCGTCGTGTCGGACTCGCCGAACAACTGCACCAGTCCGCCGTTCTCCTCGACCAGATAATCCGGCAGCAGGGCGACGCCGATCCCGCGCTGGCACGCGCGCAAAACCCCGAGCACATTGTTGATGGTGAGCGCCGGGGTGCGCGGGCCTTTGCCGTTGCGCGCGACCTCGATCAGCCAGCGCCGGTTCTCGAGATATTGCGGCACCGTGCTGCCCCCCAGCAGCAGGATGCGGTGGTTATCGAGGTCATCGAGCGCGCGCGGGGTGCCGAACCGCTTGATGTATTCCGGCGAAGCATAGGCGTGGAAGCGCACCGAGAACAGCTTGCGCTGGATCAGGTCGGGCTGCGTCGGCTGGCGTAGCCGGATCGCCACGTCCGCCTCGCGCATGGCGAGGTCGAGCTCCTCGTCGGTGGTGATCAGCGAGAGCTGGACGTCGGGATAAAGCTCGATGAACTCGCCCAGCCGCGGGGTCAGCCAATGCACGCCGATACCGGGCGTGGTCGTGACCCGCAGCTCTCCGTTCGGCCGCTCGCGGCTGTCGGTCAGCTTGGCGCGCGCCGCTTCGAGCTTCATGAACACGTCGTGCGCCGTGTGATGGAGGAGTTCACCCTGCTCGGTCAGAATGAGCCCGCGCGCATGGCGGTGGAACAGCGACACGCCGAGTTCCTGTTCGAGCGCCGACACTTGCCGCGACACCGCCGACTGTGACAGGCCGAGCTGCTCGCCGGCATGGGTGAAGCTGCCGGCCTCGGCGGCGGCGTGGAAAACCTTGAGCTTGTCCCAGTCCATTGACATTCGTGTACTCGGCAAGGGCTTCACTCCGCCGCGAGAGCCGGCTCCGCCTCGCCGTGCGCGGCAAGGAAGCGTTCGGCTTCGAGCGCTGCCATGCAGCCTTGGCCGGCGGCGGTCACCGCCTGGCGGTAGACGTCGTCGGTAACGTCGCCGGCGGCGAACACGCCGCGCACCGAGGTCGTGGTCGAGAACGGCGCGGTCTTGATGTAGCCCGAGGGCTTCATATCTAGCTGCCCTACGAACAGCTCGGATGCAGGGGTGTGGCCGATGGCGATGAATATGCCGTCCACCGTCCGCTCGGTGAGGGCGCCGGTGTTGACGTTGCGCAGGATGGCTCGCTTGACTTTGAGTGGGTTCTCCTCGCCCGCCACCTCTTCCAGCACCGTGTCCCAGATCACTGAAATCTTGGGATTCTTGAATAGTCGATCCTGCAGAATCTTCTCCGCGCGGAAACTGTCGCGGCGATGCACGACCGTCACGCTGGAAGCGAAATTGGTGAGGAATAGCGCCTCCTCGACCGCCGTATTGCCGCCGCCGATCACCAGCACGTCCTTGCCGCGATAGAAGAAGCCGTCGCAAGTGGCGCAGGCGGAAACGCCGTAGCCCTTGAATTTCTGCTCGGACGGCAGCTCCAGCCAACGCGCCTGGGCGCCGGTCGCGACGATGAGGCTGTCTGCGAGGTAATGGTCGCCGGACTCGCACTCGAGCCGGAACGGCCGCTGGGCAAGATCGACCTTGCTCACATGATCGCTGACGAGCTTGGTCCCGACGTGCTCGGCCTGCTTCTGCATCTGCTCCATCAGCCAGGGCCCCTGGATGACGTCTGCGAAGCCGGGGTAGTTCTCGACATCGGTCGTGATGGTGAGCTGGCCGCCGGGCTGGATGCCTTGGATCAGGATCGGCTCCAGCATGGCGCGGGCGGCATAGATCGCGGCCGTATAGCCCGCCGCCCCGGACCCGATGATGAGGAGCTTGGCGCGCTTGATCTTTCCCATCGAGAACAGACCCCTTCGGGCGCTTTGAGGCAGAGCGCCTGCAGCAAAGATGGAAGCCGGTGTTGCACCGCAATCAGGCTTGCGCCGCGGTGCACGCTCCAGTTCGCTAACGGTGCGTGCCTCGGGCGGCCCCCGCCGCCCCACCTTGGCCTCGGAACCCGATGCGTGCTCACGACCGGGTCAGAATGCGCATCGATGCTCTGCACAATTTATGGGTTCCGGGCAGCTATGCAAGATATGCAGACCAGAATGCCACAATGTTGTGAAGGGCACGGTGACGCGTTACCGCCTCGAGCAACAATGTTTCGCAGAGGCGGCCGGCATTGCTAACAATGCGTGAACAATCAGCGATTCCGGAGCCTTCAGTGGCCGCTCGTCTCGATGCCATCGACCGCCAGATTCTCAAGGAGCTGCAGGATGACGGCCGCATCACCAATGTCGAGCTCGCGCGCCGGGTCGGCATCTCGGCTCCGCCCTGCCTGCGCCGCGTGCGCGCGCTCGAACAGGCCGGCTACATCAAGGGCTATCGTGCGCTGCTCGACGAGAAGCTTCTCGGCTACGAGATGACCGTCTTCGCAATGGTGCATCTGCGCAGCCAGGCCGATGCCGATCTCAAAGCCTTCGAAGACTTCGTGCGTGCGCAGCCCCTCGTGCGCGAATGCTGGATGCTCTCGGGCGAGATCGACTTCATCCTCAAATGCGTGGCGCCCGATTTGAAGACCTTCCAGGCCTTCGTCGCCGAGCTCACTGCGGCGCCGCACGTGCGCAATGTCAAAACCTCGCTGACACTGCGCAATTCCAAGGATGCGGCGATGGTGCCGATGGACCGCAAGACCCGCCCATGAAGGTTGCGGGCGCGGCGTCCTGAAATAAAGCGCGCGGGCCGCGGTCGATGTTGCGAGTTCATTGCGCCGCATCGGCGCGCGCGGGGGCGAAGGCCGGCATCACCTCGCGTGAAAACAGCGCAAGCGAGCGCAACGATTCCGCGAGCGTCATGTCGCCGAAAGCCAGCCACGACACGAAGTAATTGCCGCCGGTTGCCTCGATCTCGGCGGCGACGAAATCGCGGACGGTTCGCGGCGATCCCGCGACGCCGTTGTCGATCGCCGTAAGCTCATCAAAGGTCGGCGGGTAAAGCGCCGCGATCCGCGGCTCGGCACCGTGGCGCGCGAACAGCCAGCGGAAGTTGTTGCGCCAGCGCGGATAGGCGCGCCGCGCGATCTTGCGCGCAGCCTCGTCGCTATCGGCCACCACCACGTGGCGCGCCACGCCCATGAAGGGCGTATGCGTCTTGCCGAGGCGCGTGCGCTCGGCGCGATAGCGGTCGATGATGCTGCGCACGGTCGGGCGCAGCGCGATGCTCACGACGTTCACATCGTTTGCCGCCGGCCAGTCCGCGTTTTCGGGGATCGTGATGCCGTACCATAACGGCGGATGCGGGCGCTGCAGCGGCCGCAGGATCATCGGCACGTTGTGAAATCGGTAATGCTTGCCCTCGAACGTCAATTCGTCGCAGGCAAGGCCTTTGAGGATGAGTTCGAAGGCCTCGTGATAGATTTCGCCGGTCTGCGCGAAATCGAGGCCGTAAGCGCGAGTCTCGAACGGCGACACGCCGCGTCCGATCCCGAGCTCGAGCCTCCCGCCGCTCATCTGATCGAGCATGCAGATTTCCTCGATCAGGCGCAGCGGATGATAGAACGGCAAGAGATAGACGAGGGGGCCGAAGCGCAGCGTCTTCGTGCGCTGCGTCACGGCCGCGAGAAACAGCCCGGGCGAGGGGGCGCAGCCGAGCGGCGTCGAGTGGTGCTCGGCGATGTGGTAGCCATAGATGCTGCTGCGGTCATAGGCTTCGATCAACTCGAGCCGCTCGGCGTAGAGCGTGCCAAGCGGCCCGCCCCCATCGTCCATGTGATCGAACACGCCGAATTTCATGCAGCATCCCGCCGGGTCGACCATGGCCCGCCACCCTCGACCGCCGCGCTCCGGCTCGAGTGGGACCGCGGTGCCGGGCTTTGAGCTGCGGTTAGCTTAGAGGCGTGGATGGCCGGGACAAGGCTCGCCCCGGTCGTTCGCTGCGGACGTCCGCGGCGTGCGCGGCCGGATCAGTTGCGACCGTTCAGCGCCATTCGACCTTTTTGATCTCGTAAGCCTTGGCTCCGCTCGGCGTCATCACCTCGACGCTCGTGCCCTTGCCCTTGCCGATGAGCGCGCGGGCGAGCGGCGACGTGATCGATATCTTGCCTTTCTTGGCGTCGGCCTCGGGCTCGCCGACGAGCTGCCACACCTGTTTCTTTTCGGTGTCCTCGTCGACCAGCGTCACGGTCGCCCCGAACGTGATGGTATCGCCCGAGAGCTTCGACACGTCGATCACCTCGGCGCGCGCGAGCTTGTCCTCGAGCTCGGCGATGCGGCCCTCGTTGTGCGATTGCGCCTCCTTGGCGGCATGGTATTCGGCGTTCTCCGACAGATCGCCATGGGTGCGCGCGTCGGTAATCTGCTGGATGATACGAGGCCGCTCGACCTGCTGGCGGTGCTTGAGCTCGTTCTCGAGCGTCGTATAGCCCGCTCCCGTCATCGGGATCTTGTCCATCGTTCCTTCGAACCTCCGACTTCAGCCAAGAGACAATAATTCCGATCGCGGGCCGAAGTTTCGTCCGGCCACGCGACCCTGAACCTTGTCCCAAACACGTACCGTCAGGCAGCCGGCCCCGGTTTCCCGGATGCGGCCTTGCCGCCGAAATAGCTCTGCAACGCGCGCACCTCGAAGTCGCCCCCGAGATAGGCTTTGATTCCCTGCGCTGCGGCGACGGCCCCAGAAAGAGTGGTGTAGTACGGGACTTTATGCAAGAGGGCTGCACGCCGCAGCGAGCGGCTGTCGGCCAGGGCGGTCGCCCCCTCGGTGGTGTTGAAAACGAGCTGAACCCCGCCATTTGCGATGGCATCGACGATATGGGGGCGGCCTTCCAGCACCTTGTTGATCCTGCTGGCCGGCAGACCTTGCTCGGCCAGGTAGCGCTGGGTCCCCGAGGTGGCGATGATCCGGAACCCCAGCGAGACCAGAAGGCGAACGGCATCGAGGACCCGCGGCTTGTCGGCGTCCCTGACTGAGACGAAGACGGTGCCGCTGCGCGGCAGCCGTGAGCCCCCGCCGATCTGGCTCTTGGCAAAGGCGATGGCGAAGTTGCGGTCGATCCCCATGACCTCGCCGGTGGATTTCATCTCCGGCCCGAGCACGGTGTCGACGCCGGGGAAGCGGGCGAAGGGAAAGACGGCCTCCTTGACGCCGATGTGGTCGAGCCGGGCCGCCTTGAGGTTGAAGCTCGCAAGGCTCTCGCCGGCCATGATCCGGGCGGCGATCTTGGCGACCGGCACGCCGATCACCTTGGCAACGAAAGGGACCGTGCGCGACGCCCGCGGATTGACCTCGAGCACGTAGATGTCGCCGTCCTTGATGGCGTACTGCACGTTCATCAGGCCGCCGACCTTTAGCGCCCGCGCGAGCGCGCGCGTCTGACGTTCGAGCTCGGCGATGGCGCTCTCCCCGAGCGAATGCGGCGGCAAGGCGCAGGCGCTGTCGCCCGAATGGATGCCGGCCTCCTCGATGTGCTCCATGATGCCGACGATGGTCGTGTCCTTGCCGTCGGCGAGGCAGTCGACATCCACCTCGATGGCGTCGGAGAGATAGCGATCGATCAGCAGCGGGCGCTTGTGCGAGACCACGAGCTCGGAGGGCCGGTCGAGATCGCCGGCAAGCCGCGCGATGTAACGATCGAGCTGGGCGGCATCGAGTACGATCTCCATGGCACGCCCGCCGAGCACGTAGGAGGGCCGGATCACGATCGGATAGCCCACCGCCTCGGCGATCGTGCGCGCCTCTTTCGGGCTCGTGGCGATGCCGCTGGTGGGCTGACGCAGCCCCAGCTTGTGCAGCAGCTTCTTGAACCGGTCGCGGTCCTCGGCGAGATCGATCATATCGGGAGAGGTTCCGAGAATCGGGACTTTCGCCTGTTCCAGCGCCTCCGCGAGCTTGAGCGGCGTCTGCCCGCCGAATTGTACGATGACCCCGCGCAGATGCCCGCGGGAGCGTTCGGTGTCGATGATTTCGAGCACGTCCTCGTCGGTGAGCGGCTCGAAATAGAGCCGGTCGGAGGTGTCGTAGTCGGTCGAGACCGTCTCCGGATTGCAATTGACCATGATCGTCTCGTAGCCCGCTTCCTTGAGGGCGAACGAGGCGTGGCAGCAGCAATAATCAAACTCGATCCCCTGGCCGATCCGGTTCGGCCCTCCGCCCAGGATCGCGACCTTGTTCTTGTCCGACGGCGCGGCCTCGCAGACCGGCGGGCCGCCAAACGGCGCCGCATAGGTCGAGTACATGTAGGCGGTGGGGGAGGCGAACTCCGCCGCGCAGCTATCGATGCGCTTGAACACCGGTCGCACACCAAGCGCACGGCGCCGTTGCGTGACGGTCGCAGCGGCAATCCCGGTCAGCTTGCCGAGCCGTGCATCGGAAAAGCCCATGGCCTTGAGACGGCGCAGCGCGCCAGCGGTCGCAGGCAAGCCCTTGGCGCGGATCTCCGCCTCGGTTTCGACCAGGCCGCGGATCTGGCCCAGGAACCACGGGTCGATCTTGCAGGAGCCGTGGATATCCTGGTCGGAAAAACCAAGCCGCATGGCCTGCGCCACTTTGAGCAAGCGCTCGGGTGTGGGCGTGCCGAGCGCGGCGCGCACCGCGTTCTTGTCGTCGCCCTGGCCGAGCCCCTCGAGCGCGAGCTCGTCGAGCCCGGTGAAGCCGTTTTCCAGCGAGCGCAGCGCCTTCTGCAGGCTCTCCTGAAACGTGGCACCGATCGCCATCGCCTCGCCCACCGATTTCATCGAGGTGGTCAGCGTCGGCTCGGCGCCGGGAAATTTCTCGAACGCGAAGCGCGGGATTTTCGTGACCACGTAGTCGATGGTCGGCTCGAACGAGGCGGGGGTCGCCCCGCCGGTAATGTCGTTGGCGATCTCGTCGAGCGTGTAGCCGACCGCGAGCTTGGCCGCGACCTTGGCAATCGGAAAGCCGGTTGCTTTCGAGGCGAGGGCGGAGGAGCGCGACACGCGCGGATTCATCTCGATGATCACCAGCCGTCCATCTGCGGGATTGACCGCGAACTGCACGTTCGAGCCGCCGGTCTCGACCCCGATCTCGCGCAGCACCTTGATCGAGGCGTCGCGCATGATCTGGTATTCCTTGTCGGTAAGCGTGAGCGCGGGCGCGATCGTGATCGAGTCGCCGGTATGCACGCCCATGGGATCGAGGTTCTCGATCGAGCAGATGATGATGCAATTGTCGCGTTTGTCGCGCACCACCTCCATCTCGAACTCTTTCCACCCCAGCACCGATTCCTCGATCAGCACCTCGTTGGTGGGCGAGGCGTCGATGCCGCGCTCGACGATGTCGATGAACTCGGCCTTGTTGTAGGCGATGCCGCCGCCGGTGCCGCCGAGCGTGAACGACGGGCGGATGATGGCGGGCAGGCCGATATCCTCGAGCGCTTCGAGCGCGTGGATCAGCGTCTTGACCTGTTTCGAGCGCGGCGTCTCGAGCCCGATGCGCTGCATCGCCTCGCGGAACCGCTCGCGGTCCTCGGCTTTGTCGATGGCTTGGGCGGTGGCGCCGATCATGGTGACGTCGAAGCGCTCCAGCACGCCCATCTTGTTGAGCGACAGCGCCGTGTTGAGCGCGGTCTGCCCGCCCATGGTGGGAAGCAGGGCGAACCCGCCCGCGACGACGTTGCGCTCCTTCTCGATGATCTTGGCGACGATCTCGGGCGTGATCGGCTCGATATAGGTGGCGTCGGCGAGATCGGGGTCGGTCATGATCGTCGCCGGATTGGAGTTGACCAGCACGATCCGATAGCCCTCGGCCTTGAGTGCCTTTAAGGCCTGTGTCCCGGAATAGTCGAACTCGCAGGCCTGGCCGATGACGATCGGCCCCGCGCCAATGATCAGGATCGAGGAAATGTCGGTCCGTCTGGGCATGTCACTCGGCGATATTTGGGCGCGCCCCAGGCACAAAAAAAGGGCGCGCTCGTTGCGCGTCCTTCGGGCGGCGCAGAGGTGCGTCCCCGCGCGCGGGCGGTCTTTAGACCAGAATCAGCGGGCAGGGAAGGGTAGCCTCAAAATAACGGGGTAAAACGGGGAGGCGGGATAACATGCGTGGCTCACGCCCGCCGCGCGGTAAAAGTCATGCGCGCTTGGTTGTGGCCGATATTGGCGGCGGCGCGGCGGGATGAAAATCCGCTGGCGGCGAGCTTGGCGAGCATGGCCGCCTCGCCATAGCGCGAGAGCCCGAGATCGAAGCGCAGGCGCCAATAGTCGGAGACAAGGGTGCGCAGCAGGCCGATGAGTGTCGCACCGAGAAAGCCGTTGGCCGCGCCGAAGCGGATGAGCGCAATCGCATCGGTCCAGGCGGAGACCTCGGGCGGAACGACGTCGCCGAGGATGAGGATGCCGTTCTCGCTCAACAGCCGGCGAAACAGCACGAGCAGCGCATCGAGCTCCTGCGGCGTGAGATATTGCGCGACCGAATGCAGCACCACGGCGTCGAGCGATCCCGCCGGCAACGCGGCGACTTCCTCCGGCGAGCAGACCTTGATCTTCGATTGGTCGGCGAAGCGTGCGGCGAGCCCAGCGCGCACCGTGGGCGCGGCCTCGCATAGGATCAGCGCGCGCGCCGACGTGGCGATGAGGTCGGCATGCAGCGCTTCGCCGCAGCCGTAGTCGAGCACAGCCGCGGCGGCCGGCAGGTGCGCGCCGATGTCCTGCGCGATCGTGCGGTAGTGCACGTCGCGATGGCGGGCATTGACGTAGATCGAATGCTCGGAATCCCAGAAGGCGATCCAATCGCCCATCACTTCGTCCCCCGCTCGCCCGAGGCGGGCGGACTATAGGGCAACCATCGCCAGCCGCCAGAGCGTGGTCAGCGGGCCGTCCGCGCCGCGCACGGGATCGCTATCGGCAGCGGCACCTGCGGGATGGTCTCAAGTGCCCTGGCATGCTCGGCCTTGCCGCCGCGGCAGAGATCGAAGCTTGCGCGCTTGGGATGCGCACCGATGACGCCCAGCTCGGGCTGTGCGAATTTAGTTCGCCGGGACGATCATCTCGGGCCGATATTCGAAATGCATGGTGTCGTAGTGATACCACTTGCCGCCCCAGATGAAGCCATGCTTCTCGAAAATATGGACGATCTCCCAGGGAATCTCGTTCTTGTAGGGAAAGCGGCCATTGGCGTCGGGCTTCGACCATGCCCAATAGTGAGAGTGCGCGCCGGCAATATCGATCGCAATGCCGAAACGGTGAGCGCTGTAACGATTCGTTCCGGCGATCGCACGGCAATTGTAAGTCCCTTGGGTCGGCCTCAGATATGCAAGGAAGCGCTGCGGCAGCTTATCGAGCTCATCCGACACATGTTGCAACGCTGCGGCCGCGCCATTGATTTTGGTGAATTTGACGGTTTTGCCGTACTTGCTCGGCAGCCACACAACGTCGGCCGCGTTCGCCATGAAGCCGGCGGTACGGCAGTCGCCGTAGATCTTTTTGAACAATGGCGCATATCGCACACGTCCCGGATCGAAATTGACGTCGGGCGCACGGCTCTGCTCGCCGACGGGATATTTCATCAAGAACATATCTTTGATGTCCGGCTCATCGAGCATCGCATCGAACGCCTTGGCACCCTTGCCGTCGTCGATGCGCATGCGCGTGCCGTCCTTCCAAACAAGATCGTTGTCCGCAATGCGATCGATGAAATCCGGATATGCCTTGACAAGCGCAATTGGGGGAGCGGCGGGCGAGCTAGCCTCACCTTGAGCGAGACCTGCTCGTAGAACGGTGAGCACGGCTGCGAACAACAGACATAGCCCGATAGTGATGATTGCCTTCGTGCGTTGAGTTCGCTCCACCGCCAACCGTCAGCTGCGCTTGTTCTCCCGCCGCATCATCTCGACGAACCGCTCGAACAGATAATGGCTGTCGCGCGGGCCGGGGGATGCTTCCGGGTGGTACTGCACCGAGAACACCGGCTTGTCCTTGAGTGCGATGCCGCAGTTCGAGCCGTCGAACAGCGACACATGCGTCTCGGTCGCCGTTGACGGCAGCGTGGCGCGGTCGATGGCGAAGCCGTGGTTCATGGAGGTGATCTCGACCTTGCCGGTGACAAGATCCTTCACCGGATGGTTGGCGCCGTGATGGCCCTGGTGCATCTTCATCGTCTTGGCTCCGACCGCGATGCCCAGCATCTGGTGGCCAAGACAGATGCCGAAAGTCGGGATGCCCTTGGCGATGATGTCGCGGATCACCGGCACGGCATACGCGCCGGTTGCCGCCGGATCGCCGGGGCCGTTGGAGAGAAACACGCCGTCGGGCTTGAGCGCCACGATCTCCTCGGCCGGGGTCTGCGCCGGCACGACCGTGACCTTGCAGCCCTTGCCGGCGAGCTGGCGCAGAATGTTGCGTTTGATGCCGTAGTCGATGGCGACCACGTGGAACTGCGCGTGCTCCTGCCTCCCGTAGCCGCGGTCCCACTCCCACGGCGTCTCGTCCCAAGTGAAGCGCTGTCCCGACGTCACCATGGGCACCAGGTCCATGCCCACCAGGCCCGGCCATTCGCGCGCTTCCCGCTTGAGCGCGTCGAGGTCGAACTTGCCCGAGGGCTCGTGCGCGATCACCGCGTTCGGCATGCCCTTGACGCGGATGCGGCTCGTGAGCGCGCGGGTGTCGATGCCGGCAAGACCGATGATGCCGCGCGCCTTGAGCCATTGCTCGAGATGCCGCGTCGCGCGGTAGTTCGACGGCTGCGTGATCGCGGTGTGGAGCACGACGCCGCGCGCCCCAGGCGTCGCCGCCATGTTCACGGTCTCGATGTCGTCCTCGTTGGTGCCGACATTGCCGATATGGGGGAATGTGAAGGTGATGATCTGCCCGGCGTAAGAGGGATCGGTGAGGATTTCCTCGTAGCCGGTCATGGCGGTGTTGAAGCACACCTCGCCCACCGCACGACCGGTTGCGCCGAGGCCGCAGCCTTCGAACACGGTGCCGTCGGCGAGCACGAGCAGCGCGCTCGCCTTCGGCTCGACCCAAGATGCTTGAGCGCGAGCCTCTTCGGGATGGGTCGCCTGCGGGTCAGCCGCTTTGGAATGGGCCTCTGCAGGTTGTTTCTCGGTCATCGAAGGCCTAAGTCTTGAGCGCGCCGCCGGTCGAGGCCGGTTCGACCTTCACGAGTCGGGCGCGACTTTGCGAAAGGCCATAGCCGTGCTGCGCGACGAGATCAACACCGCCCTGAAAGACGCGATGAAAGCCCGCGACGAGCGCCGCGTATCGACGCTGCGCTTGGTCAACGCCGCGCTCAAGAACGCCGACATCGAGGCGCAGGGGAAGGGCAAGCACGCGCTCTCCGACGAGGAACTTCTCGGCCTGTTGCAGAAGCTGATCAAGCAGCGGCACGAAGCAATCGAGCTCTACGACAAAGCTGGCCGGACCGAGCTTGCCGATCGGGAGCGCGGCGAGATCGAGATCATCACGGCCTATCTTCCGAAACAGATGTCGGAAACGGAGGCGCGGGCGGCCGTTGCACAAGCGATCGAGGCGACCGGTGCGACCGGCATCAAGGACATGGGCAAGGTGATGGCCGCCCTCAAGCAGGGCTATGCCGGCAGACTAGATTTCGGCAAGGCGAGCGGACTAGTGAAAGCCATGTTGTCGGGGTGAAGCCGTCGCGCCAAGGATTTCGAACCGATCGTCAATTTGTTCTTCAACACGCCGCAGTAGGGGAGAGCGCCGGCCACGCCGGTGGTGGGCGCACCTCCTCTTCACGCAAGCAGGGAGAGGTGGAGCACGCGGCGTATGCGGGCGCGCATTGGCTCAAGACGCTTCGACCAGAACCTCCGCCAGCCAATCCGGCGCATCGACCATCACGTCGTGGCCGGCAGCGGTGGTCTCGAAGGTGCGCCACGACTTGTCGGCCTTGCACTCTGCGAGCGCCTGGTCGAAGGCCGGCTGCGGATACTTTGAGGCGCGGATATAGGTCTTCTTCGCCACCTTCTCGCGCGCGCCGGTGAGCCTGATCGGCTGCAGCGCCACACCGTTTGGCTGCGCGGTAAGTTTCGAGCCGACCCAGGCGCGATCCTTCTCGTTGACATGGAACGCCTCCGCCTTGGGCGCCGGACGGCCCGGCTCGCCCTTTTCAACCGCCGTCAGCAGGGCCTTGCGGCTGAAATCGGAGGCGAAATCGAATCCGCGCTGGCCGTTTTCCGGCTTGAATGCGTCGAGCCACACAATCGAGGAAATGCGATCGAGCGCCTGCTCGATGGCGCCCGAGCCGGGCCAACCGCCATAGGAATGGACGACCAGACAAATGTTGTTGAGGTCTTCCCATTTGATCACGTTGACGATGTCGGTGATGTGAGTGTCGAGGACGATGTCCTTGCTCATGAGGTGCGAGCGCTCGCCGACGCCGGTGAGAGTCGGCGTGAACACCTTGTGCCCGCCCTTTTGCAGAAGATCGGCCACGCGACGCCAGCACCAGCCGCCGTGCCAGGCGCCGTGCACGAGCACGAAGGTCTTCGGCGCGCCGGTCTGCGCCGATGCTGGCGCGCTGCCCAAAGCCGCTGCGCTCGCGCCGGCGCCTGCGCTTGCCAGCATGCCGCGGCGGGTCATGGCTGCGTCGCTGGTTGAAGTCATCATGTCCTCCCTGAGACTTGTTGTTGGCGCAATCTTACTTGGGATCCTACTTGGGATGCGTCCGGTCGTCCTGAACGGCGCAAACGCAAACGCGGGGCCATATTTCGCTTTGTGCCTTACCCAGCCACCCGCCCCCTGTGGATAACCGGGACAATCGGCCCCCGTCCCGACTGCGCCCGGCGCGGGCCTATACTGGGAGGCCCCGCGAATCACCAGGCCGGCTTCATGCGCTTTCCGCCTCAATTCCTCGATGAGTTGCGCGCGCGGCTTCCGGTTTCGGAGGTCGTCGGCCGGCGCGTGCGGCTCAAGAAGGCGGGGCGCGAGTGGAAGGGACTTTCGCCCTTCAACAAGGAGAAAACGCCTTCGTTTTTCGTCAACGACCAGAAAATGGCCTGGTTCGATTTCTCCTCCGGCAAGAACGGCAGCATTTTCGATTTCGTGATGATGACCGAGGGGCTCACCTTCCCCGAGGCGGTGGAGCGGCTTGCGGCGCAGGCCGGTATCCCGTTGCCCAAGATCTCGCCGGCGGAGGAGGCGCGCGACGAAATTCTTCGAGGCGACGCTTGCCTCGCGCGCGGGTGCCAAGGCGCGCGGCTATCTCGCCGACCGCGGGCTCGATCCGGCGACGCAGGTGAAGTTCCGCCTCGGCTGCGCTCCAGCCGAGCGCTTCGCGCTCAAGGAACATCTCGGCCAGGCCGGGATAGCGACCGAGGACATGATTGAGGCGGGACTATTGGTCGCCGGCGACGACATTCCCGTGCCCTATGATCGTTTCCGCGATCGCGTGATGTTTCCAATCAGCGATCTGCGCGGCCGCGTGATCGCATTCGGTGGCCGCGCGCTCGAGAAGGACGCGCAGGCGAAATATCTCAATTCGCCGGAGACGGTGCTCTTCCACAAGGGCGCAACGCTCTACAACCTCGCTGCCGCGCGCGCGGCCGCGCACAAGGGCGCGGCGCTGATCGCTGTCGAAGGTTATATCGACGTCATCGCCATGGTGACGGCGGGCTTCGAGGCAACCGTCGCGCCGCTCGGCACCGCGCTCACCGCCGACCAGCTCGTCTTGCTTTGGAAGATGGCGGATGAGCCCACGCTCTGCTTCGACGGCGATGCTGCCGGGCACCGCGCCGCCTATCGTGCGGTCGATCTGGCTTTGCCGCTGATCAAGCCGGGCAAGAGCTTGAAATTCGCGGGCCTGCCCGAAGGTCACGATCCCGACGATCTCGTGCGCGTGGGCGGCCGCGAGGCGATCAATGAGGTGATCGGCGCCGCGCGTCCGCTCGCCCACGTGCTGTGGATGCGGGAGACCGAAGCGGGCGGGTTCGACACGCCGGAGCGGCGCGCGGCGTTCGAGGCGCGACTCGCCGAGGTGACGGCGACGATCGCCGACGACTCCGTGCGCAAATACTATCGCCGCGAGTTCGGCGAGCGGCTGCGGCGTCTGTTCGAGGTCGACGAGCGGCCGAAGATGCGGCAGCGGCCCGGCCGAATGGCCAATAGCGAATGGCGAATGATCAGGGGCGGAAAAACGGATCGCCGCCCGCTATCGGCCGTTCGCTCGCTTGCCGGCGAGCGCTATCTCGCGGCGAGCGCGCAGCTGTCCGCGAGCCCGGTTCACCGCGGCCACCGCGCCGCCATTGCGCTGCGCGAGGCGCTCATCCTGCAGGCCGTGATCAATCACCCCTGGCTGCTGCACGAGCATTTGGAGGAACTCGCAGGAGTGGAGTTCCGCCACGCCGAGGCCGCCAAGGTGAAGGGCGAGCTGATCGACATCTTCGCCCATGGCGGCACGCCCGACGGGACGGCCATGGTCGCCGAGCTCGGCCGGCGGGGGCTTGCGGAGACCAGCGGGCGCATTCTCAAGGCCATCACCACCCCCTCGGTCTGGGGCGTGCGGCCGGAGGCTGCCCCCGACGACGTGCTGACTACGTGGAAGCAGCTTGTCGCCTTGCATCGGCAATGGCATTCCCTAATTAAGGAACTCAGGGACGCTGAACAGGCCCTGGGACAGGATGCGACCGAGGCCAACTATTCCTGGTTGCAGGATGTGAAGGCTCGGCTGGCGGTGCTCGATGGAACCGAGGCGCTAATCGAGGGTTTTGGTGCCTCTTCGGGCCGGCCAGTACGGTCGCTGTGACCGCTGGGACGATGGAAAGCCAAGGGTTGCCCGGAGCGTGGAACCGGGACTAAGCCTTTGGCTTTTGTTGCAATGGAGGCTTAATCCGGGCTTAAGCGGCCCTGGTGACACTCCGCGGGTCCGAATCGGGCGGATTGCAAGGGGCGCGGGCTAAGGACCGGCGCTCCCAATCGGCCGTTCGAGTCCGCCCGCATAGGGTAGGGGTGGTGTGGTGATCGGCGTCCCCCCGGCGGGGCCGTCTCCAGGAGAGGACGTATGGCGAGCAAGGCCAAGACCGCGCAAAAGGAAAAAGAAAAGGAAGAAACGCCGGAAAAAGAGGCGTCCGAGACGCCGGACACGCCGCTGCCGCTGCTCGACCTCTCCGACGCCGCGGTCAAGAAGCTCATCCGCTCCGCCAAGAAACGCGGCTACGTGACCCATGACCAGATCAACTCGGTGTTGCCCTCCGAGGAGGTCAATTCCGAGCAGATCGAAGACGTGCTCG
>WNFD01000516.1_pt1 | contig 38230 bp, 37 predicted proteins | sample 5400491 | NCBI WGS metagenome assembly WNFD01 (sample SAMN13153343, study PRJNA577476) | soil metagenome | isolation source: 120 cm saprolite under Douglas fir tree site 2 hole 2 replicate 2 | place: USA:California | collected 2015-04-18 | reverse complement strand
AAAGGACACTCTGGTTATGGTGTCCGGGATCATGCTCGCCGTACTCAAGGAACAACATGCGGACAGTATCGTCCTCAGCGACAGCACCTATGTACCGCTCCCGGAGGGGCTGATCGTGGAACGGATTACCTCTGGATCTCGCGTAGTGATTCTCTACAGTCGTAGCGATGATGGTGGGGGAATGGTGGTTCTGAGCGTCACGCGCAGCATGTAGGACGGCCTGCGTCACCTGCCGTCTTGTTCCTCATTGAACAACTGCCTATCGCAACGCCGTACTAGCAACCCGCCGGCCCGATCGAGCACAATCCTGGCCCGCGTGGAGCCGGCGAAGAACAAGCGGGCCGCGCGCCGCCGCACCGCCAAGCGAAGAGTGTAACGCTTACCTACCGCACCAGGTCGATCCTTCCGACACGGGGATGTCGCCCCGCTGACGCACGACCCCAAGCGCGGGTCTCCATTGGCGATTCCGGCCGGGAGCCATTCGGCATGCCGCGTGCGTCCCAAGACCACAGGAGGACGACGACCATGCTCAACCGATCGATCGTGGCTCTGCTCGTCGCCGCACCGTTGATGCTTCCCCTGAGCGTTGCCGCTCAGTCGATGGACTTGAAGACGACGCCGCCTTCACGCGAGCGCGTGGCTCCGTCTGTTCCCGACCGGGATCTCCATCCGCAGCGCCCGGCGCTGCCGGATCGTCCGAACTTCATCGCCCCGCTGTCGAAGAACACGAAGTCGGGTCGCGCGGGCGCGGCGGGCTGGAGCGCCCCGAACCCGCCGGTGGGCTCGCGCGTGGGCGGGGATCACGACAATCCCGGCTGGCCGGGCGTGGGCTTCGCGATCGAGTGGGGCCGTCCGGAGCGCGCCAACTAGCGTAGCTCGCGGGCGGTTTTCTCCACGAACCGCTCGAGTCCGGCCGCGTCGAGCGACCTGGGCGGCATCAGGATGAGGCGGTGGACCCCGAGGGCGACGAAGCGCTCGGCGCTCGCGCGGTCCATCGCCTCGCCGCCCCGGGTCGGGCGCGGCGTCACGCTGATCTCGAGCGGGCCGAGCGCGGCCGGCCGCTCGTGGCGCGCGGCCGCCTGCCGGAGCCCTTCCAAGCAGCGCTGGGCGCCGGCTTCGTCGAGGGCGAAGCCGTACCAGCCGTGCCCCTGCTCCACCGCCCGCCGGAACGCGGCCTCGGTGTGCCCGCCCACCACGATCGGGGGCCCGGGTCGCTGGGTGGGCTGGGGATGCGCCTGCACTCCGTCGAAGCTCACGAAGCGGCCGCGATACGAGGGCCGCGCCTCGCTCCAGATCACCCGCAGGGCGGCGAGATACTCGTCGGTGACCGGGCCGCGATGCTCGAACGGGATCCCGAGCGCGCGAAACTCGGGCTCGAGGTAGCCCACCCCGACGCCGAAGATGAGGCGCCCGCCGGAGAGCACGTCGAGCGAGGCGAGCTGCTTGGCCAGGACCAGCGGGTTGCGCTGGGGCAGGATGATGATGCCGGTGCCGAGGCGGATCCGGGTGGTGTGCGCGGCCAGGAAGGCGAGCGTCACCACCGGGTCCATGATGCGATCCTCGGGCTCCAGCGGAGACGGGGGCACCCGCGGGTCCGGCAGCACCACGTGCTCGCCGCCCCAGAGCGAGTCGAAGCCGGCCGCCTCCGCGGCGCGCGCCACGCGGGCCGCTCCGTCCGGGTAGGTGCACGGTCCGGTGGTCATCGAGAAGAGGCCCAGCTTCAACGGCATCAGGCTTCCCTGACGAGCAGGGCCCGCGCGCGCGCGCGCAGGGCGTCGGGCAGCGGCGCGGGCCGGCGGGCCTCCTGATCGAAGTGGACGCCGGACTGCTCGAGCGTGGCCACCACCTCGTCCCCCGGCTCCCGCGTCATCACGTGGAGCAGCCGCAGCGAGGAGTTGCCCACGTGGCGCACCCCGGACCGCACCCGCACGCCGTCGCCCGGCCGCAAGGGGCTTCCGAGCTCGAGCTGGAACTCGAAGGTGGAGAAGCCCCGCTGCTCCGCGCGCATGTAGGCCGGCGTCATGCCGAAGGCGGCGATGGCGTGGCCGTTGGCCGCCGAGAAGCGATGGATGTAGTGCGCGAGCGCGGCGCCGCCCGAGACGTCCAGCTCCGCCGGCTTGACGGTGTCACGCGCGCTGTCTCCGAAGCCCGCGAGGCCGGCCGGACGCGGCCGCCGCTCGCGGGCCGGCCCGTCCCAGTCCACCCGGCGCGCCTCCACCGCCCGCCGCGTCTCCGCGGTCAGGGGCCCGGCGAGGCGCACGCGCTGCTCCACCGTGGTGCAGAGGACGCCCGCGCCGGAGTCGAAGAGCTTGTGCCCCAGCACCAGCGCGTCGAGCTCGACTGCGATCACGCCGCTCTCCATGTGCATGATGTCGCCCACGCGCAGCTCGCGCTGGTAGCGGACGAAGCAGTCGGCGGTGCGGGCGGCCGCGGCGGCCAGGCCGACCGCCCCCAGCAGCCCCGCGCCCGCGTCGGCGATGCGGGCGAAGTAGTACGCCACCGTCAGGTGGTCGTTGTGGTCCACCTCCCAGCGGAAGACGGTGCCCCGGTAGGTCTCCAGCCAGCTGCCCACGGCCGCCGCGGGCCTAGATGTACACCGACTTCATGGCGGGCCCCGGGTAGCGCTCCCCCGCTGCGGCGCCGACGGGGACGGCATTCTGGAGCGCGATGACCTCGTCCGGGGTGAGCCGCACGTCCGCGGCGGCCGCGTTCTCCTCGAGCCGGTCCTTCCGCTTGGTGCCCGGGATCGGCACGATGTCCCGGCCCCGCGCGAGCAGCCAGGCCAGCGCGAGCTGCCCGGGGGTGCAGCCCTTCTCCCGGGCCATGTCGTCGAGCGGCTTCAGGAGGTCGAGGTTCTTCTGGAGGTTCTCCTCCTGGAAGCGCGGGTGGTCGCGCCGCCGGTCGTCCGAGGGGATCTCCGCGGCGGAGCGGGTGCGGCCGGTCAGCAGGCTGCGGCCGAGCGGCGAGTAGGCCATCAAGGAGATCCCCAGCTCGCGCAGGGTCGGCAGCGTCTCCTCGGCCTCGACGCGGTAGAGCAGGGAGAACTCGGACTGCAGCGCGGTGATCGGGTACACCGCGTGGGCGCGGCGCACGGTGGCGGGGGACGCTTCCGACAGCCCGAGGAAGCGCACCTTGCCCGCCTCCACCAGGCGTGACATCGCGCCCACCGTCTCCTCGATCGGCACGCTCGGGTCCACCCGGTGCTGGAGGTAGAGGTCGATGGTGCTGACGCCCAGACGCTTCAAGCTCGCGTCGCAGGCCTGGGGCACGTACTCGGGCCGGCCGTTGACCCCCGCGGTCCCGTCCGGCTTGCGGAGGTTGCCGAACTTGGTGGCGAGGACCACCTGGTCGCGGTGGCCGCGCAGGGCCCGGCCCAGCAGGTCCTCGTTCTGGCCCCAGCCGTACATGTCCGAGGAATCGAGGAAATTCACGCCGAGATCGAGCGCGCGGTGGACGACCGCGATGCACTCCGCCTCGTCGCCCTTGCCATAGACGTTGGACATGGACATGCAGCCGAGGCCGACGGCGGAAACCGCCAGCGAGCTCTTGCCGAGTGTGCGTCGCTCCACGAGATCCTCCTCGGAACCCGCAAAAGTTGGTTAGGATACGGCGACCGATTCTATCCCAAGACCGAGGTGCCCGCGACCCGTGCCGCACGACGTGACCCTGCTCCGCGACATCGCCCTCGGGATCGTGTTCGCCGCGATCCTGGGCCACGCGGCCCGGCTGCTCCGGCAGCCCCTGCTCCTGGGCTACATCGCGGGGGGGATCCTGCTCAGCTCCCAGATGGGCTTCGGCCTCATCACCAACGCGGCGAGCATCGAGCTGATCGCGGAGATCGGCCTGATCCTCCTCCTCTTCATCATCGGGCTCGAGATCGACCTGCGGGAGCTCCGGCGCCTGGGCCGCTCCATGCTGGCCCTGGGCGTCGGCCAGTTCGTGATCAACTCCCTGTTGGGCCTCGCCTTTTTCGGCTGGCTCGGCTACCGGGTGGCGGAGGGCCGCTTCGACCTCGTCTACCTCGCGATCGTGATCTCGCTGAGCTCGACCCTGATCGTGGTCAAGCTGCTGCGCGAGAAGTTCGAGCTCAAGATCCTCTCGGGACGGCTCACCCTGGGCGTCCTCGTGGTCCAGGACATCTGGGCCATCCTCTTCATGGCGGTGCAGCCGAGCCTGGCCGAGCCGGGGGTGTTCCAGATCGCCCAGTCCATCGCGGGGGGCGCGGTGCTCGTCGGCGTCGCCTTCCTGGCCAGCCGCTACATCCTGGCCCCGCTGCTCGAGGCCTCCGCGCGCCGGCCCGAGCTGGTCCTGATCTCCTCGGTGGCGTGGTGCTTCGGCATCGCCGGCTTCGCGTACCAGCTCGGGCTCTCGCGCGAGATGGGCGCCCTGATCGCGGGGGTGAGCATCTCGGCCTTCCCCTACGGGGCCGACGTCATCTCCAAGGTCACGGGGGTGCGCGACTTCTTCGTCACCCTCTTCTTCGTCGCGCTCGGCCTGCAGGTGCCGGTGCCGAGCGCGGACGTCCTCGGCCAGGCGCTGCTCATCGTGGTCTTCGTGCTGGCGAGCCGCGCGATCTCGGTGGTGCCGACCGCGTCCCTCCTGGGCGACGGCCTCTACGCGGGCACGGTCACCGCGCTGAACCTCGCCCAGATCAGCGAGTTCTCGCTCGTGATCCTGACCCTGGGCAGGGGCTACGGCCACGTCTCGGAGCGAGTGAGCGCGGTGGTGCTCACCGCCATGATCCTGACCTCGCTGCTGTCGCCCTACCTGATCACCTGGAACGACCGCATCGCCCGGTGGCTGGTGCGGCCCTTCGCGCGCGGTCCCGGGGCGGGCGGTGGGGCCGCGCCCGCCGCGGAGGCGCGTCCGGCGCGGGACATCGTGCTGCTCGGCCACTTCCGCATCGCCCAGGCGGTGCTGGACCTGGTGGAGGCGCAGGCGCCGCAGCTCAAGGGACGCATCACGCTGGTGGACTACGACGCCAACCGCGCCCATGCGGTCATGGCGCGCGGGTTCCGGTGGGAGTACGGCGATCTCGCCAATCCCGACGCCCTCGAGCACCTGGGCATCGCGGAGGCCCGCGTCGTGGTCACCACCATCTCCGACACCTTCCTCAAGGGCATCAGCACCCGCCGGCTGGTGGGCAACCTGCGTCGTCTCGCGCCGCGCGCGGTCATCGTGATGACCGGGGAGGAGAGGACCGACCTGGAGGACCTGCTGCGCGCGGGCGCCGACCACGTGCTGATCCCCGGCGAGATCACCGGGGAGCGCATCCTCGATCTGCTTCGCAAGGCCGGCGCGGCCGGCGCCGCCTAGCCCTCGGGGCCGAGCGGCGGGCCGCCCCAGCGCTCGAGCATCGCGAACTCCCCGACCGGCTTGCGGGTGAGCTTGGTGATGGCCTTCACCGGCCGGCCGAGCGGCATCACCGCCGCGACCGCCACGTGGGCGGGCAGGCCGAGGAGCCTCTGCAGCGCGGGCTCCTGGGCAGTGGCCAGGGTGGTGATGGTCCCGGCGAAGCCCTCGTGGCGCGCCGCGAGCAGGATGTTCCACGCGAACGGATAGATGGACGCCCCGCTGATCACGCCGACGCGCTTCAACTCCGAGTCCATCGAGGCCACCACCTTCAGGTCCACGCAGATCACCAGGACCACCGGCGCCTTGAGCACCGGCTCGATCAGCCGGGGCGGGGCCGGCGTGCGCTCGATGGTGGCCGCGTCGACCCTGGAGGTATCGATGGTGTTCCACGGGCTCTCGCCCACCTGCACCTGCGCGGCGTACCGCTTGGCCGCGGGGACGGTCGCGGCGGCCAGCCCCTCGCGCATCCTGGGGTCGCGCACCACGATCACGCGCCAGCCCTGGCGGTTGCCGCCGCTCGGGGCGAAGCGCGCGCGATCCAGGATCTTGAAGAGGATCTCGTCGGGGAGCGGGTCGGCGGTGAACTCGCGGGCCGAGAACGTGGTGCGCATCACGTCGTAGAGCTCCATGGTCCGACCCCCTGAAGATGGATTGGCCGAGGGGTGAATATACACCGCCAACGGCGGTATAGTACGCGCCATGACCAAGCCCGCCCTCTCGCTCGACGGCATCCGTGTCATCGATCTCTCCCGCGTCATCGCGGGGCCCTGGTGCGGGGCGCTCCTCGGCGATCTCGGGGCCGACGTCATCAAGGTGGAGGACACCGGGCCCGGCGACGAGTCGCGCACCTGGCCGCCCCACAAGGACGGCGAGGCCGCCGCGTACCTGCTCTTCAACCGGAACAAGCGCGGCATCGCGCTCGATCTGAAGAGGCCGGAGGCGGTGGAGGTGGTCAAGCGGCTCGTGAAGGACGCGGACGTGGTCATCGAGAACTTCCGCACCGGGACCATGGAGTCGTTCGGCCTCGGCTACGACGTGCTGGCCGAGATCAACCCGCGGCTGATCTACTGCTCGGTCTCGGCCTTCGGACGAACCGGCCCCCGGAAGGACAGCCCCGGCTACGAGGCGCTGATGCAAGCCTTCAGCGGCATCATGTCGATCACCGGCGAGCCGGGCGGCCAGCCGGTGCGGGCGGGCGTGTCGTTCCTCGACCTCACCACCGGCATCCTCTGCGCCCTCGGCGTCTCCAACGCGATCATCCAGCGCGAGAAGACCGGCCTCGGCCAGCGGGTGGACGGGTCGCTCCTCGAGACCGCGGTCAGCCTGCTCGCCTTTCATGCCGAGGGGTATCTGCTCACCGGCGCGCTGCCGCGCGCGCTCGGCTCCGGCCACCCGTCGCTCTCGCCCTATCGCAACTTCAAGTGCCGCGACGGGCAGTGGATCTTCATCGCGGCCGCCAACGATCGCTTCTGGCAGAAGCTCGTCAAGGCCCTGGGCCTGAGCGATCTGGCCACGGATCCGCGCTTCGAGAGGAACCAGGGGCGGGTGGCCAATCGCGCGGAGCTGGAGGGCGTCCTCGAGACGACGATCGGCGCGCTCGACCGCGAGCCCCTGCTCAAGCGGCTGGAGGAAGCCGACGTCCCCGCCACCCCGGTGAACACGGTGGACCAGGTGATGAACGACCCGCAGACCGCCGAGCGCGGTATCGTGCAGCGCGTGATGCATCCCAAGCTCGGCGAGATCCCGGTCGTCGGCACCCCGCTCCACTTCTCGCGCATGTCCCCCGGCGTCCGCAGCGCCGCCCCGCTCCGCGGCGAGCACACCGACACCGTCCTCGCCGACCTCGGCTACACCCCCGACCAGATCAAATCCCTCCGCGCCAAGAAAGCCGCGATGTAGGACGGGGTCAGGTCTTGAATTACGACATTTTCACGTTGGCCGGCGAGTCCGCGGGCGGCGGAAATGTCGTAATTCAAGACCTGACCCCAAGCTAGCCGAACTTGCGGGATTCTTCGCGCTGGTAGGCGCGGAACGCGATCAGGAGGAAGAGCGCGGTGTAGCCGGCGAGCCACGCGATGCTCACGGACAGGCGCTCGGTATTGGCGCCGACCGCGCTCCAGCCGAGCTGGCCGTAGTGATACGCGGGCAGGTAGGGCGCGATCCCGCGCACGAAGCCGGGGAGCTGGGAGAGCGGGATGAAGAGCCCCGAGGCGAACGTCAGCGGCAGGTAGACCAGGTTCGCGACGGCGGGGGCCACGTTGGGGCCGCAGAGATAGCCGATGGCGAAGCCCAGCGCGATGAACGGCACCGAGCCCGCGAGCAGGCGCGCGATCATGTCGAGCCACACCGTGAGGTCCTGGCGGATCCCGCCCACCACGATGGCGTAGGCGATCAGGACCACGAGCGAGAGCAGCGCGTAGGCGAGCGCGTTCAGCACCTTGGCCAGGATCGCGATCAGGGGTGGCAGCGGGGTCGCGCGCATCAGCACGTCCACCTTCAGCCCGCGCTCGGTGGCCACCCCGATGCCGAAGCCGAACACCATCACGCTCCCCACGCTGTACGCCGCGAACGAGGCGACCAGATAAGCGCCGAGGCTCGATCCGTTGGGCAGGGTCTGCTTGGCGTAGGGCAGCCCGAAGAAGGTGAAGAAGAGCACGGGCAGCGCCACGATGGTCACGCTGAAGGCGGGGATGCGCCAGCGGATGCGCAGCTCGCTCCACGTCTGCGCCAGCAGCATGCGCCCGAGTGGCGCGATTTCTGGTTTCGCGGCAATGGCGGTCACGGCGCGTCCTCGCTCCGTCGCGTCAGCATGAGGAACGCCTCCTCGAGATCTGCTCCCGTCACCTCGAGGTCCACCACGTCCACGCCGCGACGAAATACCTCGCGCAGCACCGCCGCCGGCTCGTTGCTGAGCAGGCTCGCGCGCGCGCCGCTCATGTTCAGCACGCGGGCGGGCAGGCCGTCGAGATCGGCGGGCGCGAACGGCCTGCCCGCGAGCAGGGTGATCTTCTTGCCCGGCACCCGCGCCTTGAGCTCCTGCGGGCTCGCGTCCGCGATCACGGTGCCGCGGTCGATGACGATGATCCGCCGCGCGAGCTCCTCGGCCTCGCGCAGGTAGTGGGTGGTGAACACGATGGTCTTCCCCGCGCCGGAGAGGGTCTGGATGCTGGCCGTGAAGGCGCGCCGGGCCTCCACGTCCATGCCCACGGTGGGCTCGTCCAGGAAGAGGATGTCGGGATCGCCGCAGATCGCGAGCGCGAAGTAGAGGCGCTGGCGCTGGCCGCCCGAGAGCGTGCCGATGCGCGCGGCGGCCTGCTCGGTGAGCCCGGCCATCGCGATGGCGCGCTCGGCGGGCAGCGGCGCGGGGTAGTACGCGCGGAAGACGTCCACGATCTCGCGGACGGTCAGCACGCTGGTGGTGCCCGATTCCTGCAGCATCACCCCGCAGCGGCTGCGCGCTCGCCGATCGGTCGGCGGCAGGCCGAAGAGGCGCGCCTGGCCCGCGGTGGGCTGGCGCAGACCCAGCATCAGGCTGATGGACGTGGTCTTGCCCGCGCCGTTCGGCCCGAGCATCGCGACGACCTCGCCCCGGTGGATGGTGAGATCGATCCCGCGGAGCGCCTCGACGTCCCCGTAGCGCTTGCGCGCCCCGATCAGCGCGACGGGAGCCGAGGCGGCGTCACCCCTTGAGGCCGTAGAGCCTCCGCGTATTGTCCGAGAGGATCTTCCGCTTCTGGGTGTCGCTGATGTCGCCCCGGTCGCGGATCTCGTCGAGGGAGGCGGGATAGCTGTGATCCCAGTGCGGGAAGTCGGAGGCGTAGACCACCTGGTTCTCGCCGATGAGCTTCAACGCCTGCGGGAGCAGCCACTCGTCCGCCTCGCAGGAGAAGAAGATGGACCCGCTCCGCACGTAGTCGCTCGGCTTGCGGGTGAGCGCGGGCGCCTCGGACGCGCGCTTGGCGTACTCGTCGTCCATGCGCTCCGCCCAGTAGGGCGCCCAGCCGCAGCCGGCTTCGAGATAGGCGATCCGCAGCCGGGGGAAGCGCTCCGGGATCCCCTCGAAGACCATCGAGGTGATCTGCCGCATCTGCCCGAACGCGTGCGAGCAAGTGTGGGCCTGGATGAACTGTGGGAAGAGGTCCACGCCGGCGCCGCCCAGGTGCGAGCCGGAGGCGTGCACGCCCAGCATCACGTCGAGGCGGTCGGCTTCCTCGTAGATCGGCAGGAAGCGCGAGTCGCCCAGCAGGTGGCTGCCGTCGGCCGCCAGCATGGCGCCCACCAGCCCGAGCTCGGTCACCGCGCGGCGCAGCTCGCGCGCGGCCGCGTCGGGATCCTGCACGGGCAGCAGCGCGACCGCGTGCAGCCGCGGGCTCTTCTTGACGAACTCCTCGTGCAGGAACGTGTTATAGGCGCGGCAGAGCGCCACCGCCCACTCGCGGTCCTTGAGGAAGGAGAGGAACAGCCCGAGCGTCGGGTAGAGCACCGCCTGCTCCATGCCGCCCCGGTCGAGCGCGCGCAGCCAGGCGTCCGCGGTGCCCGCGGAGTCACCCAGCGTGCCGAGGAGCCGGCGGTCCCAGCCGTCCCACGGGTAGAAGGAGAAGTTGAGCGGCCGCCGGTTGTACGGCGCGTCGAGGTACTTGGCCACCTGCTCGATGGACTCGGTGATGTGGCCGTCGGCGTCGAAGATGGGATACGCGGCCTGACTCATGAGGTCCTCCAGCGCGGAATCGCCTCCGGGTTCACGCAGTGGGCGGGCGCCTCGCCGCGGCCCGTGGCCAGGATCTGGTCGAGCGCGAGCTTGAGATTCGCGCGGCGGCCCGCCTCGCTATGGCTCACATTGTGGGGCGTGAGGATGAGGCGCGAAGGGTCCACGTCGCGTAACGGGCTCGAGGCGGGCAGCGGCTCGCGCGTGAAGGCGTCCAGGGCGGCCCCCGCGATCCAGCCCTCGGTGAGCGCGCGGGCGATCGCCTCCTCGTCCGCGATCTCGCCGCGCGCGGTATTGATCAGGATCGCGGTCGGCTTCATGGCCCGGAGCGCCTTCTCGCCGATCAAGCCGCGCGTCTCGGCGGTCAGTCCCGCGTGCAGCGACACCACGTCGCTCTCGGCCAGCAGCGTCGGCAGGTCCACCAGGGTGGCCCCCAGCGACCGGGCGCGCTCCGGGGAGACGTAGGGATCGGCGGCGAGCAGGCGTACGTCCCAGTTCACCAGGCGCCGGGCGACGTGCGAGCCGACGCGGCCGAGGCCGACCAGCCCCACCGTCTTGCCGAACAGGAACTCGCCGCGGTCCTGCCGCTGGGCCCACTCGCCGCGGCGCAGCTTGGCCTCGTTGTGCTTGATGCGCTTCTGCAGCATCAGGATGACGGCCACCGTGGCCTCCGCCACCGCGATGAAGTTCTCCGGCGTCGGGCTATTGGCCACCAGGATGCCGAGCCGCGAGGCGGCCGGGACGTCGATCTTGTCGGTGCCGATGAAGGGCACGATGACGAGCCGGAGGCTCGGGGCCGCTTCCATCACCCCGCGCGTGATCGCGTCGAGATGCGAGGCCAGGATGACGTGGGCCTCGCGCGCGGCCGCCCCCAGCTCGGCCTCGGGGTAGGCCGCCCGACCGGGCTGATCGAGCGGCCGGCCGATCACGACCTCGTGGCCGGCCGCGCGGAGGGGGTCGAGCTCGGGCGGCGGTCCGCTGGGGCCGGAGGCGAGGATCTTCACGGCTTCTTGCAGATCACGTTGAGGACGACCTGGCGCTTCTCGTCCTTGACGATGCGAAGGCCGCGCCGGAGGGCGTCGGGCAGCGCGGCCGGATCCTCCACCCGCTCGCCGTGGCCGCCCGAGGCCCGGCAGATCATCTCGTAATCGGGCGAGGGCTCGAGCGCGGTGAGGGGCATCGAGTCGGTGCGCACCGCCCAGCCGTCGTGCGCGTAGGTCTGCACCGCGCGCTTCACCGCGTTCCAGGTGCGGTTGTTGAAGACCACGAACAGCACCGGCAGGTTGTAGGCGCGTGAGACGAAGTGCGACGCGGTGGGCGAGCCGAAGATGTAGGCCCCGTCGCCCACGCAGCAGATCACGCTGTGATCGGGCGCGGCCAGCTTGGCTCCGAGCGCGGCGCCCAGCCCCCAGCCGAGCCCGCCCGAGGGCGGCGCCGCGAAGTAGCTGCCCGGCCGGGTGAAGGCGCACTGGGTGGCGTCGAGATCATACTCGTTGATCACGATCGTGCGGTCGTCCACGAGATCGCCGATGGCGCGGGAGAGCCAGAGCATGTCGATGGGCGAGTCGCCCTGGACCGCCCGGCTCTTCGCGCCCGCGGCCTCCCGCCGACGGGCGCCCGCGGCCGCCCAGCGCTCCCGGCGTTCCGCGACCGATGTCGCGTTCACCCGCCGCGTCACCGCATCCGCCAGCGCGGCCAGCGCCAGCCGCGGGGTACCCGCGAGGGCGAGGTCCGCGGGGAAGCCGCGCACCGGGTAGCGCGAGAAGAGCGGGTCCACGCCCAGGTGGACGACGCGCGTCTCGGGCTTCGGGCGGTTCATCTGCGGGAACCACGGCACGTCCGACTCGATGACCAGGATCGCGTCGGCGTCCGCCAGATGCGGCGCGGCCTCGAAGCCGCCGTGGAGCGCATGATCCTGGGGGAAGTTCACGTAGGTGTGGAACTGGTCGAAGACCGGCGCGCCCAGGGTCTCGGCGAGCCGCACCAGCACGGGCACCGCGGCCGGATCGCGGCCGAGCGCCTTGGTGATGATGATCGGGTTGCGGGCGGCGGTGAGGATGGCCGCCGCCTCGCGGATCGCGTCCGGATCCGGCAGCGTCGCGGCCGGCACCACCGCGCGCGCGGGATCGGCGTATTCGATGGCGTCGTGGCGCTCGGCCAGGACCTCGCGGGGCAGCGTGAGGTAGACCGGCCCGCGCGGCTCCGACTGGGCCAGGGTCAGCGCCCGGTCCACCACCGTCTCGAGCTGGTCGAAGCGCTTGAGCTCGTAGTCCCATTTCACGAACTCGCGCAGCATGCCCGCCTGGTCGAAGGCCTCCTGCGCCCAGTGGATCGGGCGGTCGCGGCTGCCCGCGTTCCCCGCCTCGGTGATCGGGTTGCGCCCGGCCGAGAAGAGCATGGGGATGTTCGAGCGCGCCGCGTTGATCACCCCGCCCGTCGCGTTGCCCGCGCCCACGATGACGTGGACCATGACCACCTGGGGCCGGCCCGTGACCATGGTGTAGCCGTGCGCCATCGCCACCGCCGGCACCTCGTGGGGCACCGTGATGGGGCGCGGGCTCGCCTGGCCTTGCGCGCCGCGGCGGGCGTAGGCCTCGATGATCGGCGCGAAGTCGGTGCCCGCGTTGGCGAAGAAGTACTCGACCCCGCGGGCGGCCAGGAGCTCCAGATAGGCGTCGGCGGTGGACTCGACGGTCGCTCGTTTCATCATGGTGCAGGGAGGGTAGCGCCGGGCCGAGGGGTGGTCAAGGACCATGCAGTTGCCGTAGAGTAGGCCCCCATGGCGACCCAACGTACGACCCAGACCGCGGCCCACGACCTCGTCATTCGCGATGGACTCGTCGTCGACGGCACCGGCGCCCCCGCCCGGCGCGCCGATGTGGCGGTGCGGGACGGGCGCCTGAGTGAGATCGGCGCGGTGACCGGCCGCGGCGCGCGTGAAGTATCGGCCGCGGGGCTGGTTGTCGCGCCCGGCTTCATCGATCCGCACACCCACTACGATGCTCAGATCACGTGGGACAGCCTGGCCTCCTGCTCGTCCTGGCACGGGGTGACCACGGTGGTGATGGGCAACTGCGGCTTCACGCTCGCCCCGTGCCGCGCCGAGGACCGCCTGACCCTGATGCGCATGCTCACCTACGTGGAGGGCATGCCGCTCGAGGCGCTCACCCAGGGCATCCGATGGGAATGGGAGACTTTTGCCCAGTACCTGGACGGCATCGAGCGGATCGGCCCGTGGACGAACGTGGGCTGCTTCATCGGGCACTCGGCCATCCGCCAGTACGTGATGGGTGACGCGGCCTGGGAGCGCGAGGCCACCGCCGATGAGATCGCGGGCATGGGTCGCCACGTGACCGAGGCGATGGCGCTGGGCGCGGTGGGGCTCTCGTCCACCACCAACAAGAATCACGTGGGCGATCGCGGCCGCCCGGTGCCGAGCCGGCTCGCCCACGAGGACGAGCTGACGACCCTGGTGCGGACCATGGGCGCCTCGGGCCGCGGCATCCTCGAGCTGACCATCGGCGGGACGCGGCCGGACCGCCTGGCCGAGGTCGACCGCTTCGCCGAGCTGGCGCGCGCGGCCGACCGGCCGGTGACGCTGGTCTCGCTCCGCCACAACCCGTCGCACCCCGAGGAGCACCGGGCGATCCTGGCGCGCATCGAGGCGCTCGCGCGCGACGGCGTGGAGATTTTTCCTCAAGTGACGACTTCTCCCCTCACCGCCACGTTCGATCTGGCGAGCGCGTTCGTCTTCTTCCGTTTCCCGGTCTGGACGCGCGTGCTCGACGCCCCGGTCTCGAGCTGGCGCGCGCTCTTCCGCGACGCGGGCTTCCGCGAGGAGTTCCGGGCCTCGGTCGGCCGCACCCCGCTCTTCCGGGGCGACACCGCGCCGCTCCGCGTGCACGCGGTCGGCGCGGACGCCTTCAAGCCGTTCGTCGGGCGCGCCCTGACCGACGTCGCGGCCCGGCGCGGCCAGGACGTGATCGACGCCTTCTTCGACCTGGCGCTCGAGGACGATCTGCAGACCCAGTTCACGGTGGCGGTGATGAACACCGACGCGGCCTCGGTGGCCGAGATCTTCACCCACCCGCGCTCGCTGATCGGCCTCTCCGACGCGGGCGCGCACCTGACCCTCTTCTGCGAGGCGGGCCAGACGAGCCGCCTGCTCGGCCACTGGGTGCGCGAGCGCCGCGCGCTCTCGCTGGAGGACGGCGTGCGCCGCATCACCGCGATGCCCGCCGACCTCTTCGGCCTCCGCGACCGCGGGCGGCTCCAGCCGGGGCTGGCCGCCGACATCACGGTCTTCGATCCCGACACCATCGCCGATCACGAGCCCGAGCTGGTGCACGACCTGCCGGGCGGCGGCCCGCGGCTGGTGCAGCGGGCCAGCGGCATCGAGTGGTCCTTCGTCAACGGCCAGGCCGTCATCCAGGACGGGCGGCTCCCCGAGCCGTCGGGGACGCGCGGGCCCGGCCGCCTGCTGCGCGCGTCATGAAGTTCGGCATCTTCTACGAGCATCAGCTCCCGCGGCCCTGGGGCCCGGACAGCGAGTACCGGCTGCTGCAAGACTCCCTCACCCAGATCGAGCTCGCCGACCGCCTTGGATACGACTACGCCTGGGAAGTCGAGCATCACTTCCTCGAGGAGTATTCGCACTCCTCGGCGCCCGAGGTCTTCCTGGGCGCGGCCACCCAGCGCACCAGTCGCATCCGGCTCGGCCACGGGATCATCCAGCTCCCGACCAACCACCCGATCCGGGTGGCCGAGCGCGTGTCCACGCTCGATCTGCTGAGCGGCGGTCGCGTCGAGCTGGGCCTGGGCGAGGGGCAGGGGCCCATCGAGCTCCATCCCTTCGGCCGCCGCGTGAGGGACAAGCGTGAAATCTGGGAGGAGGCGGTCCGGGTGCTGATCCCGTGCTTCACCCAGGACTCGGTCGAGTTCCATGGTCAGTACTTCGATTTCCCGGCCCGCAACGTCATCCCGAAGCCGCGACAGAAGCCGCACCCCCCGCTCTGGGTCGCCTGCTCGAACATCGCGACGATCGCGAGCGCGGGCCAGTGGGGCATGGGCGCGCTCGGGTTCCAGTTCGTCTCGCCGGAGGCGGCGCGCGCCTGGGTGAACCGCTACTACACGAGCCTCACCCGCGAGCCGAAGCGACTGGCGGACTACCCGGTTAACCCCAACGTTGCGATGGTGAGCGCCTTCATGTGCGCGCCGACGGACGAGGAGGCGCGCGAGAAGGCGGCGGGCTGGACCTTCTTCGTCTTCTGCCTCTCGCACTACGGCCGTCACGGCATGGCCGAACCCGGCCGGGGCGACATGTGGAAGCTCTACGAGGAGTGGCGGCATACGCCCAAGGCGCAGGAGACGCTCCAGGCCGGGCTGATCGGCTCGCCGGCGACGATCCGCCGGAAGCTCGCCCAGTTCGAGGCCTCCAACGTGGACCAGGTCATCCTGCTCAACCAGACCGGGCGCACCAGCCACGAGGACATCTGCTCGAGCCTCGAGCTGTTCGCGCGGGACGTGATGCCGGAGTTCCACGCCCGGGAACCTACGCACCAGCGCTGGAAGGAGGACGTCCTGGCCGGGCGCATCACCCTGGACGACCTCGACACCGACGGCTTCAAGGTCTACGCCCACCAGAACGAGGACATCGTCCGGCTCACGCCGGAGGAGCTCAAGCAGAAGATGGCAGCCAAGGAAGCGGGGAACCCGTCGTGAGCCTGCGCATGCGCCAGATCTGCCTGGTGGCCCGCCACCTGGCTCCGGTGGTGGATGAATTCCGCGCGGTGCTCGGCCTCGAGGTGTGCCACCGCGATCCGGGCGTGGGCAAGTACGGGCTCGAGAACGCCCTGTTTCCGATCGGCCACAACTTCCTCGAGGTCGTGGCGCCGGTGCGCGAGGGCACGACGGCCGGGCGCTATCTCGACCGGCGCGGCGGCGACGGCGGCTACATGGTGATCACCCAGTGCGAGGACCTGGCCCCACGCCGCAAGCGCTGCGAAGCGGTCGGGGTCCGCATCGCGCACGAGATCGGCCATCCCGAGTACCGCGAGCTGCAGCTGCACCCGCGCGACGTGGGCGCCGCCATGCTGTCGTTCGGCTGGCAGCCCGGCGCGCGTGAGCCCGGCGGCCCCTGGCACCCCGCTGCTTGGCGAGGTGCAGCCGAAGGCGAGCCGAGCGAATACAAGAAGAGCACTGCCGCCATCCAGTCGGGCGCAATCCTGGCCATGACCGCGGCCGAGCTACAAAGCGACGACCCGGAACGCCTGGCGCGCCGCTGGAGCGAGGTCATCGAGCGCCCGGTCCAGAGGCGCGATGGGCAGCGCGTCATCGCCCTCGACGACGCGACGCTCCGCTTCACCGAGGCCACCGATGGGCGGGCCGAGGGGCTGGGTGGCCTCGACCTGGCCTGCGCCGATCCGACGCGCGCCGGCCTCGTCCAGATCTGCGGCATCCGCTTCCGCCTCGTCCGCCCGTAACCCCCCCCAGGTAGCGGTATCCCGTGGACACCGGACGGCGCGGTGTCAGCGGGCAGCCCGGATTCGTCACATCGCGCGCTTCCGGCCATCGTAATTCCACGTACTTGGCCGGGCGTCCCCGGTGGCAAGAATGTTGCGATCTCGAACCGGCATGCTGGCCATACCGCCGGGGCTCATGCGCTGGATCTTCGGGGTCGCGCTCGCCGCCTCCCTCCTGGCGATAGGCTGCAATGGCCCGGACTCGAGAGTCCGAGGGGCGATCCAGGCGGGGGATGAGGCGGCGCGGCAGCGGGCGCTCCGCGAGGCGCTGAACCACTACCGGACCGCCGCGGTCGCGGAGCCCGCCTCGCTCGAGGCCCAGACGCGCCGCGGCGCGATGGCCGAGCTGCTCGGTGAGTTCGACGAGGCGCTCGATGCCTACGGCCGCGCGAGCCGGCTTCGGTCGTCGGCCCTCGCCTACTACCGCGCCGGCGCCATGGCCGACCGCATGGGCAATACCGTGCTCGCCACCGAGTACCTGAACGCCAGCATGCAGGCGCTGCCCACTCGCGGAGAGCGGTGGGCGCAGACCGGGCAGCGTGCGATCGAGCGGCTGATCACCTCGCTCGACGGCTCGCGCTGGGCCCGGATGCTGCCCGACTGGGTGTTCCGCTCGCTCCACCTGAGCCGCGTCGCCCTGGCCAATGCCGTGCTCGATCGCGAGGTGGTGGCGGCGGCGCTCTTCACCACCCTGCTCGAGGCCGGCGAGACCGAGCGGGCGCTCGAGGTGGCGCGCGGGCGCGGCTGGGTGCGCGAGGGCACCGACTACTGCGCGGCCACGCGCGGGGCGGTGGGGGCCGAGACGCGGGCCCTGGTCGGCATGCTCGCCGCGCCGGAGCGCGCGGACTGTCTCCTCCCGCTGGGACGCGCGCTGACCGACGGCGGCCTCGTCCGGCTCTCGCGGCGGGTGCTGCAGGACCGGATCCGCCGCTCGCCGGATCCGCGCGTGCGCCGCGAGGCGGAGGCCTTCCTGCGCTACCGCCTGCCCGCGCATGAGGTGCCCAAGGCCGCCGAGTCGCTCAACATCGCGGCCTACAATCTCCAGCACCGCTTCGGCGATCAGGGCGCGGCCGCCACCGCGTATCAGAAGGCGATCGCCGCCGACCCGAAGTTCTCCTGGCCCTACGCCAATCTCGGCCGCCTCTACATGGATCTCGACCAGTACGATCTGGCGGTCGACTGGCTCGGCACCGCGATCCGGATCAACCCGAACCATTTCCGCGCCCACGCCAACCTGGGCGTGGCGCTGCAGACGCTGCGGCGCTACGACGAGGCGGTGGGGGCCTACCGCGCCGCGCTCGCGCTCAATCCCGAGGACGCGGCCACCCACGCGAACCTGGGGCGCAGCCTGCTCAGCCTGAGCCGCGACGCCGAGGGCCTGCGCGCGCTGCAGACCGCGGTGCGCCTCGACCCGAGCCTCGACGAGGAGCGCGAGCTCGTGAGCCGGCGCCTGGCCGGCGGCTTCCGCCTGGACTGACGCCGCGGTATGGTGGGGCGCCCATGCGCCCCGACCCGGCGGCCTCCCCCGCGCCTTCGTATCTCGCCCTCGCCGTCACCGTCGTCACCCTCGCGCTGGCCTACGGGGTCTGGTACGCCTACAGCGTTTTCCTGGTCGCGCTGCTGCGGGAATTCGGCTGGAGCCGCTCGGTGCTGGCGGGAGCGTTCTCCATCTTCACGCTGGTCAGCGGCGGCGCCGGACCCGTGCTGGGCGCGCTCGCCGACCGCTTCGGGCCGCGCCGGCTGATCCTCATCGGGGGCGTGCTGCTGGCCGGCTCGCTGTGGGCGGACAGCCTGATCACGCGCGCGTGGCACCTCTACCTGACCTTCGGCCTGCTCACCGCCGTCGGGGTGGCCACCGCGGGCTGGACGCCCGCGGTGGTGATGGTGCAGCGGCAGTGGAAGGCACGCCTGGGCCTGGCCCTCGGCATCGCGGGCTCCGGCGTGGGCCTCGGCATCTTCCTGGTCGTTCCGCTCTGCCAGGCGCTGATCGACGGCTTCGGCTGGCGCTGGGCGTTCCGCGTGCTCGCCGTCCTCTGCGCGCTCTGGATCCTGCCCGCGACCTACCTGGCGATCCGCGACGCGCCGCCGCTGCCCCGCGTGCCCGTCGCGCGCAGCGGGGACGGCCATCCGGCCACCGGTGAGCACTCCCTCGAACGGGCGCTGGCCAATCCGTCCTTTCGACTCATTGGTCTTGCCGTCTTCCTCGGGAGCATCTGCAGCCAGACGCTTCACGTCCATCAGGCCGCCTTCCTGGTGGACCATGGCCTCTCGGCCATGACCGCCGCCTCGGTGATCAGCGTGGTGGGCGCCGCCAGCATCCTGGGCAAGACGGGCGGGGGGTGGATCTCGGATCACCTCTCCCGCGAGCTGGTCTACGCGCTCGGCATGATCGGCATGATCCTCGGCGTGGGCGTGCTCTGGCTGGTGGCGCTGGCCCCGTCGGCGTGGCTCGCGCTCGGCTACGCGGTGCTGTTCGGGGTCGGCTACTCGGTCACCGCGTTCATCGTGCCCGCCATGATGAGTGACCGCTTCCGCGGGCCGCATTTCGGGTCGATCTTCGGCGCGACCCAGGTGGCGAGCGCGCTCGGCAGCGCGCTGGGCGCGTGGCTGGCGGGGCGAATCTTCGACGCGACGGGGAGCTACGCGATCGCGTTCACGCTGGCCGCCGCGGCCGCCGCGGTGGCCGCGCTGTCGGTGTGGGCGGGTCGGATGCGCGGGCCGGCGCGGCCCTAGGGGCTCTCGCCGCGCACGGGCGCCGCGACGGCGGCGTCCGACGGCTGGACCGGGCGCCGCTCACGGGCGGGCCGCGGCCGGGGTGCGGCGCCCGGGTGGGCGTCTACCGGAAGAATGCGCCCGGGCTCGGGGACCTCGGGCGCGCGAACGCGGGCCGGGGCGAGGGCCGCGTCCTGGGCCGCGGCCTTGACGGGCGCGGGCGCGACCGTGGCGCGCGGCGCCGCGGGGGCCGGGCGTGCAGACGCGCTGGGAGTCGGATCGGCATGCGGACCGGAGGCGTCGAGGTGCAGGAGATACGGCAACGAAACGAGAGCGACCATGCCCACCGCGGTCAGCAGCAGCGAGGCGCGCACCCAGCCGCGCGCCAGCCAGCCCGGTGGCTCCTCGTCCTCGCCGGTGAGCCAGCGGATCTCGTCCTGCAGCGCGGCCACTTCCGCGCGCAGATGCGTGGCCTCGTCATCGAGGCTCGCGAGCCGCTCGTCCAGTGCCGACGGCTGGCGCGCGCCGGACGGCGGCCCTGTGCTGATGTTGCGCTCCGGTGAGGCCATGATCCTCCAGAGGCAGCAAGAGGGAGGCCAGTCGCCGATGGCTGAAAAGTCGGCCGGTTATGGGGTGGGGGCGCATCTTCTTCGGCGCGGTTCGCGTCAGGGCGGTGTCCTTCTATGACGATTCCCGACATCCTGGCGCTCGACTTCGACGGCGTCTGCTGCGACGGCCTGCGCGAGTACTTCGAGACGAGCCGCCGCACCTGTGCGCGTGTGTGGCCGGCGGATGAGCCGCCCGCCGAGAGCGCCTTCGAGGCGTTCTGCGCGCTGCGCCCGGTGATCCTGAGCGGCTGGGAGATGCCGGTGCTCCTGCGCGCCATCGCGAGGGAGATCCCGCGCGCGGAGATCCTGGGCGACTGGGAGCGGGTGCGCGCGGAGCTCGTCGCGGCGGCGTCGCCGGCCGGCGACGTGCTGATCGCGCGGCTTGGCCACGCGCTCGACGAGGTGCGGCGCGAGTGGATCGCCGCCGACGAGGCGAGCTGGATCGCGCTCCATGCCCCGTACGGGAGCGTCGACGAGCTGCGCCGCCTCGTGGCCGAGCCCGGGCGAAGCGTGCTGGTCACGACCAAGGACGGCGCGTTCGCGCGGCGCGTCCTCGACCACTGGGGCGTGCGGCTCGCGGACGTGCAGGGCAAGGAGACGGGCGTGCACAAGTGCCTGAATCTCCGCGCGCTGATCGCGGCCTGGCGCGCCGAGCACGGGAGCCGGCCCCGGCTGGCCTTCGTGGAAGACCGCCTCGAGACGCTCCAGCACGTGACCACGCATCCGGATCTGGACGACGTGCGCCTCTTCCTCGCCGCCTGGGGCTACAACACGGAGGCGGCGCGGGCGGTGGCCCGCGCGGACTCTCGCATCCGGCTCCTGACGCTCGAGCAGTTCCGGCAGGGCACGGCGGTCTGGCCCTGACCGCATTCTTGTATCCGCTCGGCTCGCCTGCGGCTGCGCCTCGCCCTGCTCTTGTTCGCGCGCGCCGGCTGTGGCATGGTCTGTCGCCATGAAGATCGCGCGCGTGGAAGCTCTGCACTGTGACGGCGGCTGGCGCCCCTGGACCTTCGTCCGCGTCGAGACCGACGACGGCCTCGTGGGCTGGGGGGAATGCAGTGACAATCGCAGCCCGTACGGCATCGCGGGCTCCGTCCGGGACCTGGCCCCTCTGCTGATCGGCCAGGACCCGCGGCCGGTCGAGCGCCTGTACTGGGACATGCTGCGGGCCACGCGCCAGAACCTGGGCGGGGTGACCCACAAGGCGATGGCCGGCATCGAGCTGGCGCTCTGGGACATCAAGGCCAAGGCCCTCGGGGTGCCGGTCTACGAGCTCTTCGGCGGCCCGCTGCGCGACCGCATGCGCCTGTACTGGTCGCACTGCGGGACGACGCGGGCGCGGCTCGGCCACGTGCTGGGCACGCCACCGCTGCGCACCTACGACGACATCGCCGCGCTCGGCCGCGAAGTGGTGGCGCGCGGCTTCACCGCGCTCAAGACCAACATGGTGATCCCGGGAGATCCCGCCACCGTGTACTTCCCGGGCTTCGCGAGCGGCATCAACTCCACGGACGGCGCGCCCACCGCGGAGATCCTGGAGGCCATCGAGCGCCTGATCGGCACCTTCCGCGACGCGGTGGGGCCCAAGGTCGGCCTCTGCCTCGATCTCAACTACAACTTCCGCACCGAGGGCGTGCTGCGGGTGGCCAAGCTGCTCGAGAAGTTCGACATGCAGTGGGTCGAGTACGACAACTGGGACCCGCAGGCCCTGCTGCAGATCAAGCAGTCGACTTCCACCCGTCTCGCTTCGCTCGAGAGCCTGGTGACCACGCGCCAGTACCGGCCCTTCCTCGAGCTGCACGCCGTCGACGTGGCCATCATCGACGTGCCCTGGAACGGCTTCTCCCAGGCCGTGCAGATCGGGCGCATGGCCGAGACCTACGAGATCAACATCGCGCCCCACAACTACTACAGCCACCTGGCCGATCTCCATTCGCTGCACCTCTGCGCGGTGCTGCCCAACGTGCGCATCATGGAGATCGACGTCGACGACGTGGCCTGGAAGGCGGACCTGGTGACGAAGCCGCCCGTGATCAAGGACGGCCACATCTTTCTCACCGACGCGCCGGGCTGGGGCGCCGACATCAACGAGGAGGTCCTGCGCGCGCATCCCTGGCCGGGGCCGGGCGACCGCGCGCGGACGTTCTACGGCATGAGCCCCGAGCAGATGCGGGCGCGCCCGTCCGCTACGTGACGTTCGGCTCGATCTTCCGGTGCAGGGCCTTCTCGGCCGCGCGCCAGAGATACCACGCGGCCACCGAGCGGTAGGGCTCCCAGCGCGCGCCGTAGCGCCGGAGCTGCTTCGGGGTGGGCTGCTTGCGCCGGCCGTAGGCGACCTTGAAGCCCTCGCGGACCCCGAAGTCGTCCACCGGCAGGACGTCCGGGCGGCCGAGGGTGAAGAGCAGCAGCATCTCCACCGTCCACTGCCCGACCCCGCGCACCTGGACCAACCGCTCGATGAGCTCGGCGTCGGCGAGGCGGTGGCAGGCGCGCCGGGTGGGAATCAGCCCGCTGCGCGTCTTCCGGGCGATGTCCTTGATCGAGCGGGTCTTCGCCCGCGAGAACCCGGCGCGGCGCATCTTGCGGGCGTCCACGGTGGCGATGTCCTCGGGCCTCGGGAAGCGCCGGCCCGGGAAGAGCGCGATGAAGCGGCCCAGGATCGCCTCGGCGGCCCGGCCGTGGATCTGCTGATGCGCGATGGCGCGCACCAGCGTCTCGAAGGGCGAGTGATTCCGCACCGCGAGCCCGCACGGCCCCACGCGCCGGATGAGCGCGCGCATCACCGGATCCACCTTGGACAGATGCCGGATCGCGGGGCGGCTCATGTCGCGCGACTGTAGCACAAGGGTGTTGACTTCTCTGCCGTGAGTGGCGACCATCCGGAGTCATGCAGACCGCGCCCGTCCGCTATCCCGATCCGGCGGTGCAGATCCTCGACGAGAGCTTCGCCAAGTACCGCATCTTCAACGCGGCGGTGGAGCGTCTCGCCACCGGCTTCCGCTGGGCGGAGGGACCGGTGTGGTTCGGCGACGGCCGCTATGTCCTGTGGAGCGACATCCCGAACGATCGCATCATGCGCTGGGACGAGGAAACCGGCATGGTCTCCGTCTTCCGGAAGCCCTCGCACTATTCGAACGGCAATACGCGCGACCGTCAGGGCCGGCTCGTCACCTGCGAGCACGACAGCCGGCGCGTGACCCGCACCGAGTACGACGGCGCCGTCACGGTGCTACTGGACCGCTTCGAGAACAAGCGGCTCAACTCGCCGAACGACGTGGTGGTCAAGTCGGACGACAGCGTGTGGTTCACCGATCCGCCCTTCGGCATGCTCGGCAACTACGAGGGGCACACCGCGCCGCTGGAGCTGCCCACGAACGTGTACCGCCTCGACCCCCGGAGCGGCAAGGCCACCGTGGCGACCGGCGACATCCCGCGCCCCAACGGCCTCTGCTTCTCCCCCGACGAGAGCCGGCTCTACGTGGTGGTGTCGGGAGCGATGCCGCGCGAGATCCGCGTGTTCGACGTGGTCGCGGGCGGCACCGCGCTCGCCAACGGCCGCGTCTTCGTCAACACGGGGGCGGGCATCCCGGACGGCCTGCGCTGCGACACCGACGGCAACCTCTGGTGCGGCTGGGGCGGGGGCGAGGGGCTCGACGGCGTCGCGATCTACAATCCCGACGCCAAGCTCATCGGCCGCATCCTGCTGCCCGAGCGCTGCGCCAACCTCTGCTTCGGCGGGGCCAAGCGCAACCGGCTCTTCCTCGCCGCGAGCCAGTCGCTCTACTCGATCTTCGTCAATACCCAGGGCGTGGCCGGCGGCTGAGCGGCCGCCGATGGCGCTCCCCACCGGCCTCCGGGCGTTCCGCCACGCCGATTTCCGGCGGTTCTTCGCGGCGCAGTTCGTGGCCCAGGTCGGCTCCTGGATGCAGACGGTGGCCCAGTCCTGGCTGGTGCTGCAGCTCACCTCGTCCCCGCTGCGGCTGGGCCTCATCGGCACGCTCCAGTTCGCGCCGATCCTGCTCTTCTCGATCGTGTCGGGCGCGGTCGCCGATCGCGTGCGCAAGCGCCGGCTGCTGCTCGTGACCCAGTCCGTGCTGGGCGGCCAGGCGCTCGTGCTCGGCGCGCTCGTCTACGGGGGCCACGTGGAGTACTGGCACGTGGCGGTGCTCGCCACCGGGGTCGGGCTCGCCAACGTGCTCGACGGGCCGGCCCGCCAGTCCTTCGTGGCCGAGATCGTCGGCCGGGCCGACCTGGGCAGTGCGGTGTCGCTCAACTCGGCCTGCTTCAACGCGGCCCGCATCGTGGGGCCGAGCATCGGGGGCGTGATCATCGGCCGCTACGGGATCGCGCCCGCCTTCGCGCTCAACGCGGTGGGCTTCGCCATCGCGATCGTCATGATGCTCACCCTGCGGGCCCGCGGGCTCCCGCAGCCGCGCTCCGGCCAGGGCGTGGCCCAGGAGATCCTCGTCGGCATCCGTTACGTCTGGCGAACCCGCGAGATGCGGCTGGCGCTCGGGCTCACCTTCATGGTGAGCCTCTGCGTGTTCAACTTCACGGTCTACGTCCCGCTGGTGGTGCGCACCGTGCTGGGCCTGGGTGCGGAGGGCTTCGGCTTCCTCATGGCCGCGCTCGGGGTGGGGGCGGTGAGCGGAGCGCTCACCCTCGGTACCCTCGGCCCGCGGCGGCCCCCGCGCCCGCTGATGTTCGCGGCGGCCGCGCTGGCCTGCGGCGGGCTCATCGGCCTGGCGTTCGTGCGCGCGTTCTGGCCCGCGGTGGCGGTGCTGTTCATCACCGGCTTCTTCGGCATCATCGCGGTGGTCTCTTGCAACACCACCATGCAGCTCGCGGCCCCCGACGCGCTGCGCGGCCGGGTCATGAGTATCTACACCCTGATCTGGGGCGGGGTGTTCCCGATCGGCGCGTTCATGGTGGGGGCGATGTCCGAGCGCTGGGGCGTCGAGCGCGCGCTGATGACGAACGGAAGCATGGGACTGGCCGGGGTGGCGGCGCTGCTCGGCTGGTGGCGGCTGCGGGCGCGCTGAGCGCCGGGAGGAGAAGGAACGCGATGGCGTCACGACCGAGAGTGCGGGTGGGCATCGTGGGGGCGGGCTTCGTGGCCCACATCCACGGCGAGGCGTACGGTCACGTGCGCGGGGTCGACGTCGAGCTCGCGTGCGTGACTGCGGCGCGGCCCGAGCGGGCCCAGGCCTACGCGCGGGAGTTCGGGGTGGCGCGTGCGGTCGCCGATTTCCACGCGATGCTCGCCGATCCGGAGGTGGACCTGGTGGATCTCTGCGTGCCGGCGCACCATCACGCGTCGATGGCGATCGAGGCCGCTCGCGCGGGCAAGCACGTGATCGTGGAGAAGCCGCTCACCGGCTTCTTCGGCCCGGCGGCCACCCCGCGCGAGGAGATGCTGACGCGGGCGCTGGCCGCCGCCGACGAGGTGCTGGCCGCGTGCGCGGCCGCCCGGGTCCGCCTCTGCTACGCGGAGAACTGGGTGTACGCGCCTCCGATCCAGAAGGCGCGCCGGCTCCTCGCCGCCTCGGGCGGGCCGATCCTGAGGCTGGTCGGCGAGGAGAGCCACTCGGGCACGCACGCGCCGATCAACAAGCGCTGGGTCACCGGCGGCGGCGGCTCGCTGATCGGCAAGGCCTGCCACCCGCTCGGCGCCGCGCTCTATCTGAAGGCAGATGAAGGCCGCCGGTTGCGCGGCGCCCCGGTCCGCCCGGTCTCGGTGATGGCGGAGACCGCCCAGCTCGCGGACACCGCGACCTTCCGCGCGGCCACGCCGCGCTATCTCAACACGGTCGAGGGCGCCGACGTGGAGGACTGGGGCACCATGCTGATCACCTTCGACGACGGCACGGTGGCGGCGATCTCGGCGGCCGACACGGTGCTGGGCGGCATCCGCAACCAGATGGCGATCTACGGCGCCAAGGCGGTGGTGCTCTGCAATATCAACCCGAACGACCTCGTGCAGGCCTATGCGCCCGACGCGTCCGTGTTCGGGGACGAGTACATCGTGGAGAAGATCGAGACCAAGGCGGGCTGGACCGCGCCGCAGCCCGACGAGGAGTGGACGACCGGCTACCCGCAGGAGATCCAGGACTTCGTGGAGAGCGTGGCCCTCGGCCGCGAGCCCCTCTCCAACGGCCCGCTCGCCCGCGACGTCACCGCGGTCATCTACGGCGCCTACCTCTCCGCCGCCGCCGGCCGCCGCGTCGACCTCCGCCCCTATATCGGGGTCAGGTCTTGAAATACGACATTTCTCCGGCCCCCGCCCGATCGGCGCGCGGCGGAAATGTCGTATTTCAAGACCTGACCCCAAAACCGGCCTCGACGAGATAGCGCCGCACCCCGGGGTGCAGCAGCTCCGGGCGCGCGACCGCGGCCACCGTATTGACGGCGGTGGTCTCGCGCGCCTGCGCGAGCCGGGCCCCGAGCGCGGCCTCGCCGCGGTGCAGCGCGCGCGCCAGGCGATAAGCCACCTCGTCGGCCAGCGACGGGCGCGCCATGATGAAGCTCCACGAGCCCACCGAGACCAGGTCCGCGGTCTGCCCCGGGTAGGAGTCGGCGGGCACGCGCATCAGCTTGAGGAACGGATGCTTGGTCTGGATGCGGTGAATGCCGTCTAGGTCGGGCACGAGGAAGCGCGCGCCGGCGGGACCGCGGGCCACCGCGGTGAAGCCGGGCCAGCCGAGCCCGCCGCCCCACAGCGCGGCCACCGTGCCGTCCATCACCATCCGGGGGCCGTCGCCGGCCGCCTCGAGGAAGACGGCCTGGAAGTCGCGGTCCCGCTCGAAGCCCAATCCGTCGAGCACGTAGCGCGCGAGGATGATCAGGCCCGAGCCGCGCGCCCCGAAGGCCACCGGCCGGCCCGCGAGATCCGCGATGGCGCGGTAGGGCGAGTCGGCGCGCACCACGAACATGCCGGGGGTGGAGTACATCGCGGCCAGCACGCGCAGGTCGGCGGGCGCGCGGCCGATGCCGGCGAGCGCCTCGTGGGCGACCTCGCCCTGCACCAGCGCGAGATCGAGCGCGCCCGACTCGAGCAGCGGCACGTTCTCGGTGCTGCCCTTGGTGTTGCGGGGCCGCACGTCGAGCGTGGGATCCACCTCGTTGATGACAGCGGCCACCGCCTCGCCGTAGACCGGGAATCCGCCGCCCGGCGTGGCGGTGCCGAGGCTCACCGGCGTCCGGCCCGCGGCGGGAGTCGTCTCGCTCACGGCGCGTACCCTACCACAGCGCTCTCCGGCAGGAGTAGTCCGAACCGCCTTGACGCCTCCGAGCATGAGTCTTACCATTCCTTAATTCCATCCGCGGAAGTGTCTACCTGTTCGACCCTGGTAAGGAGGAGCGGGCCATGGTCAACCGTCGGGTGACCGCCAAGCGGTCGCGCATCATCCACCTCATCAATCCGAAGACTGATTCCCTCACCACCCGGCCTCTATACCTGAACCGGGCCCTCTATTCGCCGCTCGCGGGCCTGCTGGCCGTCGCGGCCGGCATCCCACGGGACCGTTACGAGGTCGTGCTCACCGACGAGAACATCGAGTCGATCGACTTCGACTTGAAGGCGGATCTGGTTGGCCTGTCGGCGATGACGAGCTACGTGAACCGCGGGTACGAGATCGCCGATGCGTTCCGGTCGCGCGGAGTGCCGGTCGTGATGGGCGGCGTGCACCCCAGCTTCATGCCGCAGGAGGCGCTCAAGCATTGCGACGCGGTGGTGATCGGGGAGGCGGAGCTCGTGCTCGACAAGCTCCTCGACGATCTCGAGCGGGGCGCGATGCGCGGTACCTACCGGGCCGACCGGCTGCACCCGATGGAAGGCTTGCCGATGCCGCGGTACGACCTGCTCAAGAAGCACCGTTACGTCAACCGCACCTTCGTGCAAACCTCGCGTGGCTGCCACCAGGGCTGCACGTTCTGCGCCGAACCGCTGATGAACGGGCTCAAGTTCCGCTACCGGCCGGTCGCGGAGGTGATCCGGGAAATTGACAACTGCGGCTCGCGCATGATCTCGATCAATGATGCCGACTTTTTCGGCACGCCGGAGCGCCCGAAGGAGGTCATGCGGGCGCTGAAGGGCCGGGGGGTCACCTGGCAGGCGGGCGTCACCTCGAAGCTCGCCCAGGACGATCGGATGCTCGAGCTCGCCGCCGCGAGCGGCTGCACCTTGCTGAGCATTGGCTTCGAGTCGATCTCCCGCGCCACCTTGACGAGCGTGCACAAGCACGTGAACCGTCCCGAGACCTTCGCCGCGCTCGTGGAGAAGGTGCACTCGTACGGCATCATGGTGTTCGGCCTGTTCATGTTCGGCTTCGACGGCGACGACCCCTCGGTGTTCGGGGAGACGGCGCAGTTCAATATCGAGGCCGACTACGATGCCTGCGCGTATTCCGTCCTCACGCCGTATCCGGGCACGCTGACCTGGTACGAGATGAAGAAGGCCAACCGCATCGTCTCGTACGACTGGGAGAAGTACGACCAGGCCAACGTCGTCTATCGCCCCGCGCGGATGTCTGGCGACGAGCTTCGGCTCGGGCAGAACACCGCCTACGAGACGTTCTATTCGCTGTCCTCCATGGCCCGGCGCTTTCCGGTCCGCGGCGGCCGCCGGCGGCTCCAGTGGTCCATCTACAACCTGTTCATGAAGAAGGGGGCCGCGACCGATCGCAAGGATGCGGTCGCCGAGCCGACCGAGGCGCCCGACGTGGTGCCGATGCCGCCTATCTTGCCGCTCAAGCGGGAATGGCGCGAGGCGGTGCTGGAAGGGACCGGAGGCGCTCGCCCGGATCTTCGGTGAGTCCGGGCTGGTTGGTCCTGCGCAAGCCGGGAGTCTGTGCCAGAATGGGCCCCTCATGGAGCTGGCCAAGGACGGCTACCGGCACATTCTCGGGGGCTCGGTGGTCTTCGAGCACCTCCCGCCGGCCGCGCTCGATCACATCATCGCGCGCGGGCTGCTGGTCGAGGTAGCGGCCGGCGAGACGGTCCTCGCCGAGGGCATCCGTGGCCCCGGCCTCTACGTGGTGCTGGAAGGCCTCGTGGAGATCTTCCTGCCCGACGGGACTACCGGCCGCGCCCGGCGCCCCACCGAGGTGCATCTCAACACCATGGGTCCCGGCCGTTGTCTCGGCGAGTACTCGCTGATCGACGAGCATTCCACCTCGGCGGCGGCGCGCTCCATGGCGGGGGCCAAGCTCTTCTTCCTCTCGCGCGAGGAGTTCCGCAGCATCGCGGAAGGCGATGCGCGGGTGGGCAAGGTGATCTACCTGAACCTGCTCCACTTCCTGATCACGCGACTGCGCGCCAAGGACGAGGAGCTGGATCTGTTCATGATGGGCTCGCTGTGATCACGCGTGCCGGCGGCGTCATCGTCCTGGTGCTCGCGCTCGCGGGATCGGCCTGCGCGCCCATGGGCGGCCAGCACGGGATGCATCATCACCGCACCTCCACGGTGACGGTGGCCGGGACGGGCACGGTGTCGGCCGCGCCCGACATGGCCGAGATCACCACCGGAGTGGTCACGCAGGCCCCCACCGCGGCGCCGGCGCTCGCCGCCAACAGCCAGGCGATGGAGCGGCTGCTCCAGGCCCTCGGCGCCCTCGGCGTCGCCGCGCGCGACATCCAGACCACGAACATCAGCGTGTCGCCCCTCCGCCGCCAGGGCCGCGACGGGCAGCCCCCCGAGATCACCGGCTACGAGGTGACCAACCAGGTGCGGGTGAAGGTGCGCGACCTCTCGCGCCTCGGCCGCGTCCTCGACCAGCAGGTGGGGCAGGGCGCCAATCTCGTCTACGGCATCCAGTTCGGGCGGCAGGAGCCCGCGCCGCTGCTGGACGAAGCGCGCAAGCGCGCCATGGGGGACGCGCGGCGCAGGGCGGAGCTCTACGCGGCCGCCGCCGCCCTGAAGGTCGGCCGCGTGGTGGCGGTGCAGGAAGCGGGCGCCGCGTCGCCGCGCTCGGAGATGGCCCCGCGCATGGCGATGTCGGCTGCGGTGCCGGTGGCCCCCGGCGAGCAGGAGATCCAGGCCTCCGTGACCGTGACGTTCACCCTCGAGCCGTGAGGCGACCATGACCGCTACTGAGGAGGATCCATGGCGAAATCCACGGCGAAGCGACGCGTAGTCGTGACCGGGGCGGCGGGCTACGTCGCCCAGCGGATGTGGCCGGAGCTCACGGAGCGGTGGGATCTCGTGCCGATCGACGTGCGGCCCACCGCCCGCGATGGCAAGCCGGTGCCCGGCCTGATCGTCGCCGATCTGACGAAGCCGGACCGCAACGAGTACCGGCAGCACTTCCGCGGGGCGGACGCGGTCATCCACTGCGGCTTCGTGAGCGCGCCCAACCTCGACGCCACCACCTGGCAGGACAATAGCGACGCCAAGTTCTGGGCCGAGCACACCAACGTGGCGCTCGCCTACAACGTCTGCCGGGTCGCCCTCGAGGAGGGCGTGCGGCGGGTCGTGGTGTGCAGCTCCAATCATGCAGCCGATTATTACGAACGGCTCGTGTGGGACGGCCGCCTCGAGATGGTGACGCCCGAGATGCCGCCGCGCTCGGACAACTGGTACGGCTGGGCCAAGGCGGCCTACGAGCTGCTGGGCTTCGTCTTCGCCACCGGCAAGGTGGACGGGCGCAAGCTCGAGATCGTGCAGTGGCGAATCGGGGGCCCGCGCGACGACGATATCGACCACGTGAAGCCGGGCGACATCAAGGTCATGCACCGCGCCCTCGGGGCCTATCTCTCCAAGCGGGACCAGGTGCAGCAGGCGGTGCGCATGGTGGAGACCGAGGACATCCGCGACGAGAACGGGGTGCCGTTCCTCGTCGTCTACGGGGTCAGCGGCAACACGCACCGCTTCTGGTCCATCGCGAACGCGCGCGTGAAGCTCGGTTACGCGCCGGAGGACGACAGCCAGGTGAACTTCGCCGACAAGATCGCGGCCATCGCGCGCGCGGCCCGGAGATGAGCATGAACGCGGAAGAGGAGCTGAAGACCCTCGAGCAGACGCTGGTCACGTTCCGGGAGACCCTGAAGGACGTGAACCGGCTGGGCGGCGACGGCATGGTCGCGGTGCGGGAGGAGTGGCTCCTGCGCATCAAGGAGCTCGAGCTGCAGCGCGAGCACCTGAGCCACGTGGTGCGCAAGAACCGCCGCCGCGTCGGCTAGTCTTCTCCCTCTCCCCGAAGGGGAGAGGGCAGGGTGAGGGGAGATCAGTGACCCGCGAGCTCCGGTTCGTCCAGGTGGACGTGTTCACCGAGCGCGTCTTCGGGGGGAACCCGCTCGCGGTCGTGTTCGAGGCGGCGGGGCTTTCCGACGCCCTGATGCAGGCCATCGCGCGCGAGATGAACTGCTCGGAGACCACGTTCCTGCTGCCGCCGACGCGGCCCGACTGCGCGGCGCGGGTGCGGATCTTCACCCCGGCGCGCGAGGTGCCGTTCGCCGGCCATCCGACCATCGGGACGGCGTGGGTGCTGGCCACCGAGAAGCTGCTGCCTCCGGACACGCGCCGGTTCAATCTGGAAGAAGGCATCGGGCCGGTCGAGGTGACCCTCGAGGGCGAGCCCGCGCGGCCGAGCTTTCTCTGGATGCGGCACGGCGAGGCGCGATTCGGGCCGGAGCTGATCAAGCGCGCAGGCTTCGCGCGGGCCCTTGGCCTCGCCGAGTCGGATCTGCTCGCGGGCTCGCCCGTTCAAACCGGCTCGACCGGCAACGCCTTCCTCTATATCCCCCTGCGCGACCGCGAGGTGGTGGACCGGGCTCGGCTCGACGTGCCCGCGCTGCTGGCCGCGCAGGGCGCGGGGCCGAATCTCGGGGTGTTCGTCTTCGCGCCCGATCCGGATCCGCGGGTCGGGCGCGTCTACTCGCGCATGTTCGCCCCGCACACGTCGGGCATTCCCGAGGACCCCGCCACCGGCACGGCGAGCGGGCCGCTCGGGGCCTACCTGGTGGAGCGCGGCCTGGTGGCCCCCGCCGACACCGTCGATATCGTCAGCGAGCAGGGCACGCGGATGGGCCGGCCGAGCTTCATCCGGATCCGCGTCGCCATGAGCGCCGGGCGCATCAGCGAGATCCTGGTGGGCGGCAGCGTGGTGCCCGTGATCGAGGGCCGGCTGCGAGTGCCCTGACGCCATGTACATCCCCAAGCCCTTCGAGATCACCGACACCGTGTGGTGCCACGCGCTGATGCGGGCCCAGAGCTTCGCGGCCATGATCACGGCCGACGACGCGGGCGTGCCCTTCGCCACCCACCTGCCGATCCTGGTGGATCCCGCGCGCGGCCCGCTCGGCACCCTGCGTGGCCACGTGGCCCGCGCCAACCCGCACTGGCGCTACCTGGCCGCCGGCCGTCCGACCCTCGTGATCTTCGCGGGCGCCCACGCCTACGTCTCGCCGTCGTGGTACGCCACGCATCCGAGCGTGCCGACGTGGAACTACGTGGCGGTGCACGCCACCGGCACCGGCGCGCTGGCCGAGGACCCCGCGCAGGTCACGACGCTGCTCGCCGACCTGGTGCGAACCTACGAAGGCAGCGGGCGGCCCGCCGCGTGGTCCTTCGAGGGCCTGGCCGCGGACTACGTGGCGGGCATGCAGCGGGCCATCGTGGCCTTCGAGATCCCCATCGAGCGGCTCGAGGGCAAGGCCAAGCTCAGCCAGAACCGCGACGCGGTGGACCAGGCGCGCACCCGCGAGGCGCTGGCCGCGGCGGACGATCCCCTGGCGCGGACGGTGGCGGCGCTGATGGCCGGCGCGCCGCCGCGCTGATCGCTACTCCCCCTACTCCCCGCGGAAGACCGGCTTCCGCTTCTCGAGCATGGCGCGGCGCCCCTCCTGCGCGTCCGCGCTCGTTCGCGCCGTGGTGGCCGCCGCATCCAGGTCATCGTGGACGATCTGGTCGCGCGCCGAGGTCGCGCGCAGGATGCTCGCCTTGATCCCGGCCAGCGAGAGCGGCGCATTGTCCGCGATGCGCCGGGCGAGCGTCCGCACCGCCGTCGAAAGCTCATCGGCGGACACCACCTGGTGCACCATGCCGATCTCGTAGGCCCGCCGCGCGTCGATGGGCTGGCCGGTGAACAGGAGGTGGCGCGTGTGGGCGGGGCCGATGATCTCGACCAGCTTCTGGCCGAGCGGGAAGGGGATCACGAGCCCGATACGGGCCAGGGGCATGCCGAGCCGCGCGGGCTCCGCGGCCACTCGCAGGTCGCAGTGCAGCGCCAGCTCGCAGCCGCCCGCGATCGCGTCGCCGTGGAGCGCGGCGATCGTGGGGTGCTTCGACCGCTCCACCCGGCGCAGCACCTCGACCACGTTGCCTTCCGGATCGGCCTCGCCGCGGCGCTGCTGCATCTCCTTCAGGTCCATGCCCGCGCAGAAGGCGGGCCCGGCGCCCCTCACCACCACGACGCGCACGTCGCGGCGGCCGTCCAGGTCGTCGAAGGTCGCGCGCAGGGCCTGCAGCAGCGGGGTGTTCATGGCATTGCGCTGGTCCGGGCGGTTCATCGTCACCGTCGCGATGCCCGAGTCCACCGAGAGCAGAATCTCGTCCGCCATCTGTCTCCTCCGGGTTACGCGCCGGGAGCCATCGCGCGTAACGCATTCAGCATCACGTCCCGCTTCTTCTTCGGGTCGGGCTCGGTGGTCATGAGCGAGAGGAACGCGGTGTCGATGCCGCGGTCCAGGTAGAGCTGGATGCGGGCCTTGAGCTCGGCCAGGCTCCCGCGCGGGATCAGATCGTCCATCACCTTCGTGGGAATGGCGGCCACCGCCCCCTTGCGGTCCCCGGCCCCCCACGCGGCCCACATGGGCCCGAGCACCTCGGTGCGGCCGAGCCACTCCTGGAACGCGCGATAGACCGGGACGTTCAGGTAGCCCGCGATGTGCCGGCGGACCACCAGGTCCGACTCGGGGCCGGGCGGGTCGAGGTTGACGAAGAGCCGCGCGGTGACCTCGATGGCCTCGGGATCGCGGCCGGCCCGCTTGGCGGCCTCGCGCACCACCGCCACCGAGCGCGGCACGTCGTCGGGCGAGAGCCAGTTGAGGATCACGCCGTCGCCCACCTGGCCCGCGACCTTCAGCATGCCTTCGCGCAGGGCAGCGATGTGGATCGGCACCGGCTGCGCGGGCACCTTCGTGAGGCGGAAGCCGTCCACGCTGAACGTCTCCCCCTTGAACACCACGCGCTCGCCCGCCAGAGCCGCGCGGAGGAACTGGGCGGTCTCGCGGACGCGCGTGGCCGGCCGGCTGAACGTGCCGCCGTTCCAGGACTCGACGATGGGCTGCGAGCCCGCGCCGATGCCCAGCACGAAGCGCCCGGGCGCCACGTCGGCCAGCCCGGCCGCGGTGGAGGCGAGCGTGGCGGGCCCGCGCGTGTAGACGTTGGCGATGGCGGTGCCGATCCGCATGCCGGTGGCCAGCCCGATCACGGCCAGCGGCGTGAAGCAATCCACGCCGTCAACCTCGAAGGACCAGGCGTCTGTGTAGCCCCACCGCTCGGCCTCGCGGGCGACCTCGGCCAGCTCGGGCAGGGCAAAGCCCTCCATGGGGACCGATAAGGACCAGCGCTTCCTCATGATCGGGCTCTCTCCTCGGGGGTCTCGTATCCAAGATGGCCGGACCGCCCCCGAGTGTACCCGGTTTTGCCCGCGGTGGTGCGAGAGCGAGCCAGGGATGGGATCGAGAGGCGGGCCGGGTCAGCAGAAGAACGCGAGGAGGACGAAGCGTCTCCCCTCGATCACTTCCAGGCCTTCATGCAGGATGGAGCACGAGAACACTATCGCGGCGTCTGACGCCTGTTACTTCTCGCTGAAGAGAAACGTGATCAAGACAAAGCGCTTTCCCTCGGTCACCTCCAATGCCTCGTGCAGGATGGAGCACGAGAACACGATCGCGGTTCCGGTGTCCGGCTTGTAGAGCTGCGGACCATACTCTGGGAACCGTAATTCGCCGCCGGAGAACTCCTCGCTGTTCAAGTTGATCGACATGGCGAAACGGCGGTAGGCGGCCTCGGGCTTGGAATTGTCTCGGTGTCCGTGCGCCTTACCCTGGCGTTCGCCTTCATAGCGGGCGATCCGGAACCCCTCGAATCCCTTGGCCTCATACTGAAACGCTTTCTTGATCTCCGGCAGTAGGCGGCGCTGTAGCTTTCGGGACACGGACTCCCGGATTCCCTGCGTGTTGAGCAGGTGGTCGAGCCGGTCGCGGCGCCCATAGTCCGGGTTCTGGGTCTTGACATCCTGATCGGCCCTGACCTCCCTGAAGTGGACAAGGGGCACGTCGCTGCTCTCATGGATGGAGATCAAGTCCCGACAATCGCCTCGGCTCAACACGTCGGGAACGATGAGAACCGGTGGGTGTGGAGCGTTCACGAGGACGCTGTTCGTGTCTCGACTTCTCGTGAGGACCGCCAGCGCCACGGTGGCCTGCGCGTCGCCGGACAGGATGTCCAGGACATGCCCGTTGGGCCTCAACAGCACGGTTACCGTACTCACCTCGGGGCCAACGTTCGCCGTCTGAACACCGTAGGCCCGGAAGATCGCGTCATCGACGCCGAGGAGGAGGGGGAACGGTAGACTCGATCGCCGCTCGGGCTCACCTTCTAACTTCGCAGGGCACACTCCGACGATGCCCGCTCCTGACGCCTGAAACACACCATAGACGCTGGCGAACTCCTTCAGTGCCGCTTCGGCGTCGCCGCTGTCGCCTTGGCAGAACACAAGAGCCCAGAATCTGCCCGCGATATGGTCGGCGGCCAGGTCAAAGACCGAGCCGCGAGTATCGGGATGGACGAGACGCGGTGCGAGATCACCCGCTTGCAGTGCACACATGACACTCTTCAACCACCTCGCTGCTCGATTTGACGCCTAACGGAAGCTTCCCTTCAGTGCCGGGCGCGATGAAACACACCAGTCGCGTGGGCAGCCGCCGTCACGACGACACACCGGGGGGCGTCGGCGTCCCGACTCCGACGCCGACGCCCCTGCCGTGAGCCTCTGATGGACACGGCGAGACGGACGGGCCTTACGTCAGCGCCGCCTCGGCTTGCTCGGCTCGCACGTTACAGCGAAGGCTTGCAAGTGGGATCAATTTCATTGACGCACGAGTCTCCCGGCGTGCCAGGCTGATCTGCGTCCTCGGGTACGAACTTAAAGCACAATGCTGGGGGTGGGGGGGTGACGCCGAGGCTAGTCTCCTCACCACCGTTACCGCCGCCGTTGTTCCCACAGCTGTTGCCCTTCAAGACGGGCTTGTTCACTGGCTGCCCCGCGAAGGCAGCGCCGGCAACGGCTAGATAGGCTGCGGCGATCGCTGCGGTTAGAAGTTGCTTCTCTGTCCCCATGGCAAGTCCTCCTGTATCCTGCGGGTATGAGGGCGGTGCGGGCACATAACACCTAACGTCGGCAGTGTGTCAAGCACTTTTGGCGCCGCCGGGCTGACTTCGGCGCCTTCCAGTGCGCGCCACGGAAGGCATAAGGGTGGCGGCGGCCTTCGCCCGATGCACTCCTGCATCGCAAGACGAGAAGCAACGAGTTGGTTCGTAAACAGCAGTTGCAGTCTTGGGTGCTTAGCCAATGCTAGTAGCGGCGTTGGCTTATGCAGAATTGCATGTCCCGAATGTCGGTACGGATGAACTCCGCCCGGTGACTGCTGGACAAGGGCCACGAGTGTCACCTATGCTACCGCCTGCACGGAGCCCGTGATCGGCCGGACAAGCTTCAAGGATCTCGAGGAGCCACCACCACCATGACGGTGTTCCCCGGCTTCACGCTCCCGGAGGAGCTGCGGCTGCTCGGCGATCAGATCCGACGGTTCATCCACGACGAGATCATCCCCCTCGAGCAGACCATCGATCCCGACGCCCCCGAGATCCCGCGCGAGGACTTCCTGCGCCTCTCCGCCAAGACCAAGGCGGCCGGCCTCTGGACGCTGGGCGCCCCCGAGGCCTACGGCGGCGGCGGGCTCGATACGTTCAGCATGTGCGTCGCGCTTGAGGCGATGTCCCAGCACCGCATGGGCCTCTACAACCCGGGTTGCGGCGTCTTTGGCCGCTACCCGCCGCCCGCCATCTGGGCGGGCAGCCGAGCGCAGATCGAGAAGTACGCGGTGCCCGCGCTGCGCGAGGGCTACGAGACCTTCTTCGCGATCACCGAGCCGTCGGGCGGCTCGGACCCCGCCGGCGCCATCCAGACCCGGGCGGAGCGCCGCGGCGACAAGTGGGTGATCAACGGTCGAAAAGTTTTCATCTCGCGCGCGCACGACGCCCCCTGGGGCATCGTGTTCGCGCGCACGGACCGGGCGAAGGGCCGCGCCGGCATTTCGTGCTTCATCCTGGAGCACGGCACGCCCGGCTTCACCGCCAAGACCATCCGGACCATCCGGACCTCGGCGGTGCCCAACGACGTGAGCTTCGAGGACTGCGAGATTCCCGTCGAGAACCTCATCGGCCAGGAGGGCCAGGGCCTCGACCTGGCCTTCGATCTCCTGGTCAAGAACCGCTTCCCGTACTCGGCCTGCAATCTCGGCGTGGCGACGGCGGCGCACCGCATGGCCGTCGAGCACGCCAAGCAGCGCTCGACGTTCGGGGCGCCGCTGAGCCAGCGCCAGGCCATCCAGTGGATGCTGGCCGACGCGGAGGTGGAGCTGCGCGCGTGCCGCTGGCTCATCTGGGAAGGCGCGTGGAAGGCCGATCGCGGCGAGGATGCGCGGGTCGAGGCCTCCATCGCCAAGCTCTACTCGAGCGAGGTGCTGGGCCGCGTGATCGACGCGGCGGTGCAGATCCACGGCGGCTACGGGGTGTCGAAGGAGTTCCCGCTGGAGCGCTGGTACCGCGAGGCCCGGGTGCGCCGCATCGGCGAGGGGCCCTCCGAGGTCCATCGCATGGTCATCGCGCGCTCACTCTTCAGATAGATCGGAGCCGTCAATGGCGACATTCAACTTCGAGCTGTCCACGCTCCCCCCCGAAGCCGAAGCACTGCGCGACGAGGTCCGCACCTTTCTGAAGCAGGAGATGGCCCAGTACCGGCCCGCGGAGCGGGCGCGCTCCTGGGGCGGCTTCAACCGCGACTTCTCGCGTCGCATGGGCGAGCGCGGCTGGATCGGGATGACGTGGCCCAAGAAGTACGGCGGCCACGAGCGCACCGCGCTCGAGCGCTACGTGGTGCTGGAGGAGACGCTGGCCGCGGGCGCGCCGGTGAGCGCGCACTGGGTGGCCGACCGCCAGAGCGGCCCGCTGCTCCTGCGCTTCGGCACCGAGGAGCAGCGCCAGCGCTTCCTGCCCCGCATCGCGCGCGGCGAGCTGGCCTTCGCCATCGGCATGAGCGAGCCGG
>WNFD01000525.1_pt1 | contig 38250 bp, 35 predicted proteins | sample 5400491 | NCBI WGS metagenome assembly WNFD01 (sample SAMN13153343, study PRJNA577476) | soil metagenome | isolation source: 120 cm saprolite under Douglas fir tree site 2 hole 2 replicate 2 | place: USA:California | collected 2015-04-18 | reverse complement strand
CCGATAGCACTCGCGCGAGATTTACGCGATCCACACGGACTTGATATTCACGAACTCGCGGATGCCGTACTCGGAGAGCTCGCGGCCGTAGCCCGAGCGCTTGATGCCCCCGAAGGGCAGCCGCGGGTCGGACTTCACCACCCCGTTGACGAACACCGCCCCCGCCTCGATCTGCACGGCGAGGCGCTCGGCGCGGGCGCGGTCGGCGGTCCAGAGCGAGGCCCCGAGGCCGTAGGGGGAGTCATTGGCGAGGCGGATCGCGTCGGTCTCGTCCTTGGCGGTGATCACCGCGGCCACCGGGCCGAAGGTCTCCTCGTCGAAGGCGGGCATGCCCTTGTCCACCGCGGCCAGCAGCGTCGGCGGGTAGAAGGCGCCTTTGCCCGCGGGCACCTCGCCCCCCAGCATCCGCCGGGCCCCGCGCTTGATGGACTCCGCGACCTGCGCGTGGAGCTGATCGCGCAGGTCCACGCGAGCCTGGGGACCAACCTCGGTTTCCCGAGAAGTCGGATCGCCCATGCGGCGCGCGCCCAGCGCCGACTTGAAGCGCTCGAGAAAGCGGTCCACGACCGGCTCGACCACGATGAAGCGCTTGGCCGCGATGCAGCTCTGGCCGCTGTTGATCAGCCGCGCGTCCGCCGCCGCGCGCGCCGCGGCGTCCACATCGGCGTCGGCCAACACGATGAAGGGATCGCTGCCGCCCAGCTCCAGGACCGTCTTCTTCAGCATGCGCCCCGCCTGCTCGGCGACCGCCATGCCCGCCCGCTCGCTGCCGGTGAGCGTGGCCGCGACGATGCGCGGGTCCGCGATGATCTCCTTCACGCCCGCCGGGTTCGTCAGCACGGTTTGGAAGAGCCCGTCGGGGAAGCCGGCGCGGCGGAAGACCTGCTCGATCTCGAGCGCGCAGCGCGGGACATTGGAGGCGTGCTTGAGGATACCGCCGTTGCCCGCCATGAGGGCCGGCGCCGCGAAGCGGAAGACCTGCCAGTATGGGAAGTTCCACGGCATCACGGCCAGCACCACTCCGAGCGGGTCGAAGCGGACGTAGCTCCGGGCCGCGTCGGTCTCCCGCGGCTGCTCGGCCAGGAACGCCTCCGCGTGCTCGGCATAGTAGTCGCAGGTGCGCGCGCTCTTCTCCACCTCGGCCTCGGCCTGGGTGATGGGCTTGCCCATCTCCCGGGTCATGGTCATGGCGTATTCCGCCTTGCTCGCGCGAAGCTCCTTCGCGGCGGCCCGCATCAGCCGGGCGCGATCGGCGAAGGGCCGGGTGCGCCATTCGAGGAAGGCGGCGTGCGCCCGCGCCAGGGCCTGCTCGATCTGCGCCTTGGACATCTCCTCGAGCGTCTCGAGGACCTCGCCGGTCGCCGGATTGACGGATTGAACGCTCATGACGTGCTCCTTCCGTGGGCTCTCTTCTTCAGATCATCGTGCGCCCCCGACGGATGCACGGCAAGCGATGCTCGGCTGGCCGCGTCACCCCTCGGGGCGTAGACTGGCGCCCAGGAGGCGGCCGATGAAAGCATCCGAGCTGATCGCCCGGTGTCTCGAGAACGAGGGAGTCAAGTACGTGTTCGGGGTCCCCGGCGAGGAGATCCTCGACATCGTGGACTCCCTGATCGACTCGAGCGTGCGCTTCATCCCCACCCGGCACGAGCAGGGCGCCGCGTTCATGGCCGACGCGTACGGGCGGCTCACCGGCCGCGCGGGCGTCTGTCTCGCCACACTGGGCCCCGGCGCCACCAACCTGGCCACCGGGGTAGCCGACGCCAACCTCGACCACGCGCCCCTGGTGGCCATCACCGGTCAGGCGGGACGCGACCGCGTCCACAAGGAGTCGCACCAGTACCTGGACATCGTCGAGCTCATGCGTCCGCTCACCAAGTGGAACGCGCGCGCCGAGATGCCGGTGGTGATCCCCGAGGTCATTCGCAAGGCCTTCAAGGTGGCCGAAGCCGAGAAGCCGGGCGCCTGCCACATCGAGGTGCCCGAGGACGTGGCGGAGGAGCTGGTGGAGGGCGAGCCGCTCTCCCCCGAGCGCCCCCGGCGTCCGTCTCCGGACGGCCCGGCGCTGCAGGCGGCGGCGCGGCTCATCGAGGCCTCGTCGTTCCCGCTCATCTTCGCGGGCAACGGCGTGATCCGCGGCGGCGCCTCCAAGGAGCTGCGCGACTTCTCCCGCGCCCACGGCATTCCGGTGGTCAACACGTTCATGGCCAAGGGATGCATGCCGTACGACGATCCGCTCGCGCTGCTCTCGGCCGGACTGCAGGCGCGGGATTATGTCTCGTATGGCTTCGAGAAGGCCGATCTGATCATCGCGGTCGGCTACGACCTGGTCGAGTACGCGCCCAAGTTCTGGAACCCGGAGCGCAAGAAGCACATCATCCACATCGACTTCACCCCCGCCGAGGTGGACAGCCACTATCAGCCGGCGGTCGAGGTGGTGGCGGACGTGCGCGAGGCGCTCGAGCTGCTCAACGGCCTGGTGAAGGGGCAGAAGGACCCCGCGCCCTATCGCGAGCTGCGGCGCTTCATCCTCGAGCAGCTCGCGGAGGGCGCGGACGACGATACCTTCCCGATCAAGCCGCAGCGCATCCTGCGCGACCTGCGGCGGGCCATGGGGCGCGAGGACATCCTGATCTCGGACGTGGGCAGCCACAAGCTGTGGATCGCGCGCACCTTCCCGGCCTACGAGCCGAACAGCGTGCTCATCTCCAACGGCCTCGCCGCGATGGGGTTCGCGCTGCCCGCGGCGGTGGCGGCCAAGCTCGTCCACCCTTCGCGGAAGGTGGTGGCGGTGAGCGGCGACGGCGGTTTCCTCATGAACATCCAGGAGCTCGAGACCGCCAAGCGCCTGGGCCTCGCCATCGTCAACGTGATCTTCCGCGACGGGGGCTACAACCTCATCCAGTGGAAGCAGCAGACCCGCCTCGGCCGGGAGTCGGGCGTGGAGTTCACCAACCCGGACTTCGTGACGCTGGCCCAGGCCTTCGGCGCCAAGGGCTTCCGGGTGGAGTCCGCGCGGAGCCTCGCTCCGGTGCTCGCGGAGGCGCTCGCCTGGCCCGGGCCCTCAATCGTGGACGTGCCGGTGGACTACCGGGAGAACCCGAAGTTGACCGAGCGCCTCGGTCACCTCGTCTGCCCGATCTGACGGCACGCGCCTTGCTGTGCCCTGGATCATGCGAATGGTCTGGAGACTGGTCAAGCGCGCCGCGATCAAGTGGAGCGCGGACGACTGCCTGACGCTCGGGGCGGCGCTCGCCTACTACACGGTCTTCTCGCTGGCCCCCATCCTGGTCATCGCGATCGCGGTGGCCGGCGCGCTGTTCGGCCAGGAGGCGGCCCAGGGTGAGATCGTCGGCCAGATCCGCGCCCTGGTCGGGGAGGAAGGCGCCACCGCCATCCAGTCGCTGATCGAGAGCGCCGGCCGCCAGGACGCCGGCGGGCGCGCCACCATCATCGGACTCGCGGTTCTGCTCTTCGGCTCGACCAGCGCGTTCAGCCAGCTCCAGGCGGCGCTGAACAAGATCTGGGAGGTGGAGCCTGAGACCCGTGCCGGCCTCTGGGACATGATCCGAGCCCGCTTCCTGTCGTTCGCGGCGGTGCTGGGCACCGGCTTCCTGCTGAGCGTCTCGCTGGTACTGAGCGCCGCGGGCGCCGCCTTCGCCCGCTTCGGCTGGGGCCGGATGGCCGCGATCGGCCCCATGCTCGAGCTGGCCGACTTCCTCGGGTCCATGCTGGTGCACACCCTGCTCTTCGCGATGATCTTCAAGCTGCTGCCCGACGCGGCGATCCGGTGGCGCGACGTGTGGGTGGGCGCCGGCGTCACCGCGGGGCTCTTCTTCGTCGGCAAGCTGGTGATCGGCGTCTATCTCGGCACGAGTGACGTGGGGGCGGCCTACGGGGCGGCCGGCTGGATCATCGTCATCCTCGCCTGGGTCTACTACTCGGCCCAGATCGTGCTCTTCGGCGCCGAGTTCACCCGCGCCTACGCTCTGAAGGGCACCTCACCACATATCCCTCCCCCCTCAGGGGAGAGGGCAGGGTGAGGGGTGGTCTACGATCTACATCTCCACGATCCCGTCCCCCACCTTCGTGAGCCGCTCGAGCACGAGCGGGTCGTGGCCGGGCAGCACCAGGTCCTCGGACGACGCGAGCTCGCGGATCTTCGCGAACGCCGCGTACATCCGCGGCAAATCCTGAAGGGTGTTGAAGGGGATGTGCTCCTCGAAGTTGCGATAGTAGTGCGAGGCGTCGGAGGCCACCACCGCCTGGCCCCGCGCGTGCGCCACCGTGACGATCTGCATCCCCGCGGTGTGGCCGCCCACGTGGTGCACCGCGATGCCGGGCACGATCTCGCGGGAGCCGTCCACGAACTGCATGCGCTTGTCGTAGTTGAGACGGATGAGCGCGCAGACGTCGTCCACCTCGACCGAGTGGCGGAAGGCGGGCAGGGCGGCGTTGCGGCCGGTGTAAAACGCCATCTCGGAGTCCTGCACGTAAAAGGTGGCGTTGGGGAAGAGCGCGTAGTTCCCCACGTGGTCGTAGTGGAAGTGGCTCAGGATCACGTGCTTCACCGAGGCCGCCTCCACCCCGATCTCGGCCAGGCCCTTGCCCGGGCAGCGCAGGAACTGTCGGCCCCGCCGCGTGCCGACGTCTTCCGTGAAGCCGAGATCCACCACCACCGTCTCGGTACCGTTGGTGAGAGCCCACACGAAGTAGTCCATCGTCATGGGGGCCTTGTGGTAGTCGCCGTAGAACGCCTCGGAGGTGGTGCAGGTGCGGTGGGCGTAGCGCACGGCGTAGATGCGGTAGGGCGCATTGGGCATGGTCAAGTCTCCTTTCCCGTGGCAGGATTCTACGCGTTTCGGAGTCTCACGGAAGCCCCCACTCAAGGAGGAGCACAGATGACCTTGCCACCCGCGGTATCGGCCTCCCGCAACGAAGTCCGCACGGTCGCTCCCAAGCTCATCGAGCTGACCGAGACCCTGGTCTATCCCGATATCTGGGAGCGGCCGGGCCTCTCCAAGCGCGACCGGAGCTTGATCACCCTGGCGGCGCTGACCGCCCTCTATCGGCCGGACCAGTTGAAAGGCCACACCGAGCGGGCGCTCGCCAACGGCGTCACCAAGGAGGAGATCGGCGAGCTCATCACCCATCTGGCGTTCTACGCGGGCTGGCCCAGCGCGATGTCGGCGGCCAAGGTCGTGAAACAGGTCTACGAGGAGAAAAAGGTATGAAGGTCGGGTTCATCGGGCTGGGCACCATGGGCGCCAGCATGGCGTCCAATCTCCAGGCGGGCGGCCACGAGCTGCAGGTGAGCGACGTGCGGCGCGAGGTGGCGGCGCCGCATCTCAAGGCGGGCGCGGTCTGGAAGGATACGCCGCGGCAGGTGGCCGAGGGGGTGGAGGTGGTCTTCACCTCGCTCCCCGGGCCGAAGGAGGTGGAACAGGTGGCTATCGGCCCGGACGGCCTCATCCACGGCATGAAGAAGGGCGCGGCCTACTTCGATCTCAGCACGAACTCGCCCGCGCTGATGCGGCGGCTCTACCCCGCCTTCAAGGAGAAGGGCATTCACGTGCTCGACGCGCCGGTGAGCGGCGGGCCCAAGGGCGCCAAGTCGCGGAAGCTCGCGCTGTGGATCGGCGGCGACCGCGAGGTCTACGATCGCTTCAAGCCGGTGCTGGACGCCATCGGCGACCAACCCTACTACGTGGGGCCGATCGGAGCGGGCTCGGTGGCCAAGCTCGTGCACAACTGCGCGGGCTACGCGGTGCAGACCGCGCTGGCCGAGGTCTTCACCATGGGGGTCAAGGGCGGGGTGGACGCGCTCACGCTCTGGAAGGCGGTGCGCCAGGGGGCGGGCGGCCGGCGGCGCACCTTCGACGGGCTCGCGGATCAGTTCCTGCCCGGCATCTTCGATCCGCCCGCGTTCAGCCTGCGGCTGAGCCACAAGGACGTCTCGCTGGCCGTCGGCCTGGGCCGGGAGCTGGGCGTGCCCATGAGGATGGCGAATCTCGTGCTGGAGGAGCTGACCGAAGCGGTCAACCGCGGCTGGAGCGAGCGGGACTCGCGCGTGGCCATGCTGCTGCAGGAGGAGCGCGCGGGCGTCCACATCGAGGTCCCGGTCGACCAGATTAGAGAAGTCCTGGAGAAGGACGGCCGCTGAGCGGGCGGCCGATCAGGGCTCGCGGAAGAAGAGCGGCTCGATCCTCGAGAGGTCCTTCGAGATCGCCATGGTGAGGAGGTCGGCGAAGCTCTGAAGGATTATGAGGGCGTTGAGGTCGGCGTCGTTCTGGACCACGCCCTGGATGCGCGCGAGGATGCCGTCGTTCACCTGCTGGATGTTCTCGTAGTGCGTCTCGAGCTGCTCGAGGCCGAGATCGGGTGCCCCCCCGCGCTTGGCCACGAAGTACTGCTTCAGGAGATACAAGGAGACCGACCGCACGATGGTCTCCTCCACGCTGGAGAACGGCAGGTGGAAGCGGGCCATCGGCTTGAGGAAGTCCATGTAGGGACATGAGCTGGTGGCCATGACGAGGCCGAAGATGCCGAAGATCCCCCGCTGCAGCGGGAGCTGCTTGACGTAGGTCCGCTCCTCGGTGGTGACGGTGACGGTGGCCTCGGCCACCGAGGCCTTGTCCTTGAAGAACTCCACCAGGGTCGCCAGGTTGGTGGCCACCGGGCAATAGGGGTCCTCGGCCGGCTTGAGCGGGCAGTGTCCGCACTGGTTGTTCTCGAGCCGGGCCCAGTCGGGCGGCTGCTCGGACGCGGGGGGCTGGTAGGACAGGGTGGCGCGGTCCAGCTCGACGGTATAGGCCTTGGAGCCCCCATCCGGGAACGCGAAGTCGTACACGATCTTAATGGTGTTCACTGGTTACCCGCGAGGGTAGCGAGCCTGGGGCGGCCCCGTCAATGAATCAGTCTGGGAGGGGCTTCGGAGGCTGCGTGCTATCTTGGGCCCGTGGCGTCAGTCCCCGAGCCTCCGGCCGTCGGCGAGCCGGCGCCGCTCTTCAACCTGACCTCGGTGCAGGGCGGGCCCGTGGAGCTCGCCGCGTACCGGGGGCGCCGCAACGTGGTGGTCTGGTTCTCCCGCGGCTTCACCTGCCCGTTCTGCCGGGTGTACATGGACGGCATGCGCGAGGGCTACGAGCTGCTCCAGGGCGCCGACGCCGAGATCATCCAGGTCGGCCCCAACCTGCTGCAGTCCGCCCGCATCTTCTTCGGCCATAGCCCGACGCCCTACCCCTTCGTCTGCGATCCCGACAAGCGGCTCTTCGCGGTCTACGGGCTCGGCGACCGGGGCGCCCTCGAGGCGACACGCTCGGCGGTGGTGAGCTTCTCCTATGCCTTCACTCATGGCGATACGGGGCCCCAGCTCCGGGGCGCCTGGCTCGACGTCATGAACCGGAATTTCGTCCGCCGGCTCCACCACCACGCCATGACCGCCATGGAGCAGGGCATCTTCCTGGTCGACCGTGAGGGCGTCATCCGCCACCGCTCGGTGGTCGGCCCCCTCGACCCGGTGCCCCGGGGCGGCCGGCTGGCCGAGCTGGTCCGGACGCACTGCCCGGAAGGCCTCCCCCCCGCCGGCCATCCATAAATCCGATCCACCCGGCCGGCTCGTAGCTCAGGGCAGGGGATCAAGATGTCGAGGGGGGCATGGGCATTGAAATGCTATCGGCAGTGTCGTATGACTTGAGTCGACCGATGCCAGCTTTCGACATCGACACCTACGTCGGGCGCTCGAGGGCGGTGGACCTTGCGGCCATCGACTGGGCCGCGGTCCCGCGGCACCCCGTGCCCCCCGAGGCGCTCCGCACCATGCGTTTCATGCAGGACATCGAGAGCCACACCATCGTCTACCTGCGTTCCCTGCTGGCCACCCGCGCCATCGACGACCCGGATGTCGCCACCTTCCTGGCCTGCTGGATCTACGAGGAGACCTTCCACGGTCTGGCCCTGCAGCGCTTCCTGGAAGCCGCCGGCTCGGCGGTGGGGGAGCGCCCGCTGCCCCGCGGGCGGGAGCCGTGGTCCAAGCGGCTCGAGGCGGCGGCGACTGCCATGGTGTCGAAGGCCTGGCCCGACTTCTGCGCGGTGCACATGACCTGGGGCGCGATCAACGAGCTGACCACGCTCACCGGCTATCGGCGTCTGGCCGCGGTGACGGATCACCCCGTCCTCGCGGATCTGCTCGCGCGCATCGTGCTCGACGAATCGCGACACTTCTTCTTCTACTACCGCCAGGCCGAGATCCGCATGCAGCGCCGCGCGGTCGCGCGGGCCGCGCGCATTCTGGTGGACCGGTTCTGGGCCCCGGTGGGCACCGGGGTCCAGCCCGAGGCCGAGCTGCGCTTCCTGGCCACCTATCTGTTCGGGGGGTCGGAGGGGCGGGCCGCGGCCCGCAAGGTGGACGAGACGATCCGGCGCCTGCCCGGCTTCGAGACGGTGCAGCTCCTCGAGTCCTGGATGGACCGGCACAACCGGCACGTGATGCCGCCTCGATAAAGGAGGACGCAATGGCCACGGCAACCACTGAACGGCCCACTGACCAGCGAGCGGGGACCGGCCACTACCGCGCCTATACCCCGCGCCCCTTCACCCGCGCCGAGCGCGATTCGGTGACGATCCTCTTCGGCGGCCTGCACTGGCGCGTCGAGCGGATCCTCCAGGCGGTGCTGGAGAGCGGCGGCCACAAGGCGCAGGTCCTGCCGGTGGCCACCAAGGACGATCTCCTCACCGGGCGCGAGGTCGCCGACATCGGCCAGTGCTGCCCGACCAGCTTCACCACCGGCAACCTGGTCAACTTCCTCAAGAAGGAGGCCAAGGCGACCAGCGCCGAGGACGTGAACAAGAAGTTCGTCTATCTGACCGCCGGCTCCTGCGGGGCCTGTCGCTTCGGCCAATATCACCAGAGCTACGAGCTGGCCCTGCGCAATTCCGGGCTCGACGCCTTCCGCATGTTCCTCCTCGCCCAGGACCAGCTCGATCAGAAGGCGGCGATGGGCGACGGCCTCGATCTCAACCTGCCGGTCACGCTGGGCTGCCTGTGGGCGATCTTTTGCACCGACCTCGTCCAGGACCTCGAGTACCAGGTGCGGCCCTACGAAGTGGTTTCCGGCCAGACCGAGGTGGTGGTCAAGGAATCGATCGAGCTCCTGTACCAGGTGTTCCGGAACCGGCCGAAGCGCGGGCCGTACCGGTCGGTGCTCTGGTTCCTCACCACCGGCTATTTCGCGAAGGCCATGCGCGAGGTGAGGCGGAAGTTCGACGCCATCGAGGTCGATCGGCTCCGCGTGAAGCCCACCGTGAAGATCACCGGCGAGTTCTATCTCCAGACCGTCGAGGGGGACCCCAACTACAATATCCACCGCTGGCTCGAGGCCGAGGGCGCCGAGGTCTATCCGGCCGGCATCACGGTGTGGATGGACTACCTGCTGCGCCTGGGGTTGCAGCGCTTCGAGGACTACTCGGGGATCGAGAAGGGCGCGCGCCTCAAGCTGGGGCTCGGGCGCACGGTGCAGGCCATTTACCGGGCGGTGGTCGGCCGGCTCCGCCGGGCCATGGGTAACTTGCCGCGCGACATCCCGCATCAGCTCGAGCTGCGGCGGCTGGCCGCGCCCTACTTCCACAGCCGGCTGGACGGCGGCGAGGGCGACATGCTGGTGGGCAAGGCGATCTGGGCCCATCAGAAGAAGAAGGCCCACATGATCTGTGAGCTCTCGCCCTACTCCTGCATGCCCAATACCATGAGCATCGGGGCGATGGCCGGCGTGATCGGCAAGTACCCCGACCTGCTCTACGCCCCGCTCGAGATCAAGGGTGACGCGGAGGTGCACGCGCTCTCGCGCTGCCAGATGATCCTGACCGAGGCCAAGAAGCGGGCCCAGCGCGAGTTCGACGAAGCGCTCGCGACGAGCGGCATGACGCTGGATCAGGTGCGCGCCTATCTGGACGCGCACCCCGCGATGAAGCGCGCGACCTATAGCGTTCCGCAAATGGGCTGCGCCGGACAGGCCGCGAACCTGGTGCTCCACGTGGCGCAGCGGGCGAAGTAATGAAGCTGATCGGGATGGATGTCGGCTCCACCACCGTGAAAGCGGTGGCAGTTGAATGGCGAGCCGCAGCCGAAGGCGAGGCGAGCGGATATGAAGGGAAGCAAGGGTTGCAGGTCGTCTGGCAGGACTACCAGCGCCACAACACGCGCCAGGCCGAGAAGGTGCTCGAGTTCCTCGGGCGCATGGAGGACGAGGCGCAGGTCGTGGCGGGGCGCGACCGCGTCTTCTTCACCGGCTCGGGCTCGGGCCTCCTCGGCCCGCTGGTCGGGGCCAAGATGATCCAGGAAGTGGTCGCGGTCGCCGCGTGCGTCGAGCGGCTGCACCCCGACGTGCGCTTCGTGTCGGAGATCGGCGGCGAGGACATGAAGACGATCTTCTTCACGCCGACCGGCACCGGCCGCTCCAAGCAGGTCTACATGCAGTCGGCGTGCAGCGGCGGCACCGGCACCTTCATCGAGAAGACCGCCCGCAAGCTCCAGGTGGCGAGCGAGCAGCTGGCCTCTTTGCCCTACGCGGGCATGAGCCTCCACAAGGTCAGCAGCAAGTGCGGCATCTTCGCGGAGACGGACGCCAACTCCCTCGTGAAGACCGGCGTGCCGGTCGAGGAGATCATCGCGAGCCTCTTCGAGGCGGTGGTGTACCAGAATCTCGCCACGCTCACCAAGGGCAATACCCCGGCGCCGGAGGTGCTGCTGCTGGGCGGCCCGAATCTCTTCTTCAAGGGGCTGCAGGAAGCCTGGCGCCATCACCTGGGCAAGCTGTGGGAGCAGCGGAAGCTCGCGCTGCCCGAGGGGCGTGATCCCGCGTCGCTCATCACCGTCCCCGCGGAGGCGCTCTACTACGCCTGCCTCGGCTGCGTGGAGATCGGGGCGGGCGAGGCGGACGGCGTCGCGGTCTACGGGGGGCGCGACCGGCTGCGCTGGTGGGTGGAGGAGGGCCAGCAGGAGGAGAAGGCCAAGGCGGGCGGGCGGGCGCTCGTCGCCTGCGCCGAGGATCTCACCTCGTTCGTGGCCGAGTTCGACCTCAAGCGGCCCGCGCCCGCGCGGGCGGCGTCGGAGGTGGCGGGCCCGGTGCTGATCGGCTGCGACTTCGGCAGCACCACCGCCAAGGCGGTCGTGCTCTCGCCGGAGAAGGAGCTGCTGTTCACCTGCTACGCGCTCTCGAAGGGCAATCCCATCGAGGACGCGCAGTCGCTGTTCCGTCAGGTCCGGGAGGCGGGCTACCCCGAGGTCGGCGGCCTGGCCCTGACCGGGTACGGCAAGGACCTGCTGAGGGACGTGGTCGGCGCGGACGTCGCGGTGGTGGAGACGGTGGCCCACGCCACCGGCACGCTCCACTTCTACCCCGACGCCGACGTGATCTGCGACGTGGGCGGCACCGACGTCAAGATCATGATCCTGCGCCAGGGCACGGTGGCCGACTTCCGCCTGAACTCGCAGTGCTCCTCCGGCAACGGCGCGTTCCTGCAGGGGGTGGCCGAGCGCTACGCGATCCCGCTCGAGGCGTACGCCGAGAAGGCCTTCGAGGCCAAGGCGATGCCCACGCTCGCGATGGGCTGCGGCGTCTTTCTTCAATCCGATATCGTCAACCAGCAGCGGAAGGGCTGGGCCGCCGAGGAGATCATGGCCGCGCTGGCCGCGGTGCTGCCGGTGAACGTGTGGATCTACGCGGGCCAGCTCCAGAATCTCCGCGCGGCCGGGCGCAAGTTCGTGCTGCAGGGCGGTACCCATCGCAACATGGCGGTGGTGAAGGCCCAGGTGGACTTCATCCGCGGCAAGGTGCCCGAGGCCGACGTGGTGCTGCATCCCTACTCGGGCGAGGCGGGGGCCATCGGCGCCGCGCTGTGCGCGGCCGACTGGCGCGAGGGCGGGGGCGGGCGCACGAGCCGCTTCCGTGGCTTCGAGGCCATCGCGGCCCTGACCTACACGAGCACGACCGCCGCCGATACCGTCTGCAAGTGGTGCCCGATCAACTGCACGCGCACCTTCATCGACGTGCAGCTCCCCGGCGCCAAGGGCCGGCCGTGGAGCAAGCTGCCCCTGGCCGCGGGCTGGGAGCGCGTGATCAGCGGCAACTCCTGCCCGAAGGGGCTGGTCGAGGACGTCAACGAGCTGCGCGAGGTGAAGGCGAAGCTGGAGGAGGTCAAGCGTGAGTACCCTAACGTTGCCGAGATGGTTCGGAAGGACGCGTTCCGCCGCTCCCCCGCCTCAGCCGGGGCCGTCGCGGGCTAAGCTCCGGATCGGCATTCCGCGCGTCCTGAACCTCTGGTCGACCCACCAGTTCTGGGTGGGCTTCTTCGCCGAGCTGGGTGTCGAGTCGCGCCAGCTCGTCTTCTCCTCCGACACCTCGGAGGAGCAGGGGCGCCAGTTCGGCAAGGGGCGGGGCACCGTCGATTGCTGCTACCCGGTCAAGTGCATCGCGGGCCACTACGGCGAGCTGATCTTTGGCCAGCGCGAGAAGCTCGACATCCTCTTCTCGCCGATGATCTACAACCTGCCCTCGTTCCTCTCCGGTCACGTGGCGCGCACGCTCACCTGCCCGCGGGTCATGGCCGCGCCCGAGAACATCAAGGCCGGCTTCATGAAGGAGCGCGACGTCTTCGCCGAGCAGGGCATCCGCTACGCGGCGCCGTTCGTCTCGCTCGACGAGCCCCGGCTGGCGCCCAAGCAGCTCTGGGAGGGGCTGGACGGCGTGATCCCCGGCCTCACCGCGGAGGAGACGGGACGGGCGGTGGAGACGGGCTACCGCGCGTTGACCGAGTTCAACGCGCGCCTGCGTCGCAAGGGGCGCGAGGTGCTCGAGTGGTGCGCGCGCGAGAACCGCGGGTGCCTGATGGTCCTGGCCCGGCCCTATCACATGGATCCGGGCATCGGCCACGAGATCGAGGTGGACCTGCAGGCCTACGGCTACCCGGTGCTGTGGGCGCAGTACTTCCCGATCGACGACGACCTGATGCAGTGGGCCTTCGGCTCAGACATCCGGGCCGGCCACATCAAGTCACCATTCGACATTCGTGATGTCTGGCCATCCTCGTACAGCAGCAACACCAACGAGATCCTCTGGGGAGCCAAGGCGGCCGCCCGGATGCCGTGGGTCGCCTGCGTGGTGCGGCTGGCCAGCTACGAGTGCGGCATGGACCAGCCGACCTACACGCCGGTGCAGCAGATCGTGGAGCGCTCCGGCACGCTCTTCTTCTCCTTCCAGGATCTCGACTCGACCAAGCCGGCGGGGTCCGTGAAGATCCGGGTGGAGACCATCGCCCACTACCTCGAGAAGTACGCGGGCGACATCATCGAGAAGAAGAAGGCCGCGATGGGGCCGGGTTGCCCCTTGCTGCGGCGGTAGTCAATCACCGGCTCGTTTTCGGCGCTCACGCGGTCGGGGAGCCTGATTCGACCGGCTCGTGACACGCTTGGCAAGTCACTCCTGGCCTTGCGGCCATCCGCGGCCTCTACGAGCGGCGCTTGCGGCTGACCGGGCAGGAACGGCGTCTCCGACTACGACCTCGGCTTCACGAACTTTCTCTATACCTTCGAGACCAGCACCACCGCACAGCAGGTCCCGCCGTCGGCCGGGGCCGTGCATCGCGCAGGGAATTTTCGGCCGGTAGAGACTACTCGCCTTTGAATTTCTTTCCTGGTGGGCACGAATCGGAGGCGCTTCGCCCCGACGGGTAACGTGTCGATTCGGCGAAGGGTTTCGCAGTCATACCGGGTGTATGGCACCCGCTATGCTGCTAGAGCCGCAGGAGGACCACACACATGATTCGCACGTGCGTGTCCACGATCTTGACACTGGTTGCCTCTTTCGTGCTCGCGGGGACTCTCGGCTGGGCTGACAACGCGCAGCCAAACGGCGCCCGCGCGGTCCGCACATCGACGACCGTCGCGCGCGAGACGGCGGTGAAGCTCGATGGCTTCGCTCCGACCCCTGGCTTCGGGACCGTGCACTTTGACTTCAACAAGGCGGTCATCCGACCGGCCGAAGCCCGGACCCTCGACAAGCACGCCGAATGGCTGAAAGCGAACTCCGGAGCGATGGTCGCCGTCGACGGAGGCGCCGACCAGCGGGGTTCGGTCGTGTATAACCAGCGGCTCAGCGAGCGGCGCGCCAAGGTGGTGAAGGACTATCTGGTGGCACGCGGTGTGGCCGCAGACCGCATCGTCGACCTTGGCTACGGGGAAGGGCTGCTCGCCTGCCGCGCCACCGGTGAGGCATGCTGGCAGAAGAACCGCCGGGCTGACTTCCTCGTGAAGGTTCTCGACAAGCAGTCTCCGTAGAAAACGCTCTCGGCTCGGTCAAGACCGTCGCCCCGGGCCTCTCGGAGGCCCGGGGCGCATTGCCTGGGGCCGCGGAGGTGGTTCCCGCCTGAGGTGGGGCCGGCCGGCCCGGCGCCGCCCCGGTCTTTGACAGGGGTTTCGCCCCCGGCCTACACTCGCCGGGACGATGGCCAGGCGCCGGCGGCTGTTCTGGAAGTACGTCGTCTTCTTCACCCTCCTCGTCACCGTCGCCCTGCTCGCCAGCGGCCTCATCGAGATCTACTTCTCCTACCAGGAGAGCAAGGTGGTGCTCGGGGCCCTTCAGCGGGAGAAGGCGCAGGCCGCGGCCGTCCGGATCGAGGGGTTCATCACCGAGATCGAGCGCCAGATGGGTTGGGTGACCCAGCCCCGCGCGGTGGCGGCCGCCCCGCTCGAGCAGCGACGCTTCGACTTCTACCGCCTGCAGCGGCAGGTGCCCCCGATCACCGAGATCAGCTATATCGATCCCACCGGGCGGGAGCAGGTGCGCGTCTCCCGCCTCGCCATGGACGTGTTCGGCAGCAACCTCGACCTGTCGGCCGACCCGCGCTTCACGGAGGCCCGCGCCCGCCGGCTCTACCGTGGGCCCGTGTACTTCCGCAAGGAGTCCGAGCCCTACATGGCCATCGCCATCGCCGAGGGCGGGCAGGGCGGCGGCGTCACCGCGGCGGAGGTGAACCTCAAGTTCATCTGGGACGTGGTGTCCCAGATCAAGGTGGGCAAGGCCGGGCAGGCCTTCGTGGTGGACGGGCAGGGGGCGCTGATCGCGCACCCCGACATCAGCCTGGTGCTCCAGAAAACCGATCTCGGGCGGCTGGCGCACGTCAAGGCCGCGCTCACGCCCTCCCCGGCCCCCGGCGACGCGGCGGATACCGCGACCGTCGCCCGCAATCTGAAGGACCAGCGGGTGCTGACCGCCCACGTCACGATCCCGTCGCTGCGCTGGACGGTCTTCGTGGAGCTGCCGCTGGAGGAGGCCTTCGCCCCCCTGGAGGCCTCGGTCCGGCGCACCGTGCTCCTTGAGCTGATCGGCATCGCCCTGTCGGTGATCGTCAGCCTGATCCTGGCCCGCACCATGGTGAAGCCGATCCGCGCGCTGCAGGCGGGAGCGGCCCGATTCGGCGAGGGCAACCTGACCGACCGCATCGCGGTGCACACCGGCGACGAGCTGGAAGGGCTGGCCGAGCAGTTCAACAGCATGGCGGGCAAGCTCCATGAATCGTACGCGGGCCTCGAGCGCAAGGTCGAGGAGCGCACCCACGAGCTGAGCGAAGCCCTCGAGCAGCAGACCGCGACCGCCGAGGTGCTGCGAGTCATCAGCAGCTCCCCGACCGATCTGCAGCCGGTCATGGACGCGGTCGTGGAGAGTGCCGCGCGCCTGTGTGGCGCCCAGAACGCCCAGATCTTCCAGATCGAAGGGACGACCATGCGGCTCGTGGCCCGCCACGGCCCGGTCACGTCCAGCCTGGAAGCCGGCGAGACGAGGCCGCTGACCCGCGGCTCGGTGTCAGGCCGGGTCGCCCTCGAGCGCCGCACCCTCCGGATCGACGACCTGCGGGTCAACCTCCAGGCGGAGTATCCCGACATCGCCGCGTCCATCCAGCGCCAGGGCATCGCGGCCACCGTCGGGGTACCGCTGCTGCGCGAGGGCGTCGCCATCGGGGCGATCACCGCGTTCCGGACGGAGGCGCGGCCCTTCACCGACCAGCAGGTCGCGCTGCTGGAGACCTTCGCGGACCAGGCGGTGATCGCGATCGAGAACGTGCGCCTGTTCCAGGAGCTGCAGGTGCGCAACCGCGCCCTGACCGAGTCCCTGGAGCAGCAGACCGCGACCGCCGAGATCCTCCGGGTCATCAGCAGCTCGCCGACGGACCTCCAGCCCGTCCTGGAGGCGGTCGCGGCCAATGCGGCCCGGGTGTGCGAGGCCTCGGACGCGGTGGTGCTGCGGGTGGACGGGGACGCGCTCAAGGTGGTCGCGAACTACGGCGCGATTCCCGCGATGGCGGCCGCGCAGCCCATCGGCCCCGACTGGGTGGCGGGCCGCTCGGTGGTCGAGCGCCGGCCCGTGCACGTCGCCGATCTCGCGGCCGAGCTCGGGGAGTACCCGCGCTCCCGAGCGATGCAGGAGCGAACGGGCCACCGGACCATCGTGGCCATGCCGATGCTCCGGGAGGGCGTGCCCATCGGGGTCATCGTCATCCGCCGGATGGAGGTCAGACCGTTCAGCGACAAGCAGGTCGCGCTGCTCGAGACCTTCGCGGACCAGGCGGTGATCGCGATCGAGAACGTGCGCCTGTTCCAGGAATTGCAGGCACGCACCCATGACCTGTCGCAGTCGCTGGAGGAGACCGGGGCGCTCAGCGAGGTCATCCGGGCGGTCAGCTCCTCGCTCGACCTCCGCGAAGTCCTCGACGCGGTCGCGCGCCGGGCCGTCACCCTCGCCGGGGCGGACGGCTGCGGCATCTTCGAGTACAGTCCCGACCGCGGGAGGTTCGACGCGGTCGTCAGCCAGGGGATCAGCCGTCGGTTCCTGGACACGATCCCGGTCGCCATGAACCAAGGCACGCTCGGCCGGGCGACTCAGAGCGGGGAGCCGGTGCAGGTCGCCGACGTGCAGGCGGTGCCCGACTACCCGTTCCGGGATCTCCTCGTCGCGGAAGGCCTGCGCGCGGTGCTCACGGTGCCGATGATGGGCGGCGACGTCGCGCGGGGCATGGTGCTCTTCCGGCGCACCCCGGGCGAGTTCGGCGAGCGGGTGGTGACGCTCATGCGGACGCTGGCCGACCAGTCCAAGGTCGCGATCGCCAACGCGCACCTCTTCCGGGAGATCGAGGAGAAAGGCCGGTTGCTCGAGGTGGCCAACCAGCACAAATCGGAGTTCCTCGCCAACATGTCGCACGAGCTGCGGACGCCGCTGAACGCCATCATCGGATTCTCGGAGGTGCTGCTGCAGCGCATGTTCGGCGAGCTGAACCCCAAGCAGGACGAGTACCTCCAGGACGTCCTGTCCTCGGGGCGCCACCTGCTCTCGCTGATCAACGACATCCTCGATCTCTCCAAGGTGGAGGCGGGCCGCATGGAGCTGGAGCTGGAGCGCTTCGACCTGCCCCAGGCCCTCCAGGACACCCTGGTGCTGGTGCGCGAGCGCGCGGTCCGGCACGGGATCGACCTCCACCTCGACGCGGACGCCCGCCTCGGCATCCTGGTGGCCGACGAGCGGAAGATCAAACAGGTGATGCTGAACCTGCTGTCCAACGCGGTGAAGTTCACGCCGGAGGGCGGGCGCGTGGAGGTGCGCGCGGTGCCCACCGACGGCGCGGTGGAGATCTCGGTGGCCGACACCGGCATCGGGATCGCGCCGGAGAACCAGGAGCTGATCTTCGAGGAGTTCCGGCAGGTGGGCGGCGACTACGCCCACAAGCGGGAGGGCACGGGACTCGGCCTGACCCTCGCCCGCAAGCTGGTGGAGCTGCACGGCGGCCGCATCTGGGTCAAGAGCCAGGTCGGCCAGGGCTCCACGTTCACCTTCTCTGTTCCGGAGCGACCATGGCCGGCGAGCTGATCCTGATCGTCGAGGACAACGAGAAGAACCGCAAGCTGGAGCGCGACATCCTCCAGTTCCACGGGTACCGGACCGCGGAGGCCGACAACGCGGAGGACGGCATCGCGCTGGCCCAGGCGACGCCGCCCGCCCTGGTCCTCATGGACATCCAGCTCCCGCGCATGAACGGCATCGAGGCGCTCCACGTGTTGCGGTCCGACGCGCGGACGCGGGCCATCCCGGTGATCGCGGTGACCGCGTCGGCCATGACCCAGGACCGGCAGAAGATTATGGCGGCCGGCTTCGACGGCTACCAGGCCAAGCCCATCGACGTGACCCAGTTCGTGGCCGCGGTGCGCCAGATGCTGGATCGCCCCGGGAGCGCGCGGTGAACGACCCGGCCCGCATCCTGGTGGTGGACGACACGCCGATGAACGTGAAGCTGCTGGAAGGCGTGCTCACCGGCCACGGCTACGCGGTGATCACCGCGCCGTCCGGCGCGGTCGCCCTGGAGCGGATTCGGGAAGAGCAGCCGGATCTGGTGCTCCTGGACGTCGTGATGCCGGAGATGAGCGGGTACGAGGTCTGCCGGCGGCTGCGCGCGGAGGAGGCGACCCGGCTCCTGCCGGTCGTGATGGTCACCGCGCTCGATCCGGCCACGGAGCGGGTCAAGGGTATCGAGGTCGGTGCCGACGACTTTCTGACCAAGCCGATCAACCAGCCGGAGCTGCTGGCCCGGGTGCGCTCGCTGCTGCGCATCCGCGCGCTGCACGGCGAGCTGGAGGATCTGAACCGGACGCTCGAGCAGCGCGTGCGGGACCAGGTGGCCCAGCTCGAGCGCCTCGGCCGCCTCCGCCGTTTCTTCTCGCCCCAGCTCGCCGACCTGATCGTGGCCGGCGACACCGAGGATCCGCTCAAGAGCCACCGGCGGGAGATCACGGTGGTCTTCCTCGATCTGCGCGGGTTCACCGCGTTCGCGGAGACCGCCGAGCCGGAAGAGGTCATGACCGTGCTGCGTGAGTACCACGCGGAGATGGGCCGGCTGATCCTGGCCGCGGAGGGCACGCTGGAGCGCTTCGCGGGCGACGGCATGATGATCTTCTTCAACGACCCGGTGCAGGTACCCGACCCGGCCCCGCGGGCCGTCCGGATGGCCGCCACGATGCGGGAGCGCATCGCCACGCTGACCGAGGCGTGGCGCAAGCGCGGGTTCGACCTCGACTTCGGCGTCGGGATCGCGCAGGGCTACGCCACCATCGGCGCGGTCGGCTTCGAGGGGCGCCTGGACTACGGGGCCATCGGCACCGTGACCAATCTCGCCTCGCGGCTCTGCGGCGAGGCCAAGCCCGGGCAGATCCTGCTCTCCCAGCGGGTGGCGGGCGGGGTGGAAGAGATCGCTGAGGTCGAGGCGGTGGGGGAGCTCACCCTGAAGGGCTTCCAACGGCCGGTGAAGGCCTTCAACGTAGTGCGCCTCAAGGAATGAACCGCGTAGTGCGCCTCAAGGAATGAACCGCCGGACCTTCATGGCCGCGGTGGTGTCCGGGCTCGCCGCCGCGCCGCTCTCCGCCGCAGCGCAGCAGCCGGCGGCGAAGGTGGTCAAGGTCGGCGTCCTCCGGCCGGCTCCGGACGGCCCCGTCTTCCGGCAGAACTTCGAGCCGTTCCAACAGGCGCTGCGCCAGAGCGGGTTCGTCGAAGGCACGAGTCTCACGATCGAGTACCGTGTGCAAGCGGGCACCGCCGAGGAGATCTCCGGCCTTGCCGCCGAGCTCGTGCGCCTCCGGATGGACGCCATCGTGGCGATCGGTCCGGCCGCGGTGCGCGCGGCGGCGGGAGCGACGAAGTCCACCCCGATCGTGGCGGTGGATCTCGAGTCGGATCCCATCGCCGCAGGGTTCGTGACCGGCCTGGCCCGCCCCGGAGGAAACGTCACCGGGCTGTTCCTGGATTTTCCCGGGCTGAGCGGAAAGTGGATCGAGATGTTGAGAGAGATGGTCCCGCGGCTGTCGCGGATCAGCGTAACCTGGGATCCCTCCACGCCGCGGAATCTGCTCAGAGGCGCCGAGGCGGCGGCGCGGACCGTGCGCGTGCAGCTCGTCTCTCTGGAGGCGCCGGCTCCCGAAGGCTTCGCCGCCGCCTTTCGGTCGGCGACCGACAAGCGGGCCGGCGCGATGCTCGTGCTCCCCTCACCGACGGTCAACTCGGCGCGGCAGCAGATCATCGAGCTGGCGGCGAAGCATCGGATGCCGACGATCATGGCGTTCCCGGAGTTTGCCGAGGAGGGAGGGCTGATCGCCTACGGCCCCAACGTGCCGGGTATGTTCCGGCAGGCGGGCGACGTGATGGTGAAGGTCCTGCGCGGCACGCGCCCGGCCGAGATCCCCATCGAGCGGCCGGTCCGCTTCGAGCTGATCGTGAACCGCAAGACCGCCGCGAGCCTGGGCCTGACCGTCCCGCCGTCGCTGCTGGTGCGGGCCGACCGGGTGATCGAATGAAGACGGTCTCCATCGTCGGCGCGGGGGCCATCGGCACGTTCCTCGGCACGTACCTGGCCCGGAGCGGCTCGGAGGTGTCGGTTCTCGCGCGCGGGGCGACCGCGGCCGCGCTGCGGACCCACGGCTTCCGGTTCGAGGAGGGCGGCACCGTGCTCACCGCGCCGGTGCGGGTGGTCGAGGAGACGACCGCGCTCGGGCCTCAGGATTTGGTCGTGCTCGCGGTGAAGGGCCCGTCGCTGCCGGATCTCGCCGAGAAGGTCCGGCCGCTGCTGGGCCCGGACACCGTGGTGCTCACCGCGATGAACGGGGTGCCGTGGTGGTTCTTCCACGGCCTCGGCGGGCCGCACGAGGGCGCCGCGGTGAAGTCGGTGGACCCCTACGGCCGCATCGCTGGCGCGATCCCGGTGCGGCACGTGATCGGCGGCGTGGTGCACGCCACCTGCTCGGTAAGAGCGCCCGGCCTGGTGAAGCACGGCTTCGGCCGGGGCCTGATCATCGGCGAGCCCGGCGGCGGCGCGTCGGGCCGGGTGAGCGCGCTGGCCGATCGGCTGACCGCGGCCGGCTTCGAGACCACGGTCAGCAAGCGCATCCAGGCCGACGTGTGGTACAAGCTCTGGGGCAATATGACCATGAACCCGATGTCCGCGCTGACCGGCGCCACCTGCGACCGCCTCCTCGACGATCCGCTGCTCGACCGCTTCACGCTCGCAATCATGGCGGAGGCGGCGGCCATCGGCGAGCGCATCGGCTGCCCGATTTACCAGAGCGGGGAGGACCGGAACGCGGTGACGCGCAAGCTAGGCGCGTTCAAGACCTCCATGCTGCAGGACGTGGAGGCGGGCAAGCCGCTCGAGATCGACGGGCTCCTCACCGCGGTGAGCGAGATCGGCCGGCGCGTGAGCGTGCCCACGCCCAGCACGGACGCGCTGCTCGGCCTCACCCGGGTCTTCGCGGCGGGCCGGGGGCTCTACTAGCCCATGGCGCCGCCCCGCGCGCCGTTCCGCGCCGACCACGTGGGCAGCCTCCTGCGGCCGCCCGCGCTCAAGGCGCTGCGCTTCGAGCGGGAGGCGGGCCGGGCGAGCGCGGCCGACCTGGCCGCCGCCGAGGACGCGGCGATCCGCGAGGCGGTGCGCCTTCAGGAAGAAACCGGGCTCCTGGGCGTCACCGACGGCGAGATGCGCCGCAAGTCCTGGCACATGGATTTCCTGACCCGGCTGGGCGGCCTCGCGAGTGAGGGCAAGCAGCTCCCGGTGACCTGCCACGGCCGCGCCGGCGACGTGAACTTCACGCGGCCCGACCTGCGCATCGCCTCGCGTGTCGGGCGCCCGGCGCCGATCTTCGTGGACGCGTTCCGGTTCCTCCGGTCGGCCACCGCGCGCACCGCCAAGCTCACGATCCCGTCGCCCTGCATGCTCTACTCCCAGGTGGGGCGCGCCAATATCGATCGGGCGGTCTACCCGGATCTCGACGGCTTCGTGGAGGACACCGCCGCGGCCTACCGCGCCGAGATCGCCGACCTCTACGCGGCGGGCTGCCGGTATCTCCAGCTCGACGACGTCAGCCTGGCCTATCTCTGCGACGAGGACATGCGCGCGCAGGGCCGCGCCCGCGGCGAGGACCCCGACGAGGTGCTGGCGCTGTCGGTGAAGCTGATCCAGGCCACCCTGCGCGACCGGCCGAAGGACCTGGTGGTCTGCACGCACCTCTGCCGCGGCAACTTTCGCTCGAGCTGGCGCGCCCAGGGCGGCTACGAGAAGGTGGCGGAGGCCATCTTCAACCAGATGCCCTACGACGGCTTCTTCCTCGAGTTCGACGATGCGCGCTCCGGCGATTTCTCGCCTCTGCGCCACGCCCCGAAGCACATCCGCGTCGTGCTGGGCCTCGTGACCACCAAGGTGGGCGCGCTCGAGCCGAAGGCCGACCTCCGGCGCCGCCTCGACGAGGCCTCGAAGTACATCGCGCTCGACCAGCTCTGCGTGAGCCCGCAGTGCGGCTTCTCCTCGACGCTCGAGGGCAACGAGGTTGCCGTCGAGCACCAGAAGGCAAAGCTCGCGCTCTGCGTCGAGCTGGCCCAGGAGGTCTGGGGCGGCCTCTAGCTCACGAACCGGCGCCCCACCCTCACCCCGACTCTCTCCCTCCCGGGAGGGAGAGGGAGCCGGTTAGCGATCCCTCTCCCCCGCGAGGGGGGAGAGGGCAGGGTGAGGGGGCGGGTCAGTCTTCCGCGGGGAGGAGGACGCAGGCCTCGGCCGGCACCGCCACCGTGACCGGGTCGCCCGCGCGGGCGCGCGCCGGGGTGGGGCCGGCGACTCGCAGGACGACGTCGCTCTCCTCCAGCCCGATCTGGTAGTCCACCGTGTCGCCGAGGTAGCTCGCCCGCACCACGGTGCCCGCGAGGGTGTTCGCGCCGGTCGGCGCCGTCCGCGCGTCGGCCCGCGGCCCGAGCGCGATCAGGTGGGGCCGGATCGACACCACCGCCGGCGTGCCGGGGGTGAGGCCGTCGGCGGCCACCCGCAGCCGCAGGCGGCCCCGCGCGACGCTGCCCGCGCCGTCGGCCACCGCGTCGATCAGGTTGGTCTTGCCGATGAACTCGGCGACGAAGCGGGTACGCGGCCGCTCGAAGAGCTCCTGCGGCGCGCCGATCTGGACCACCCGGCCATTGCGGATCACCGCGGCCCGGTCCGAGATCACCATCGCCTCCGCCTGATCGTGGGTGACGTAGAGCGTGGTGATGCCGAAGCGCTCGTGCAGCCGGCGGATCTCGAAGCGCATCTCCTCGCGGAGGCTCGCATCGAGGTTGGAGAGCGGCTCGTCCAGCAGCAGGATCTCGGGCTCCACCACCAGGGCGCGCGCCACCGCCACCCGCTGCTGCTGGCCGCCCGACAGCTCGCCGGGATAGCGCGCGCCGTAGCCCGCGAGCTGCACCGCGCGGAGCATCTCGTCTACCCTATCGTTGCGCTGGGCGCGGGGAGTCTTGGCGAAGCGGAGCCCGTAGGCCACGTTCTGAGCCACCGTCATGTGCGGCCAGAGCGCGTAGCTCTGGAAGATCATCGCCATGCGCCGCCGCTCGGGCGGGATCACGGTGCCCGGGGAGGAAAGCACGCGCTCGCCGACGCGGATCTCCCCCGCGTCCGGCGCCATGAAGCCCGCCACCAGCCGCAGCGTCGTCGTCTTGCCGCAGCCGGAGGGGCCGAGCAGGGCGACCAGCTCGCCGGGCCGCACCGCGAGGTCGAGCCCGGCCACCGCCGCGACGTCCCCGAATCGCTTGGTGAGGCCGGTGATGGTGATCCCGGGCATGGGTTCAGCCCGAGCCGCCCGAAGGCCGCGCGCCCAGGACGTCGCGGCCGAGTAGGGCCTGCACGAGCCCCACGGTGGCGAAGGTCATCACGAGCATGAACACGCCCAGCACCGCGATGGCCCCGAACTGGCCTTCCTCCTTCAGGTCGAAGATCACCACCGACATGACCTTGGTGTTCGGGGTGAACAGGATGATGGAGGCCGACAGCTCGCGGATGACGCCGATGAAGACGAAGCACCAGGTGGCGATGATGCCGCTCTTGGCGAGCGGCGCGGTGATCTCGCGCAGCACCCGCAGCCGCCCCGCGCCCAGGATGCGGCCCGCCTCCTCCAGCTCGGGATGAATGCCCCGCAGGGTGGCGTCGGCCTGCGAGTAGCCGACCGGCATCTCCTTGGTCAGATAGGCGATGAAGAGGATCCACAGCGTGCCGTAGAGGAGGAAGGGCGGCCGGGTGTAGGCGACGAAGAGGGCCACCGCCAGCACCACGCCCGGGATGACCACCGGGGCCAGCGCGAGGAAGCCCAGCACCTGGTGGCCCACGATGAGCCGCCGGTTGGTGACGTAGGCGAGCAGGGTGGCGAGGCCCGCGCCCACGCAGGCGGTGAGCACGCCCAGCTCGAGGGTGTTGACGATCGCGGACTGGGTCGCGCCGTGCAGGAAGGTGAACGACCAGTTCTCGAGCGTGAAGTTCCCGCGGGTGAGCGGCTGGGCCCACGCGCGGGCGAACGCGGTCTTCAGCAGGATGCCGTAGGGCAGGAACACCGCGCAGGCCAGCACCGCCAGGCAGCCCGCGAGCGCGGGATAGCGCCAGGCTCCGAGCCGGATCGGCCGCCGCTGCCCGCCCTTGCCGCCCACCGCGGCGTAGCCGCGCCGCCCCAGCAGCTTCTTCTGGACGAGCAGCAAGAGCGCGGTGGCCAGCAGCAGGGGGATCGAGAACGCGGCGGCGAGCTCGGCGCGGGGCGGGTACTGGAAGAACGACCACATCTGGGTGGTCACGGTGTGGAAGCCGGCGGGCAGCGCCAGGATGGCCGGCGAGCCGAAGAGGGCCAGGGCCTGCAGCACGGCCAGGATGAAGCCGCTCAGGATGGCGGGCAGCACCATCGGCAGCGTGATCGTGCGCGCCACCTGCAGGCGGCCCGCGCCCAGGATGGCGGCCGCGTCCTCGAGATCGGAGGCGATCAGGCCGAGCGTGTTGGCGATCATGATGTACACGTACGGGAACGTGTAGATCGCCACCACGAAGATCAGCCCCGGCATCGAGAAGATGTTCAGCAGCGGGGCCTCCGCGCCGGTGAGGCCGCGGTAGAGCTGGTTGAGATAGCCCGCGTTGGGGCCGGCGAGCATCACCCACGCGAAGGCCCCCAGGAAGGGCGGCGTCACGAACGACGCCATGATCAGGTTCTGGATGATCCGGCGCCCGGGCAGGTCGGTGCGGGCGGAGAGCCAGGCCATGGGCGCGCCGATCGCGAGGGCGACGATGCCGGACCAGAAGGCGAGCACCACCGTGTTCCAGAGCGCCTTCTGCAGCGGCGGATCTCCGAGCACGCGCGCGTAGTGGGCGAGGGTCAGGCCCTGCGGGCCGCTCACGCTGATGTAGGCGAGCCAGCCCATCGGCAGCAGGATCAGCATGACCAGCGCCGCCGCCGCGAGGAGCCAGACCGGCGCGGCGCGGTCGAGCCCTTCGAAGCGCCTCAGCCCGACCGATGCGGCGGCTCCGGCCATGAGGGGGCGCGCTAGGCGCCGAAGAACTCCACGAAGCGCGTCTTGATCTCCTCGTTCCGCTTCTCGAGCTCCTCCGGATCCACCTGCAGGAGCTTGAGGTCCCCGAGCTTCGGCCGGTCCGCGGGGTACTTCACCTCCGGGTGCCCGGTGTAGAGGCCCTCGGTGTCGGCCAGGACCTGCTGGATCTCGCGGCTGAAGATGAAGTCGGTGAAGAGCCGGGCCGCGTTGGGATGTGGCGCGAAGCTGGTGATCGCGCTCGGGGAGACCACCAGGGGCACGCCCTCCCTGGGGAAGACGATCTCCACCGGATTGCCCTTCTTCTTGACCTGGTAGAAGTTGTAGTCGCCGCCGTTGACCGCGACCGGCCGCTCGCCGGAGGCCACGATGCCGGCGGGATCCACCGCCGACTGCACCAGCATCGGCTTGTTCTGGGCCAGGGCCTTGAAGTAGTCCCAGCCGTGCAGGTGCACGAGGGCCAGGACGTGGGTGGCGATCACCCCGCTGTAGCCGGGATGGGCGGTGACGAGCCGGCCGCGCCACTTGGGATCGAGCACGTCTTTCCAGGTGCGCGGCGCCTCCGCGGCGGTGATCTTCTGCGAGTTGTAGGCGATCACGTTGACGGTGGCGCGCAGGCCGTAGTGGAAGCCATCGCGGTCCTTGAAGCCGGGCGCGAAGCGGTCCACCCCCGCCGGGGTGTAGCGCATCAGCAGCTGCTTCTCCTTCAGCAGCACGTAGTGGCCGGCGTCGGAGGTGTGGACCACGTCCACATTTTTGATATTGGCCTGGAGCTCCTGCATCATCCGCTGCAGGATCCGCTGCGAGCCGGTGCGGTGCACCTCGACCTTCACGCCCGGATACGCGGTCTCGAAGAGCTTGGCCACCTTCTCCGAGCTCGTCAGGGCGAGCGAGGTGTACCAGACGACCTTGCCTTCCTTGCGCGCGGCCTCGAGCCGCGGGTCGGCCGCGGCCGCGGGGGCGGCGGAGACGATCAGGGCGGAGACGAGCAGAACGAGCGAGCGGCGGCGACCGGAGGGCGTCTGGGACGGGGAGTATCTCATCGCGACTCCTCTAGGCGGTGAGGGCGTCCATCAGGCCGGTGAGCCGTGGCTGCGCGGCGAGCGTGTCCACGAGCGCGACCAGCCGCGAGGCCTGCGCGTCCGGGACGGCCTCCGCCGCGTTGGCGCGGAACTTGGCGGTGAGCTCCGCGCGCGTCATCGGGGCATCGGGCCCGCCCCGCGGGTGATCCTGCCGCTCCTCCAGCACGCGCCCGTCGGTCAGGCGTACCGCCACGTGGCCGATGAAGTGACGCGGGTAGTCGATGGTCGGGTCGATGTCGTAGTAGACCTTCCCGGCCACGCGCCGGAGCGTCTCGTCCCGGACCGCCTCGTCGGTGAAGTCGGCGAGGGTGGCCCGGCCGTTGACGAGGATCGAGGCGAGCAGGTACGGCAGGCTGAACTTGGCCGCGTAGCCGTTCTGGGGCCGGTGCTTGGCCGCGAGCGGCTCCCACAGGCGCGGGATCGGGCCCTCCGCGGTGCGGCAGCGCACCTCGGCGATCTCCTCGGGGTGTGGCCGGTGGCGCTCCCGCAGCCGCAGTGCGCAGTCCATGTAGGGATGCGCGATGGAGCCGCAGGGGTAGGGCTTGAAGGTGAGGTTGGAGATCTCCCACGCCCGCCCCAGGCTCTCGAGCAGCGCCTCCAGCCGGGCCGCCTCGTGGCCGCCCGCGAAGGCCGCGTAGAACCCGTGCGCTCCCTCGAAGACCGTCTCCGGCCCGGTGAAGCCGGCGCGGGCGAGCAGGGTGGCGGTCACGCCCGCGTGGGCGGCCCAGCCGGGATGCAGGCGCTTGGTCCACGAGCCGTCGGCCAGGTACTCGATGATGCCGGAGGCCTGGCTGCCGCAGATGCCGAGGGCGTGGACGAGCTGGTCCTCGGTCAATCCATAGAGCCGGCCCGCCGCGGCGGCGGCCGCGAAGCTGCCGGTGAGCGCGGTGGGGTGGTAGTGCCGCGCGTGGAAGCGGCCGGGCACCGCGAGGCCGATCCGGCACATCACCTCCACCCCCACGATCATCGCCTCGAGCGCGGCGCGGCCGGAGGCCTCCACCGCCTCGCCCACCGCCAGGGCGGTGGTCACCGCCACGCAGCCGGTGTGGACGATGGCGTCCTCGCGCGTGTCGTCGAAATCGAGCCCGTGGGCCAGCGTGCCGTTGGCGAGCGCGGCGGCGGCGGCGCCGACCCGGGCCTTGCTGCCGATCACCACGCTCTCCGGCGCGCCCCCGAGCCGGCCCGCCGCCTCGGTGACCACCCGGCCGAACGCCTGTCGAGAAGACGCCAGGCAGCTCCCGAGCGTATCCAGCGCCAGCAGGGTCGCCTGCGCGGAGACGGCGGGCGTCACCGCGTCGAGCGAGAAGCCGGACACGAATCGCGCGAAGCGCCGAGCGACCGAGAGGGACGAGGCGGGAGGCTGTGGCACGGCCGTCGGCTTGTTCTACTGAACGAGTCCGGGGATGTCAACGACGAAGTTCCACCGCTCCGCGGCGGGCGGTGGCGGACGCCTCGCGAGCGCGCTATGATCCGGGCGCATGGACGAGACGGTGACCGCGCGTGTGACTGGTGTGGCGCAAGTCTTCGATCTGCACGCGCTGAAGGCCTTTGCCCCCGACAAGCGCGTCCGCAAGATGCTCTTCAAGACCGACCAGCTCTGGTCGGAGATCGCCTGCTACGAGCCGGGCCAGTCCACCGTGATGCACACCCACCCGAAGGAGGAGGAGGCGATCTTCGTGCTGGAGGGGACCGCCCACATGAGCATCGACGGCGAGGACGTGGTGGTGGAGGCGGGCTCCATCGTGAAGTTCCCCCGGAGCGTCATGCACGACGTCCGGAACCTGGGCCCCGAGCGCTGCGTCATCATGTTCCTCAAGGTCAACCCCAAGGTCCTCACCGCGAAGGCCGATGGGTAACGTCGAGCGCTGCGACAAGACCCTGCCGCTGAACGAGATGATCTTCTACGTCCGGCGGGACGCCGTGCTCCGCGCCCGCTGGCTCAGCGACCTCGAAGGGCTCGCCCGCGAGTTCGGCCTGAGCCGCGAGGAGTACGAGGCGGTGCGCGACAAGGACGTGCGGCGGCTCAACGAGATGGGGGTGCACCAGTACTACATCCCCCAGATCCTCCGGCTCTTCTACGGGGCCTCCGCCAACAGCAATAGCCACCCGGCGCTCGAAGCCTACCGGCGGGCCTACCCGGACGAGACCGCCGCCGCGGAGCGGCTCCTCGCCCGGCCGGCGCGGCGGGAGGGCCGAGGGGAGGGCTGAGAGGATGGCGCGCATCGTGGCCGCGATGGCGATGACGCACTCGCCCGGGCTCACCGGCTGGTTCGACCGGGCCCCCGAGGACCAGCAGATCGAGGCCCGGCGCGCCCTCGACGAGATGCGGGAGCGGCTGCGGGCCGCCCGGCCGGACGTAATTCTGTTATTCAGCAACGATCACCTGCTCAACTGGCCGATCAACAACACGCCGGAGTACGCGGTGGGGATCGGCCCCGAGCACGTGGGGCCCGCCGACTGGTACGACGAGTGGCTCGCGCTCGCGAAGTACCGGATCCCCGGCCATCCCGCGCTCGCCCGCTACCTGGTCAACGAGGGGGCGCGGCGGCGGCTCGCCTTCGCGTACCTGCGGGACATGCAGTTCGACGACGGCGTGTCGGTGCCGATGCACTATCTCAATCCCGAGGGCGATGTCTCATTGGTGCCGGTGACGATGAACTGCACGGTCCCGCCCATCCCGACGCCCGCGCGCGCCTACGAGGTCGGCACAACGCTCCGGGAGATGCTCCGCGACTATCCCGGTGCCGAGCGCGTCGCGGTGGTCGCCACCGGCGGGCTCTCGCACGAGCCGGGCGGCCCCCGCTACTTCTGGGTGGACGAGGAGTTCGACCGGTGGTTTCTCGGCCTGCTGAAGGAGGGCGATCACGCGGCCCTCCTGCGCGAGTGCACGCTCGAGCGCATGGAGGCCGCCGGCTCCGGCGGCACCGCGGAGCTGCTCGCCTGGATCCTCGCGCTCGCGTTCACGAGCGGGCCCGCCGAGGTGCTCGCCTACATGCCCGCGGTGGCCTGGCGGTCGGGTACCGGCATGGTGGTCTGGCCGGACGTCAAAAATTGACACCCAGCAAGCGTCCTCCTGTGGACGACCGGAGTGACACGTGAGAATCGTTCATCGGCGACCCCCCGCTAAGTCCAAGCCCCGCCTCACCCGCCCGGCTGGCGCTGTTCTTGCTGCATCTCGGTCCGGGGGACCGAGTGCAATGACGGTACAGACGGGGCAAGAATCGTCGGTGTTCCGCAAGCCGACCGCGCCGCCGCGCGACCGCGTCACCCAGCGGCGCGGGCCCGAGGCGCGGGGCGATCGGGCGCTCGTGATCCCCGTGCGGGTGGCCTCGTCCCTGTCGCGCACGGTGCGCGAGCAGCTCGCGTATCTCACGCCGGATCAGCAGCGCGCCTTCCTGTGGCGCTACCGGGCCCAGGCGAAGTCGCAGCTCGTCGCGCTCGCGTTCCTGCCCCTCGGCTGGCACTACCTCTACCTGCGCAAGCGCGGCCTCCAGGTCCTGTTCTGGCTCACCCTCGGGGGGCTCGCGGCGTGGTGGGTGCTGGACTTCTTCCGCATCCGCGGGCTCGTGCGCGACTACAACCGGCGCGTGGCGATGCACGTGATGCGGGCGCTCTGGGGGTAGCCGGCCGGTCCCGTCCGTCCCCATGGAGCCCGCCTTCACCCGGGTCGCCGGCTGCGATCTCTGTCGCGCCGCGCGCATCACCCCGTGGTTCCACGAAGACGACATCTGCTGGATCGCCGAGTGTGAGATCTGCGCGGTGCCCATGGTGGTCTGGCGCTACCACGGCACCGAGCCGCCCGCCGAGCATCTCACCCACATGCACGCGCGCCTGCGCGAGATCGCGACCCGGCAGCTCGGCGAGTGCTACATCGACGACCACATGCGGAACATCCCCGACCACTACCACGCCCACGGCCGGCCCAAGGGCGGGTTTTTTGGTCGAAGGGGGCCTTGAAGGCCCCCTCCGAGCCTCCCCGGAACCGATTGCGCCGGCCAAGCCGGCGCTCGAACGGGGGCTATGCGGACGCAGTCTTCACACCATCCAGACCAGGAGACGAACATGGCAGAGAGCGAGCTGCACCGGAAGGGAAGCGAGATCCGCCGCACGCTGCTGGGCGACAAGTACGTGGAGCGCGTGAACGCGACCACCTACCAGGACCCGATCATGCGCACGTTCATCGACGTGGCCACCGAGAACGTCTTCGGCGCGCTCTGGACGCGGCCGGGCCTCGATCTCAAGACGCGCACGCTCGTGTGCGTGGTCTCCGACGCCGCCACCGGCCGCGAGCCCGAGCTGCGCATCCACCTCCGCATGGCGCTGCGCCAGGGCTGGACCGAGACCGAGCTGATCGAGACCCTGATCCACCTGTCTGGCTACGTGGGCGTGCCCATCATCCGCGAGGCCATGATCGCGGCGCGCGAGGTGTTCGCGGAGGTCAAGACCGAGGGCTGAGGGTCAGCCCGGGGCCACGCCCGGCAGCTCCACCCAGAACGTGCTGCCGGCGCCTTCCGTGCTCTCCACGCCGATGCGGCCGGCGTGGGCCTCCACGATGCTCCGGGTGATGGCCAGGCCGAGCCCGGTGCCCGAGATGCCCTTGGTGGCGTCGTTCGCCACCCGGTAGAACTTGTCGAAGACGTGCGGCAGGTCCCGGGCGGGGATGCCGATGCCGTTGTCGATTACCCGGATGCGCACCGGGCGGATCCGCACCGGGCCCTCGGTGGCTTCCGGCGTCTCCACCGTGACGCGTACGCGGCCGCCGTCGCGGGTGTACTTGATCGCGTTGCCGATCAGGTTCGTCAGCACCTGCTGCAGGCGGGCGCGCACCCCGCGGACCGCCGCCGCGGGCGGCCCCTCGACCCCGACCGCGATGTGCTTGCCTTCCGCCGGCGTGGCGAGCGCCTTCACCACGTCCGCGATCAGAGGCACCAGGTCGACGGGCTCGCCGGCCCCCTCGAGGCCGGCCTCGATCTTGCCGAGGTCCAGGAGGTCGGTCACGAGCTCCGTCATGTTCTTCGCGCTGCGCAAGATGCGCTCGCACCGCTCGCGGTAGGCCTGCTCGCCGCCCGGCGCGGGCATCGCCTTCATCAGCAGCTCCGCGGTCATGGCGATCGCCATGATCGGGCTCTTCAGATCGTGCGAGACGGTGTTGACGAAATCGGTCTTCATCTGCTCGAGCTCTTTCAGCAGCGTGATGTCCCGGAGGATCGCGGCCAGGCCGACCGGCTCGCCGTACTCGGTGGTCACGACGATGAGGCTGGCCTGGGCGGTGCGCCCGTCGGGCAGCGGCAGCTCCGCGATGCCCGGCCGTCCGGCCTCGAGGAGCCGGCGGAGCGGCTCGTGGGGGACCGCCTCCGCGAACGGGCGGCCGGTCATGGTCTCCGGGGCCGCGCCCAGCATGGCGCGCACCGCCGGATTGGCGAGGAGCACGACGCCGTCCTGGCCGACCATGACCACCGCGTCGGCGGTGCTGGTCAGCACCGCGGCCAGCGTGCCGCGCTCGTCGGCCAGGGCCTGGTAGGCGCGACAGGTCTCGAGCCCACCCGAGAGGCCGGCCGCCACGAGCGTGCCGATTTGGAGATCGTCGAAGGTGTAGGGCGCGGAGCGGCGGGCGAAGAGCAGCGCGCCCAGGACCTGGAGGCCGCGGCGCACCGGCACGGTGAGCGCGGCCCGTAGCCCCGCCCGGACCAGCACGCCGTCGAGATCGGGCGCGGCGTCCGGGATCGTGTCGAGCTCCGCCACCAGGTAGGCGCGTCCGGTGCGGATGGTCCGCCCCGGGAGCCCCTCGTCCTTGCCGAAGACCCGGCCCGCCACCGCCTCGCCCGGGAGGCCGGAGAGCGAGTGCACCAGGTAGCCCTGCTGCTCGGCGTCTTCCAGGCAGACGGCCAGGTAGTCGTGCGGGACCACGGCCTGCGCCTGCTCCGCGAGCGTCTGGAAGAGGTGGGTCGGGACGGGTGAGCCCGATAACCCGATGAGCATCTCGCCGACCCGCCGCAGCCGGCCGGCGAGATTCGGGGGCGACTCCAGGGCGTCCGACGCCATGCCGCCTAGCGGCCCTCCATGATCTCCCGCATCCGTCTGAAGGTCAGGATACGCCGCCGGTTCGCCTCCGGCATGTTCTCGAGATCCACCGGCTGCGTCACCGTGAGGCCGTAGGCCTCGTAGGTGGGGATGTCGCCCTCGGCCAGGCCCGCGGTCGCCCGCTTCCGCTCGAAGGCCGCCGCCACGTAGGGGGCGAGCGCTTCCGCCTTGCGGGCCGCGCGCGCGGCCTCGCGCTCCTTGAACTCCGGCATCACGGAGGCCGCGAATAGCTCGAGCGACTCGCAGATGTGCTCGTGGCGGTTCTTGCCGCCCTGCTGGATGAAGATGGTCTGGTCCACCCCGTAGTCCTCGAAGGCCCGCAGGGCTCCACTGAGCTCCTCGGGGGTGCCGATGCACCCGGTGCCGCCGCCGAGGATTCCCAGGTCCAGCTCCGCGCGGACCGCCTCGTACTTGGCCCAGATGTCGGTGCGGCCCGGCCGGTGCGTGCCGAAGACGTAGTGGTGCCCGAGGGCGAACTGGAAGAAGCGGAACCCGTCGGTGCCGCGCCGCCGCGCCTCGTCGCCATCCGGATGGCATGAAAAGCCAGTAACCATTGCGATGTTGGGATTCACCGCGTGGCCGATGGGCACGCACTCGCGCTTGAATGTTTCATAGTAGTCGTCGACCCAGTGCTTCGCCTCGGCCGGGTCGATGAAGGCGAAGGTGAGCGCGCCCATGCCGAGCTGGGCGGCCAGGTGGATGGTCTCCCGGTTCGAGCACGCCACCCAGAGCGGCGGGTGCGGCTTCTGCACCGGCTTGGGGACCACGTTGCGGACCGGCATCGAGAAGTACTTGCCCTGGTAGCCCGGGTAGGGATCCAGCGCGAGCATGTTCGCCACCTGCTCGGTGGTCTCGCGCCACATGGCGCGGCGCTCGGCGGGGGTGACCCCGAAGCCCTCCAGCTCGGCGCGCGACGCCGACTCCCCGGTGCCCCACTCCACCCGGCCGTTGGAGACGAGGTCGAGGGTGGCCAGCCGCTCCGCGACGCGTGCCGGGTGATTGTAGCCGGGGGGCATCAGGACGATGCCGTGCCCGAGGCGGATCCGCCGCGTGCGCTGCGACGCGGCGGCCAGGAACACCTCGGGCGCCGAGGAGTGCGAGTACTCCTCGAGGAAGTGGTGCTCGACTTCCCAGGCGTAGTCGATGCCGAGCCGGTCGGCCAGCTCGACCTGCGCGAGCGCGTCCTGGAAGAGACGCTGCTCGCTGCCGTCCTCCCAGGGGCGCGGTAGCTGGTGCTCGTAGAAGACGCCGAATCGCATGCTCGCTCCTTTCGCGCCGACGTGGCGGCGCCGGGGCGCCGCCATCGTAGCGCAGGAAGCGGGCAGGAGAGGGGAAGAACGCGGGGACGGCTACGGGGCTATGGAGCCTGGCCGGTAGGCGCGGTCGGATCGGGCATGGTCGGCGGCGCGTCCAGCGTATGCATGGCCGCCGGCATGGGCGACCAGGTGCGCCCGCTCGGCCGCTGCTCCAGGTCGTGCAGCACGAGCTGGGATGGCCGCTCCCACGCCCGGGAGGCGGACACCGAGACCATGGTCGGGCGCGCGGGGGTCGGGCGCGCGGACGACGGGCTCACCATGTAGGCCTTCGGCAGCGGACGCGGGGTGCGCGAGACCCACTGCGGGGCCGGGATCGGCTTGGCCAGGACCGCCTCCGCGCCGTTCTTGTCGCCCATCTTGCGGAGCACGCGCGCCACGAAGCGGCGCGTCTCCGGGAAGGGTGGGATGCCGCGATGGCGCACGACGTGCTGCTCGCCCGCGTTGTAGGCGGCCAGCGCGAGCGGCAGGTCACCCTTGAAGGTGTCGAGCATGGCGCGCAGGTGGCTGGCGCCTGCGTCGATGTTCTCGTCGGGGTCGTGGGGATCCCGGACGCCGATGAGGGAGGCGGTCGCGGGCATGAGCTGCATGAGGCCCCGGGCTCCCTTCTGGGAGACCGCGGCGTGATCGAAGTTGGACTCCACCGAGATCACCGCGGTGATGAGCTCTTCGGACAGGCGGTGGCGCTGCGCGGCCGCCTTGATGTGGTCGGGGATGGCCGCGAGATCGTACTGGGGCGGCGCCGGCTCGTCGCGCTCGGCGGCGGGCAGGGTCAGCGAGGCGGTGCGCTCGATCACGTCCGACGGCATCCACGGTGTTCCGACCGCGAACAGCACGGCGAGCGCGAGCGCGGCACCCAACGAAGGCATTGGCGCGAGCCACCGCGTGCGCTCCCACTCCGGAAAGAGCGGAAGCTGGCGGCGATCCGCGTCGAAATATCGGCTCCAAGTCCTAGTCAGCATGGTGACCATTCGCACACCTCCAGATGGTCAAGAGGTATGCGAGGGGGGTGCCAAGGAGGGAGGGGCCTTTCTACTTTGTTTCCGCCTACTTGAGGGGTGTGGTCGGGGTGCCACGGCGCCCCCGGGGCCACCTGTCAGACGCCCCAGTCACCCCGCTGACAGTGCTAACTTTTCGTGATCTGGGAGATCCCCGGCAAGCGGCCCAGAAAGTTGCCGGCGACCCCGCCGTCGACGACGAGATCGTGGCCGTTGACGTAGCGCGCGTCGGGCCCGAGCAGGAACGCGATGACGTCGGCCATGTCCTCCGGCGTGGCCACGCGCCCGAGCGGCACCAGCGCGTCGCGCGCGGCGGCGACGGACTGATCCTGGTACACCTTCTCCGTCATTCCCGTGCGCACCATGCCGGGCGAGAGGCTGTTGACGCGGATACCATCGCGCCCGAACTCCTGGGCGAGCACCTGAACGAGCATGATGAGCGCGGCCTTGCTCGGCCCGTAGGGACCCAGGTTCGCGTGCGCGTTGCGGCCGGACATGGACGCCACCGCCACGATCGCTCCGCGCGAGGCGGCGAGCGCGTCGTGGGCCGCCTTGGCGAGGAGCCACGTCGCGCGCGTGTTCACCGCGAACATCCGGTCCCAGTCCTCGACCGCGTACTGCGCGAGCGGGCCCGGGCGGTTGACGCCCGCATTGCTGACCACTCCGTCGAGCCCGCCGAAGCGCGCGATCGCCTCCCCGACCATGCGCATCGGCGCATCCGCCGTCGCCATGTCGCCGGAGAGCGGCAGGGCCGCCGCCCCGAGATTGCTCAGCTCCTTCACCAGCGAGTCGAGCGCGGGCGAGGGCCCGAGATCCACCGCCGCGATCTGCGCCTTGCGTCCCGCCGCCTGCGCGTCGCGCGCCAGGCGCAGACACGTGGCCCGGCCGATCCCGCTCGCCGCTCCCGTGACCAGCGCGCGCACGGGCTCAGGCCCCCGTGAACGTCTTGCCTTCGGTGGCGAGCCGGTTCAAGAGGGGAGCCGGCGTCCAGACGTCGCCCTGCGTCTTCTGCCACTCCTGCATCCGGTCGCGGACGGTCTTGAGCCCGACCTGGTCCGCCCAGAACATCGGGCCGCCCCGGTAGACCGGCCAGCCGTAGCCGTAGACCCAGATCACGTCGATGTCGCTCGCGCGGATCGCGATCTTCTCCTCGAGGATCTTGGCCCCCTCGTTCACCATCGGATAGAGGAGCCGCGCGAGGATCTCGTCGTCTGCGATCTTGCGCCGGCTGATGCCCATCTCGCTCGCCACCTCGACGATGATCTTCTCCACGTCCGAGTCGGGAATCGGGGTGCGGTCACCCTTCTCGTAGCGGAAGTAGCCCGCGCCGGTCTTCTGGCCGAAGCGGCCCAGCTCGCAGATGCGATCCGCCACCGCCGACTTCACGCCCTTGCCCTTGCGGATCCGCCAGCCCACGTCGAGGCCGGCCAGATCGCCCATCGCGAACGGGCCCATCGGGAAGCCGAAGTCGGTGAGCACCTTGTCCACTTCTTGGGGCAGGGCCCCCTCGAGGATGAGCTTCTCGGCCTCGCGGCCGCGCTGGTGCAGCATGCGGTTGCCCACGAAGCCGTAGCAGACGCCCACGCAGACCGGCACCTTGGCGATGCGCCGGCCCACGCTCATCGCGGTGGCCACCACGTCCTTGGCCGACTTCTCGCCGCGCACCACCTCCAGCAGCCGCATCACGTTGGCGGGGCTGAAGAAGTGCATGCCGATCACGCTCTCCGGCCGCTGGGTGGCGGAGGCGATCTCGTCCACGTCGAGCGTGGAGGTGTTGGAGGCGAGCACCGCCCCCGGCTTGCAGATCTTGTCGATCTTCGCGAAGACCTCCTTCTTGATCGGCATCTCCTCGAAGACCGCCTCCACCACGATGTCGGCGTCCGCGATCTTGCCCCAGTCGGTGGTGCCGGAGATCAACCCCATGCGCTTCTCGACGTCCTGCATGGTGAGTCGGCCGCGGGACGCGGTCGCCTCGTAGTTCTTCCGCACGACACCGAGGCCGCGGTCGAGCGCGTCCTGGGCCACTTCCACCACCGTCACCGGGATCCCCGCGTTGGCGAAGTTCATCGCGATGCCGCCGCCCATGGTGCCGGCCCCGAGCACCGCCGCCTTCTTGATCTCCCGGCTCGCGGTGTCGCCCGGCACGTCGGGGATCTTGGCCGCCTCGCGCTCCGCGAAGAAGAAATAGCGCTGGGCTTTGGACTCGGGGGAGGTGATCAGCTCCTGGAACAGCTCCCGCTCGCGCTTCATGCCCTGATCGAACGGGAGATTCACCGCCGCTTCAATTGATTTGATGCAGTTCTCGGGCGCCCGGAAGCCGCGGGTCTGACGCGCCACCGACTTGCGGAACTCCGCGAAGACCTCGGGCTTGCCGCGCACCGCCGCGATCTTGTCGTCGAGGTCGCGGATCTTCCTGAGCGGGCGCTTCTCGGCCACGATCTTCTCCGCGAAGGCCACGCCCGCCGCGGTGAGGTCGCCGTCCACGATCTCGTCGATGAGACCGACCTTCAACGCCTCGTCGGCTCCGATGGGATCGCCGCTCACGATCATCGAGAGCGCCTTCGGCACCCCGACCACGCGGGGCAGCCGCTGGGTGCCGCCCGCGCCGGGCAGGAGGCCGAGCTTCACCTCGGGCAGGCCGAAGCGCGCGGTCTTCACGCCGACGCGGTAGTGGCAGGCCAGGGTCACCTCGAGCCCGCCGCCGAGCGCGGTGCCGTGGATGGCGGCCACCACCGGCTTGGGCGAGCCCTCGATCAGGTCCAACACCTCGTGCAGCCCCGGCTCCTTCGGCGGCTTGCCGAACTCGGTGATGTCGGCGCCCGCAACGAACGTGCGCCCCGCGCACGTAATCACGACGGCCGCGACGTTGCCGTCCGCCACCGCCTGCGTCAAGCCATCCCGCAAACCCTGACGTACGTGCTGGCTGAGCGCGTGTGCTGGCTGAGCGCGTTGACGGGCGGGTTGTTGACGGTGAGCACGGCCACGCGGCCGCGGCGATCGAGATCAACGGACTGACTGATGGCTGTCATGGCCTTCTCCTTCGAAGGTGGGCGGTAAAGTGCCGCCATGATAAGCGCCTTGCCGGGCGCCGTGAAGGGGTAAGAATTACCAGCGCGGGCGACTTCTCGATCCAACCTCCTAAGTACACGTCTTTCCTCCCTTCTTGCGCTGGTTTGGTGCAACGAGGCCCCCCTAAAGTCCAATAGACCTTTGCAGTCTCCAAAAGGACACTCTGGTTATGGTGTCCGGGATCATGCTCGCCGTACTCAAGGAACAACATGCGGACAGTATCGTCCTCAGCGACAGCACCTATGTACCGCTCCCGGAGGGGCTGATCGTGGAACGGATTACCTCTGGATCT
>WNFD01000512.1_pt1 | contig 38294 bp, 36 predicted proteins | sample 5400491 | NCBI WGS metagenome assembly WNFD01 (sample SAMN13153343, study PRJNA577476) | soil metagenome | isolation source: 120 cm saprolite under Douglas fir tree site 2 hole 2 replicate 2 | place: USA:California | collected 2015-04-18 | reverse complement strand
GGCTACGCATGGCCATCCGCGACAACATCGTCACGCCGGAGGTGAAAGCCGACGGCTACGGCGCCGTCGACTTCGCGCGGCTCGCAGAATCGATCGATCAGATCGGGTTGGTGTACACCTTCAAGGCCAAGCCCAAGGCGGACGACATTTTCGACGCCTCGTTCCTGCCGCCCGCCGACGAGCGCAGGGCGCATTGAGGCGGCGAGTTGGGAAGCGACAGCGAGATGTGCAAGTCCGTGCTGGTACATTCCGTTACGCCTTTTGTTCGCGCTTCGCGGGCATTTTATCGAAATCGCTGACCTCGCCCGCCAACTCCGCGATCCGGCGGGCGAGCGGCTGAATGGTGGCGACCGAGTAGGTCGCGGTGAACTCGACTGGGCGAAACCGCGGCGCGACCGCGATCACCTGCAGGCGCCCGGCCCTGATCTCCTTGCGATAGCAGCGCGGCGGCAGCAGTGTGACCCCTAGCCCGGCCCCCGCGAGCGCGGCCGCAACCCCGAGACTCTTGCAAGTGTCGATGCGCCGGCAATGGGCGCCGCCGGAGCGAAACCACTCCTCGATCGAACGGTGGTGATAGGACTCGCGGGAGAGTGCGATCACCGGCCAGCGCTGTAAATCGCGCGGCCCCAACCGGCGTTCGGGCAAACCGAGCGAGCGGCTCGCCATCCAGGCGAACTCGACGGTGCCGAGCGACACTTGGTTGAAATTGTAGCCCGGGATTCGCCCGGCCGCGAGGATCAGGTCGAGATTGCCTTGATTGAGGTCTTCGACCAGATTCTGCGTCAGCGCCTCGTCGAGCTCCAGCGCGAGCTTGGGATAGGTTTGGTGGATCGCCTTGACGAGCCGCGGCAGCCAGGTCACCGAAATCATCTCGACGACGCCGATGCGCAGCACGCCGGGCATGGTCTCGCTGCCGGCCAATCGCTCACGCATCTCGGCCGAAAGCCGCAGCACCTCCTCCGCATAGCGCATCAGTTCGCGCCCCATGGCGGTGATGCGCGCGCCGCGCCGCCCGCGGTCGAACAAGGTGCGGCCGAAGTCGCGTTCCAGATCCTGGATGCGCATGGAGACGGTCGACTGCGTCGCGTTGAGCCGGTCGGCCGCCGCCGAGAAGCTGCCGAGCTTGGCGACCCAGTAGAACGTCTCGAGCTGCCGCAAGTTCATGAGAACCGAAGTCCGCGTGAAACCTACCCTTCCTGATATCGGAATTCTTGAATTAGATCGATTAAAAAATATCGTTTGTACCGATGGCAGCGGCCGCCGATACTGTGCCAGCCAAGAGGGCCGCCGATGTCGGCAGAGATGACGATCGAGGCCGCCGCCGATGAGGCGAAGACCACGCGGGCGCTGCGCGTGAGCAAGATCACGCGCGAGGCGCAGGACATCGCCTCCTTCGAGCTCGTCGACCCGCTTGGCCTCGAGCTGCCGCCGTTCACCGCCGGCGCCCATCTCGACGTGCGTATCAACGACGACATCCGCCGCCAGTATTCGCTGTGCAACGATGCGCGAGAGCGGGATCGCTACGTCATCGCCGTGCTCAACGAGCCGACGGGCCGCGGAGGATCGCGCGCGATGCACGAACAGATTGCGGTCGGCAGCGTCCTGTTGGTGTCGGCGCCGCGCAACCGCTTCCCGCTCGCCGGGCGTGAGGCGCGCTTCCACCTGCTGCTGGCGGGCGGAATCGGCGTCACGCCGATGCTGGCGATGATCGCTGAGCTCGAGCGGCGGGCGAGCCCCTGGCACATGCATTATTGCACGCGCAGTCCCGCGCGCACGGCCTTCCACGACCGCCTGCGACCGCTGATCGCGGCCGGCAAGGTCGAGCTTCATCACGACGACGGCGACCCGGCGCGAGGCCTCGATATCGCTCGGACGCTTGCGGCCTTCGAGGTCGGAACGCACGTCTATTTTTGCGGCCCGCCAGGCTTCATGCATGCGGCCAAGGCCAGCGTCTCGGCCTGGCCGCCCTTCAACGTGCATTACGAGTATTTCACCGCGGCCGACGACCGAACCGAGGCCGTCAATACGCCGTTCCAGGTCAAGATCAAGAAGAGCGGCCAGATCTTCGACATCCCGGCCGACCGTTCGATCGTCGCCGTATTGCGCGACAACGGCTTCGAGATCGAAACCGATTGCGAGGATGGCTACTGCGGAACTTGCATCACGCGCTATCTCGACGGCGAGCCGGAACACCGCGATACGGTGCTGGGGGAGGATGAACGCAAGCGCTACGCGATGATCTGCTGCGCGCGGGCCAGAAGCCCCATGCTGGTGCTCGACCTATGACAACCCACAGCAGACGCCGGCCTTCTGCCTTCCCTTCCGTGCTGGTGCGGGAAGATGGGGCGGTGCCGAACCGAACTGCCGCGAAATCACGAGGAGAAACGCCATGAGCCCACATTCGGTTGTTCGCAACAGCTGGTACGTTGCCGGACTTTCCAAGGACTTCCCGAAGGAGACCCTCAGCGGTCACGTGATCGCCAAGCGCCCCATCGTCATCTGGCGCACCAAGGATGGTGACATCGCGGCCTTCGACGACCGCTGCTCGCACAAGCGCTTCCCGTTGTCGAAGGGACGACTGATGCCGGACGGCACACTCGAATGCGCCTACCATGGCCTGCGCTACGACACGTCCGGCAAGTGTGTGATGATCCCCTCGCATCCCACCGGCCCGATCTCACCGCAAGCCAAGGTGATCGGCTTCCCGGTCAAGGAACAGGACGGCTTGGTCTGGATCTGGCCGGGCGATCTCGCGCTCGCCGAGATGCGGCAGCCGCCGCGGCTGCCCGAGGTGGCCGACGACCGCTGGGACAGCATCGTGGTCGGCCCGATGCAGGTCCCGGCCAATTATCTGCTGCTGATCGAGAACCTGCTCGACATCACGCATTTCTATCCGCTGCACGACGGCAACATAGGCGACGTCGCCAACAGTCGCATCCCCATCGAGCTCGAGGAGGGCGAGGTCGACGGCAACCGCTACGTAATGACCGTTCGCAAGACCGCGAACTACGTTCAGCCGCCCTATCTCGTCGACTGGTTCACCTACGAGACCGTCGACCGCCACCACACCCATTGCATGATGAGCCCCGCCGTGACGCGGGTCGTGATGCGCGTGGCGAACCCGGGCGAGCTTAACGACCGCAAGGGTGAGCGCGAATATCCCGGCACCTTGGAGGCCACCGGCAATGAGCGCGGCTATGTGCTTATCCACACCCACACGCCGGTCGACGAAAAGAACCACATCTGGCGCGTGATCGTGAATTGTCCGGCGCATCATATGTCGCACGGCGACCCGAACAAATCAGCCGCCAAGCGGGTCGCCGAGATGTTCCCGGAGGTCGCCGCGGAGGACGAATGGGCGCTGGCGCAGCAGCAGCAGATGTTCGCTTATCCCGACGAGGGCTATAGCGAGGTGTTCCTCAAGCCCGACCTGGCGCTGCGACGCGCCCGCAAGATCTTCGTCGATCTGCTGCGCGAGCAAGAGCTGGCGAAGGCGCAAGCCGCGGAATAGGCGCGGCACGCATTGGCAGCGGGCGGTGATACGTTGGGCAGCGTTCCGGGCCGGCGCGCCGGCATGAGCGGATCGGGGAACGGCAAGAGCCACGGACCGCTGGCGGGGGTCCGCGTCCTTGAGTTCGGACAGATCGCGGCGGGGCCCTTTGCGGGCTCGCTGCTCGCCGATCTCGGCGCCGACGTCGTCAAGGTGGAGAATCCGGCGGGCGGCGACGGCATGCGCGGCTGGCCGCCGCTTTCCTCGATCGACGGTGGGCCGACCTTCAGCGAGAATTTTGCGTCGGTCAACCGCAACAAGCGGTCAATCGCGGTCGATCTGAAGGATGCTGCAAGCCTCACGCAATTGAAGGCGCTGTGCGCCGTCGCCGACGTCGTGCTGGAGAACTTCCGCGCCGGTGTGCTCGGGCGGCTCGGTCTCGGCTACGATGCGCTGAAAGCGCTCAATCGCCGCATCGTCTATTGCTCTATTTCCGGCTATGGGCAGCGCGGGCCGTATGCCGGAAAAGGCGCCTTCGACGTGACCGTGCAGGGAATGGCCGGGCTGATGAGCGTCACCGGCGAGGAGGGTCGTCCGCCGGTCAAATGCGGGGTCCCGGTCGGCGATTTCTGCGCCGGCCTCTACGCCGCCTACACGATCACGGCGGCGCTGATGCGCGCTCGCGAGACCGGGGAAGGCGCGCACATCGACTGTTCCATGCTCGGCTCGCTCCTTGGTGTCGCCGCGCTACAGACGAGCGAGTATTTCGGCACCGGTAAAGCCGGCACGCGCATCGGCTCGGCCCATCCGCGCAATGCGCCCTACCAGGCCTATCGCGCGCAGGACGATTATTTCATCATCGCGGCCGGCAACGACGCGCTCTGGCGCGAAGTCGCCGAGGCGGTCGGCCTGCCGGAGCTGATGGCGGATCCGCGCTTCGATACCCAGCTCCAGCGCGCGCGCAATCAGGTCGCGCTGGCCGGCCTGCTCGAGGCGAAATTCGCCACCCGTCCCGCCCGCGAATGGCTCGCCGAGATGGATCGCCGCGGCGTGCCCTGCGCGCCGATCAATTCCTACCCGGAAATCCTGTCCGATCCGCACGTGACGCACATGGGCCTGGTACGGCCGCTCGCGCTGCCCAATGGCGTCGAGACCCGCACCGTCGCCTTTCCCGTCGCCATCTCCGGATGGGAGTACGAGATCTACCGCTCGCCGCCCGAGCTCGGCCGCCATACGCAGGAGGTCATGGCCGAGTGGTGCGCCGGCCGGCCGGGCGCGCCGGCGCCACCGCCGAACAAACGCGCCCTGTCATGAGTCGCTCGGTGGCCGATCCGCTTCTGATCCAGCAGGCGGGCGCGGTGATCGAGCTTGTCCTCAACCGGCCGGACAAGGCCAACGCGCTCGACGCGGGGCTGGTCGAGGCTCTGCTCGTCGCCGTCGCCCGGGCCGCGAACAGCGGCGCGCGGCTGCTGGCGCTGCGCGGCGAGGGGCGGCATTTCTGTGCGGGGTTCGACTTTTCCGACCTGGATCAACAATCGGACGGCGATCTCCTGCATCGGTTCGTGCGCATCGAACAACTCCTGCAGGCGCTGCACCATGCGCCGCTGACGACGCTCGCGCTGTGCCACGGCAGCGCGTTGGGAGCCGGCGCCGACCTGGTGGCCGCCTGCGATTGGCGGATCGCCGCGCCCACAACCCGGTTCCGGATGCCGGGCATGCGCTTCGGCATCGTGCTCGGCACCCGTCGCCTCGCCGCGTTGGTGGGGGCGGATGCGGCGCATGAAATCGTCGTGACGTCGCGCAGCTTCGAGGCGGCCGAGGCCGAGCGCCTCGGCTTTGTTCAGCGCCTCGCCGAGCCCGGCGCCTGGCCGGAGATCGTCCGCGGCATCGTCGACGCACAAAGGCTCGACGGCATCGCGACAGTGCGCCTGAAGGCGCGCGTCAAGCCGGACATGCGCGCCTGCGACATGGCGGCCCTGGTAGACTCTGCTGCCACGCCGGGACTCAAGGATCGGATCCGCGCCTTCCGATCGGCGGAGAACTGATTGCTCTTGCGGAAGGATTGCGCCGAACAAGATTCCAAGACCGGCTCGCGATGCCAAGCCGGCGATCGTGTCGATGGACTTCACCGTGCGAAAAGAGGACGATAGATTGCTGCGGTGCGGGGCGACGATAGGCGACGGGGGGGAGCGATGCTGCGCGTCGCCGGCCTGAGCAAAGCCTTCGGAGCCGTCCGCGTGCTGCACGAGGTCGAGCTCGATGCCGCCACCGGCATGATCACCGGCATCATCGGTCCGAACGGCGCCGGAAAGAGCACACTGCTTTACGTGATCGGCGGTCTGCTCAAGCCCGATACCGGCCGGATCATTCTCGAAGACGTCGACATCACCGCCGTCGTTCCTTACAAGCGCGCGCTGCTCGGCCTGGTGCGGACCTTTCAGATCTCGCGCGAGCTCGGCGAGCTCACCGTGCTCGAGAACCTCCTGTTCGCGCGGCCGAACCAGACTGGCGAAAGCGTGTGGAAAGCATTCGCGTTCCCGCGCCGGGTTCGGCGCGAGGAACGCGCGGCAGCCGATCGCGCGCACGCCATCCTGGAGCGCGTCGGGCTCTGGCGGCTGGCCGACCAGCCCGCGCGCGGGCTTTCCGGCGGACAGAAGAAGCTGCTCGAGCTCTGCCGCGCGCTGATGCTCGACCCAAAGGTCGTCCTGCTCGACGAGCCGGCTGCCGGCTTGAGCCCGCCCATGCGCGCCGAGATTTCCCGCGTCATCCGGACGCTGTGCGACGAGGGCATCACCTTCGTCATCGTCGAGCACGACATGGATATGGTCGCCAGCATCTGCGAGCGCATATATGTCTTCGCCGAGGGGACCAACCTGACCTGTGGCAGCTTCAAGGAGATCGCGGCCGACCGGCGTGTTGTCGACGCCTATCTCGGAGGGCTCAAGTGAACATCCACGGCAGCGTGGTGAGCGCCCGAGAGATCATCCTCAGCACCGAGGGCGTCGCGGCCGGATATGGCGGCGACGACATCATTTCGAACATATCCGTGGCGGTGGGGAAAGGCTCAATCTTCACCGTCATCGGACCGAACGGTTCCGGCAAGAGCACTTTCATCAAGGTCTTGGCCGGACTATTGCCCGCGCGCACCGGCGAGATTCGCCTCGGTGCGATGTCGATCGCGCGCCTCTCCGCACCGCAACGCGTGGCGGCCGGGCTTGCCTACGTGCCGCAGGAGTTCAACATCTTCACCAACCTGACGGTCGGAGAGAATCTGCGCGTCTCGACGGAATTCCTTGAGCGGGAGCGGCGCGCGAGCGCCGAGCAGCGCGAGCGCGTGCTCGCTATATTCCCGGAAGTCGCCGGGCGGCTTGGGCTTCGCGCCGGCTACCTCTCGGGCGGGCAGCGGCAGATGCTGGCCTTCGCCTGCGCCATGATGGCGGCGCCGACGGTGCTGCTGCTTGATGAACCCTCCGCCGGCCTCTCGCCGAAATTCGTCGCCGAGATCTTCGACAAGGTGAAGTCGGTCAATGCGATGGGCGTCACCGTCGTGATGATCGAGCAGAACGTCAAGGAAGCGCTGCGCATCGCCGACATCGTGCTCGTGCTGGTCAACGGCGCGACTCGCCTGCTCGCGACGCCCGATGACATTTTGACCAAACACGATCTCCACAAGCTCTATCTTGGATGACCTCGGTGGACCGAGACCTTTCAGACCAATCATCCCGACGCGACCGGGACGCACCACCCGGGAGAGCGCCATGACCGCCCAGGTGATTCTCAATGGCCTGGTGACGGGAATGGTCGTCGCCCTGCCCGCCGTCGCGCTGACTCTGATCTACGGCATCCTCAAGTTTCCGAATTTCGCTATTGGCGCCATGCTGACGGTCGGCGCCTACCTCGCGCTCGCGCTCAACGTCTACCTGTCGCTGCCCGTCCTCTATGCCGCCGCAATCGGCGCAGCTGCGTTCGCGGTCGTCGCGGTCGGGATCGATCAGGCGGTGTTCCGCCCGTTGCGCGAGCGTAGCGCGATCACCTTGCTTGTGGCTTCCATGGGCGTATCCTTCGTGCTCGAGAACATCGTGCGTTTCATCTTCGGCAACGGCGCCCGCAGCTTCGAGCTGCCGCTCGCCCGGCCGAAGCTAGTGTTCGGGCTGCGCATCAACAACGAGCAGATATTCACCGCGGTCGCCGTCATCGCCGCCATGACGGCGGTGTACGTGGTGCTCCGCCACACGCCGCTCGGCCGCGCCATGCGCGCGGTCTCCGACAACCCCGCGCTTGCCGCCGCCCGTGGCATCGACCGCGAACGCATCGTGCGCTGGACCTGGGTGATCGCCGGCCTCCTGACCGCCGCTGCCGGCGTGCTCGTCGGCATGGATCGCGCCATCGACCCGCTGCTCGGATGGAACTACATAGTCACCGTATTCGCCGCTTCCATCCTGGGCGGGCTCGGCAATCCGGTCGGCGCGGTGCTCGGGGCGCTCACCGTCGGCGTCGTCGAGGAGACCTCGACCCTCCTGATCGCGCCGAATTATCGGCAGGTCGTCAGCTTCTGCGCCATCGCGCTGTTACTGCTGCTGCGGCCGCAGGGGCTGCTCGGCGTACAGCGCATAAAGAAGTGAGCGGTTTGCCAAGATGATCGCCTATCTCATCACCATCCTGACGCTGGTCGGCATCGTCGCCATCCTCGGCCTCGCGCTCAATCTGCAGTGGGGTCTCTGCGGCATGGTGAATTTCGGAATGGCGGGGTTCTTCGCGCTCGGCGCCTATACCGCCGCCCTCGTGGCGCTCGCGGGCGCCGGCAGCCTCGCTGCCACGCTGGCGGCCGCCGTGGTCTGCGCGGCGGCGTGCGCTGTCGTCGCGGTGATCTCGCTGCGGCTCTCCGAGGAATACCTCGCCATCCTGACGCTGGGCTTCGGGGAGGTGATCCGGCTGTTCGTGCTGAACGAGGAGTGGCTGACGCACGGGTCGCTTGGTCTTCCCGGCATCCCGCGCCCACTCTGGGGCTTCGTGTCGGAGAAGAGCTACGAGGCCTTGTTCCTCGGCCTCCTCATCGCTGTCGTCCTCGCGCTGTTCGTCGCCCTCGAAATTCTACTGCACTCGCCGTTCGGTCGCGCCATCCGCGCCGTGCGCGAGGACGACATCGTCGCAACCACGCTCGGCAAGAACGTCGTGATGCTGCGCGTCAAGGCGTTCGGGCTGGGCGGTGCCATCATCGGAGTCGCCGGCGCGTTCCACGCCTATTACCTGACCTATATCGATCCGAGCCAGTTCTCCGCCACCATCACCGCCTACGTGTTCATGGCGGTGATCGCGGGTGGCCGCGGTTCGAACCGAGGGCTTCTGCTCGGCGCCGCGACCATCATGGTCTTCATCGAAGGCACGCGCTTCCTCAAAGACCTCTTCAATGTGCTCGATGCCACGCAGCTTGCCGCCATCCGCCTGATCCTGATCGGCCTTGGGCTGATCCTGTTCTTGATCTATCGGCCGCAGGGCTTCCTGCCCGAATATCGTCTCAAGACCAGATCGCTTGTCCGCGAGCGACCGTCCGTATCCCAGAGCGCATCCTGAAGGGAGGATCGCATGGCGCGCGTAGCCTTTGTTCCCGCGAGCGACCTTCCGGCGAACGTCGCCCGGATCTACGAACAATATGCGATCGGTTACGGACAGTTCCGCAACCAGGTGGCGGTGTTCGCGCACGTGCCCTGCGCGGTCGAGCACATCATGGGTCTCCTCCTCGACCTCAAGCAGCAGCGCAACCTGAACTGGCGCTACGTCGAGCTGGCGATCGTGGTGACGTCCAAGCTCAACGCCTGTCGCTATTGCGTCGCCCATCATACCCCACCGCTGAGGGTCGAAGGCCTGTCGGAGGCCGCGATCGAGATGCTGCCGGCGCTACACGAGGAACTCGACGAGGTCGATCGGCTCGTTGTCGACTATACCGTCGCGGTGACGAACAGCGCGCAGCGGATCCCCGAGCGGATATTCGATGCGTTGCGCGCACATTTCAGCGAGGCGCAGATCGTCGAGCTCACGCTGCGCATCGCGCTATGCGGCTTCTTCAACCGCTTCAACGACGCCCTGCAGATCGACAACGAGCTCGAGGAAGCGGGCCGGGCGGCCGAATGAGAATTCGCGAGAATGCTTCGTTGGGAAGAAAGGAAACGATCATGACCACGGCCAACACCATGACCACGACGTCCATCACCAAGCCAATTCCCCGGCGTACCATGCTCGGCGGCATGGCGGGAGCGGGCGCTCTCTCGGTTGCTTGGCCTTACCTCGCCCGGGCGCAGCAAGGCGACATCAATATCGGGGTCCTGCTGCCGTTCACCGGTTCGCAGGGCGCCTACGGGCCGGACATGCGCAAGGCGGCCGACTTGACGACGAAGATCGTCAACGACGCCGGCGGTGTTCTCGGCGGCCGCAAATTCAAGCTGTTCTTCGAGGACGACGAATCGAGCCCGACGGCCGGCCTTGCAGCCACCAAGAAGCTGCTCGAGATCAACAAATGCGTGGCTGTCATCGGCATCTGGGGCAGCCCCATCGCGATGGCGATCAAGCCCGTGCTCGTCAACGCCAATACCTGCATGATGGTCTCCGGCGCCGCCAACGCCATCACCGACGGCGACACCAAAGGCCTGGTCTGGCGCTTCCAGGCCAAGGCCACCGACTGGGGGCCGGCCATGGCGCAGGCCATGCTCTCGCGCGGATGGAAGACGGTATCGATCCTGGCGCAGCAGAACCCCTTCGTCATTCCCATGATCGAGCCCGCCAAGAAGACGTTCGCGGCGGCCGGCGCCAAGGTGCTGGATACGGTCATCTACAACCCCGACCAACCGTCTTACCGTGCCGAGGTGCAACGGATCTTCGGCGCAAACCCTGCGCCCGAAGCGGTGATGTGCCTCGGCCTGCTCACCGATTTCGTGTCCATCGTGCGCGAGGCAGTCCGCATGGGGGCAACCAGCAAGATCATGGCGCTGTCCATCATGGCCGACGCCGAAGGCAAGTTCATCGAGGCGATGGGACCGGATGTCGCCGAAGGTATCGAGCATTTTCAGCCGGCCCCGCCGCTCGGAAGCCCGAGCTACAAGAAATTCCAGAAGCTGATGGGAGCGACTGACGAGAACGCGCTCTATCTGTTCGCCGGCAATACCCACGATCAGATCTGCACGCTGGCGTTAGCGATGGAGAAGGCAAAGAGTACGGATTCGCTTATCTACACGAAGGAGATTCCGGCGGTTGACAATCCCCCGGGCGAGGAAATCGACGATATCCTCGTCGCCCTCAAGAAAGTGCGCGAGGGCGTCAAGATCAACTTTCAAGGGGCAGGATCGATCTGTGATTTCGACGCCAGAGGCGATCAACTCAATCGGCACTACGGCCATTTCCGCGTCGAAAAGGGCAGGCAGGTGCTGGTGCAGATCATCAAGGGGCCGAACGGGTAAATTCCGGTTGTTCCGCGACTTTTCGCGCGAAAGCTGTCTGCGAGCTGCGCTGAGTGCCCGGTACGTAGGATTCGAGCCGTCTCAGCCGCGGTATTTTGGATATTCCGCTTGAGAACGCGCCCCTTGAAGGGTCCGCTCTTCAAGCATCAGCCGCACAATCGGAGCGTGGCATGCGCGACCGCTTTGGCGGCGGTGACGAGGTCCGTGAGGCGCACCCGCTCGTCAGGTGTCGGCCATTCCTTGTAGACACGGATGTCGCCCGGACCGTATTGCACGGTCGGGATACCGAGCACTTCCTGGATGATGTTGCCGTCACCGACGTTGCCAAGGCGCCCATGCGCGCCGACCACGGCCGGTTGTCCCGAGGCCAAAGTCTGACCCTCCGCCAGCGCGGTTACCAGAGGGTGATGCGAAGGGCAGACCATCGCCAGTTGGTTCCAGGTTAGCTCGGTGCCACGTGCGGGAACTTCGAGTACACAATTGAACGCCGGATGGTCTTTCTTGATGCGCGCGAGGAGTCGCTTGAGATCACTCTCGATCGTGGCGTTCGTCTGGCCGGGAACGGTGCGGAACTGCAAGGTCAGCTCGCACTCTCGCGTCGAGCGCCCCGTTGCGCTTTTGAAATAGTAATGCTCCTTGTGCATCACGTCGAAGGTGTGAGTCGGAAACCCGGGAAGCTCCGGATGCGGCGTAAAGGTCATCCAGCCATCGGAAGCGATCGGCATCAGACTCGGACCGATCCGCTGCACGATTTCCATCTGCTGCTCAATGGGATTGAGATAAGCGGCGCGCGCTTCGGGGCTGTAACGGAAAAACAGCTCAGGCGCCGAGCAAATGAATCGCACCATCACGACACCAACGCAAACATTGGCGATTGTGTTGTTCGAGTGCTCCATGTTGATGCATAGGTCGGCCTTGACGCCGTGCCGCAGGAGCGCGCGAGTACCGGCCCCGCCGAGCTTGTGAGCAACGACGGGTGTCATCAAAACGTCGCCCTTAAGCCGAATGCCTGACCGTACGATGGCCTCCAGCGCACAAATTGCAGCCACGCAGCCGCCCTTGTCGTCGTGCGCGCCCATTCCCCAGATCCAACCGTCCTCGAACTTCGCGGCGTAGGGGTCGACGGTCCACCCGCTCATCTCGACGCCAGGATCCATATGACCGTTGATGAGCAGTGTTGGTCCGCCGCCGGTACCTTTGAGCCGGCCGATAGGCTGGCGACTCTTACGCTTCGGATCGAATGGATGGGTCACCTGCTGCATCTCGACCTCTAGGCCCATGTCGGACATGTAGTCCGCATAGAGGTCTGCGATTTTACCCTCCTCGAAGGTCGAGCTCGGCGTTCGGATCGACCGCTGCTCAAGATCCAGGACACGCTTCGCATCGATCGCGGCAAGGGCCGGCCGCGTGTTGGTTGTCGACAGCACGGCTCGTTCTGCGCCGCTTACATCTTCGCTTTTTCGGCCCAAGTCGGGGTTGGAGAAAGCACCTGACAAGACGCTAGCTCGAACGGATAGATGGTGCAGTACTTACCCTTCTGCACCTGCATCAAGATCCCCCGCACCAGCTCGTTCTGCCCTGTCGTGGCGAACCTGACTCCGCGGTAAGGCACGATCAGTTGGTCGGCCGGAATATTGGTTGCCGCGAGGGCAGCGCGAATCTTCTCAGGCTCCGTGGAGCCGGCCCGGTTGATCGCATCGAGCAGGGTCATAATGGCGGTGAAGTTGCGAGCTGGAACGTCCGAAAGATCACGTCCGTTTGAATGCTTCTTGAAGATGGCATTGATCTTGGCAAGAAGCGGGATGCGGCTTTCGAGGTCGGCATTGTACGGAGAGCGGGTGATCGCGCCCTCGGCATCCTTGCCCATCGTGCTGATGAATGTTGGGTCAGTAAACCCCGCGTTCTGAGCCACTATGAGCTTTGGATTGTAGTCCAGATCCCTGGCGGTACGGAGCAGCAGGAAGGTATCCGACGTATAGGACGACGGCATCAAAACGTCGGCGTCGGCGGCCTTGAGCCGCTGCACCTCAGCAGTTAGTGACGTCGTCTGGGCCTTGTAGGCGATTTTTTCGAGGACCCGAAAACCGCGCTCCCTGGCAAGCCGCTCCTGGACTTTTGCGCTGTCGGTGCCGTAGGCGGTATCCTCATGGAAGAGAGAAACGGATTGGAATTTCCTGCCAGACTGGGCTGCGAAATCCTTCAAGAAGTCGAACATCAGCTCGCTGAAGTTCTCGTCGGTCGGGGTGGTCCGGAAGAAATACTTGAGCCCGCGCTGCGTGAGCGCCGGCTGGGTGGAATCTCCATTGATGAAGGGGACTCCCGCGCGCTCGGCGGCTTGGCTTGCCGCGGCGGTCACCGAGGAGAAGTAGGCGCCAATAAGTGCCTGGACCTTCTCCTGCGTGATGAGACGCTCGGTTTCGCTTTGGCCCACCTCCGGCTTGCCCTGATGGTCGACGACGACGAGGACGACCTTGGCGCCGCCGAGGCCCGGCAAACCCTTGTTCTTGGCGAGCACCAGCGGGAGGTCAGCGCCTTCGTTGACGATCTCTGCGGCGGCCTTGATCGCGGCTACGGCATCGATGCCGATCTGCGCGGTCGGGCCCGACAGCGGATAAAGCGCGCCAATCTTGACCTCTTGCTGCGCTATCGCTGATGCTGCGCCAGTCAACATTGCGACCCACGCGAGAACAACGATTCTGAGTTTCATAGCGGCGCTCCGTTCGACCTCGTACTAGTGCGGTTAAGTTGAACTTCGTATCATCGGGACAGCAAACTCGAGCAGCGATCTCAAATGCCAAACCGCTTCCTGAGTGGGAGACCAGTGCTGGATTGGACCGTGTTTTGCATGTGCTCGTCAACTCAATTTAGTTTCTTAGAGATGTGCGCGCGCTGATGTCCAGAGACCTCATCCTACAAGCCGTCATCAGTGGGCTTCTGATGGGATTGATTTATGCGCTTGTGGCGGTCGGCCTGACGCTAATTTTTGGCCTGATGGAAATTGTCAACTTCGCGCATGGTGAGTTTCTCATGCTCGCCATGTTCACGGCGTTCTGGTTCTGGGCTCTTGGCGGCCTCGATCCAATGCTGTCGCTGCCATTCGTAGCGATTCTGCTCGCGGTTGCCGGCATATTGGCGCACTTCGGCATCATCCGACGGCTGTTGAAGGCGCCCATGCTCGCCCAAGTCTGCGGCACGTTCGGCCTCGGGGTCGCGCTGCGTGCCGGCGCCCAATTCCTCTGGACGCCCGACTTTCGCACCATCACCAATCCGTTCATTGCCGGGCGCGTGCAAATCGGGCCAATCTTCATCGGCCAGCCCCAGTTGATCTCTGGCGGCATCTGCCTGTTGTCTTTCGCCGCACTCTGGTGGTTCGTCACCCGCACCGAAACCGGTTTGGGTCTCCAGGCAACCGCGCAGGATCGCCAGGCGGCAGCCGTGATAGGGATTCCGACCGAGCGCATGTTCGCGTTGGGTTGGGCGATCGGACTCGGCTGCGTCGGGATCGCCGGCACCATGCTCTCGACCTTCTATTACATTTTTCCCGACGTGGGCACGAATTTTGCTCTGCTGGCATTCGTTGCCGTGGCGCTCGGCGGGTTCGGCAGCATCCTCGGCAGCCTTCTCGCTGGCCTATTGATCGGACTTGTCGAGTCGCTCGGTGGGCTCTTGCTCGACCCGTCTTATAAGACTCTGATCGTGTTTGGACTCTACCTTGCAGTCGTCATTTTCAGGCCGCACGGCCTGTTCGGCCGGTTCTAGCAATGTCGAGCAGTCGCACGGACATGCTGGAAAAGGCGCGGGCCGAACCGCTTTGGCCACGGCCGCCGCTGTGGGTGTCCGCGCTCGGCGCGGCGGCGCTCGCGCTCTTGATCGCCTATCCTTTCATCTTCACGACGTCGTTTTCCCAGCACCTGATGATTCTCATTTTGTTGTACGCGCTCATGGCCCAGTCCTGGAACGTGGTCGCGGGACTGTCCGGCCAGATCAGCCTCGGGCAGGCGATTTTTTTTGGAATCGGCGCGTACTCTTCGACCGTTCTCTTCGCGAAATACGGCGTTACGCCCTGGGTGGGATTGATGGTCGGCATGCTGCTCTCGGCACTCGCCGCCGTTGCCATCGGGGTGCCGACGTTGCGCCTGCGCGGGCACTATTTCGCGATCGCCACGCTGCTCATCGGCTCCAGCGTGCAGATCGTCTTTCAGCGATGGGACTGGGTGGGCGCAGCGTCCGGGCTGTACGTGCCGATCGAACGCGCCTCGCCTTGGTTTTATCTGCAGTTCCACACGAGCAAGGTGCCCTACTATTACCTCGCGCTGGGTGCGGCGGCTGGCGGTTATCTGGCAGTGTGGAAGCTGCGTCGCAGTCGGCTGGGCTTCCGCCTGCAGGCATTGCGGGATGAACCGGATGGAGCCGCAAGCCTCGGCATCGCGATCGCACGCCACAAGGTGTTGGCGTTCATGATCTCCGCCGCGATGATGTCAGTCGCGGGCACGTTTTATGCGCAATATGTGCTGGTCCTTGACCCGGAGCGACTGTTCTCGGCGGAGATCTCGATCATTGTCCTCCTCATGACCGTGCTTGGCGGGAGCGGCACGTTATGGGGCCCAGCGCTGGGAGCAGCGATCCTGGTGCCTTTGTCGGAATACAGTCGGATCTGGTTTGGCGGCACCGGTCGCACAATCGATCTGATCCTCTACGGCATCTTGATCCTGCTTGTGTGCATGTGGCGCCCGAGCGGTATTCTCAGCTTGCTGGAAGAGCGCATTCGTCGCCGCACGGAAATGCCATGAGCCCGCTGCTCGACGTCAGCGGCCTGACCAAGCGCTACGGCGGGCTAACCGCCAACGCTGATATCGTCTTCGATGTGAACGAGGGCGAGATCGTTGGCATCATTGGTCCGAACGGTGCCGGCAAATCGACGCTGTTCGACCTGATCACCGGCTTCCAACAGCCCGACGCCGGTTGCGTCCTCCTGGACGGGCGCGACATCACCGGCCTGCGGCCCGATCGCATCAGCCGCTTGGGTGTCGCCCGCACCTTTCAAAAGCTGAAGCCCTTCCTCGACCTGACGGTCACGGAAAACGTCATCGTCGGGGCCCTCGCCCACACGTCGGATATGAAAACCGCGCGCGACCGGGCGCTGGAGTCGCTTGCCTTCGTGAACCTGCTGGAGAAGCGCAATAACTTCGCGCGCGAACTCTCCACCGGACAACGCAAGCGGCTCGAACTCGCGCGCGGGCTTGCCATGAGCCCGCGGCTGATCCTCATGGACGAAGTGACCGGCGGCGTCGACCAGCGCTCCATCGCCGGGCTGATCGCGCTCGTGCTCGAGCTCAAGCAGCGGGGGCTCACCATCGTGATGATCGAGCACAACATGCAGGTGATCATGCGCTTGGCCGATCGCATCCTGGCGCTGCACGCGGGACGGCCCATCGCCTTCGGTGCGCCTGAGCAGGTGCGCAGCGAGCCCGCTGTCGTCGACGCCTACCTCGGGACCGTCACCGATGCTGCTTGAGGTTAGCGATCTCGAAGTCGCCTACGGCGACTACCAGGTGGTCTGGGGCGTATCGCTCTCGGTTGCCGCCGGGGAAAGCGTGGCGCTGCTCGGCCCCAACGGGTCCGGCAAAAGCACGGTTGTCAACACTATCAGCGGTCTGCTCGCCGCCAAGGCAGGCGAAATTCGCTTCGACGGAGCGAGTCTCAAGGCCCGACCGACGCACGTGCGGGCAAGTCTGGGCATCGCTCACGTCCTTGAACGCCGGCGTGTTTTTCCGCACCTGACTGTGCTGCAGAATTTGACGCTGGGGGCATGGCATTCGGCAGCAAAGGCCGCGCGCGCACGAACCTTGGAACGAGTATTCACGCTCTTTCCGCGTCTGTTGGAGCGCGAGAACCAGCTCGCACGTACCCTTTCAGGCGGCGAGCAGCAGATGCTTGCTCTTGGCCGTGGCCTCATGGCGCTTCCGCGACTGCTCATGGTCGATGAACCGTTCCTCGGACTCGCGCCGGGCGTCGTCGAGCAGATGAAGTCGGTGTTCCAGGCGCTTCAGGCGGAGGGCATCGCGATCTTGTTCATCGAACAAAACGTTCGACTCGCGCTTTCCATGGCCGGCCGGGGTTACATTCTGGAAAGCGGGCGTCTCGCGATTGAGGGAGAAGCGCCCACCCTAATCAACAGCCCGGAGGTACGACGGATCTTTCTCGGTGGATAGGCGACGAGTGCAAACCATGCGCGCGCAGGCCGTGTCTTGGATGAAGCGGCTTTAGGGGCGCGCACCGCTCACCGGGTGAGTTCCCGCCCCGCGAACCACAGCTTCGGATCGGCAACCCGCACGCGCGCTTCCGGCAGGCCGAGCTCCCGGCGGACCATATTGGTGCCCTCCACGAGCGCCACGCACTTGTAAAACGCGATCCGCCGCGAGAGGCCTTCGCGGCCGAAGCCGCAATCGGTGCTGATAACGAGCTGTTCCTTGGGGATGTATTCCAGCGCCTTCCGAATCAAGGCCGCAACATGCTCCGCCGGTTCAACTACCGTGTCGCAATGGTTGACCACGCCGATGGCGATCTTCTTGTCGGTCTTGATGTGCTTGAAGAGATGCAAATCCTTACCGCCTGAGCTTGCGCACTCGATCGTCAATACGTCGCAGTTGAGCCGCAACAGATGCCACAGCGAAGATTCGTAGCTCGGCACTTCCCAGTGTACACGCTGCTGATTCGGATTGCCCCAGCAGGTGTGCACCCAGATCTCAGCGTTGACACCGGTGAGCTGGCGATTGAATGCCTCGGTAAGAAAGTCGAGATCGGCATCCGTGCACTCTGGTTGCTGGGCGCGCATATGATGCGGCGGCTCCTCGACCTGGATCAAAGGGCAGCCGGCCGCGGCCACATCGCGGAGCTCCGCGTTCATGATGTCGCAGAGATCGAGGATCATCGCCTTGTCGTCGTCATAGAACTCGTTCCACAGCATCGATGCGATGGCAGGGGCACAGATGGTACCGAACTTCACAGGCCGGTCCGTCATGCGCTGAGCGACTTGCCAAAGCGCGGCGTATTCGAACGGACCGCGCGTGAGCTTTTCACGCACCACTCCGGGCTGATAGGCCTCCTGCACCTCCCACAATATTTTCCCCGGGCGCAGACCGTGGCGCGCCATCCAGCCCCGCGAGGTGTCGCGGTGCCCGCAGATGCCACCGAGACGTTCGATTGGATAGAAGAACCATGACTTGCCACCCACCGTCAGATCGAAGCGGCTGTCACCGTCTGTCACGATATCGAGCCCTGCTGCCTCCTGTTCGACAATAATGCTAGCGACCGCGTCAAGATACTGTTCGCGGAAAAGGGAATCGCCGAGCGCGGATTTGAATGATCGGCCAGCGAGGCTGCGGTCAAACCAATGTGGTCGCGGGTAGGAGCCAGTGATGGTGGTGGGCAGAATCATATCGCGCGTGACGGTGAGCACAGTGGCCTCCGTGGGCTACCGGTGAATGATAAAGTGGTGGTCTGCCCGTCCACCATCGGATCCGTATTGTTGCGCCGAAAGGCAGCAATTGCGACGGGCTACATGACGAGAAAGGTGAGGAAGTGCAGCAGGGCACTGACCACAGCCGGTTCAATCGAAGCTCTTGCAGACGCACCACATGGCCGGAGCATCGCCCAGATCGGCCGCCACGGCGGCTTCCCTATTGGCGATAGTTGTAGGTCTTGTTCCAGTCGTCGGTCCAAGACTTGAATATCTTCTCGATCTCGGCGTCGTCGGGATACCAACTCTTAATGGCCTTAGGATCGACGCCCGGTGGCATCGGGGCCTGCGCCATGGCGGAAAACGAGCCGAGCTCGACCATCAGCGCTTGGCCCTCACGCGACAGGGCCCAGTCGAGAAACAGCTTGGCGGCATTCGGGTGGCCCGCGCCCTTGGCAATCCCAGCGCAGAAGACCGTGACGGGGACACCCTCCGGAGCAAAGAACCACTTGAGTGGTGCGCCTTGAGCGGTCAGTGGAATGGCTAGATTGGTGACCAGTGGCGCAATCGCGATCTCGCCGCGGATCATGGCATCGACCATCTGGGCCTGGCTCGGAAACAGCGCCGGCTTGAGCGCCGCCTGCTTCGTCCAGTAGTCCTCGCCCAGCACCTTGCGTTCGAACATGGCGCGATTGAAGGGTCCACCCCCGGATGCGATCACGGTTTGGCCCAGACGCAGCGTGCCGAATTCGGGTTTCACCAGATCAGCCCACGACTTCGGCGGGTCGGTCACGAGCGCGGAGTTGTACGTTATAGTCCAGGCGTTGCCAGAGCGTGGCCATAGGCGGTCGGCCGTGCGCGCCTCTTCGGGATAGTCGGCGGCGTTCGGCGGCGCATAAGGTGCGAACAGCTCGATCATGGCCCGCGCCTGCACCCGGTCGGAAATGTCGATGACGTCCGCAATCATCCGGTTGGCCGCCGCCTCGGTCTTGATGCGCGTCATCAGCTGGCCGGTCGGCGCGCGCACAATCTCGATCTGTATACCTGGGAAGCGCTCGGCGAAGCGCTTGACGACAGCCTGCTCGGTCTCGAGGAAGTTGGCGGTGTAAAGGACGATCTTGCCCTCCTTCTTGGCAGCGGCCAGCAGGTCGGGTGACGGCACGAAGTCGGGCTCGGCCGCATGGGCGGCGCATGCGAACAAGAATGCGGCGGCGATGGTGGCGCCGCCCCGGCGCCGTCGCAGAATGAAAGTTCTCATGATTGCCGTCCTCCCGTCGGCGATCGCTTCCCGTTATCGAGCGCCCCGTGGCGCCTACTCTCGTATGATTTTTTAAGTGGCAGCCACAGCTTTGTCAGGCTTGCGAGGTGGGACCCTAACGGGCGCAAGGCCGCGACCGCATGACATCACCTCGCATTCACCAGCGCGAAGGCGAAGTCCCGCCCGCGGCCGCGCTTCATCGCCTGGTCGATCCAGACCATGGCGAACGGCTCCAGCAGGCGCGCGTTCTTTAACGGGCCGGCGTCGACTGGCTCGAAACCAAGCTTACCGACGAGCTCCATCACAGCCGGCTTCCTGTCGGCATCGTCGCCGGCAACCAGCATGACGGGCTTGACCGGATAGTCGGCCGCCTTGGCCATATTGCCCGCACCCGTCGTGTTGAGCGTCTTGAAGACAAAGGCGCCCGATGCCCAGCTTGCGACTTGCTCGCCGGCAGAGGTGTTGAGGCCGAGGACAAGTTGCAAGCCGTCGGGCCCCATACCCAACGGGTTCATGCAGTCGATCACGATCTTACCCGCGAGGCTGCCCAGGCTCTTGATCGCCGCCTCGGCCGCGGACCAGGGCGTTGCGATCACCACGATCTCGGCCTCTTTAACGGCTTCGGCTGGCGCTTTGACGCGCTCCTTGGGTAGGGTCGCATGTTTCGGATCGGCGGGATTGCGTACTCCCCAGATCACATCCTCGCCAAGCTTGATCCAAGCTCGTCCCAGCGTTGCGCCAACCGATCCGGCGCCAATGATAGCGATACGCATGAATACCTCCTGGTTTCGCACGAGAACCAACCAAGCGTTTTCAGCGCTCCATCAGAAACGAGACACCAAAAATAGCCCCGGAGACAAGAGCCGGAATCATACTTCCGTGACCCAAAACCCCGCACACGGAGACTAAGCCATATCTGCGAAATGCCCGGGGGGCGGCGCCGCTGCACTGGATGGAATTTTCGGAAAGGACATCTCAACGCTAAACGCGAAGCCCAGCTTGCTTCATCAGCGGAAGGACCTCACTACCAAAGAATTCCAAATCGGCTGCGAAATCGAAGAATGTCAACTGCACGCCGTCGCAACCGGCTTTCTTGAGCTGCAGGAATCGCTCCACGATTTGCGTGGGGCTTCCGACAATCTGCATATTCCCGCCGACCGCCCGATAGGCGCCGAGATCGGTCTTCCAGCCCTTCGCGTCGCCGCTCAACCGGCGCCCAATAAACCCTTCGATCGCTTCGACGTCGGCGGCCGCCACGATTGAATCGTAATATGCGCGAGCTTCCTGCTCCGTCGAACGGCAGATAATCATCGGGTTGATGATGGTCTTTACCTCACGTTCCAGCTCGGCCGCCTTGCTCTTGATCGCGTCATTGTGCTTCGGCAAGGCGGCCAAGGCCGCGTCGACCTGGCCACCACCAGGACTGGTGATGAACACGAGATCGGAATGCTTGGTCGCGTAAGCAATGCCGGCCGGGGAACCAGTTGCATTGACCAGAAGAGGTCGTCCAAATCGCGGCTTTGGCGTCACAAAGGCGTCGATCAGTCGCCAGTACTGACCTTCGACAGACAAGTTTTCATTCGATGCCCAAAGCGCCTTCATCATTTCGGTGAATTCGCTCGCCATCACATAGCGCGTGTCATGGGCAATCTGCTCATTGCCAAACATCCGCGCTTCGCTCGGGACAAAGCCCGTTACCACGTTAAGGCCCCATCGGCCGTGAGAGATGTGGTCGATCGTAGCGCCGAACTTGGCGAGATAAAGCGGATGCCAGGATCCGTAGAGGATGTGGATCGTCGAAATGAGAATAATGCGCTGGGTAATGACCGCGAGCGAGGTCGCGGTAATAAACGGATCGAGCGATTGTTCGCGAAAGTGGATCGAGCCGCCGGTGCCCCCCTTTCCCATCCATTGGGCCAGACCAAACACCAAATCGAAACCCAGCTCCTCCGCGCGCTGCGTTAGGCGAGCGTTATAGTCGAATTCCCATGACGTGCTGCGCGGCAGCCTGGACGGCGACCAGCCGCCGCTCTGGATCGGAAGGAACAGTCCCAACAACATGGGTTGTTTCATGACCCGTGCCAGAGGGGAGTCCGGAAAATCAGTTGGAGAGGCGGGTGTCATAGGCATGCTGATACTCCGCAGGCATCGGCGCTACAGTCCGGCGCCAAGCTCGTGCTTTCGGTTTGCCGCGCGCCCCTTTACAAAGAACCGCTCCGCCACTTCGACCGCGAAATAAAACAAAAAGCCAATCGCGATCAGCCAGAGGATGGCTGCGAAAACGGTGACGGTATCCAGATTGCCGCGGGCCAGAACGAGGATATAACCGAGCCCGTGATCCGAGCCGACGAATTCGGCGACGATCGTTCCAACGACCGCGAATGTGATCGCGACTTTGAAACCGCCAAAGATGCTGGCCAGCGCGCTCGGCAGGCGAATTTTCCAGAACGACTGCCAGCGCGTGCCCCCCATGGAGCGGATCAGCATTAGGCTCTCGGGCCGCACTGAATTCAGACCCGTCAGGGTGTCGATCACGATGGGAAAAAACGAGATGAGAAAGGTCATCAGGACCTTTGGCAGCAGATCGAAGCCAAACCAGACGATGAACAGCGGTGCCAGGGCGACCTTGGGCAGCACCTGCGCGGTGAGCAATATCGGATATACGCCGCGGCGGAACCACTCGGAATAGATCATAAGGGTTGCGGCGGGAATACCGATGAGCACGGCCAAGGCGAAACCAACAATGATCGAAACGACGCTATGCAGGGTCTCCTGGAGAAAGAGCGGATAGGCTGCGACAAGCTTGGTCGCGATCAGACTCGGCGCGGGCACCAGATAGACCGGCACCTGGGCATAGCGAACCACAGCCTCCCACAACGCAAGGCACGCAACGAGTGACAAGGCCGGCGTGATCCAGGCACCATGGAATTTCCAGTTCCAAACGGCTCCAGGCCGCCTCGAAGAGACGGGTGGGGATGGGGCCTCAACCATCCTTCAACACTCCAAGATCGAGAAAACGCTTTCGAATGTGCCCAGTGAATGCATTGAACTCCGCCGTATCCTTGACATCGAGCGTTCGCGGTCGGGGAAGATCAATGCTGATGATCTCCGCGATTGTGCCCGGGCGCGGCGTCATGACGATGATGCGATCAGACAAGAAGACGGCTTCGTCGATGCTGTGAGTCACGAACACAGCAGTTTTCCGTTTTTCCAGCCAGATGCGCTGTAAATCGAGGTTCATCTGGTCACGCGTCAGAGCATCGAGCGCCCCGAACGGCTCGTCCATGAGCAATATCCCGGGATCGTGAATCAGAGCGCGGCAGAGCGCGACACGCTGCTTCATGCCGCCGGACAGCTCGAACGGAAACTTGTCCTCGAAACCGCCGAGTCCGACCTGAGCCAGCAGCTCTTTGGCGCGGATTATGAAGTTGCGAACCGGCAAGCGGCGAATCTCGATCTGAAGCAGAATGTTTTCGAGCGCTGTACGCCATTCCAGAAGCTCCGGGCTTTGAAAGACAATCCCAACGTCGGTGAACGGCGCGCGAACATGGTGCCCTTCTATGCGGACTTCACCTGCATCGGCGTTGATGAGACCAACCAGAATCATCATCAGAGTGGTCTTGCCGCACCCACTCGGCCCCAGCAACGCAACGAATTCACCCTTGCCGATGCCGAACGAGACGTCCCTCAAGGCGTAGACTATTTCGTCCCCGGCCTGAAACGCCTTCGAGATCGACTCGGCATTGATCAACGCACCGGTCGAGGCGGCATCGAGCATCAGGCCGTTGCCTTCCGTACGTCATGACGTCCGCCCAAACTCATCGGCATCGCGACGCTCAAGCCGAGGCTGGCACGGGCTGGTCAACGCCTGATGAGGGGTCGGCCAAACCGTTGAACAGCTTTCGCATCGTGCCACGCCATCGGAGGATGGCGTCCTGCTGGGGCGACAACGGATCGACGCCATTGAGGCACCGCGGCATTTGCAGGGTGCCGAACAGGATGTAATCAACATACGCTGGCGCAGCGCCGGCGACGAACGGCTGCTGACGCATAAGCTCGTTGAGCGGTGCGATCGCACGGTTCAGCTCGGCGAAATCCTTGTCCCGGTTTGCATGCAGAGCTTCTAGCGTTGCACCGTTGCGCTCCTCACGCCGCTTTCGAAATTCGTTCCGATCGGCGTCCGGGTGCAGCGATTTACAAATGTCGAGATAGAGCGACCGCACTAGCGGCCGTCCGATAATGGAGTCCGTCCACAGATTCATAAACCTCGCGAAGGAGCGCCCTTCCTCGCCGCCGCCCATCAGCATGGGGCGGTTGGGATAGGCTTCATCGAGATAGCAGGCGATGTTCCAGGAATCGCTCACCACCTGCTGGTCATCGACAAGAACAGGAACCAGCGACTGTCCGCTGAAACTCAATTTCTTCTTGTCGCTGTGCCAACACAGCTCGACCGCGACATCGAGTCCCTTGTGGGCCAGCGCCATGCGGATGCGCCAGCCATATGGGCTGTATCGCTTGCCGTCCTTGTCAACGAGATCGTACAGCGTGATGGCCACGGACGTCTCCATTCAGCGCAGAAGTGTACTTTTTACGATACGGCGATGAATCTGGATTTGCAATTTGCCGCCGGATACCTCGATGCGCGACCCGATCTTCGGACACATCGTCGCACACGTCAAAATGGCCGTCACTGCGCCCTGCTCGGGGAATTGACAGGAGCGGCCATATCTTTAAGCGTCGCTAATAGCTTCTGACATGCGTTGAAGTCGTTCACGGTGCTAAAGTGAATGATCGTAGAACACCCATGCGAGGAGTGAAGGCCCGATGCCGTTCTATCGGAAAATCTTATGCTGCTGTCTCACGACCATGGCAGCATTGCTTATCATTGCGCCCAGTGTCGCAAGGTCGCAGGGTCGCCCTCTTGATCGCGTCTCCGTCCGTGCGGATGTTTTCTACTACGGCGCCCACGTCCCGATCATGCTTGGCATCGTCGATGGCATCTACAAGAAGCACGGGATCGATGCGACGTTCGCGACGGGCCGCGGGTCTGGCACCACGATCCAGACCGTGGCGAACATGTCGGATCAATTCGGCTTTGCCGACGGAGCGACGCTTGTGAGGCTAGCCGCTCAAGGTTTGCGCGCCAAACAGATTGTCGGCATCCTCCAGGTTGGCTCGAATTCGGTGATGACGCTGCCCGATAGCGGAATTACCAAGCCTCAGGACCTGAACGGTAAGACCACGGGATTTGCACCGGGCAGCGCTACCGACCAGATTTTCCCTGCCTTTGCCAAGAAAGCAGGCATCGATTTCGCCAGCATCAAGGGAGTGTCGGTCGATCCGCCGACGCGGGACAATCTGTTCCTGCTCAAAAAAATCGATTTCAACATTGCGCTGGCAGCGGCCCAGTTGCCCATCTTACAGGAAAAGTGCGGCTGCAAGCTGAACGTGATCCGCTTCTCGGATTACGGCCTGAGCTTGATGAGTAACGGAATCGTGGCCAGTGACAAGATCATCGCCGAGAATCCAGACCTCGTTCGACGCTTTGCCGCCGCCACAGTCGAAGCCCTCGGCGCCGCCGTCACCAACCCGCAACACGGCCTCGATGCATTCATGCAATATGCACAGGACTCCGGTTTGAGCCGGAGCGTTGTGACCGAGCAGTGGAACGAGGCCATGAAGCTATTGCACACGCCGCGAACAAAGGACAAACCGATCGGCGCGATGGACGAAAAAGATTGGCAGGATACGATTGATCTACTGGTTGAATACGTCAACCTGCCGAAAGGCACCGTTGCGCCAAGCCTGGTTTTTACCAACGAGTTTCTGCCGCGATGAACTGCTGATCTCGGCGAAAATTCTTTGTCGATCGTACTGCTTCCTATGCTATATGGCGGGTCAATTTCCATCGGAGACGATCATGCGGATGTTTTGCGCTGGCCTCCTGATGATGTCTCTGACAGCGATCGCTCAGGCCCTGGATTATCCGACGCGCCACATTACCGTGATCGCGCCCGCCGGAGCCGGTGCACCGCCCGACACCATTCTGCGGATAATCGCCGATCCGATGTCGCGAGCTCTCGGCCAGCAGGTCGTGGTCGAAAACGTCCCCGGATCGGGCGGCATTACCGCTGCCCGCCGAGCCGCGGCCACCGCACCCGACGGTTATACGATGCTGATGGCCTCCTCGGGGACTCATGCCGGCGCGCCCGCGCTGTACTCAAATCTTGGATTCGATCCGACTGAGAGCTTTGAGCAGGTTGGTCTCGTCGCGATGACCTATGTCCTTCTGATCGGCCGGCGGCAACTACCGGCGAACGACTTGAAGGCGTTCATTGCCTATCTGGAGGCAAACGAGAAGACGGTCACGGAAGGCCACGGCGGCGTTGGATCGATCTCGCACGTCGCTTGCACCTACTTTCACTCGCTGATCAAGATCAACCCCACCCGCGTGCCGTTCCGTGCGACGTCCGATATCACGGTCGCGCTGCTCGGCAACAACATCGACTATCTCTGCAACCAGTACAGCAACATTGGCGAACAGGTCCGCAGCGGGCAGGTGAAAGCCTTTGCGGTGACTGCTGAGCATCGATTGCCGCAAATTCCCGATGTGCCGACCACCGCGGAGGCTGGCTTGCCCGACTTCAAGGTGAACGCATGGTTCGCGCTGCAAATGCCCAAAGGAACACCGTCCGTTATCGTGGCCAAGGTTCACCAGGCGCTTGAGATCGCACTCGATGATCCCAACGTGCAACAACGCATGGCGGAGTTGGGCATAGACCCTGCTCCGCAGGATAAGCGCTCGTCGGACTGGCTAAAACGGCTCATCAAGGCTGAGATTTCATTTTGGAAACCCTTGCTTGCGGGGCCGGGTCTGTAGGCATAATCACACTGCGGCTTAGGTGATCAGTTCATTTCCACTGGTTGGCCGACTTTGCAGGGGGCCTTTCCAGAAGGAAGCAGTCCTAGGTTGACGCCCTCTGTCGAACGACGCGGCGGCCGAGAAAGCCGGTTCCGCCGAAAACGGTGACGACGCGGACGCCCATGGTGATCGCGGTCCCAAAGTCTGGGCCCTGCCGTCCGTAGCAAGGCCATAAGCATCGCGCAAACTCACGGCAAAACGCAGTTATCTTTTCGAAGCGGCCGGCATGCTGCTGACCCGCGTGCCGAAGCGAAAGACGATGCGGCCCATCCCGACGCTGCAGCAGCAGTGGCTTGCGCCCCATTGGCAACGTGCCAAAGGCGCTTAAATCACATCAGCTCCTGGACTCATTCCGGTCATAGGTCAACGATCGGCACAGGCGGTGCCGGTCCCGAATTATCCAGACTTAGCGCGCTTGACGATTCCTCCGGCTATCCCCAAATAATTCACGATTGGTTCATAAATAGCAGCGTGTAGTCACCAGGGACTGAACCGATCAGCTCCAGAAAATCGTGAGCATTTCCTCGGGGGGACCTTTCTCCACTGTGAATACGAAGAATTCGTTTGTTGGGCGGCTCGCCGCAAAGGGTGGTGTACATGCCACCAGCGCTGCTGCTCCCTTCGTGTGCCGCATGGAGCATATTTCACCTGCCATTACGAAGGAGTGAGCCATGCAGAATGGCCCAAAGACTGTCATGAGTAGGCGCCAACACAAATCGGCGGCGTCATTTGCTGCCCGCTCAATGCGGTGGACCTCGAGTGCCACCCGCCCAGACCCGAAGGGCCCTCAAAACGCGCAAAGAAGCTATGAGCGGTATCTCGCGCTGGCCCGAGCTGAAGCCCTGTCCGGCAATGTGATCGGGGCGGAGAACTATTATCAGCACGCTGAACATTATTTCAGATCGATGTCCGCGGACCGAGGAACGACATAGGAGACCTTACGCGCGGAGCGCTCGAAGCCGGGGTGTTCGTATCGTAGCCAGCGGCACCCGGCGAGGCTACGCCAGGAATGGGCAACTCACCGCCTTTTCCTGCAGTTTCAATTTTGGGGTCGAATGGGTCAGCTACCAAACGTGATCTACCTGGCTTCGATCTGGGTGATCCCATTAGTTATAGCCATTACTTTTCATGAGGCGGCCCATGGCTTCGTCGCGCGTTTCCTCGGCGATGAGACGGCATGGAGGCTGGGACGGGTGAGCCTTAATCCCTTGAAGCACATCGATCCGACTGGGACGATCTTGCTGCCCGGCCTCCTGCTGCTACTGGGTTCGCCATTTCTGTTCGGGTATGCCAAGCCGGTGCCGGTCAATTTTCGAGCGCTCCGAAATCCGCGCAGCGGCATGGTCTGGGTAGCTGTGGCCGGCCCTGCCATGAACATCGCGCTCGCCATTTTGGCCGCGCTCGCATTCCACCTCGTCGGATACCTTCCTGTAACTGCGGCGCAATGGGCCGCGGAGAACTTGAAGAACGCGCTGATCATCAATGTCGTGTTGGCCGTGTTCAACTTATTTCCGATTCCGCCACTCGATGGCGGACGCATCGCCGTTGGCGTGCTTCCGAACGTCTTCGCCAACCCGCTTGCCCGGCTAGAGCCTTACGGGATGCTAATCCTCGTCGGTCTCCTCTTCATTTTGCCAATGCTGGGTGCGCAATTGGGAGTCGATCTCAGCATCGTCTCGCGAGTGATCGCAAGCTCAACTGACGCCATCATTGGCGCCATACTGCGATTGACGGGCAACACATGACGACGCGGCGTCGCGAGCAGCCACTCAACACGGAGCCGCCTCGGGCATCACGGATCGCCGCAAAGGTAGCGGACGAAATCCAGAGCGCTACCCTGGGAATGGATAAGTCCTCGTCTTTTCTACACTTTTAATTTTTTGACCCTACAGGATAGTCAGAGATGGCGGCGGCGTCTTTCCGCACTTCGCGAACGCCATATCCAAGCGCAGACCCGATGATCAGGGCGATTGCAATCTCCAACATCGGGATTACGGTCGCATCTGACTCATACAGGAATATGACTTCCTCTGCACAAAACGGGCCAGTTGCAAATCCACCACATGAACGAGGCTCATCAGGGAGGCCGAGGCTGCCGCCCGCTGGCGACATCTGACCGGAAGCCAAACGAAAGCTCTGGCTTGATACTGCGTCGAGCATATTTCAAGATCATCTATGAGACGACGAAGCCGTCAACTGAGGCGGCCTATTTGGGAGGAAGGTCATGGAATGGTTTAACCAGAAAACATCGATAGCGGGCATTCAAGTTTCCAACTGGATGATCGCTCTGGGCGCCATCATTGTAATCTTGCTCGCCTACTCATTCATGCGCTGACTAGGCCCAATTCAAAACCGGCCACTGCGATTTTCAAGTCCGGCCACCGGCCTCGGAAACAGGCCAGTACCCGCGCGTGGAGGTGGTGCATCAGTTTGAATTTTGACGATCTAGGCGAATGGTCCGATTGGACGCATAGTGCGGCCATGGTCGCGGAGAACTTCAATTCTTTCGGCAACCTCCTTATCAAAAAGCTGATCACGGAAATTGCGCAAGTCGAGCTGCGGCCGCAGAAATGAGAACGGTGGCAAGAGAACGAGCTTGAGTTGGTCGGAATGACTGCTTTGCACTTTGCGACATGTGACTGCGGACACCCACGGCAGGAACCGTGGTGGTTGCTGCCCAATGAGCGGCTGGCATCACCAAGCTTCCTCGAGTGAGTGGATGAAGTTTTGAGAAGTGACAAGGTGCTCCACACTTAATTCCTCGATCCGCTATTGCGCTTTACGTCCGGCGCCCCCAGTTACCTACATACGGGCAAGCGCTGGCTTGTCCGAGAGCTGCCCAAAAATCGGCGACGTACCGAAGTCCCCGTTTCCTTCAGTGGCAGCGCTGGTGCCGTCGGCGGGCACGATAACACCCCAAATAGAGCTGCGATCCGCGCGGGTGCCGTGAGTATCCGCCGCTTTCGTGCCTCCGCGTGCTGCTTTCCGGCGCGCGTCCCTCTTATCGAAAGGCAAAAGCCATGCAAGTTCCTTCAATCCTCCAAGGAGAATCGCTGAAGCGTCTAATGCAAGGCGCAGCTGCCGGTGCCGTCGCAACGATCGTTGTTGGCTTTTACTGGGGTGGCTGGTCGCTCGGCAGCACCGCTGACAAGATGGCAACACAGCGGTCAGAGCTGGCGGTCATAGCGGCGCTGGCACCCGTGTGCGCCGACAAATTCCGCGCGCTGCCTGACTTCGAGGCGAAGAAAGTCGCGCTTTCGAAGGTAGACTCGTGGAAACGCCGGGACGAATTCCCCAAGGAGTTCGTGACCGTTCCGGGTGAATCGTACCCGAGTTCCGCCCTTGTAGACGCGTGTTACACGCTGTTGCTTGCACCGAAGTCAGCCGCGCTCAAGTGAGATAACCGCCATTGAGGGCGATTTTTGCATCGTTCCTTTGTCCGCGCGCCAAAGCATGTCGGCGGAAGGAAAACACATGTCGGTTCAACATTGGAGGTTCAAAGCCGCGTTCGGAGGGGAGTGTCCTCATTGCGGCGAAGTAATAACCCTTGCTCTTGTCGAGCCTCACCCCAGACACGCGGGGTTCGAGGTTCACACGCTAAGATGCGAAAAATGCGGTCCCATTAAATCCATAATCGTTGCGCTGCGACCTAACGAAAGGCCGCCCGAATTGGCCGCCTAGGGTGCCGCGTGCTGATCAACACGTGCTGACGGGGATACCCCAATGGGAGTAAGGCGGCCTGCTGATTGGATTGATGGCATCTTATGAAGATCGCACAGATCGCGCCGCTGTATGAGGCGGTGCCGCCCAGCTTATATGGCGGCACCGAACGCATCGTGGCGCACCTGACCAACGCTCTCGTAGAGCTTGGACACGATGTCACGCTATTCGCGAGTGCGGAGGCCCATACACGAGCGACGCTGATTCCGGTACGCGATCAAGCCATTCGGCTCGATCCGTTTCCGCTGAAATCAGATTTGGCCGCTCACCTGTCCATGCTGCATGAACTTCATTTGCGCCGGCACGAATTCGATCTTCTGCATTTCCACGTCGATCTGATCCATTTTCCGTTCTTCGAAGATTTGGCCGCGCGAACCGTGACCACGCTGCACGGTCGGCTCGATCTGAAGGATCTGCCTGAGGTCTATTCTCGTTGGCACGACTATCCGCTGGTCTCGATATCGGATGATCAACGCAAACCACTCAGAAGCGCGAACTGGTTGGCTACTATTCACCATGGCCTCGCTGAAGGCGTTTACTCGTTCAACAAGATGCCCAGCGATCCTTATCTCGCCTTCCTCGGTCGCATCTCGCCCGAAAAGCGTCCTGATCGGGCGATCTCCATCGCGAAGCGCCTGGGCATGCGCCTCAAGATTGCGGCAAAGGTGGATGCGGTGGACGTGGGTTATTTTCGCGACGAGATAAAGCCGCTATTGGCCGATCCTCTTATTGAATTCATCGGGGAGATCGGTGACAGCGAAAAGTCCGCTTTCCTTGGAAATGCCAACGCTCTCCTGTTCCCGATCGATTGGCCCGAGCCGTTTGGTCTGGTGCTGATCGAAGCCATGGCTTGTGGAACGCCTGTGATCGCGTGGCGCTGCGGGTCCGTCTCCGAGATCATCGAGAACGGGAAAACCGGGTTCATTGTGGATACCGAAGACGAAGCTGTACGAGCGGTCCTTAAGCTTGATCAACTTGACCGCCAGATAGTGCGCAAGGTGTTCCAGGAGCGGTTCACCGCGGACGTGATGGCACGCAATTACCTGCGCCTCTATTGGCGGCTTTGCGGAGCAGCCGGCAGAGGCCGCGCTCCCTTTCGATGCATTCAGGACGCGGTGAGCAGATGACAGCGGCACTGACCCACCGCAACGGCCGCAGCGTCAGAGTCCGGCGTCTGATTCGCCCGGCGCCGGTGGACGTCTCGATAGGACAAAGGGGGACAGCGACAAGCTGCTTGTCGTAATATGTAATATGTACGCGGTGACAGGCAATGGGAGGCGCAGCATGACGGTCGCGGAATCTAAGAGTCTCAAGAAGGGCAGCCGCGTTTACTGGCAAGGCGATGCCGATGATAGCGGCCGTATCACCGAAATAAGTTGGGACGCGGTCACGATTGCCTGGGACAATGGTCAGGTGGCCACCGTACACCATGGCGACATGCGCGAAATCCAGCGAGTGCCGACACGCCGGGCTATTGTGTAGAGGCAGCCGCAACATCGTCCGAAAGAATCCATTACCTGACACTTGTACCCCTAGTCGCACGGCTTTCCCAACTGGGAGAAGCTGAGAGAGTTGGCCCGTCCACTCTTGGTGCTGCTCAAGGAGCAAACGGTTCTCTTCCAACAGCAGTATCAACGGGTTTGGTGGAACGACTTTTTGCCTCGTCCAAAGACGTCTGGGCGCAAGGGGGGACCGTTAATACCCCACTCCATATTTCACTGCCTTCGCCATCCAATGACGTTGGCTTCAATCTGATGGTCGGACCTAGTGCTGTGCCATGCGCCGTCAATCCAACGGCACGGAAAAGGAAGCACGTAAGTGCCATTGTGATCTTCACAAAGCAATTCCATCAGTTCCCTGGCTGGCGGTTCGCCAACTGAATCGAAGTCGTCCAAACGTTGCTGCCTAGTTACCATCATACGTCCTTGAACAAACGCCCTAACCGCCATGGCTATCCGGTTCGGTCGCTTGGCGAGGGTCGCCTAACGGGTCCGCGGTGCGTGAATGCTTGTCGTGCAGGAAGACCGCAAGCTGTGATCGTATGGACTCGCCTTGCGACGTGACCGCCTCCTGAAACAGATGATTTTGCACCTCTTGAGGCAAGTTGCTCCATATCCGAATAACAGCCTCACCTAAGGCGCGCGTAATCTGCTCCGTGATCACACTGGAAGTTGGATGGGTGGGTGGCATTTTGCTACTCCCGTAGTCGCACCCCTGCGCCGCCACTTTTGCCCGCGTTTAGAAATTTTACGCCCGCATCTTCGAGCGCCCGGCGGATGGCATCGAGAGTGCGAGGCAAGAGTTCTTCGCCGCGTTCAAAGCGCGTGATGGTGTTCGTCGAGACTTTCGCCGCGTCTGCTAGCTCGCGAACGCCCATTTGTACCGCGGCACGTGCCATCCTGCACTGTGCGGGAGTCAATTCCCTACTCCGTTGAGATTTCGCTTTTCCGTTTCAGTCCTATGGTATATCGTCGCTACATGGTAGCGATACGAAATGAACAGGCGCCGAACAAAAGTGTCTAACCTATCCAAGAAAGTGTCTACCCAAGAATAGGCCGAGACATTTTGATCGAGCGAACTGTAACAGTCTCAAATGTTTAGCTGGCTGGGGCGGGAGGACTCGAACCTCCGAATGGCGGAATCAAAATCCGCTGCCTTACCACTTGGCTACGCCCCATCAGGCGGCGTTTTTCGCCGCCGCGGCGCGCGGACCATAGCGGCCGCAATTGCGCCAATCAACGGCTAGTGGCGGCGGCAAGTTCGTCCGGTTGACCGAAGGATCGCCGCGGATAGATTAACCCTTGACGGCTCACCTGGCCCCGTCGCGCGTTGAGCGCCCCAACCGCAGTGCGCGGACGCCGAAGCAGTTGGAGGCCGTCCGCGCTGGGGCAAACGCGTTCTCACCCGGAGAGCCGACGATGACCTACCGGGCGCCGGTCGCCGATATCGTCTTTGCGCTCAGGAACGCGGCTGGTTTCGGCCCGGCCTTGGCCGAAGGACTTTATGGCGACCTTGCCGATGACGTGGTCGAGGCAGTGCTCGCGGAAGCGGGCAAGTTCGCCGACGATATTCTCAGCCCCCTCAATGCGATCGGCGACCGCAATGGCACGCGGTTCAAGGATGGCGTGGTCACCACCGCACCGGGGTGGAAGGAAGCCTACCGCGCCTGGGCGCAGGCCGGCTGGAACGCGCTCGCCGCGCCTACGCAATGGGGCGGCCAGGACCTGCCGCATGCACTCAACGCCGCCTGCATCGAAATGTGGAATTCGGCCGCCATGGCCTTCGGTCTCGGCCCGGTTCTCACCATGGCGGCGGTCGATGCGCTGGCGGCGCACGGGAGCGAGGAGCTCAAGCGCGCCTATCTGCCGAAGCTCGTGTCGGGCGAATGGATGGGCACCATGCAGCTCACCGAGCCGCAGGCCGGCTCGGACGTGGGCGCCTCGCGCACCAAGGCCGAGCGCGCGGCGGACGGCAGTTACCGGATCACCGGACAGAAGATCTTCATCACCTATGGTGAGCACGATCTCACCGACAACATCATTCATATGGTGCTGGCGCGGCTTCCCGACGCGCCGCCGGGAACGAAGGGCATTTCACTTTTTCTGATACCCAAGTTCCTGCTCAACGCCGACGGCTCGCTCGGCCCGCGCAACGACGCCCGCGCCCATTCGATCGAGCACAAGCTCGGCATTCATGCCTCCCCGACCTGCACCATGGTTTACGGCGACCACGGCGGCGCCACCGGCTTCCTTGTCGGCGAGGAGAACCGTGGCATGGCCTGCATGTTCACCATGATGAACCAGGCCCGCTTGTCGGTCGCGCTGCAAGGCGTCGCGATCGCCGAGCGCGCGACCCAGCAGGCGCTCGCCTTCGCGCGCGAGCGCAAGCAAGGCCGCGCGACCGGCGTGGAATCGGGTTCGAGCCCGATCATCGCGCATCCCGACGTCAAGCGCATGCTGCTCACTATGCGCGCGCTCACTCGCGCCGCACGCGCGCTCTGCTATGCCACCGCCGTAGCGCTCGATCGCGCGCAGCGCAGCCCCGACGAAGCCGCGCGTAAGGCCGCCCACGACCGCGCCTCGCTGCTCACCCCGGTCGCGAAGGCGTTTTCGACCGACATCGGGAGCGAGGTCGCCTCGCTTGGCGTGCAGGTGCATGGCGGCATGGGCTACATCGAAGAAACCGGTGCCGCGCAGCACTACCGCGACGCCCGTATCGCCGCAATCTACGAGGGCACCAACGGCATCCAGGCGATCGACCTGGTCATGCGCAAACTACCGCTTGCGAGCGGCGCGACCGTGACGGCTTATATCGGCGAGCTCAAGCGCACGGTCGAAGCGGTCAACGCCACCAATGACGCGGCTTTCGGATGGACCGGCGTGCGACTCCAGGACGCCGTCAACGCGCTGGAACGCGCGACCCATTGGCTCCTTGGCAGCCAGCGCAACGACATTGATGCGGCGCTTGCCGGAGCGACGCCTTATCTGCGGCTGTTTGCACTCGCGGCCGGCGGCGCGCTCCTCGCCGAGGAAGCGCTTGCAGCGATGCGGCTTGCCGGCAATGGCGCCGATGCCGCCGGACGCACTGCGATCGCGCGCTTCTTCGCCGAGAATCTCGCGGTGCAGGCCGCGAGCCTCGAGCGCACCGTGGTTGAAGCCGCGGACAGCGTCAACGACGCCGACGCGGCGCTGGCTTGAAATTCATCCGAGCCGAAAGCCGCGACCGGACCAACGGGTAACGGATTATGCTCAAAGACCGCACATTGTTCATCACCGGCGCATCGCGCGGCATCGGGCTTGCAATTGCGCTGCGCGCCGCGCGCGACGGCGCCAACATCGCCATCGCGGCCAAGACCGACCAGCCGCATCCGAAACTGCCCGGCACGATCTTCACCGCCGCGGACGAAATCGCCAAGGCCGGCGGACATGCGCTGCCGCTCGTTGTCGATGTGCGCGACGAGGCCCAAGTCAAAAGCGCGATCGAGCGGACTATCGCGACCTTCGGCGGCATCGACATCGTGGTCAACAATGCGAGCGCGGTCCAGCGAACGCCGGTCGTGGACACCGACATGCGCCGGTTCGACCTGATGCATCAGATCAACACGCGCGGCACCCTCATGGTGTCGAAATACGCCATCCCGCATCTCGAAAAAGCGCGCAATCCCCACATCTTGATGAATTCGCCCCCGCTCGACATGCGAGAAAAATGGTTTGCCGGCAGCACTGCCTATTCGATCGCCAAGTACGGCATGAGCCTCGTCGTGCTGGGTCTCGCGGGCGAACTGCGCGCAAAGGGCATCGCGGTCAATGCGCTCTGGCCGCGCACCACCATTGCGACCGCCGCCATCAAAAACCTGCTCGGCGGCGAGCGGGTCATGCGGATGTCGCGCACGCCGGAAATCATGGCGGACGCGGCGTATCTCGTGTTCCAGAAGCCGTCACGCAGCTTCACCGGCAACTTCCTGATCGACGATACCTTCCTCGCGGCCGAAGGCATCACCGACTTTGAGAAATACCGCGTGGACGCGCGGGAGCCGCTCGCGCCCACGTTCTTCGTGCCCGACGATGCGGTGCCGCCAGCGGGCGTCAGCGTCACCGGAGAAAGATGGGAATGAGCAGCTGGGATGGGCCGCTGGCGAACGCCTCTGCTATAGATATGTCCAACGCCATTTTCGGATAGCCCGATGTCGACGCTTCTCATCACCCACCCCGCCTGTCTCGATCACCTCACGCCGGCTGGCCATCCCGAGCGGCCGGACCGGCTGCGGGCCATCGACCGGGCGCTCGGGCACGAGCGCTTCCGGGCGCTCGTGCGCGTCGAGGCGCCGCGCGCCTTGCTCGAGACCATCGCGCTTTGCCATCCCATGCAGTATGTGACTGCCGTCCGCGACGCGAGCCCGAAAGAGGGCCTGCTTGGGCTCGATGCCGATACGACAATGTCGCCCGGGAGCTTCGAGGCCGCATTGCGCGCGGCGGGCGGCGCCGTGCACGCGGTCGACGAAGTCATGGCCGGCAAGGCCGCAAACGCCTTCGTCGCCACGCGCCCACCCGGGCACCACACCGAGACCGCGCGCCCGATGGGATTCTGCCTCTTCAACAACGCCGCCATTGCTGCCCGCCACGCTCAGAAAAAACACGGCATCGAGCGCGCCGCCGTCGTCGACTTCGACGTGCACCACGGCAATGGCTCGCAGGACATCTTCTGGTCCGACCGCACCGTGATGTACGGCTCGACCCATCAGATGCCGCTCTATCCCGGCACCGGCGCGGTGAGCGAGCGTGGCGAGCACAACACCGTCGTGAACGCGCCGCTGCGTCCCGGCGACGGCGGCGACGAGTTTCGCGACGCCTTCGAAACCGTCATCCTGCCGCGGCTGCGGGATTTCCGGCCGGACCTGATCGTGATCTCCGCCGGCTTTGACGCTCACATGCGCGACCCCCTCGCCAACCTCAACCTGCTCGAAGCGGATTTCGATTGGGCGACCCGCAAGCTCATGGAGGTTGCGGACGCGTGCGCCGAAGGCCGCATCGTGTCCGTGCTCGAAGGGGGCTACGACCTTGAAGGCCTGGCGAATTCGGCCTCCGCCCATGTCGCTGCGCTGATGCAGGCACGATAGCGTGTCCCGCGCGCGCAGCCTCGCGCGCTAAGGCGTGAGGCGTTGAGATAGAGTCTCTCCCGCCCCTCGCCAGGCCGCCCTACCCCGTTGGAAACGCGAGAAACTCCGCCGCATTAAATTGCCCTCATAATCCTCTTGACTCGTGTAACGAGAATCTTCCAGAAAAGCGTATTCACCGAAAGTACGCCAGCCGCCCGGGCGGGAGACCGCGCCGGGTTTTTTGTTGCGCGCACGCGAGCCGCGGCCGCGCGCGGCGTATTTTCGTGCGACAACAGAAAGGGATAAGCCATGCCGTTTCACAAGGGCGAAAGTAGAACTCGCCCCGCGCGGGCGCGCGCGGCACGCGATCGGGCAACGCTCCTGCATGCGGCGATGGCGATACAAACTGCCGGTTGCAGAAACGAGGGGGCCATTGTTTCGCGCCTGTTCTTTACAATGAAAATACCTACTCTGACGTGTGGAGGCGCAAGCGACGTGGACGTAGCCCGGATCGAGCGAAGCGAGATCCGGGGATCTCCCAAGCCGCCATGATGAGGACGAGCTGAATACCCTCAGAGGGCAACGGCAAGCTCTCACAATGCAGGACCCGGATGTCGCTCCGCTCCATCCGGGCTACGCGCTTGCCAAAACCGTTGCGCAATCGAGCGATCGCTTGCTCGACGTACCGAGCGAGACATGCGAGCGCCCAACATGGCTCATCGGAAACTCCGCAGCCACGCCCCTCGCCACGTCACGCTCCACAGCGACTGCTGCCGCTGGCGAATAACGGCGCCCAGGGAGAGTGGCCCGCTCTGTCAGAATACATTATATAAAGGGAGACTCAGCGGAACCGGTCATGGCCGACAACACCCATACCGACGTCAAGCGCCTCCCCTTCGAGCGGGCGATCGAGGAGCTCGAATCGATCGTCAAGCGGCTCGAGGAGGGCAAGGTGCCGCTCGAGGAGTCGGTCGCCATCTACGAGCGCGGCGAGGCGCTCAAGCGTCGCTGCGAGGAGCTGTTGCGGCAGGCAGAGGCCCGGGTGGAGAAGATCACGCTCGATGCCGCCGGCAAGCCGACTGGAACCGAACCGCTCGACGTTACCTGATCCAATCCGCTATCGTTGTGCCCTGCAGCAGACTTGGGCTGAGGGTTGCAACGGAGTGAAACCCGATGAGCTTCTTTCCGGCCAAGGATCCTGCGCCCGGCGATGCGCAGGCCGCCGATGCGATCGACCTCGTGATCGTGCCGCGCAGCGTGGACGTAGGTCATTTCGCGGTGCGTCGCGCCCTGCCCCACGTCAATCGGCGCATGGTCGGCCCCTTCATCTTCTTCGACCATTTCGGACCGGCGGAATTCCGTACCGGGCAGGGCATCGACGTGCGGCCGCATCCCCATATCG
>WNFD01001741.1_pt1 | contig 38301 bp, 36 predicted proteins | sample 5400491 | NCBI WGS metagenome assembly WNFD01 (sample SAMN13153343, study PRJNA577476) | soil metagenome | isolation source: 120 cm saprolite under Douglas fir tree site 2 hole 2 replicate 2 | place: USA:California | collected 2015-04-18 | reverse complement strand
CAACGTCTAGCGCCCTCCTCTATATATAGTACAGCACGGCGGATCGGGCTGTGTGCAAGGATTTGTGCAAGAATCGACTGTCGTCGCCCTGAATACGGACAGTTTCAGCGCTAAGGATTAGGCAACAAAACGGCAACCGTTCACCGGGTGGGTGCCGATGATGGGATTCGAACCCATACCTCGCCTTCGCGAGAACGGATTTTAAGTCCGTTGCGTCTGCCATTTCGCCACATCGGCGGCTTTAACGGCTGAGAAGTGTAGTCACGAGAAGTGATTGCGCCAAAATGAAATGATTTATGCGCCGGGTGATTGATTTTTTGTAGGGCAGGCACGTCGCCTGCCTTCTTTTGATACGGCAAGGTCCGAGCCGAAGTGGCATTAAGCGCTTTTCCTACAATTCACATTGTCTGGCGCAAGGAACAGCCTCAGTTTTCGAAAAAGCCTGGAACCTCGACCCGCAAACGCCGTATGTACCTTTGGAGCAAGGGATCACACGCGGCTGTTTTCCCCTCGGAGCGGCACTTCCAGATGTGCCGCTCCTTTGTTTTCCACGAGATCGGGCACGTCCCAGCCGCCGCCGTTATCTGCGTAGTACTAACATAGACGGGAGGCCCCCCCGCGGTTGCCACACGCTAGAGACATAGCGTTCAGATTGTAACCGCGTTGCAACAGCCGCCCGAATAGAAGCTGGAAAAGAAACTGTCGACGCTCACAGAGCGCCGCTACAGTAAAAGCCGATGACGACTGCCAATAAAATCACTGTCGTTCGCATCCTCATGATCCCGGCGTTCGTCACCATGGCGATTTATTATGGCCAAAGCATCCAGCGTCACGATCCTCTCGAGTGGCAACGTTTCACGGCGATTGCCATTTTTCTGATCGCGGCGGTCAGCGACGGACTCGACGGTTACATCGCCCGGCGCTACAAACAGCGGAGCGCGCTCGGTGCGATTCTCGATCCGATTGCGGACAAGGGATTGTTGCTCAGCGGCATCATCACCTTGAGCATAAGCAACTGGAGCGAAGTCGATCCCGATTACGGCAGATTTCCGGCATGGTTTCCCGTTCTCGTTATCACGCGCGACGCCGTCATTCTGGTCGGTGCCGTCATCCTGCACTATTTCATCGGCAATAAAATGCGGATAAAACCAAGTTGGACCGGAAAAGTAGCAACTGTTTGCCAAATGTGCGCTATCGCCTGGGTGATGTTGCAGCTTCATTTCCTTCCTCTCATCTTCGTTGTCTTCGTCGCCGGCATTTTTACTCTTATTTCTGGCGTCATCTACGTGATGGAAGGCGTGCGTCAGCTGCAAGCTGAGGGACATGCGCACGCTGGCGCGGACTAACTCTCGATTTTCGTGCGATGAAAGGACGGGCAAAACTGCCGAACGTCGCGATCATTGGACGTCCGAATGTCGGAAAATCTGCGCTCTTTAATCGCCTAATCGGTCGCAAAATCGCAATCGTTCACGATCAGCCCGGCATCACGCGCGATCGAATCGTGGCAATCTGTTCGCGCGGAGAACGGCCGTTCACGCTTTGGGACACCGGTGGAATTTTTGGTGCGGGAGAAAAGGACCTCACCGCGCAGGTGCGCCGCACCGCGGAAGACGCGCTGCACGAAAGCGATCTCCTCCTGTTTGTTGTCGATGCTAAGGATGGCCTATCGCCAAACGACCAGGATCTCGCGCGCAGGCTCCGCAAATCGCGAAAGCCGATCGTGCTTGTCGTTAACAAGATCGACAATGACAAACACGAGTCGCTGGCGGCTGAGTTCGACTCGTTAGGCTTTGAAAAAATCGTCTCGATCAGCGCTGAGCATAATCGCGGCATCTCGGAGCTGTTCGGCATCGTTGACCAATTGCTCCCCTCGCCCGCGGAATCCATCGCTCAACCCTCAACCCTTAACCCTCCACCAGTTGCCATTGCCATCATCGGCCGCCCGAACGTCGGTAAATCCTCGCTGATTAATGCGGTCGTGCAGAGCGAGCGCGCGATCGTAAGCGAGTTGCCGGGAACTACGCGAGACTCGGTCGATATCTCTTATGAACGCGACGATCGCCAATTCCTGTTCATCGACACCGCTGGAATCCGCCGGCGCGGTAAACTTTCCAGCTCGGTCGAAGTTTTCAGTGTCATGCGCGCCGAGCGAAGTATTCGCCGGGCCGATCTCTGCGTCCTGATTGTCGATCTTACCAGCGGCGTGACTGCGCAGGACAAACGAATCGCCGGATTGATTCAGGAAGCGGGCAAAGCGGCGTTGGTGGTCTTGAATAAGTGGGACCTGGTTAAGCCAAAACGCGGCGAGCGACAGGCGATCCGCGAACTCGCGGATGAAACGCGAGAGAGAATTTTCTTTCTCGATTACGCGCCGGTGTTAATCGCGTCCGCGCGCACCGGCGAGAACGTCGACCGGCTTTTCGGATTGATTGGCAAAATCGAGCGCGCGTCAGCCACACGGATCGGAACCGGCGTTTTGAATCGGTTGATGCGCGCGGCGTTCGCCGCAAGTCCGCCGCCGACGGTCAAAGCCCGGCGATTGAAACTGTTTTACGCCGCGCAGGCGGCGGGAACGCCAGATCGATCCGCCAAAGGACGGATTCGCCGTGGCGAACATCTCCAACCTCCGGAGTTCGTGTTGTTTGTGAACGATCCTCGATTGCTCTCTCAATCCTATGCGCGTTATCTCAAAGCTAGGATACGCGATGCTCAACCCTACGTCGGGCTGCCGATCATTTTAACCTCGCGCCCTCGCACGGAGACGCGCCGAAAATAATTGCTATCTCTGGCGCTTGTCGGGAGCACAGTTTGATCGAACATTGTCGGCCTAACCTTTGTCTCAAAACCGCGTATGAAATCGACGCAGGAAATCACTCGTGAAGTGCAGGAGCTGGGCCGCTGGATCCCCGATTTGCGCCAGCAAGTTTCGCATGTTGTGGTCGGCCAAAAATATCTGGTCGACCGCTTATTGCTCGGTTTGCTGGCCAACGGACACATCTTGCTCGAGGGCGTTCCGGGCTTGGCCAAAACGCTCACGGTCAAAACAATGGCCTCGGCGATCCAGACCGGTTTCCAGCGATTGCAATTTACGCCCGATCTTTTGCCGGCCGATTTGATTGGAACGCTGATTTACAACCCGCGCACCGGCGAATTCACGACCAAGCTCGGCCCGATCTTTTCGAATTTGATTTTGGCCGACGAAATCAATCGCGCGCCGGCGAAAGTGCAGAGCGCATTGCTGGAAGCGATGCAGGAACGCCAGGTCACAATCGGCGAACAAACTTATCCCCTCTCCGATCCGTTTCTTGTTCTGGCCACGCAAAATCCGATCGAACAGGAAGGCACGTACCAATTGCCCGAAGCGCAGCTCGACCGGTTCATGTTCAAATTGAATATCGGATACCCGGAAAAGTCAGAGGAACGGACGATTCTCGATTTGATGGCGACGTCAGCGCCCGATTTGCGTGTCGACGCGGTCATCGAGCCGAAACAAATCATCGCCGCGCGCAATGTGGTGAACGAAATCTACATCGACGACCGGGTGAAGGATTACATTGTCGATGTTGTCTGGGCGACGCGCGAGCCCACTTCTTACAATTTGCCTCTGGAAGGATTGATTCGTTACGGTGCATCGCCGCGCGCCACGATTTATCTGGCGCTGGGAGCACGCGCCCACGCCTTCCTCAACGGGCGCGGCTACGTCACGCCGCAAGATGTCAAAAGCATCGGGCCGGACGTCTTACGGCATCGCATCATCGTTAGTTACGAAGCCGAAGCCGAAGCGGTCACGAGCGAAACGATCATCGAGCGCATTTTTGCCGGCCTTCCCGTTCCCTGATCTACGATGAACGGTTTGCAGCAAAGAACCGCGGAGATTCTTAAAAAGATCCGCACCCTGGAAATTAAAACGAAGGGTCTAGTCGAGACCGTCTTCGCCGGCAATTACCATAGCGTCTTCAAGGGCCGCGGGATGAATTTCGAAGATGTGCGCGAATATCAACCGGGCGACGAAATTCGAGCAATCGATTGGAACGTGACCGCGCGACTTGGAAACGCGTTCGTGAAAAAGTTTACCGAAGAACGCGAGCTGACCGTGATGTTGATTGTCGATGTTAGCGCTTCAGGAAATTTCGGAAGCACCACCCAATCGAAACGCGAACTGGCCGCGGAAGTCGCGTGCCTGCTCGCTTTCAGCGCGATCCGCAATAACGATAAAGTCGGGCTGATTCTTTTCACAGACCGGGTGGAGCTTTTTATCCCGCCAAAGAAGGGCCGCTCGCACACGCTTCGACTCATTCGCGAGATTTTATTTTTCGAGCCGGCCGGCCGCGGAACTGAGGCTGCTCTCGCGCTCGATTATTTGAACAAAGTCATCACGCGGCGTGCGGTTGTGTTTTTCATTTCCGATTTTCAAGCGCCGGATTTCTCGCACACGCTCGCGGTCAGCGGTCGCCGGCACGATTTCATTGCGGTTCACATTCAGGACGAACGCGAACAGGTGCTGCCTAATGTCGGCATCATCACGCTCGAGGACGCTGAAACCGGCGAGCAAATTGAAATCAACACCGGAGACCGCGGCACGCGGACGCGATTCAGCGATCTGGCCTATGAAAAGGCGCATGATCTTTCGCGCACGCTTCGACGCAACAACATCGACGCAATCACGTTACGGACGAGTGAAGATTATCTGCCGGCGCTACGCTCGTTTTTTAAATTGCGTGAGCGCCGCGCCGCCATGCGATGACTTGTTTATGTCGATCTTTCTCGCTCAACAACAATTTCACGAGATCGCGCCACCGGTTGATTACTCGTTTATTCCAACGTGGGCGATTTTTTTGGCGAGCTTTGTTGGACTGTGCCTCGTCGGTTTGATCGTTTGGTTTTTCACCCGAAGGCGCCAACCAGAACAACCGCCAAAATTGCCGCGCGAAATTGGGCTCGAGGAACTCGAACTGATCGCTGGGGAAATCGAAACAATGAATCCGTACCTCTTTAGTATTCGCGTCTCCGATATTTTGCGCCGCTACGTCACCAATCAGTACGCGTTGCCGGTGACGCGGCAGACGTCGGTTGAATTTCTCACTGCGCTGGCGAAGTCGTCGCCGTTTTCAACGAATGAAAAATCGTTGCTCGAAGATTTTTTGAACCGGTGCGACTTGATCAAATTCGCGCGCTACGAAGCAACATCGGCGGACAGCCGCCTTTTGCTGGAAGAGGCAACCCGGTTTGTGAAAGGAGAGCAACTTGCGCTTGCTTGATTGGTGGCCGGCAAATACCGCGCTGACGTTCGTGCGTCCGTGGCTGCTATTGTTCCTCCTCGCAATTCCGCTCCTTGCTTACTTGCGCGGCAAACGCGGACCAGCAGCAGCGCTTACGTTTTCTTCGACCTCAACGCTGCGCGCGATCGGCAAACAAAGCGCCGCCCGCGTCGGAAAACTTTTGCGTGCATTAATTTTCGCAACGCTGGCGATCTTCGTCGTTGCGCTCGCACGGCCTCAGCTCGGAAAGAGCCTCACTCAAGTCGAAGCGAGCGGGATCGACATCATGCTGGTGCTCGATGTGTCCGGATCGATGCTGACCAAAGATTTCACGATCGGCGGAGAACCAGCGACGCGGGTGGACGCGATCCGCGAAGTCACGCGCAAGTTTATCGAAGGCCGGCCTAACGATCGCATCGGCATCATCGCATTCGCGGGTCGACCGTATGTCGTTAGTCCGATGACGCTGGATCATGATTGGCTTCTGCAAAATTTAGAACGCGTTCGAATCGGGTTGGTGGAAGACGGAACCGCGATTGGTTCCGCAATGGCGTCGGCGGCAAACCGGTTGAACGATAAACATTCAAAGAGCCGCGCAATTGTTTTGCTGACCGATGGCGAAAATAACGCGGGAAAAATCTCACCGAACACAGCTGCCGAAGCGGTTAAAGCACTAAAGATCCATTTCTACGCCATCGGCGCTGGAATCAATGGAATCGCGCCGGCGCCAATTTTTACGTCGCGTGGTCCGATGACCGACGCGCTCGGCAATCTGCTCTACGAAAACCAACGCGTGGAATTTAACGAGGCCGGCTTGAGACAAGTTGCGCAAATTGCCGATGGCCAATTTTTCCGGGCAACCGACACCAAATCGCTCGAGCAAATTTACGGCGACATCGATAAGATGGAAAAATCGACCGTGGCCGTGAAAAAATATCAGGAGTACCGCGATTTGTTTCCACTCTGCCTCATGAGCGGCTGCGGTCTGCTGGTCGCTCAACTTTTATTGTCGCAAACCATTTGGAAGAAATTGCCGTGAAGGAGATGTCGATCTTATGAGTTTCGGCGCGCCGATCTGGTTTTGGGCACTGCTCGCGATCCTGGTTCTGGCCGTGCTGTTTGCGCGCGCCGAGCAGCGGGGAGTTACGAAACTTCGCGAGTTCGTTTCGCCACGATTGCTTCCGCAACTCGCCGCGACAGTGAATCGCTCCCGCCGCGTCTTGCGATTTGCTTTGGTCATGCTCGGACTCGCTTTGGCGATCGTAAGTCTTGCACGACCACAATGGGGTTACATTTACGAAGACGTGAAGCGCAAGGGTCTCGACCTCCTTTTTTCGGTGGACACGTCACGGAGCATGCTTTCGAACGACGTGCAGCCAAATCGCCTCGAACGCGTCAAACTCGCGGCGCAGGATCTCGTTAATCAGTTGCAAGGCGACCGCGTTGGATTGATCGCGTTTGCCGGTCGCGCGTTTCTGCAGGCGCCGCTGACAATCGATTACGAAGCGGCCGTCGAATCGATTAACGATTTGGACACGAAGACGATTCCCGAAGGCGGGACGAATATTTCCGAAGCGATCAATCTCGCGGTAAACACATTTGGAAAAAGCGCCGCCGGAAATCGAGCGCTGATCATTTTCACCGATGGCGAAGAGTTGAACGGTGACGCGGCGAAGACAGCGAAGTCCGCGGCTGATGCGGGCGTGCGAATTTTCACGGTCGGGGTGGGCACGCCGCAGGGCTCGCTCATTCCAATCAACAGCGACGATGGCGGGACTGCGTTCGTGAAAGATTCCGCCGGGCAAGTTGTAAAATCGAAGCTCGACGAAAAACGGTTGCGCGAAGTCGCTCAAGCCACCGGCGGTTTTTATCTGCATCTCGACGACGGGCCGCGGACGATGTCGCAACTTTATTCGCAGGGATTGGCGAACATGAAGGAGGCTGACATCGACGCGCGTTTGGGGCGGAGACCGATCGAGCGTTACGAGTGGCCATTAGGCGCGGCAATGCTTGCGCTGACGATGTCGATCTTGATCGGCGAGCGCAAAAAAGTGCACGTCCGCGCGCGTTCACCGCGATGGTCGAAGATCGCGGTCCCGGCAACTGCGCTGCTTTTTATTTTCGCGGGACCTGTTTTTGGAACTGCGACCGGATTGAATCTTTATCGCGAGGGCAAATACAACGACGCCTATCAGAGTTTCCAACAAGACCTGAATTCGCATCCGGATTCATCGGAAAAAGAAAAAATCGAATTCGATGCCGGCGCGGCAGCTTTCAAAATGGGCGATTACAACAAAGCGTTGCAATCATTCAGCGACTCGCTCCTCTCATCCGACAAAGCACTTCAGGAGAGCAGCCATTTTAATCTTGGCCGGACTCTCGAAGATCGCGCCGACATGGACGAGACGAATGACAACACGCTAAAGGATCTCACCGATGCGGCGTCGCATTATGAATCCACTTTGAGGCTGAATCCGAAGAACGAAGCGGCCAAAGCGAATCTGGAGGAGGTCAGGAAGAAGATCGAACGTTTGAAACAGCATCCGAAACAAAAACCAACGCCACCGCCTCAACAGCAAAATAAGAAAGACAAGAATCAGCAACAAAACGGCGGCGACCAAAACCAGGATCAGCAGCAATCGCAATCGCAGAGCAGTTCCGGCAAAGATCAAAATCAGCAGCAGCAACAACAAAACCAGCAGGCGCAATCCCAAAACCAATCGGGCAGCAGCCAGAGCAAAAATTCTCAGGACAAGTCGAACCAGGCACAGGCAAAAAACGAGCCGCAAAAAAATCAACAGCCGCAACCGGGCGAAAGCCCGAGTCCATCGCCAGGCAAAGATCAACAGCAAACGAACCAACCTTCGCCCGCGCCCGGAAAAGGAGAAAACAAAAATGCGCCCGCCACGGCGAGTCCGTCCGCCGGCAGACAAGACCGACAATCGTCGCGCGATCAGGAACAGCCGGAAGAATCGCCAAGTCCGGGTGGAGGCGAAGATCAAATGCCGTCGCCCTCTCCCGGCGAAAGCGAGGGAGAAAATGCGACGCCGTCTGCAACGCCGACTTCCTCACCGCAGAAAAAATTGGCCGGTGAAATCAAAGGAGCAAATGGTGACAAACAACCGGAGTCGCCGCAGCAGGCCGCGCAACTAGGCGGGGCCGAACCGGAAAAGGAGGGACAGATGAGTGAAAAACAGGCCGAGCTCCTTTTGAAATCGATGAAGGACGAAGAGCAGCGCGTCCAGCTTGATGAACGCAAGCTGCGACGCCATGTCTATAATGACTGGTGACCGAAAATTTGAGGTCCGATGGGGAGATGTCGATCTACGCAAGAACCTTCAAAATTAGTTTTGCGCTGCTCGTTTTGATTTTAACGCGTAGCGTCGCGTTCGCCGCGCCGCCGAGTGTGACGGCCGTGTTGAGTAATTCACAGCCGGCGGTCGGACAAATGGTGCAGTTGGAAATCAAAGTGAACGGCGCGAATAGCGCGAATGTTCCGGAAACGATTTCAATCGACGGCCTTGAGATTCATCAGACCGGAACGTCGCGCCAATTCGAGATGCATAATTTCGATGTCAGCAGCAGCGTGACTTACAATTACACCATTCTACCGTTGAAAGCCGGGCATTTTAAAATTCCCGCACAGACAGTTCGGGTTGGAAATGATTCGCTGCACACACCCGAACTCGTATTGAATGTGGCGCAGGGATCGAGCAGTTCCGGCAGCTCGGCGGGTTCGGCGCAAAGCGGGCAAAGCACGGCTGCGAGTAAGCTCGCGTTTGCGGAATTGGTTGTCGCCAAAAAAGACGCGTATGTGGGCGAGATGGTGCCGGCGGAAATTCGATTGGGGTTCGATCCGCGCGCGCACGGCCAGCTTCAGGAGGGACCGGAACTTTCCAGCCAGGGTTTTACGACCCAAAAGTTGCAACAACCGCGCGAGAATCTGGAAACAATCGGTGGCAGAACTTACCAGGTCTACACATTTAAGACCGCCATTGCCGCCGCGCGGCCGGGGAAATTCGAAATCGGTCCGGTAACGGCAAAAGCAGTTGTCGTATTGCCGCGGCGACCGAGCACGTCGCCGCGAACGCGTCCGCGATCGCCTTTCGATCTATTTAATTTAGACGATCCCTTCTCGGATCCATTTTTCAGCGATCCTTTTGAAAGCATGGGCGAGCGAACCGAGCTGCCGATTACAAGCGAAACTGCGACGCTCAACGTGAAACCGCTTCCGACCAATGCGCCGCCGAATTTCTCGGGCGCGATTGGCAATTTTACCATGGCGGTGGACGCGAAACCGAAAACTGTGCAAGTGGGCGATCCGATCACCGTCACATCGACAATTAATGGTCGGGGAAATTTTGATCGGATGAATGGACCCGCCCTCGAGGACGAGCGCGGGTGGCACAAATATCCGCCCTCCTCGAAATTTAAACAGGACGACGACGTCGGCATTAGCGGCGAGAAAACTTTCGAGATGGTGCTCGCGCCTAACGAAAAGAAACCGGCCGTGCCGCCGCTCGTTTTCGCTTACTTCGATCCAATCAAGGAAAATTACGTCACGCTGCGGAGCGACGCTGTTCCAATCCAAGTCGAAGGCGGCGCCGCGCCAGCCCCAAGTGTCGCAGCGGCTCCGGCGACTGGGGCAAAATCGGCAACACCGCCGACTACAGCCGCAGCTGCAATCGCTTCAACAGTAAAGCCGCAGGATATTCTGTATCAAATGAGCGATCTCGGTCGCGTTCGATCGTTCACTCCGATTTACGCACGTCCAGTTTTTTGGATGGCCCAACTTGCGCCACTGATTCTGTTATTAGGCTTCGTTGGCTGGAAAATTCGGCAAGCGAAGATCGACAATCGCGACGCGCAGCGGATCGCGGCGCTGCGACAGGAATCAAGCGAGCTTTTGCGAAAACTACGTCGTGGCCAGTTATCGCCGCAGGAATATTTTTCAAGTGCGTCGCGCGTCGTGTGCGTCAAAACGGCGCTCGCCAAAAATGTTAACCCGAACGCGGTGGACGCGGAAACGGCGGCGAAAGCTTTTGATTTGGCTGAGGACGAGCGCGCACAATTGCGGACGTTATTCGAGCGCAGCGATGAGTTGCGTTTCAGCGGGAGCGGAAACGGCGCGGGAGCGATCTCGAATGACGAGCGAGAAGAGGTTTTAAGGTTGCTGGAAAGTTTGCGCGTATGAAAATCCGAATTGTACTCAGCTGCGCAGTTCTGTGGTTGGTTAGCGGCCCGTTTTTAATGGCGCAACCCGCCGCGCAATTTGCCAAAGCCAATCAGGAATACGCGGCCGGCAATTTCAAATCGGCCATCGCCGACTATGAGGAGCTGGTGCGTTCCGGGCAGGACACCCCGAATGTTTTTTACAATTTGGGTAATGCTTATTTCCGACAAAACAGTTTCGGCCACGCCATCCTAAATTACGAACGCGCCTTAGCACTCGAGCCGCATCATCCAGAAGCCCAGGCCAATCTGCGGGTCGCGCGGGATGAAGGGCGCGCGCTCGAATTGATTTCAAGTAGATGGGAACGGTTGTTTGGATTCGCCACGGAAAATCAATACGTCGTCGCTGCCACAGTCGCATTTTGGATCGGTCTGTCTTCAATCGCAGTATTTATTTTTGGCCGGCGCCGCGCGCGCAGCGCGATTGCATTGTCGATCTTATCGTTATCGACCGTCGCGATCGCCGTCGTGGCGAGTTATCAACTCGGCCATGGGAAAAATGGTCGAGGACTGGCTATTGTGACCGGAGAAAATGTCGAAGCGCGTCTCGCCACGGCGGACAATGCCAATCGCGTTTTGACTTTACCGGCCGGGAGCGAAATCCAAATCGTCAGCCAGCGCGGCGATTGGATTTACGCGGCGCTGCCGAGTAATTTGCACGGCTGGATGCCGGCGAACAGCGCCGAGAAAGTGCGCTTCTAACATTCGCTCCTTTTTGCGACGGTCATGGACCGCCGCTAGAGTGTTCATATGAAGGCGGAAATGGACGTGGGGACGAACCGGAAGGCGTTTCAGATCAATCTAGATCACCAAAAGTATGGGACGTTCGCCGAAATCGGCGCGGGCCAGGAAGTGGCGCGCCGATTTTTTCACGTCGGCGGCGCGGCCGGCACGATCGCGAAGACGATATCGGCCTACGACATGACGTTCAGTGACGCTATCTACGGACCAGCCGATCGGTACGTGAGTCGGGTGCGCTTGAACACGATGCTCGATCACGAGTACGACCTTTTATTGGAGCGTCTGGAGGCAAAGATTGGCGACGAACGCGCGTTTTTTGTTTTCGCCGACACGGTCGCGGCCAGAAGTTTCAAGGAGCACAACGAATCGCACGGCTGGTTGGGGGTTCGTTTCCAACCGGTGCCGCGCGGTGAACCAAGCCAGATCATCATTCACGTGCGCATGCTCGACGAATCGAACGTCGACCAGCAGGAAGCGCTCGGTGTGGTCGGGGTGAATTTGCTTTACGGCGCTTTTTATCATTCGGAACCGGAGCGCTTGATTTCATCGCTGCAGGAAAATCTCGCGCCCGGAAAAATTCAGGTCGATCTGATCAAATTTTCCGGACCAGGATTCGCTAACATCGACAATCGGCTGATGAGCTTGCAACTGGTGAGCCAGGGTCTAACCGACGCGGTGATGTTCACTGCCGATGGCGAGATGGTCCAGCCGTCTGAGATATTGCACAAGAAAGCGATCCTGATCGAACGCGGCAGTTTTCGGCCGGTGACTTATGCGACCAACGACATGCTCGACGGCGCGCGGCGACAGTTTCTGAAAGAGTCGGGCTGCTCGGAAAAAGATCTGGTCGTGCTGATGGAGATGACACTCGAAAATTTGCTTTCGGAAGGACAGCTGAATCACGCTGATTTTTTGGCGCGGGTGGACATTCTGGGAGCGCTCGGACGAACGGTGCTGATCTCGAAGTTCGGCGAATACTACAAGCTGGCCGGTTATCTCTCGCGCTACACCAATCGAATGATCGGTCTGGTCATGGGCGTGCCGAGTCTGATCGAGATCTTCGACGAAAAATATTATCTCAATCTCGAGGGCGGAATTCTCGAAGCGCTGGGCCGGATGTTTAAACACGGGCTGAAGCTTTACGTATATCCAATGATCGACGAAAAGACGGGCAAGATCACGACCGCGACACAGGTTGAAGTCGCTCCGAATCTGCGCTCTCTCTTCCAATACTTGATCGACAACCGCCACATCGAAGAGATTGGCGATTATCAGAAAGATTTTCTACGAATCTATCCACCGGCGGTTCTGGCCAAGCTGAAGGCTGGCGACGGAAGTTGGGAAGAAATGGTGCCGCCGGAAGTGGTCCAGATCATCAAAGAGCGTGAGTTTTTCGGATATCGAGCAGCGGTCGCGGCTTGAATGCCAAGACTAGCGAAGCGCTCTTGCGGGCGATCTGCCTCAGGCCGATTTCGCCGCCCTCGGCAAATCCATCGCCGAACTGGAGAACGCCCAGCCGCTGCTTTCCATTACTAAACTGAGCATCCACCTCCTGCCCGAACAGCCCCAATTTCAACAAGTCGTGATCGCTGCAACCACGGTCATTGAAAAACGATGAACAAATTTTTCTCTCTCATCTGTATGTCGATCCTTGCAGCGCCGGCTTTGCTGGCCGACGACGAAAAGCCGGCGCCGATCGCGCTGAAGAATAAATCGAAAGACGAACCCGCGCCGATCGAACTCAAGAATAAGTCAACAGAAGAACCGCCGCCCATCACGCTCAAGAACAAATCTTCGTTCCACGTTGATCCCGGAACGCGGAGTCCATTTTGGCCGATTACCTGGAAACCAACTGGAAAAGTTGCGACAGGCGGAACCGACCAAGGTGAAGTTCCACCTGGCGCATTTCTCGTCACTACCATCACGCTCGATGGCGCCACGTGTTTCGCGATCATCAATGGCAAGTCCATGTCGGAAGGTCAGCAATTCGACCTCCAAGTCGGCACTCAAGTTTACCAGGTTACGGTCAAGAGAATTGAGGATGGCCGGGTAATTCTTGAACGCCGCGACGAAGAGATCGTCGTTCCGCTTCGCCGCAAATAGTGGCGCATATTCGCCAGCGGCGCAAAGTAGACCGAAGCTGTCCTGCGCGCCGTAGCGTTGGCAAAGGCCGGTGTGCTTCCTGCTGCATAAATCGCTCTGCTCAGACGATTCCAGTTGAGTTTTTCCGCAGAAAACGGCAACCTCTTTGCCGCTCTACCCTCGCCACAGATGGCGGCTAATCCGTAACGAATATGAGATCATCTTCCGCAATCCTTTTGGCCCTTTGTTTATATCTCAGCAACAACGCCGGTGCGCTGAGCTTTAGTGATTTCTTTGGCCCGCGCCTCAACGGCGTTCAGACGACACGCACTGCACTAGTTCCAAAAAATGCGCTCGACTCCATTCATCGCTGGAACGCGATCGCGATTAACGCCAGCGGACTCGATCACACGCCTGTGGCACCCGGTGAGATCCGCACGTTCGGTGAGCAACTCGGACCCGGTCGCTCCAGTCGCGCCATGGCTATTGTTCACATCGCAATTTTTGATTCCGTCAACGCCGTCCTTGGCGGCTACCGAAGTTACACTGGGATTCAACCGGCGAAGCCGCCGGTCTCGCTCGATGCCGCAGTCGCTCAGGCCGCGCACGACACATTAATCGCGCTTTATCCGTCGCAAGCCCCGGCTTTTGATTCACTCCTGACTGACGATCTCGCGAAGGTCAGCAACAAGAACGAACGCACCAACGGCGTTTCGTTAGGCCAACGGGCGGCCTCGGCCATTCTCGCGCTGCGCGCGAACGACGGCTCGCAAGTTCCAGAGCCGCATTTTGGCGTCAATTATTTTCCAAACCAAATGCCTGGCTATTGGCGCCAGGATCCGATCAGTCTCATCCCGATCGCGCTCGGCGCGCATTGGGGCGAATGCAAAACGTTTGTCGTGCAATCGGGCAGTCAATTTCGCGTTCCGCCGCCACCCGCCATGAACAGCGCTGAGTATGCCGCCGCTTACGCCGAAGCCAAATCAGTCGGAGGCGACGGAGTTTTCACACCGACGACGCGAACGCCCGAACAAAGTTTTATTGGAATTTTCTGGGCTTACGATGGGACCCCAAGCCTGTGCGCGCCGCCGCGGCTCTACAATCAGATCATCGTTCACATCGCTGATCAGATGCATCTCGGCACTGCCGATCTCGCGCGACTGCTCGCCCTCGCCAACACCGCCATGGCCGATGCCGGCATGTCGATTTGGGAATCAAAATATTATTACGATTTCTGGCGACCGGTCACCGGCATCCGCGAATCCGATCTCGGAACCGGACCGACCGGACTCGGCGACGGCAACGCATCGACGACTGGCGATCCGACGTTCACGCCCATGGGCGCGCCCGCGAGCAATCTCACTGGTCCGAATTTCACCCCGCCATTTCCATCGTATCCGTCCGGACACGGCGGCTTTGGCGGCGCGCTCTTCCAAACGCTGCGAAGATTTTTCGGGACCGACAACATCGCGTTCACCTTTGTCTCCGACGAATTCAACGGCGTGACCAAAGACAACGCCGGCAACGTGCGTCCCTACATGCCGCGCAGCTTCGCAAGTTTCTCGCAGGCGGAAGAAGAAAACGGCCAGAGCCGGATTTATCTCGGCATCCACTGGTCGTTCGACAAAACCCAGGCGATCGCCCAGGGCCGCAACGTGGCGAACTACGTCTTCGACCACGCCTTCACCCCGGTCAGCAAAAAGTAATTTTAGTTTCGCAACACCGCCGCCGCGCGGTGTTGTTCACACACGCAGACAGGCGTAGTTTTGTTCGTGATCTTGCGAACGCTATGCCGCTATCCGCCCGAGAAGACGAGCGAATCAATTATCCGTTTCGCGGGAGCGCACGGCGTTGACATCGAAATTGTTCCGACATTTCCCGATTAGGCCCTAACCAATCGCCACCGAGGTCGTAACTGAGGTCACCGGCACAAATTCGCTCTCGCGCAGCACGACTGGTTTCGTTCCGTGGATGAGCTGCCGCCATTGATTGGCTGAGCCCACGACGATCAGAAACACGAGCAGCAGAAAAAACCCCGCGACGACTGCATCGAATTGCCAGACCGCTGCTTGTTTCATCAGCTCGTTCGCTTTCGTTGGATCGACAATCCCCGCAGCTTCGCGCGCCAGCGATTGCGCGCCGCTCAAGAATCCGAGCTTTGGATCGGCTGAAAAAATCTTGAGGTAACCGGCGGAGAATGTGACCGCGCACATGAAACACAGCGGCAAAACTGTAATGAACAAATAGCGCGTCTTCTGCATTTTGATCAGGATCGTCGTGCACAAACAGAGCGCTATCACCGAAAGAAGTTGGTTCGCCAAACCAAAGAGCGGCCAGAGCGTGTTGATGCCGCCGAGCGGATCGACCACGCCCTGATACAAAAACCAGCCCCAGGCCGCGACCAGCAGCACACTGGAAACGAAATTCGCCGTCCACGAGCGCGTGTTGCCGAGCGGTCGCCACACGTTGCCTAACAAATCCTGTAACAAGAACCGCCCGACCCGAGTCCCGGCATCTATCGTCGTCAAAATAAAGAGCGCCTCGAACATGATGGCGAAGTGGTACCAGAGCGCGAACGCGGTCGGGCTGGCCGAGAGTTTGGCGAACATGTGCGCCATGCCAACCGCGAACGTCGGCGCGCCGCCGGCGCGATTGAACATTGTCTTCTCACCAAGATTTTGCGCGAGGATCGACATCTCACTTTCATTCACCGGAAATCCGGCAGCGGAAACTTTTGCCACGACTTCGGTCGGCGTTCCCTTCGTGTTGATCGCGAAATATTCGCCGGGTTGCAGCACGCAGGCAGCGATCAACGCCATCAGCGCGACCATCATCTCAGTGATCATCGCGCCGTAGCCGATGTCGCGGATGCGCGATTCGCGGCCAACCATTTTCGGTGTCGTGCCTGAAGCGATGAGCGAATGAAAACCAGACACCGCGCCGCAAGCGATCGTGATGCAGACGAACGGAAAAACCGGCCCGGCGAAGACGAGTCCGCTGCCGTCGATGAATTTCGTCAGCGACGGCATCTGTAGAGTTGGGTGAATGAGTATTACCGCGACTGCGAAACGTGCTCAGATAATCGCGCGGTGTTAAGAGCATCCAGACCGGCAGAATCGATGCGGCCAATCCGTAAATCATGATCGCCCACGAAACCCAGATCGCGTCGTGCCGGAACCAGGCTTCGATGGCCGGAAAATTTCCTAGAAATTGTCCGCCCCAAACACCGAAGGCCAAACCGAGCAAACCAAAAACGGTGACCGCGGTCACATTCACTTTTCCACTGCGCAGTCCGAAACCCATGATCAGCGCTACCGGGATCGTCATCGCGATCGTGAACACGCCCCACGGACTTTTCGCCAGAGCTTGCACAACCACGAGCGCAAGCACCGCGAGCAGAATAATCATGATCGCAAGCACGCTGATGAGCGCGAGCACGCCCACCCCGGGGCCGATCTCCTCTTTCACCATTTGGCCAAGCGTTTTGCCGCCCCGCCGCACCGACGCGAAAAGAACGATCATGTCGTGTACCGCGCCGCCGAGAGTTGCGCCGATCAAGATCCACAGTGTTCCCGGCAAGAAACCAAACTGCGCCGCGAGCACAGGCCCGACCAGCGGCCCCGGTCCCGCAATCGCAGCGAAGTGATGACCGAAAACCATCCAGCGATTTGTCGGCACAAAATCTTTGCCGTCGTTTTTAACGACCGCTGGCGTCGCGCGATCGTCATTGAGCACAAGGATCTTCGTTGCGATCCATTTGCTGTAGAACCGGTAGCTGATCGCGGCGCCACAAAATCCGGCGACAATGATCCAGAGCGCGCTGATCTGTTCGCCGCGAGAAAGCGCCAGTATCGCCAGCGACGCCAAACCGAGCAGCGTGACCGCAACCCAAAGCAGCTTTTTCCAAAGACTCATCGCGTTTATAAGATCGACATCTATTAAACCAATTTCAATCCAGCTTGTCGCGAGCCTCTTTTAATTTTCTAACCTGCTCGGCGAAATTCGCTCTTCGTTGCCGATGTTCCTCAACCACCGCTTTCGGCGCACGATCCACAAACGACTTGTTGCTCAACTTGGTTTCGACCGTGCGCAGCTCCTCCTCGACTTTCGCGATCTCTTTGTCGAGCCGCTCGCGTTCGGCAGATTTGTCGACGCCGGCACTCTGTACGGTCACCATTCCGGCTCCTGAATATCCCGAGTAGCCCGAATAACCGTACTGCTCAGAGGGGCGCCAGCCGGTGCTGGAGTACCAGCTATATAGTGCAGCTCGAGATTCGTCAGTTCTTTTGCGCATTGACTTTCTAATTACCACTGCTTCTGCGTTAGTAAGTCGCGCAATGGTCTCAAGCTGTGAGCTCACCGCCTTATCGGTCGAATCGATGAATACTCGGATTTTCTTGTTCGACGGAGTTCCGGCCTCGACGCGAAGATTTCGCGCTTTCTGAACTACATCATATACCCTTGCGGCGGCTCGTCGTTTTGTCGGTAAATTGATGCCTTTCAATGTGATTTTCTTCGGCAGCGGCGCGAATTGAATCGAATCTTTCCCCAAGCCAAGCAGCGACCAAAGTTCCTCCGTGATGTGCGGCATGAATGGATGCAGCAGCCGCACGATGGCCGATAAAACGTAATCCATCACTGCCAGTGCTGATTTCTTCTTGGATTCGTCCTCACTGAAGATGTCGGTCTTGGCTGCTTCGACAAACCAGTCGCAGTAATCGCTCCAGATAAAATCGTAAAGTCGCTGCGCGACGGTGTTGAATTCGTAGTCGTGATATGCCTTTTCAACCGCGTCGATCGTTTCATTCAATCGCGCCAACACTTCGACCGCATAGATTGACAGCGTGCCAAAACTTGACCGGTTAAACCGGTCAAGTTTATCTGGGGCAATTTGGGTAGGACCGTGCATTTGTCGGAATCGCGCGACGTTCCAAAGTTTGGTGGCGAAGTTGCGGCCTTCTTCGATTTGTTTTTCGTCGAAACGGATGTCCTGGCCGCTCGGCGCTATCCGCATCAAGCCAAAACGCAGACCGTCCGCGCCGTATTTGTCGATCAACTCGAGCGGATCGGGCGAGTTGCCTAACGACTTCGACATTTTGCGGCCCTGTTTATCGCGAATGATCCCGGTAAAGAAAACGTCGTGGAACGGAATGTTGTCTTCGATCTTGCCGGATTTTCCGGGCTTCAACTCGAGCCCGGCAATGATCATTCGCGCGACCCAGAAGAAAATGATGTCCGGGCCGGTCACGAGCACACTTGTCGGATAAAATTTCTTCCGCGTTTTCGGGTCCATCGTTTCGTAGGCCCACAGCCAGGATGAAAACCAGGTGTCGAGTGTGTCCTCATCTTGCTTCCAACCTTCGCCCGGCGATTTGATCTGCACCCGAGTCTTACCGCCGCGATACCACGCCGGAATCCGATGTCCCCACCAGACCTGGCGGCTGATGCACCAATCCTGAATGTTCTTCAGCCATTGCGCGTAAACTTTTTCCCAATGCTTCGGAAAGAAACGGATGAGATGTTTTTTTACGACCGCGAGCGCTTCTTTTGTTTTCGGATAACGCAGGAACCATTGTTCGCTCAGCCGTGGCTCGATCGGCACTTCACTGCGATCGCTGAAACCGACATTATTTTCATACTGATCAGTCTTCGACAGTAGATATCGATCTTGCAGAAGCTCAGCCGCTCTTTTGCGCGCTTCGAAGCGATCGAGTCCATCTAATTCCGGAACCGCCGGACAATTTATTTTTCCATCGGGATGCAGAACGTCGATGACCGACAACTTGTGACGCTGACCGACTTCGAAATCGACTTTGTCGTGCGCGGGCGTGACTTTTAAAACGCCGGTGCCGAATTCGGGATCGATCGCTTCATCGGCGACCACCGGAATTTTCTCGCGTCGCAACGGACGCCACACTTCTTTGCCAACAAAATCCGCATATCGTTTGTCCTTCGGATGAACCGCGACGCCGGTGTCGGCCATGATTGTTTCCGGACGCGTGGTCGCAACTTCCAAAAATTTTCCCGGCTGATCGACGATTTCGTAGCGGACGTAATAAAGATTTCCTTTTTGCGGCTTGTTAATGACTTCTTCATCCGATAACGCGGTTTGCGCCGCCGGGTCCCAGTTGATCATTCGCCGGCCGCGATAGATGAGGTCCTTCTTGAAAAGCTCGACAAAAATCCTTTCCACCGCGCGAACATAATCGTCGTCGAAGGTGTAGCGCTGGCGTGACCAATCAGCAGAGCAACCGAGCCGTTTGAGTTGCTGAATGATAATGCCGCCGTGTTTGTCCTGCCATTCCAGGACGCGCTTCAGAAATCTTTCGCGACCGAGATCGTGACGCGTGATGCCTTCGTTTTTGCGGAGCCATTTTTCGACAGCGGTCTGCGTTCCAATTCCCGCGTGATCCATTCCCGGTAGCCAAAGCACTTCGAACCCCTGCATTCGCGCGCGGCGGGCGAGAATGTCCTGGATGGCATTATTCAAGACGTGACCGAGCGTGAGCACGCCGGTGATATTTGGCGGCGGCATCACGATCGAGAACGGTCGCTTTGACGAATTCGCGTCCGCTTCAAAATCGCGATTGTCGATCCAACGTTGATACCACTTCGGCTCGACCGTCTTCGGATCGTAAGTTTTCGAAGGCTCAGCCATTGCGAAGAATCATCCGAGAGGCAACGTGGATTGCAAGAAGGTAGGGAGTGGTTCACCGAATCGCCCTATCCACACGACACTTGCAGCAGGCCGAGACAACAATGAGTTTTGGCGTTGCATGAGCGATCTACGGCCGATTGGCGTTTTCGATTCCGGCATCGGCGGCCTGACCGTGGTCAAGGCGCTGCGTGATTTGCTGCCGAACGAAAACATTTCCTATCTCGGCGACACCGCACGTGTGCCGTATGGCCCTAAAAGCGCGGAAACCGTGCAGCGTTACGCCATCGAACTCGCGGAGATGTTGATGAAGCAAAATGCCAAGGCGCTCGTTGTCGCATGCAACACGGTTTCGTCCGTCGCGCTGCCGGTGTTAACGGAAAAATTTTCCGTGCCGGTGATCGGCGTGATCGAGCCCGGTGCCTGCGCTGCACTCGCGGCGAGCCGCAATCGACACATTGGCGTAATTGGAACGCGCGCGACGATTCGGAGTGGTGCCTACGAAAAGGCGTTGCGCGCGGCGGACGCTAATGTGCGGGTGAGCAGTCGCGCCTGCCCCTTGCTCGTTCCGCTGATCGAAGAAGGTTTGCTCAACGACGAGGTCACCGATCGCATGATCCTCCGCTATCTCGACCCGCTGCTGGCAGATGACATCGATACACTGGTGCTCGGGTGCACTCATTATCCTTTGCTCACGGGAGCGATTGCGCGCGTGCTCAAGCGTCAGATCATGATTGTCGATTCCGCGCAGAATTGCGCTCGGGCGGTCGAGGAAATGTTGGATCGACAATCGCTCCGCGCGGCGCCGTTGAATCACGGAAAACTTCATGTCGCGCTGACCGACGCAGCCGACAGTTTCCTCAACGTCGCGCGCGACGCGTTGCAGTTGAATTTCGGCGAGATCGAGCTTCGCGCTTTGCCGTAAATGCAACCGGAGAGTAGGGATTCGCGGCCGGCGTCAACGGACCCGTGGCGTCAACTGCTGGCAGACGTGGTTCTATGGTTCGCCTTGGTGCTTTTGTTTCTGGCTTTCCGAGTCGCGTTATTTTGGATTTTCCGCGGTGAATTATCGCAGCGACCAAGCGGTCAGGCTTTTCTCAGATGCTTTGAAACCGGACTGCGTTCCGATACGTGCGCGGCGATGTGGGCTCTGCTTCCACCACTGGCTCTCACGCTCTTCGGGTTTTTTCATCCGCTGGGAGTTTGGCACCAACGCATCCGCCGGGCGATGATTGTGATCGTCCTCACTCTGTGCGCGATCGTGTTCGTGAGCGACGTCGCCTATTTCGCAGAGTACGACGACCAATTTAACCATTGGATGTTCGGGCTGATCTACGACGATCGCCGCGCGATCCTGATCACGATTTGGAAGACATATCCGATCGTACTCTTAATTCTTCTCTCCGGAATCGGAGTTGCCCTGGTCGCGTGGGCCCTTAACAAGCTTTGTCGGGTTGCCGGCTCGGCTGAACTTCCGGTCTTTCTCGGCACCAAATCCGCGCGAGCGATCACTTTCATTGTGATCCTCATTTGGATGTTCGTTGGGGCAAGGGTTTGGCTCGGCAAAAACCTGAAAGGTTTGAAGAACGCGGCGACAACCGGGGACGTCTTTCTCAATAAAATTGTGCTCAATCCCTTCTTCGCTTTGCGCTGGGCGATTTGGCAGGAGCGAACAATGCAAAGGTCCGCCGGGCTGCGGACATTTCTGCCCGATGGCAATGTTCGGACCGCCGCGGCCGCGCTCTATCCCAATGCGAAAAGCTTTGCGACTTTGGATGACTGCGTCGAACGAGCGGCGCCGGGAAATCCCGGTCAGCGCCCAACTCACATTTTTGTTGTCGTAATGGAGAGTTACGACGCCTGGTCAATGGAACCTGAATATGCTGGCCTCCATCTGACCGATCGACTCAATGCGCTCGGGCGCGAAGGCGTTCATGTCCGCGGTTTCATTTCATCAGGCATTGGCACGATCCAGAGTTTGGGCGTTTTCATCACCGGCCTGCCTTTTGCCAGAGTGTTGGTGAACTATCGACCCGCGGTCCGGGAAGGACTGCCAACTGCGGCCGCTGGCATTTTCAAACAGCTTGGTTATCGCACGCGATTTTTTTACGGCGGATTTTTGAGCTGGCAACGAGTCGGCCAATTTTGTCGCGAACAGGGCTTTGAAGAAGTTTACGGCGGCGACCAGATGAGAACTGGTTCTGGTCGAAATGAATGGGGCGTAGACGACGAAGAACTTTTTCGCTTTGTGCTGCAGCACACCGGCCCCGAGCCCAGCTTTAATTTGATCATGAGCACGTCGTATCATCCACCGTACAGCGTCGATGTGGAGAAGAAGGGGTTCGATCCCAATGTCGTGAAATCTAATCCGATCTGCGCCGATCTTTCGCAACGTCAACTGCGTGTCCTGGGACATCTCTGGTACTCCGACAAATGCGTCGGAGATTTCGCTTCCGAAGCCGAAAATAAACTGGAACGGCCGTTGTTCGCGATCACGGGCGACCATTATTCCCGCAAACAATACGTTTCCGCGCGTCCGACCCACACGCTTTTTGAAAGCCTCGCGGTGCCGCTCATTCTCTACGGCCCGAAAGCGCTGGAAACAGTTCATCCACCGGAAAAGCTGGGTGGCAGTCACCTGGATGTTTTGCCGACTCTGATCAATTTGGCCGCGCCTTCCGGTTTCATTTATCACGCATTCGGCCACGATTTGCTGGACCAATCGCAACCCCAGATTGGCTTTGGCGTGAACGCGGTCATCGGCCCGGATTTCATTTTGAAAATCAACGAGCCGGCTCATGTGGAAAATCTTCACGGCCAACCCGCGGCCGATGTCGATGGAAAAGCGTTGGCGCTGCGCTATCGGCAACTACACGCGCTTGGGTGGTGGCGTGCGATGAAAGGAAATCAGTGGCCCGCGCCACCAGCCGCGTCAGCTCCAGCCTCGAAATGACTGCGGCGGCTTGGGATTCATTAGGTAGGGGCGATTGACCGCCATCGCCCGGCACCTTATGTCGCGCGACGCGGGCGGTTCGGTGAACTGCCCCTACCTGAAGATTTTCGGACTGGCAGACCCTTCATAACCAAATCGTAAGAATGGTCGATCATTTTTCGTAGTTCGGCGTCCGGGATTCCGCTTTCGATCTCAACAGTGTTCCAATGCTTCTTGTTCATGTGATATCCGGGTCTCACTTGCTCGTAACGATCGCGCAATTCTAGCGCCAGGTCGGGATCACATTTTAAATTCGCGGTCGTTGGAATTTCGTCGAGAGATGCGAGCGCGAACATTTTACCGCCGACCTTGAAGACAATAACATCAGGACCGAACGGCGTGCCTTCGGTTGTTCGCGGCTTGCTCAGGCAATATTCGCGAAATTTCGCGGGATCCATCAGGAAATTTGCGCGACAAGAAGATTGGCTAAATCCTTGATCGCGACGCGTTCCTGTTTCATTGAATCGCGCTCGCGTACTGTGACCGTGTCGCAGAGCGCGGAATCTTTTTCGCCGAGTGTTTCGAAATCGACCGTGATGCCGAACGGCGTTCCGATTTCGTCCTGGCGCCGATAACGGCGGCCGATCGCGCCGCCTTCGTCGTAAAAAACGAACATGTGCGGCCGGAGAAGATCGGCAATCTGCTTCGCTTTGGCCACGAGTTGTTCGTTATTTTTGAGCAACGGAAACACGCCGCATTTGATTGGGGCGAGGCGCGGATGGAAACGCAGCACGACCCGCGTTTCCATTTTTCCCTTTTCGTCCGGCGCCTGGTCTTCCGAATACGCTTCGCAAATCAGAGCCAGCACCGTGCGATCGACTCCAGCGCTCGGCTCGACCACGTGCGGAAGGAATTTCTGTTTCGTTTCCTCATCGAAATATTCGAGCGATTTGCCGCTGGCCTTTTGATGCTGCGACAAATCGTAGTCGGTCCGATAAGCGACGCCTTCGAGCTCCTGTCGACCGAACGGAAAATCATATTCGATGTCGTAAGTCCCCTTTGAATAGAAGGCTCGCTCTTCATCCGGCACGGTCAGCACGTGCAATTTGTCGCGCGCGATGCCGATGTTCCCGTAAAACTTGAGTCGCTCTTCTTTCCAATATTCGAGAAGCTTTATCCCCTCCTCTGCCCGGCAAAAATATTCCAGCTCCATCTGTTCGAACTCGCGCGAGCGAAAAGTGAAATTGCGCGGATTGATTTCGTTGCGAAACGCCTTGCCGATTTGTGCGATTCCGAACGGCAATTTTTTTCGCGAAACATCGAGGACATTCTTGAACTGAGCGAAAATCGCCTGCGCGGTCTCCGGACGCAGATAAGTCACGCTCGATTCGTCTTCAGTCGCGCCGACGTAGGTTTTGAACATCAAATTGAACGAACGCGGCTCAGTCAGATCCTTCCCGCCGCAAACTGGACATTGCTTCGCACCTTTTTTCTCCACGATCTGATCGGCGCGCAGTCGCGCCTTGCAGGATCGGCAATCGACCATCGGATCGGTGAAGGTGTCTTCGTGACCGCTCGCTTTCCAAACGGCGCGGTTCATCAGGATCGAGCCGTCCATGCCGACGACGTCGTCCCGTTCGTGCACCATCACGCGCCACCAGTAATTTTTCAGGTTGCGCTTCAACTCAACTCCGAGCGGTCCGTAATCCCAGAGCCCGTTGAGTCCGCCGTAAATTTCGCTCGATTGAAAAATAAATCCCCGCCGCTTGCACAAGCTGACGATCTTCTCCATGCGCTGGGAATCAGAGGGCACACTCATGATTTTGGCCACAGATTAACGCAGATTAAGCACATTTGTAGGGGACGCTGTTAGCGTCCCGAACTCAAATTGGGGAAGCGAGCCGCTTCCCCTACAGTTATCTACTTTTCTACCGTCACCTCGGTTTTGACTGAATTGGCGATGAAACAGTTGTCGTGTGCGGCGTGATGCATTTTGTCGAGCTCATCCGCGCTCGGTTTCTTGTCGCCGGAGAACGTGATCTTCGGCGTTAGTGTCACTTTTGTGATCGCCATTTTCCCTTCGGCGTTTTTCTCCATGTGACCGACCGCTTCATCGACATATTCGTCCAGGACGAACTTCTGTTTACAGGCGATCGCGAGAAAAGTGAGCATGTGACAGCTCGAGAGTGACGCGACATAGGCTTCCTCGGGATTGACATTTTTCGGATCGCCCAGATAGGCCGGCGCGGCCGAGGCCGTCATTTCCTGACCGCCGGCAAATTTCCAAGTGTGATTGCGGGGATACTTCTGGTAATCGAACGGCGCGTCGCCGCGCTTCCAGGTGAGAGTCATTTTGTGTTCGGACATAATTCTAGATAAAGCGCGAGGCCATCTTGGGCAAGCGTTGCTCGCGTAAGGACCTGCGCGATGCTGGTATCGAACCAGCGACCCTTGCGTGTGAAACATTATCGGCGACTTCGCACTCGTTCGTTAATTTGCGTTATCGTGCTGGCATTATTCGCGTTGCACGGATAGCGATTTTTTCGCAATTCGAAAGATCACGCACATGAGCGAAGAAATTCTGTCGAGAATTGTCGAGAATTTTATCGACGGCGCGAAACGCTCTGGAAGGGGTTTGATTTGAAGTCAGCGACTGCGATTCGCAAAACTGATTTGGACGGTTTCTACGCGCTGTCAGCCTCGGCAAACAAGATCGACGCTGTGAAAGAAAAAGCTTTGCAAATAAATTAATGCCATTATTATGGCAAAAGAATGGCACGGAAACCCAACCCCGTAAAATCCGTTCAAATTACCGTCTCGACAACTCCTCTCGTGCACGGCTATTTGTCTGCGCTTGTAGACACGGGCTTATACGGGAAGAACCCCGCCGAGGCAGCTGAGCGGTTAATCGCCAAGGGCGTCGAAGTCGCGCTCGCGGGCGGGATTATTCCCCGGACGGAGCGGACAAGAAATGCGCGGCAATTCACAATCCCCTGAGGAGCGCCGCCTCCTATGAGCCCCGGGCTTCGTCAAGGACTGGTGGCTAAATCTACTTCCACGGTCTGGTTGCTCGACGATGACCCGTTGGTGCTGAAAGCGACCGGCCGCCTTCTCGAGTCGGCAGGTTGGGAGGTAGAAAGGTTTATCGACCCGGACGCTTTCCTGCGTCATGCGGAGATTCATCATCCCAGGGTAGTGGTAATTGATATGCGGATGCCGCGTATGGACGGTTTGGAGGTCCAAAGGCGACTTAGTGGAATTTCACCTTCGACCAGGGTCATTGTCCTGACTGCAAACGACGATCGAATTGTGCGCTGGAAAGCGTTGGCGGCGGGAGCGGCAGCTTTTTTCATCAAGCCTGAGTGTGGCGATGAGTTTCTCGCCGGCGTTCAATCGGCCTTTGCCGCGAATTGAGGCATCGTTGCGCTGGCGGACCAACAAAGAGCGAGTTTTCCGAAGCACTGCCATTCGGCCGGCTGTGGTATGGCGAGCCAAACGCGATCAGCAACGCAATCGGCTACGCCAAATTCTTTAGCCGCTCACATGATGCTGTGATTCGGGTTTTCGATCAACTTGGCAATGTAAGCGAAACACATGAGCAACGCGGCGATTTCTGCGAAGGCTCGTCGAGTTTCATGTCATAAATTCGCGCTTTGGAAGAGATGTCGATAAAAAGCCCTTGCGTACCAGGAGTGCCGGACACAAGCTCCAGCGCAGATGAATAAAGCCTCGCGCTCGGCGAATCGCGGGCGTGTCTTAGTCGCTGCCTTAGTGGGCGCGACTTTTCTAAACGTCGGGCGACGTAATCGAAATGATCCTAAGGTTTTTCCCGATGAACGTCTAGGGTTTTTCGTGTAGGATGTAGCCTTACTCGAAGCCAGGCTTGGCTCTGGGCAATCCGAAATCTGAAATCGAATAAAATCTGCGCTCGAACACACAAAGTTCATTTCAAAATCTCGGCTGCGTTTTGCCACAAGTGTTCGTCTTTCGACGACTTGATGCCCTCAACCAGACGCTCGAAGCGTTCGACCTGCCATTTCGCAGCGCGAACTTTCGGAGCTGCGAGAATTCCTCGTGATCGAAACCTTCTTAGATAAAACGCGCCGTGTGATACGGCAAGCGCTAGGCCGAGGACATGCGCGATGCTGGTATCGAACCAGCGACCCCTTGCGTGTGAAGCAAGTGCTCTACCACTGAGCTAATCGCGCGAATGGAGATACCAATTAGAAATTAGAAATTGGAAATTACAAGGCCGGCGCCGTCCGTAACGGTAAATTTCCTGAACGGTCGCCGCGGCGACAAGTCGCAGGTTCGAACCCTGCACCGCGCATTGACCGCTGCTGAATTTTGCGATGCTCACAGAGCGCCGCTACAGAAAAGTTAACTGGTCGTTCGGTCGACGAAACGCTGCGGTCGAAAGTTTCGGGCGTTCGCCGAGACCGGCGCGGCGACAACTCACATCGAACATTTTTTGAATTTGCTCAGCGAAGATCCCTTCGCCGAGCTGACGTTTCCGCCAACGCGAATCGTAGAGCTTTTCTCCGCCCCGAGTCGCGCGAAGTCGCCCCAACACTTTCGCTTTCCGCTCGGGGAAATGTTCATCGAGCCAGTGCTCGAACAATGGCGCGACCGCCCACGGCAACCGCAACAAAACATGGCCGGCGAACTGCGCACCGGCTTTGGCGCACGCCGCGACAATCGCCGGAATTTCGTGATCATTAATGCCGGGAATCACGGGCGCGACCATCACGCCGACAGGAATGTTTGCCGCGCGCAATTGCGTGACCGCATCCAGACGCGCTGCCGGCGGCGACGTGCGCGGTTCTAGAATTCGCTGAAGTTTACTGTCCAGCGTTGTTACCGAAAGGTTCACCACCGCCGCGCGATAACGCGCCAATTCTGACAGAACGTCGATGTCGCGCGTCACCAGCCGATTTTTCGTTAGAATGCCAACCGGGTTCCGAAATTTCGCGAGCACCTCGAGACAACCGCGAGTGATCCGCAGCTTGCGCTCGACCGGTTGATAACAGTCGGTCACGCCGCTCATCATCAGCAGTTGTGGTTTCCATTTCGGCGACGACAACTCGGCTTCGAGCAATCGCGGCGCGTCAGGCTTCACCATGATGCGTGATTCGAAATCGAGACCGGCTGAAAATCCGAGATACTCGTGGGTCGGCCGCGCGAAACAATAAATGCAACCGTGCTCGCAACCGCGATAGGGATTGATGCTCGTTTCGAATCCGACATCCGGGCTTTGATTCCGCGCAATGATTGTTTTCGTGGCGTCCCGAAAATACTGCGTCGCCCTCCTGGGTTTTTCTTCGCCGCTCGGATCGGCATCGACAACATCGACATCGGCAAGATCGACATGGAGTTTCTCGAAACGATTCGCCGGGCTCGAGGATGCGCCGCGGCCATGGATCGGCTGATGACTTTGCGGTGGCTCGTCGATTACGGGTCGATACTTCCGAGACGATCGTTTCTTCATTGCTGCTACTCCGGCTCGGAGTAAGTTCACATGAACGTACCTACCTGTCGAGCTTGTTTTGGTGGATCAGGCTCTCAGTTTTATGCCGTGCGGCTCGCACCCTTGCTCAACTCGCGAGCGATGGCACAATTCTCGCGACCGAACTTTTCCCGGGAGGGGTGGCAGAGCGGTTGATTGCGCCGGTCTTGAAAACCGGAAGGCCGAAAGGCCTCGTGAGTTCGAATCTCACCCCCTCCGCTTCTCTCTTAGAAAGCACACGTGATGATTAAGGCATAACGCTTCCGCATAACAAATGCGCTTGAATCCACCAATGTGCGCTGACGTGCGGAATGTGCGGTTCGGGGTCGCGAGTCGAACCTCAAACGCGAGATGCCGTTCTATTTTGTTCGGCAACGCACGCCGCATCAACTCACGCGCACCTAGCTAGTCGATCTCGCAGCGCGCCCAGCGCTATTCGCGGGTTCGATTCCAGCCACCGCCTCAAGTTACGTATAATCAAGAACTTACGTAGATTAAATACTCGGGAATCGGTCGAGTCACAACTAAAGTCACAACAAATTCATTGATTTCAGTGCTGTTCTATTTTGTTCGGTGATGTGCCGCGTCCTTCTCGCGCGCGTATGCGTGGAGTGGTGACAGTCCAGCAATTCGTCCCTTCGATCCGCATTTGGTTTGTCCGATATTGTTCGCCGATATGCTACGCGCGCGCGTACGCGTGGAATGGTTCGGGGACGATGCTTCACTGCAGCAAAAAACAGGGGAAGACAGCGCCGAATCCTACCTCTGGAGCGAAATCTTAAGTCCCTCAATCGTACGGTAGGGGCGATTGACTTTGCCAGTCCGGCTCGGACCTCAACGTCTCAACTTCCGCGCGACTACTGCAGGCTCTTCGCTCTTCTCTCTTCGCTCCGCTTTCCCTGCGTCTCCACTAGCTGCCCTTCAACCTGGTGGTCCGCAGTCACGAAAGGATTGTTATCCCCGTAGCTGCGCCATGGCCCTTGCGGAACATCGCGCACTCCGACGAATTGCCAATCAGTTACGTCCTTCGGCTGCAATGCAAGATAGTCACGGACCGCCGGCGAAACATCCAGTCCGGCGCCGTCATTGGCATTCGGCTTGGGCTGCTCATTCCCGAAAACGTACTGGAAATGGTCTGTTCGGAATGGACCGCAATCCTCCCACTGTGCGTAACAAATCCGGTTCCCTTTGCGAATAGCGATCCAATGATCCTTACAGACGGATTGTCCAGGTGAGGAATAGGCCTGCTTAAACCACGGAATAATAAGAGGCGCCTCGGGTTTGAATTGCCCATCGGTCACGTCGTTGTAAGGCAGGGCGACGTAAAACGGGTTTTGTCTGGGAATAAACGCCACGGGAATGTAACCCCGGCGATTCGATGTTTCGGGCGGGTCAAAGCCGCCATAACTCACTGTCCAATTTAGATCCCACGAGCTCTTGTCATTCGGAACGGGATTATTGGGGCCGGCTGGTTCACCAACCCAAAATACCGTCGTCACAATATTCTGCTTCCATGGAGCCAGAGAGTTCCTCGGGATTTGCACGATGGGCTCGACTTTAAAAAGCCCTTCATCACGCAACTTCATTGCGTACCTGGCAAAATCTGCCGCGGTCGCATACGGAGAATTTGAGGCATCGGACTGGCCGTAAGCGCCAAACGCGCCCGCAATAAGCCAGCGGACATTGGCACGACCCATCCACAAACCGAGCGCAAACACAAGGATCGCCACTGCTGCCGGCCATTTTCTTGACGGCCTCTCAAAGCAAGTAACGTGGGCGCTGCTGAAGACGTAACCTACGCTACGTGTTCTCATGATTTATAGGGTTCGATACTTATCAAGCAATGCCTTAGTTTTTACGGCAATTGGACTTTCGTCTTATGGGTCCTAAGGGCGAATTAAAGGTAATCACTTTGGCCGCTTGGCTCAAGTAATTTGGTCAGCAGGCCAGATCGCGTAAAAGACATGTCGGTTGTGCAGCTCGCGCAAATATTGATAGACGCTGGTTTCAACGTCGTGGGAAGAAGCGGGTCTGTGTTTTTGGGTCGCTTTTCGCTCGCGATTCGCTCGTAGCCGGCTAGTATCCGTCGCCAAGATTCCCCTGATTAAATGCGTTTGCTTCAAGACGGCCAGAACGTTCGCGACACGTACGAAGTTGAACGCTTCTTAGGGGAGGGAGCGTTCGCCGAGGCGTACCGCGTTAAGCATCGCTTTCTTGGCCGCCAAGCAATGAAGGTCTTTAAGCGCGTTAGGATGAACTTCGAGGACATCCAAGAAATGCTTTTCAAGGCGATCCTGCTTTCGCGCATAAGCCATCCAAACATCGTGCGCGTGTTCAACGCTGATGTCCTTGAAACACCTCAAGGGAAGTGTGGCTATTTTACAATGGAAAATGTCGCCGGCGGTAGCCTTGACAAATTCTGGCGGTCGTATGGCGGTCGCCTCGTTCCAATCAGCACGGCAATCGATCTCATTAAACAGGTGTGTCGTGGTGTTGCGCAAGCGCACCGCGAGAAGCCGCCAATTATGCTTCTTCAGTCGCGTTCCTTTACAAATGTGCTCACCATTTCTTGGCGCGTGAGGAAATGAACCCCCTCGGCCCTAATTTCTGATTTCCGATTTCTGATCTCCGATTTGGGGGAGGATGAAGCGCCAGACCAGAATCGCAGACAAGATTCCCAGAATCGCCGCGCAGATGACGTCCGATAAATAATGCGCGCCACCGTAGATCCGAGAGCAGCCAATTAGAATTGGGATCGTCAAACACGGCAGACCGATTCGCCAGTTCGCGAAAACAAGAACAGCGAAGAATGCGGTCGAAGCAACGACGTGCCCGGATGGGAACGCGTGATATTTGGAGCTCCAGCGCGGGCCATTCCAAACTTGTTCTGATTTCACTGAAGGACGAGCCCGGCCGGTCGAAATCTTGACCGCGCGCCCCGCCAATCCCGCGATCGACAACGCAATCAACATCGACACTAAAATGCGGGTCCATTTCTTGTTCCCGCGCCACCACGCGACACCTGTGAGAACAAGTCCGAGCGCAAAATGTTCCGGCCAATCGCCAAACCGGCTCACATTGCGCATAAAATCGCCCACGCCTCGGTTTTGATGACTCGCGATGAAAGTGCGTACGGCCTCATCAAAATAAAACGCAGCCGCGATGATGACAGCGGCAATCACGATGCCGATCGGCCAGTAAAAAACAGCGTTGCGCTTCACAATAAAGTTCCCGTCGGATTTGTCGGACGCTATTTTGACGCCGCACGTGAATATCTCAACTCCGATAAATCGCGAGCACGCGAGGAAAGTCGGTGCCAATTACGCGTTGCTGTTTTTTGGATGCCTGCTTTTTCATGTGGTCGGCACCTGGAGCATTCCGCTGATCGATCGCGACGAGCCGCGCTTTGCGGAAGCGTCGCGGGAAATGATTGAGCGCGGCGATTACATCGTTCCGCATTTCAATAATCAGCTACGCCTCGACAAACCTCCCCTCGCCTATTGGGCGCAGGTCGCGAGCTACAGAATCTTCGGGGAAAATGATTTCGCCGCGCGTTTTCCATCGGCCGTTGCTGCAGCTATCATTGCATTGTCGATCTTAACGTGGGAAACGCGCCTTCGCACTGCTACGGCGTCGCAGGCACAAATCGGAGGAGAAGCCGTTGGCTGGTGGGCAGCGATCATCTTCACGCTTTCGCTGCAAACTTTTATCAACGGTAAAGCGGCCGTGGCTGATATGTGGCTGGTGCTTTTTGTAACAACCGCGCACTGGGCTGGCTACGAAATCATTCAACGCGAAGCCTGGAATTGGAAATGGTGGTTCCTTTTTTATTTCTCACTCGCGCTTGGTTTTCTCACGAAAGGCCCGATCGCCTGGGCGCCGCTCTTAACACTCGCGGCGATGAAATTCTTTGTGCGAGATGTCGAACTGGCGAAGCGCTTCAAGTTTCTCCGCGGCATCGTACTCATGCTCGCCATCGTGGCACTCTGGGGCGTTCCTGCTCTGATTCAAACGCAAGGCGAATTCTTCCGAATTGGGATCGGAAGACACGTCGTTGGCCGATCGCTTGGCGCGATGGAAAGTCACGGCGCAAATTCATTAGGCTTCTATCTGCTGTTACTCCCCTTCTATTTCGTCACCGTCTTCGCCAGTTTTTTTCCCTGGTCGATTAAACTTCCATCGTTAACCAGAAAACTTTGGCGCAGTCGCGACATAATCGACACCTACGTTCTGACCGGAACCGCGATCATTTTTGTGATCTTTAGTTTAATCAAAACCAAACTGCCGCATTACACCCTGCCCGCGTTTCCGCTGCTTTCGCTTTTGCTCGCACGCCACATGATCGATCACGCGCAATTTCTGAAACGCTGTGCGGTCGCCGCCGCGTCGATCTATCTCGTCGTTGCTTTCTTCGCCGCGCCTGCAGTCGCGCGATTTTTTCCGGCCGCGCAGCTTTACCGACAATCGCGCGAATATCTGCGGCCGGAAATGGAATTCGGGGCCGTCGATTTCCAGGAGCCAAGTTTGGTGTGGTACTTTCGATCGCGGATCAAAGGCTGGATGACGCCGTTAAATTCAGCGAGCGCGGCACAATTCATGGAGAAAGACGGAGCGCGCTTTGTCATTTTGCCGACGACGGTGGTTACAAAAGTATTTCCGAATCTGCCCGCGACGTGGAAAAGCTTTTCCACGCGAGGTTTCAACATCGCCAAAGGAAAAGACGTCGATCTTACGCTTGTGTTGAAGCCGGATTGAGGAAGCGTTGCTTCACATGATCACGTTTCTTGACGGCAAACTCGTGAGTGCGCTTCCAACACAGGCGACCGTCGATGTCAACGGCGTTGGCTATGAAGTTTTCATCCCGCTATCGAGTTACGACAAACTTCCGACCGTCGGCCAAGCGATCCGGATCCTGACCCATCTGGCCGTTCGCGAAGACGCGCATATTCTTTACGGGTTCATGACCGTGCCGGAGCGCGATCTGTTTCGGTTGCTCGTGAACAACGTCAGTGGAATCGGCCCGAAATTGGCGCTGGCGGTCTTAAGCGGCATGAGCGTGAGCAATTTCAAAACCGCGGTCGTGAATTCCGATATCGCGGCGATTTCCAATATCAGCGGGCTCGGCAAGAAAACCGCCGAGCGAATTGTTCTGGAATTGAAAGATAAACTCGGTGTGGCGGCGGCCTGGGAAGCGGCAACCGCCGCGCACGCCCCGACGCCGGAGCAGGAGCAGGCAAACGAAGCGGTGCTTGCTCTGATCGCGCTCGGTTACAAACAGGTCGACGCGCACAAAGCAGTTCGCGATTTGCAGACGCAAGGCCAGGCGAAATCCGCGGAAGAACTGGTGAAACTTGCGCTGAAGAAGATGGCCACAGGCCGCTGAGACAAAGTTGAGAGTTGAGGGTTGAGAGTTGAGAGTTCGTTCCACGCGATGCTCGCTCGAACTGACACACTCGCCGCAATTCGTGACGCTTTGCCAAAGGAAGGCCTTTTTGCGGAAAAGGATTGGCTGCTTTCGCCCGACGCATTCCCGATCGAAAGGAAATTTCTAACTGAGCTCGAGCAACTCGGCCATCGCTTGTTCGTTTTTCAGCGAGCGTGCAATCAGCTTTACCAACTTAGCGTTAAAGGAAAACAGCCCGCGTGGGTCGCGCGTTACTTGGACGCGGGCAAACCGAAGGAGCTGATTGAATTTTCGCGGCGCAAAGAAATTCGCGATGATTTGCCGCGAGTCATCCGGCCCGACCTGATTGTCACCGACAACGGTTATATCATCGCTGAAATCGATTCTGTTCCCGGCGGAATCGGTTTAACTGCCTGGCTGAACCAAACGTATTCCGCGTTCGATAAACAAATCGTCGGCGGCGCTAACGGAATGCTGGAAGGATTTCAAAGCGTGCTGCCGAATGGCGGCGACATCGTCATTTCCCAGGAAGCGTCGACTTATCGGCCGGAAATGGAATGGCTCGCCGCGCGATTGAAAGATCGACAACCAGATTGGGAGTGGCGCGTTGTCGCGGCGGAAAACTACGAGGCACGAGACAGCCGCGCCGTTTACCGGTTCTTCGAGCTGTTCGATCTTCCGAACATTCCGAAGATCGACATTCTGCTGCACGCGAACGCCAAAGGACGAGTCGCGATCACCCCGCCGATCAAACCGTTCCTCGAAGAAAAAATGTGGTTCGCCTTGTTCTGGTTGAGACCGCTCCACGAATTTTGGCGACGCGAGCTCGGCGAGAAATATTTTCTCAAGCTCCAGGAAGTTATCCCCTACTCATGGATACTCGATCCGACCCCGTTGCCGCAGCACGCAGTTATTCCGCGTCTGGAAATTCACGATTGGCGGGAAGCAGCGAAGTTCAGCCAGAAAGATCGCGATCTCCTTTTGAAAGTGAGCGGATTCTCGCCGCTCGGCTGGGGCAGTCGTGGAATTTCACTCGGGTCCGATCTCGCCCACGCCGAATGGGAAAAAAGGATCGACAATGCGCTTGCCACCTTCGACTCGTCGCCAACGATCATACAGCGTTTCCACAAAGGCCGCTTGCTCGAGCATCGTTACTGCGAACCGGATTCCGGCGAATTGAAAACGATGAAAGGCCGGGTCCGTCTGTGTCCGTACTATTTTGTGGAACACGATCAGGTGAAATTGCACGGCGCTCTCGCCACCATCGTTCCTGCCGACAAAAAATTTCTCCATGGCATGCGCGACGCGATCCTGGTGCCTTCGAGAACTGAGGCTCGGTAGTTGTCAGGCCGAAACCTCTTTACAGTTCGCTCCCTCAACCTTTTGAAATGGCTACATCGATTGGTTAGGCGTAGCGACTGCCAGTCCTTGATCCATTCAATCTTGCCCGTATCAAGGTCATAGGCGCATGGTCGCTCTCCAACGCAGCCTTAACTGCACCGCAACGCTGATGACCCAGAACTACAATCAAGCGCGCGCCCAAGTGCGCCACCCCGTATTCGATGGTGCCCAACGCATGGTCGTCGACCAAATTGCCCGCCGTGCGAACGACGAAAAGGTCACCTAGGTTCTGGTCGAAGACCAACTCGGGCGCAGTGCGGGAATCATCCAAGCTGATACGTCGTGATCTCAAGTTTGTGGCCGTCGGGATCGCGGAAATAAATCGAGTGCGAGATTTCGTGATCCTGAAATTCGAATTTAATGCCGTGACGTTTCAATTCTTCCTGGGCGGCGAGAAAATTCTTTCGGTCCGCGCGCAACGCCAAATGAAGCATGCGGACATCCCCACGCCCGCAAGGTCTCGATTTTTCATCTGAGCTGACCGAGAACAACGCGATCGAGGTTGTGCCTTTGCCGATAAAAACGGGAATGCCTTCCCACATTCCTTCATGACGGCGCTCAAACCCGAGAACGTCGATGTACCATTGCGCGGAACGCTCCACGTCGCGCACGCTCAACGCCACGTGATCAATGCCTTCAACGTCAATCACGGCGTTAATTTTGCATTAATAGAATTGTCGCGCACCCTCATTTCAGCTAACGAATGACGTGTGAGTTCCCCCACTCGGCGCGCGTTTCTTAAAACGATCGGTCAAGCCGGTTTGTTTTGCGCCGCACCCGGAATTGCACGCGCAGCCGCCACACCGAACGACGACACGGTTCAAATCTCGATTCTCCACACGACCGATTTGCATGGACATATTTTGCCGACGAGCGATTACGCCGGAAACGCGGACCTCGGCGGTTTCGCGCGCTGCGTGACGCAAATCCGGCGATGGCGACGGCAGAATCGAAATTCGATCTTGATCGACGTCGGCGATGTTTATCAGGGAACTGACGTCGGCTTGCGCACGAACGGCGCACTCATTATTGATCTCTTCAATCATTTGAAATACGACGCGTGGATTGTCGGCAATCACGAATTCGACTGGGGCGTGGAGACGTTCGGTTTTGAAATCGAAACTGAAGGATCAGGTTACGAGCGCCGAATTGCGGCAGTGCGACTGGCCGATGGTGGAACGCTCGAGCGCGACAAACGTTACTTGATCGCCTTCAACACTTTTGATTCGCGCAGCGCTGGCCACCGGTTCATGAGGTTGCGCGCCTTGCTCGAAACGGCTCCAACCCGCTGCACCTTTCATCCGGTCCAAACACGCGATGCAGTGATCGATTGTTTTCGGCGCCACCAGGTCGTGCACAAGATAGCCGCCCAAAATACTGCGGCAGCGGCGGCGGCTCAAATTTAGGCGAGATTGCGGTTGAAAATGACCGCCGTTTCGGTTGCGTATCTGTCCCATGCGCGTTTTCGGAATCTCGACAGTCGTTTTGTTATCGATTGTCGATCTTGGCTGGTCGCAGGTTGATGTCCCATCCTCCCAGAATGGGAACTTGCCGATGTATCGGCCGATCGTGCTCGGCACCGGACCCGATGCATTGATCAACCGGATCGACACTGCGGGTTTGATTCAACAAGGGCAAAGGGATGCAGCGATCATGTTTTCCTGCTTTGTCAAAAAAACAGGCGAAGTCCTTTCGTTCTCCACCTATCGCGGCACGCCGGACTCGAAATTGCTGGAGCAAGAAATTCTGAAAAAATTATCGCCCGCGGCTAATCCGAAATTTATCCCGGCGATTTACAATCACATGCCGGTGGACGCGATTTATTATGGAACGGTAATTTTCGCGATCGTGAACGACAAACCGCGGCTCCGTATTTTTTCCAATCAGGAACGTGAGGAGCTCAAGAAAGAAAGCGATTTCATCGGCCCTCAGCCATTATGGGGAGGAGACTCGAAATTCAACGGCTTTCATTATCCGAGTCGTGAAAGTGCGCCGGTGGACGTCGACGGGTCGGCCGAGTTGGCATTAAAAGTAGATGCGACTGGCACTTTACAAGATCTCAAACTCCTCAGCGAACAGCCGCCATTTCTCGGATTCGGCGATGCCGCCTTCGAGGATATGAGTAAGGCGAAATTTATTCCTGCGTTCCGGAATGGAAAGCCGGTGGCTTGTGAAGTGAAGATCCCGGTTTATTACAAGGCACAAGGTTTTTAGCACCTTTCCTTTCCATCGATCCGCCAGGGCCACGCAGCTGCAAGTGTGAGAAACCGAATCATTCGGGCAACTTTTTTCCGACGCGATCCGGTTCGATGCGCCCGTGAGCTCGTAGGAGCTGAGCTGATCTGGGGGAAATGCGCCGGGAAAATTGTCGAAACCGAAGCCTACCTGGCCGAGGACGACGAAGCCTGCCACACTTTCTCTCGTCCAACGGCCCGCGCGTTCGTGGAGCGAAACAATGCCGGCGCGGCTTATATTTATTTTAGTTACGGCGCGCACTGGATGTTGAACGTGCTCGTGAAAGGCATAGCGAACGGCTTTGTCTTGGTTCGGGCGGCTCAGCCGCTTCGTGGGATCGCCCTGATGAAAAAACGGCGCGGCCTTGATGATGAACGCCGGCTTTGTTCCGGGCCAGGGAAACTGACCGAAGCGTTCGATATTACGGATCGAAACCATGAAATGAATTTGTGCGTCGATCCGCGCCATTGCTTCGCCTACGCTGTCGAAGAAGATGTCGATGTTGTCGCCGATGAACGAATCGGAATCACACGATCCGCGCATCATCCGTGGCGATTCACGATCCGAGGGAGCAAATTCGTCAGCGTGCCGGTTCGCTCGTTGACTCGACCGGCGATTGATCGAAATTCTTCGCCTCGATGAATCCGAACCAGAAACGCGTGTTGCTTGGCATGAGCGGCGGAGTGGACTCCAGCGTCGCCGGCTATTTGTTGCGCGAGCAAGGCTACGATGTCATCGGCGTAACGATGAAAGTGTGGCCGCAAGATTGCATCTCGCGCGCGGAGGACAAATGTTGCGGACCACAGGCCGTCGCTGACGCGCGCGCGGTTGCCCATTCATTAGGCATTCCGCATT
>WNFD01001535.1_pt1 | contig 38301 bp, 24 predicted proteins | sample 5400491 | NCBI WGS metagenome assembly WNFD01 (sample SAMN13153343, study PRJNA577476) | soil metagenome | isolation source: 120 cm saprolite under Douglas fir tree site 2 hole 2 replicate 2 | place: USA:California | collected 2015-04-18 | reverse complement strand
TTCAGCCTGATCGTGTCAAAGCCAAAGCTTTCGTTGTTGACGCAATCAAGCCCGACGCAGGCGCTGCCCTGCACGATCAGATCGTCGGCGATGACCTGATCGGGCATCGAGAACAGAGATAGACGATGGTTGCGAAGTCTATTCAATGTGTTGCCGGAACGAACGCCCGGAGCCCGCTGCTGCGGATTCTTGTCGAAACTCTTGGGTGAAAAAGTTGGGCGGGAAGAGGGCTCAGTTTCGTTCCCGACATAAAGGGTGCCATTCTGCACGGCGAACGATCCGGATTGGACGGCGGATTGCACAGACAGGCGTCCACGGTTGGTACGGCCATTCTCATCCATGACACCATCGTCCGGGGCCGTCGCGAGACGTTCCTTGAGGTCTCGCATTTGCACCGTTGTGAACCTGAGTTCATATGTGTACTGACCGTTGCCGAGGGTGGCGCCCGTCTTGTCAAAAAGCGACCACGAGGGCGCGGTGCCTCCGGCGAATTCGCGACGATAAACGGTGCCGTCAGGTCCCGAGATGGTCAGAGTTGCGTTGGAGTACGGAATGGCTGAGTCAAATCGGACTGCCATTCCTTCCGCGCGGACGTTGGCGACTTTGGCTTCTATTGACTGGCTCGCCGTCTGACCCAATACGGCCACCTGGAGACTGGCGAAGACAAGTATGGTGGACATAGTCAAGATAAAACGCTTTTGGTTCTTCATTTCGGATTCCTCCTGTTTGTTTGGTAAGCAAGGTTAAGGGCCATGGGAGAAGCATCCTTGGATTTGGCACCAGTGGCCACAATCCGCGGGAGTACAACTAACTTATCGAAACTAGCAACGGTTTTTATCAAACTAACGTAGTCTAGTCAAGGAAGTTGTGCTGAGACTTGGCGGGGATCCAAAGGCTCCCAATGAAAGCTCATCCGGTCGCGTCACTGGCCCGATGAAAGTCGCGGCATTTTTGGGTGAACAAGCCGCAACCGGCTAGCGTAGTTGAGATTGCTTTGCTTATGACGAAAACAGCCGGATAATGCTCCGCGAAGCGGTGAACGATCATGTTTTGTCCCCAATGCGCCACTGAATCAACTCCTGATCTGAAGTTTTGCCGATCCTGCGGCGCTAATCTCAAGGTGATTGGCAAAGCAGTTACGCTCAGCGAAGCGATTGCCAGAAGCGACGGCATCCCCGCGAAACTCAAAGACATCTTCAGCAACATCAAAATCGCGCACGTCACGGAAGACGTTTCGCGCGCGCTCGACAAGATGAACCGGGAGATCGCGCGGAGCCACAACGACCCGATGCGCGTCCAGCAGTGGTCGAGGCATGATTGGCCCAGGCATGAAAGGAAACAGAAGACTGCAGAGCAGCGCCGGGAGAGCCATTTGACCAGAGGCTTTGTCACAATGCTTTCAGGCATCGGTCTCTCGACGTTTCTTTTTTTTCTGGGTCACAACCTGGTGCTGAAGTTGCCGCCCGAAGCAATCGCGCAAATTCCTTTTGAGTTAAATTCAGTCATTCGTGTGCTGTGGTTAGTTGGCTTGATCCCTACTCTGTCCGGATTGGGTCGCATCATCGCCGGACTTTCTATCCGGTCTGAGCCGGCCAGGCAAGTTGAGTTTCCGGCTGACTCGCCGTTGAGAATCGATCTGCCGGCTCCCGCATTTGATCAGCAGCCAATCAATCGCGGTCCACACCAAGATGAACTGACCATCGCCGCCGCACGAGAAGCGCCGGCCAGCGTCACCGATCGCACGACGAACATTCTTGAACACAAAATACCTGGACGGCGGACCGACGAGATGAACCGCTGACGCTTCCCAAAGATGGCGGCAAGATTTTGCGCCGTGAGAATTTCTGTTGCCCACGGCTAATCGGGTGTATAATTCGCGACAAATCAGTCCAGTCTCTCCCCAGAGGCGCGGCGCGAAGGTCGTCCGGTCGCGCGCAAGGAGGCAGCAGATGAAAACTCATTCCATAAGGAACAAGCTGGGCCCATTTCTGTTAGCAACTGCACTGCTGGCCTGGTTGACGGCCGCGCCGGGGTCAATGGCCTTCGCACAGGATCGGCGTGGCGGCGGTGGTGGTGGCGGCGGAAGTCGCAGCAGCAGCACTCGCAGTGATTCAAGCCGTAGTAGTAGCAGTTCGAGCCGCAGCAGTAGCTCGAGTAGTAGTCGCAGCGGCGGGAGCAGCAGTCGTAGTAGCAGCAACGGCGGTGGACAAGGTCGTCGCGACAAAGACAGTGACCGTCAATCTCGGGATCGCTCCAGTGATAGCAGCTCGCGGAATTCGAGCGGCAGCCGCGACAATAGTCGTAATCGCCTGGATAAAAACCGCGAGGGAGATCGCGTACTCGTTCGTGACTCAGATGTCTCGCGGAACCATGATCGTGACCGTGATCGTGACCGCGATCGCAATCGTCATCGTGGCCGCGATCGAGATCGTGATCGCGATCGAGATCGTGATCGCGACCGAAATCGGAATCGCATCTACGAAAGCACTCGCGTTTACAATTCGTCGAATTATGGCGGGTACCGTTACAGCTCCAATGCTTATGAGCAGGGCTACCGGGAGTTCTCACTTCTACAGGAGTGGGGCTTCTGGCGGATTCTTCTCATTGTTCGCTAATGGGTCTTACCGGCAAGCTTATCGAGATGGCTTTATGCGCGGCTATCAGGAGGGCTATCAAAACTGGCAGACGCACTTTGTGGGCGGGAGCTTTCGCCGTTAGCTGCCTGCATAGACAGACTGCGAAAGTTTATCCCGCCGCAGGTTGACCTTCAGGAGGTTTCTATAGCTTCTCCCCAGGAGGTGTTCAGATGAGATTGAACTTGGTAAGAACAAGGGTGAGGGTAGTGACCCTGGCTTCGGCGATCTTGGTCGTTGCCTGGGCGGCAGCAGTTTCATACGCGCAGGATGACAGAAGGCCGGCTCCAGAGAGTCCCAGAGTTGAGACGCCGAGTCCTCCAAGTCCACCGCCCAGTCCGCCCAGTCCACCACCGAGCGCGCCGAGTGAGCCGCGGAGTAGCGAACCGAGTCGGAATAACGATAACAGCAGCCGGAGCAACGACAGTGGCAGTCGCCGGGATGACTCGAGCCGCGGTTCTTCGAATCGTGGCGGTCGCGATGACAGCTCCGACCGGATACGTCGGAGTGGTGACGGCAACGGGAGCGAGAACCGTCGCGATCGCGCGATTGATAGTGATTCACGCGTCCGAGACAACTCGGGTAACTCAAATCGCAACAACGATCCGAATCAGGGCCGCGGCATCGATAAAGATCGAGAAGGCGATCGCCCAATCGTGCGCGATCCTGACGCTGACCGTAATCGCGGCCGCGGCATCGATAAAGATCGAGAAGGCGATCGTCCGATCGCGCGCGATCCCGACTCTGACCGCAATCGCGACCGCAACCGGGATCGTGACCGCGACAGGGACCGCGATCGGGATCGTGACCGCGACAAGGACCGTGACCGGCATCGGGGTCGCGATCATCATCGATTCCACATCTACGACAACACGCTCATTTACGCGGCTGAAAACTATGGCGGCTACCGTTACAGTGGTAGTGCTTACCAAAATGGCTATCGCGACGGCTTGTTTACTGGCGCTAGTGACGCACGCCGCGGGCAAAGCTACGATCCCGAGCGCTCGCACTTCTTCAGCAACGGAGCTTATGGGTACGACGGGGCATTTGGCGGTCGAGGGGTCTACCAGCAGGCCTATCGCGACGGATTCCTCCGGGGCTATCAGGAGGGATATACGAACTGGCAGAGATATTTTAGCGGCGGGAGTTTTCACCCCTAGCCGGTCGAGCAACTCTGAGGTCGACCAACGCCGCGCCCAGGTAGAGTCGCCGCGTTGCTATCCACACCCGGCAGTCAGACCAGGAGTTGAGTGAAACGGTTCCAGGCAACGAAATCCGGCTGGACGCGCACGATATGGTGCTGATGATATGGCGAGCCCGCACAGGTGTGCCAAGCTTGTGGAGACGCTCCTGCTGCATAAGTCATCGGCATGTTAATTGCTAATAGACGGCGCACGGAGGGTTAGACATGAAATCCAACAATTTCAGAAACAAAATCGGAAGAATCTTCCTGGCATTGTCGTTCATCGCGGGCATCGGACTGGTATCCAGCTCAGCCGTCCAGGCACAGTGGGACCGGGACCGCGACTACAGACGTAATCAGGACCGCGACTATCGCCGGGACCGCGACCGAGACCGAGACCGCGATGGGGATCGTAACCGCGATTATCGTCGCAACGATCAGTATGGCCGCAACGGTGGTTACGGGAACGGTGGTTACGGGAACGGTGGTTATGGGAACGGTGGCTATGGGAACGGTGGCTATGGCGGGTACGGCGGCTATAACCAGGTTGCGATGAACCAGGGCTATCAGGACGGCCTCTACACCGGCTCGAATGATGCGCAACGCGGACAGGGTTACAATCCGCAACGGTCTCACTTTTACCGGAACGGCCATAGCGACAACGGCTACTACGGAAATAACGGAAGGTACGGTAACGGATCCGGCTCTTCCCAGGCCTACCGTCAAGGATTCCTTCGTGGTTATGACGAGGGCTTCCGGCGCTACGGTGGCAATCGTCGCAACAACGGCAACTACGGCCGGCGATGGCCGTTTTAGTCGGTGAGCTAATTTCGAGCGCTCAGCCCCGACGCCAGGACGGCGGTTGGAAGATAGATAAATAAGCGGTGTCGTCAGCTTCGGTTGGCGGCGCCGCTTTTTCTTCAGAGAACGTCGAGCTCGCAGCACAAGCCTTGGCGCTTCGCATCCCAGCGGCGGCTGTGATATTTAGTGTAGTCCGAAAAATTGAAGAGCATAGGCTTGGCGCCAACTTTTTTCTTATCAAAACGGAGGAGTAAATGAAGCAGAGAGTCAGAAGACTTCTAACAGCTTTCGCCTGGTTGATGAGCGTGGTGCTGTGTTTTGCTTTCACCGCGACAGCGCAAGAGATGGCCGCGCATCACCACCTCGATACGGGTGCTAATGCGATCACGGCTAACGAGGAAATCATTCAGGACTGGGCGAAAGCCCGCGTTGCTAAATCTCCTCGCCACAGCGAGTGGGTGAAGGTTAAGAACGGAAATCGCGAAGTCAATAGCTATGTTGTTTATCCCGAGATAAATAAGAAGGCAACTGCGGTGGTCGTCATTCACGAAATTTTTGGCATGAGTGACTGGGTGCAACAACTGACGGATGAACTTGCGGAAGCCGGCTATATCGCGATTGCTCCCGACCTGCTTTCCGGCATGGGGCCGAAGGGAGGAGGTTCGAGCGATTTCGACGGCAACAGCGTGCGTCAGGCGATTGGCGCTTTGCCGCCTGACCAGATCACTGCTGACTTGAGCGCAGTCGCTGATTACGTTTCAAAACTACCCGCGGCCAACGGCAAAGTTGTCGTGGCAGGTTATTGCTGGGGCGGCAGCCAGTCGTTTCGCTTCGCCACGAATCGACCCAGCTTAAAGGCCGCGTTTGTTTTCTACGGCACCGCGCCGACGACCGCGCTACCTAATCCGGTGCTCGACAAAACATCGCTCGCGAAGATCGGCGCGCCGGTCTATGGCTTCTATGGCGAAAACGATATGCGTGTGGACGCGACGGTGCCGGGGACTACCGATGCGATGAAAGAATTGAAGAAGACTTTCGATCCGGTGACCTACACCGGCGCCGGCCATGGTTTCATGCGCGCCGGTGAGCCGAACAACCCGGAGCCACCCGCGCCTGTAGCTAAGGGCGATGAAGCCGCCGACAAGAAAGCCGCGGGCGACTATCAGAAGGCCCTGGCTGCCTATAAAGCGAACCGCAAAGCGCGCGATGATGCGTGGACACGTTGGAAGGAAATCCTAAGGAAGCTGTAAACATCGACGACTGATGAAAAGAAAACTAGCAGTGCTGACGGCGCCGGTGTTATTCGCGATCGCGTTAATGCGTCCGTGTGAGTTGAAAACAGCCGCCGCGCCAAAAGCCGAAGACGACTTTCAACTCGTCAAAGTCGCCGATGGAGTTTACGCAGCGATTGCGAAATCCGGCGGCCTGGCGTCAGGCAATGCAGGTTTTGTCATCGGCGATGACAGCGTGCTCGTCTTCGATACGTTCTCTACTCCCGCGGCGATTGAAGAACTCATCGCCGAGATCCAAACGCTGACCAAACTTCCGATCAAGTACGCAGTCAACAGCCACTACCATCTCGATCATACCGGCGGCAACCAGGTGTTGATCGCGCGCGGCGTGCCAATCATCGCCCATGACAATCTAATCAAATGGCAGACGACCAGGAACAAGCGCTTCCTGCCCGCGCCGGAAGAATTGCAGAAGCGACGAGCTGACGCGGCGAAACAGTTGAGCGAAACTCCGGAAGACCAGAAAGACAAGCGCGCGACACTCGAGCGTCAGATTCGTCGTCTCGACGCCATGATGGCCATCAAACTAACGAATCCTACCTTGACGTTCGGTGCAGGAACCGTGCATCTCTATCTCGGAAAACGTGAAGTGATCCTTTCGACTCTGCCGGGCCACACCGGCGGCGATGTGCTCGCTTATGTTCCTGACGCCAACGTAGTGTTCACCGGCGATCTTGGTTGGTCAAAGACCCTGCCTAACCTGGTCGATGCCACGGTGAACGATTGGATCCCGACGCTCGACAAAATCCTCAACCAATATCCGGCGGCGAAGTTCATTCCCGGTCATGGTAATGTTGCCGAGGCTGCCGAGATCAAGGACTTCAGAGATTATCTCGACGATTTGCGATCACGGGTGAAGCAGGGAATCGCCGATGGCTTGACGGTTGACCAGGCAAAGCTGCAATTGAAGCTGCCGGAGAAGTACAAGGCGTTTGCATTTCAGAATTTCGCTACGCCCAACGTCGAAGATATGTACAAGGAATTAACCGGCTCCAAACAGATGAATTAGCCCAGAGTATTTAGCGGCGTATCAAGCGGTGGCTCCTGAAATACTCTTTCCACCCTTCACGGAGTTGACCGGGCGCAGGTATCGCAGCAATTGCCAACCAACTAAAGCCGCGGCCGTCATCCCGAAGATCACCCAGCCGAGATTGCCAAGTATCTCTACCAGAGCTTGAACGCGACCGCTGAATATTCTGCCCAGCACAACGTACAAGCTCACCCAGAGCACTTCTCCGAGCAAGTCCCAGCAGAAGAATCGAACCCAACCATAGGCCGTCATGCCGCTGGTAAGGTTTATCCAGGGACCGAGTGGTGTGACCAACCAACGACTGAAAAATATTCCCGCACCGCCCCAGCGCTGCGCGAACGCGGCGGCCTGTTTGATCTTAAGTGCCCGGTCCGGTCGACGCTTGATCCGCGCCAGGACGTGATGCCCGCCCCAACGGCCCAGGGCATAGCCGGCTTGATCGCCGATCACCGCAGCCCCGCTCGCAACCATGATCACTTGCCACAGTTTCATCTCGCCAAGTTCGACGAACGAACCCGCAGCCACCAGCATTAAAGTCACCGGCAAAGGAACGCCGACCGCGGCAATCATGATCACGGCAAAGAGGACTGGAAGTCCGTACTGCGAGAGCGCCGCTAACAATTGATCGGTGAGATTCAAGGCGACCTCCCGGGCTCGGGCGGCGGTGATTGGCCAGGCGGATGTGAAGAGCGTTCGCGTGCGATCGTGGTTTGCAGGGCGGTGATCAGTTCTTCAACTGAGCGATTCTGCTTTTGCGCGATTTCTCGGATGGGTCGCCGGTCATGGGGCGGGTGGTCAATCGCCAGAGCTTCGTAAAGAATGGGCGGCGGCACGCGATACGAGTGCGCCACGTAGGGAATAGTCATCCAGGGACGTATCGTCTCGTCCTGATGCAAGCGCCAATAGATCGCTCGCCGAACCGTCCGCACGGCAAAGAGCGCCGTGAGCGAGACGATTAGCGCGAAAACTACTACCGCTATCCATTCTTTCCAGCCAAAGCGTTTCATAGGTAGCGCCGTTTCGAGGTAGCGGGTCAGTTTGAAAGAGTGGCACGGGCGTCTCGCCGGTGAATCACGCGCAAGATGCGCGTGCCACAATCAAACTGGCCCACTACCCGTTTCGATTCAGTCTAGCGTACCCGATGATGCCTAACCTATGATGAATGTTCGCCGACGATAGCCAACTGCCTTTTCGGCCAGCCCTGCCGATGAGTTATAAATAAACTTTTCCCATGCCGGCAACTGATCCGAACACCCTCGCTACCAGCGGCACTCTCGAGCGCCGATCAGCCTTCTCTTCACTTCGTCATCGCGATTTCCGTCTGCTTTGGCTGGGCCAGATTGTTTCGGTCACCGGATCACAGATGCAGATGGTCGCGATCAACTGGCACATATATTTGCTGACGCACTCAGCGCTGGCGTTGGGTATGGTGGGATTCTTTCGCGCCGGCCCAATCATTTTGTGTTCGTTACTTGGCGGAGTCGTCGCCGACGTGATCGATCGCCGGCGGCTGATGATGGTCACCCAGTCGGTGATGCTCACGTGCAGCGCCATCCTGGGGCTGATTACCTTTGGCGGATTACAGCGCGTGTGGCCAATCTTTCTGCTGACCTCAATTGCCTCCGCGGCGTGGGCCTTCGACACCCCGGCGCGACAGTCCCTGATGCCGGCGCTGGTTCCGGCAAAAGATTTTCCCAACGCCGTCAGCCTGAGCATGTTGATGTTTCAGATCGGAATGATTGTGGGACCGGCTTTGGCCGGGTTCGTTCTGGCCAGTCGTGGGCCTGGCTTGGTCTACGTGATGAATGCGGCTTCGTTTGTGGCGGTGATCGGCGGGTTGGCGCTGATGCGCTTCCGAGGACGCCCGGGTGAAGATCAAAGCGCACCAACCCGGATCACGATCGAGGCGTTTCGCGAAGGTCTGCGATTCGTTTGGCGTACGCCGATCATCGTGCAAACCATGACGCTGGATTTCGTGGCAACATTCTTCGCTTCAGCAAATCAATTGCTGCCAATTTTTGCTACCGATATTCTGAAGGTCGGGGCACACGGGTTCGGTTTTCTGGGCGCAGCTCAGGCAACGGGTTCGGTGATCACCGGTTTGGCGATGGCGCGGTTCGGAACCGTGAAGAACCAGGGCAAAGTTGTGATTGGTTCGGTCGCGATTTTTGGCGCCGCCACAGTCGCGTTCGGTGTTTCGAGAGTGTTCTGGTTCTCGCTCCTGATGTTGGCGTTGGCCGGAGCCGCCGACACGGTCAGTACGATCTTGCGCCAAACCATTCGCCAGCTTGCGACGCCAAACAATTTGCGCGGGCGGATGACTTCAATCAATATGGTCTTTTTCATGGGCGGTCCGCAGTTGGGGGAAGTCGAAGCAGGAGCCCTCGCGTCACTGATCGGCGCACCTTTATCAGTCGTGATCGGCGGTGTTGGCTGCCTGGTTGCCGCCGCGTTTACGTTCGTCGCGGCGAAGAAGCTGCGGAGGTATCAGCAGTGAGCGGTGAGCACCGGCTTGCCATGCAAAGCGATCCACGAAGCCACACGAAGCGCTTTGTTCGTGCGATTTGGTGTGGTTTCGTAGATCGTTCTGGTGTAATACGCAAGAACAGACGAAACAAAACTACGACACTACTGAACTAAGAGATGACTTGAAACTTGGGATTTGAAACTTGAACCAGCATGGAGTGGATCCAAATCGAAACAAACACGCATCAGGATCACGTTATCAAGCACGTGCTCGGCGCAACCGTGCTGGGCTGGCTTATTGCCGGCGAAGCGGCGCATTTGCTGCTGGATATCGGATTCCTGTGGACGATTTATCTCGACGCCGAGATGAACCTGTTACCTCAGGGCGTGGCGATTTCAGAGTTGGACGCCGACGAACTCACCAGCGCGGACAAAACGGAACTTGCTTTCGATGCCCAGCTTCTGCTGGATGAAGGTTGCGAGGCCACGGGTTTAAAGCGATTCATGGCTGCGCCGGTTGAATGTTTGATTGTTGAGGCCGAAGTTCTGGCGGCAGATTCAGCACGTCGCATCCTCATTCGCGGAGAAATCTCAAGCATCGAAGTCGAAACTTCTTCTGAAAGTGGTCAGGTAAGTATTCGCGCCGTCTGATTTTCTTCGAGAGAGAGGCGGGTTTCGTTCATGACCTGGTCGCAAGTTTACGATCCGCTGGGCAACGCGGTGTTGTCGACCGCGCTGGCCGCGCTGCCGATTCTGGTGCTGCTCGGAAGTCTGGGCGTCCTCCGAATCAAAGCTCATTACGCGGCCCTGCTGGGGTTGGGTACTTCCCTGATCGTGGCCGTCGTGGTCTTTCGCATGCCGGCGGCGATGATTCTCGCAAGCGCCGGCTACGGTGGTGCGTACGGTTTGTTTCCCATCGGCTGGATCGTGCTCAACGTGATCTTCCTTTATCAGTTGACGAACGAGTGCGGACTGTTCGAGCGCTTGCGTCACAGCATTACCGGTCTCACTCAGGATCGCCGGCTGCAATTGCTTTTGGTCGCGTTTAGCTTTGGCGCATTCATCGAAGGCGCGTGCGGATTCGGAACGCCCGTCGCGGTAACGGGAGCGATTTTGATTGGGCTGGGATTCAGTCCGTTGTCGGCATCGGGTCTGTCTTTGATCGCCAACACCGCGCCGGTGGCTTTTGGCGCCTTGGGCGCACCGCTGATCGGGTTGCAAGGCGTGACCGGTTTGGACTTGAAAGAACTGAGTGCGATGGTTGGACGCCAGCTCCCGTTCTTTTCCTTAATCGTTCCGTTCTGGTTGATCTGGGCATACGCAGGTTTCCGCGGCATGATTGAAATCTGGCCGGCAATTCTGGTGGCGGGTGTCTGCTTCGCCGTGCCGCAATTTCTGGTGTCCAACTTTCATGGGCCGTGGCTGGTCGATGTGGTGGCCGCGATCGTTTCGATTGCTTCGCTTTCTTTACTCTTGAAATTCTGGCAACCAAAAAACATCTGGCGGCATGAAGTCAGAACCGGGAGCGGTAGCGACCGGGTTGAAGACTCATTACCGAACGTTAACTCAAATTCAGCACTTCGCAATTCGAAATCCGAAGTATTCCGCGCCTGGCTGCCATGGATCATCCTCAGCGTCGTTGTCTTCGTTTGGGGCTTGCCACAGACGAAGGGATTCCTCGACGGCATCGCCGCGCCAAAGATTCCGATTCATGGCCTCGACAAGCTCGTGTTGCGCGTGCCGCCCGTCATGGCAAAGCCTACGGCCGAGAACGCAGTTTTCAACTTCAACTTTCTGTCGGCGTCGGGCAGCGGCATCCTGTTCGCCTCGATCATTGCCGGCCTGGCGATGGGATATTCCGTGCGCGGACTCTTACGCATCTATTGGAAAACTCTCCGGCTGGTCAGCACATCGCTTTTGACTATCGCCGCAATGATGGCGATTGGATTCACGACGCGTTATTCAGGCATGGACGCCACGCTCGGCCTGGCTTTCGCGAAGACCGGCTTCTTGTACCCCTTCTTCGGAACGATGCTCGGCTGGCTCGGCGTTGCTATGACTGGCTCGGACACTTCTTCCAACGTGTTGTTCGGCAGCCTGCAAAAGATCACCGCCACGCAACTCGGTCTTAGCCCGACGCTGATGGCCGCGGCCAACAGTTCCGGCGGCGTGATGGGGAAAATGATCGACGCGCAATCAATCGTCGTGGCCAGCACTGCGACGCGCTGGTATGGACACGAAGGCGACATCCTGCGCTACGTTTTCTTTCACAGTCTGGTGCTCGCTGCTCTGGTTGGGGTTTTGGTGCTGCTGCAGGCGTATGTGTTTACGTGGGTAATCATTAGGTAACTTCAATGACGCAGCACAAAGCGTGCCACAGATTTCGTACGGAGAATTCTTTGCCAGATCTTTTGATAATCTGCTGTATAATCCGCGCTCGCAAGCATTTGCTGCAATTGGTCCGCACCTCATTCATCTCGGAGGTTTAGACAGCTCGCATGCCCTTCACCAACGATGTCTTTATCAGTTATCGCCACCTCGACAACAGGCCAATCACTGGCAACACGGGCTGGGTTGATGACTTCACTGAGAAGCTCAGGACACAATTGAGCTTCAAGCTCGGTCGCGACCCGGTCATCTGGCGCGATCCGGAAATTAGGGGAAGCGAATATTTTGAGGGAGTGATCCTCAACCAACTGGATCAGTCCAGGGTCCTGGTCTCAATTTTGTCACCTGGTTATATCGATCCCAGTTCGGAATGGTGCGTGCGAGAGTTGACCGAGTTTTGTCGTCTGGCGAAGGGTGGCATAGGTGTTCGGATTGGTGAAAAGTCACGATGCGTCAAAGTCGTCAAAACGTTTGTTCCACGAGACAAGCATCCGGACGAGCTCCAGGGACTGCTGGGTTATGAGTTTTTCGATGAAGACCAGGACTCGCGGCGGGAGCGCGACTTTAGTTACTTGCCTGATGGTTATCAATACAAAAGGTATCTGGATAAGATCGATCAACTGGCATTTGATGTTACCGAACTTCTGAAGGCGATCGACAGTCCTCAACCATCGCTGCCGCCTGACATTCAGCACACCGTCTATCTTGCCGAAGCGACTACCGATCGAGCCGAATACCGCGACAGCATCAAGAATGAACTATTAAGTCGGGGTTTTCGTGTCCTACCCGACAGGGAATTGGCACAGACCGCTGCCGAGTACCGCCAGGACGTGACCGAGGATCTGAGGCAAGCGCGGCTTTCTGTCCATCTCATCGGCGAAAGATATGGCAGCATTTTGGAAGGTGATGAAGAGAAATCGATTGTTGAAATTCAAAACGAATTGGCGGCGCAGCACAGTGCCGAAGAATCCAAATTCACGTGGGTCATCTGGATCGCGCCCGATCTGGTTCCGACAGGCAAGTACCAACCCACATTTGTCCATACGCTCCGAACCGATCCGGAAGCTCAGAAGGGCGCTGAACTCCTGGAGCGACCATTCGAAGAGCTAAAAAACCGGATCGTTGAAAAACTAACCGAGCACACGGTATTGCAGTTTCCACAGGAGGATTTAGTTCGGATCTATCTCATGTGTGACAAGCTGGACTTCGGAACCGTGCTGTCGGTCAGAGACTATCTTTTCGATAAGAAGTACGAAGTAATCCTGCCCGCCAGAGAAGGTGACTCAACCCAAGTCATTCAGTATCACAAGGAGAGCCTTCTCGAATGCGACGCGACTCTCATCTATTACGGCCATGGCAACGAATTTTGGTTCTATTCGAAACTTTCGGACTTGCGGAAAGTCGCGGGGTGGGGACGCGACACACCTTTGCTTTGCAAGGGCGTCTACCTGGCAGCACCAGCAACGGATCACAAGCAAGACTTCAAGACCTGGGAGGCATTGCTGCTGGCGCCGCCCGGCTATGGCGGTTTGTCCCAAACCGCGCTGGAAGAGTTTGTAGCCAAAGTTGAAAGCGCCAGAGTGGCACGAGTGCGAACTGGAAGCGGAGACTCACGATGATAGAAGAGGAAAAACTACTTGCCCACCCCTTTCCCGGCCTGCGCTCATTTGAGAGCACCGAGAACTATCTTTTCTTCGGACGCGACGGCCAGAGCGATGAAGTACTTACCAAGCTGGCGAGCGCCCGATTCGTGGCTGTGGTCGGCACCTCAGGCAGTGGCAAGTCGTCGCTGGTACGCGCCGGGTTGCTTCCAGCACTCTTGAGCGGTCATATGCCCAGCGCCGGATCAAGTTGGCGGATCGCGGGCTTTCGCCCGGGCAGCAGCCCTATTGGTAACCTTGCAAAAGCCCTGAGTGAACCAAATGTATTTGGCACAGGTGAATCCGAGAGTAACGCGTCGCTATCGACACAGATTGAGCGCACGTTGCGGCGCAGTTCACTCGGTCTGCTGGAAGTCATAAGCCAGGCGAGAATGGCCCCGTATGAGAATCTGCTGATTCTGGCAGACCAATTCGAAGAGCTATTTCGCTTCAGAAAGAAATCGTCTGACGAGCACCCTGCGGACGAAGCGGCCGCCTTTGTTAAGTTGTTGCTCGAAACCAGACAGTCCGACAAGACTGTGGAGCAACGACTCCCGATCTATGTGATTTTGACAATGCGGTCTGACTATTTGGGCGACTGCGCGCACTTCTGGGGATTACCGGAAGCAATTAACGACGGACAATATCTGATTCCCCGCATGACTGACGACGATCGGCGCGAAGCCATCACCGGTCCGGTAATGATTTGCGACGCAAAGATAACCGGGCCTCTGGTCAATCGCTTATTGAACGACGCGGGCGACGATCCCGCTCAACTGCCGATACTTCAGCACGCGTTGATGCGAACCTGGGACTACTGGAAAAAAGAGAATAGACCGTCTGAGCCGATCGACCTGCGACACTATGAGCAAATCGGCGGCATGACTCGCGCCCTGTCACTTCACGCTGACGAAGCCTTCCTGGAGTTGTCACCAGCGTTGCAAATTGTCGCCGAAAGACTCTTTAAGTCGCTAACGGAAAAGGAAGCCGATGACCGCGCAGGACGGCAGCCGGCGACGGTTGCGGAGATCGCCGCAGCCTCGGAAGTCAGCGAGGAAGAGGTCAAGTCAGTAATAGAAACTTTCAGAAGCGAGGGCCGCTCTTTCTTAATGCCGCCGCCAACGGTCCCGCTGACGTCGGACACGCTCATTGACATCTCACATGAGAGTTTGATTGGAGGCTGGCAACGCCTCAGCGGATGGGTCGATGCCGAGGCGCAGTCGGCGCGGCAGTATGTTCGTCTCGCAGACACCGCCGCGCTCTTTCCTAAGGAAGCCGATTATCTTCGCGATCCCGCGCTGCAGGTCGCGCTTAACTGGCGCGAAAAGCAAAAGCCAACGAAAGCATGGGCCGTTCGTTACCACTTGGGCTTTGAAAAAGCGATTGAGTATCTGGAAGTAAGCAAGGCTAGACGCGAAGCTGATATCGATGAGGCGGAACGGAAGCATAGGGAGCAGGTCGAAAAAGACCTGACGAGTGCGCGGGCCATTGCGGCAGAACAAAAACGACGAGTGCGGCAACTTTGGTTTGGGCTGGCGTTGATGTCGGTGCTGCTTCTGGGAATGCTGGCAGCGACCGCCTATGCAGCTTTTCAGAGGAGTAAGGCACTCGGCGCTCTTTTCGAATCAGAAAGGCAGAGAAATATTGCTCTGCTGTCGAATGGTGAAGCGGTCAAGCAGCGACAGATTGCTGAAGAAGCGCTCAAGACAGCCCGTGCTGATCGCGACAAAGCGCAAAACGCGGAAACCGAGACGGTCAGGCAGCGAGATCTTGCTCGAAAAGAACGCGCGAATGCCGAGAGTCAAAGCAGGTTGGCGCTCTCCGCCAAGAACGAGGCTGAGAAACAGAAGGGCGAGGCTGAGAAGCAAAGGCGTGAGGCTGAAAGCCAGAAAATGTTAGCCGAAACGGCGTTATCCGAAGAGACTCACGCACGCGAAGAAGCCAAGCGTTCAGAAGAAGCTGCCCTGAAGGCGAAAAGAGAAGTAGAGAAAAGCTTAGCTACGATAAGAGAAATTGATCGCTCGGCGCCTTACTTCCAGGCAATCATGCGAGGCCACGAGAGTAATGTTGTAAAAGGCCGTTTCAATAACGATGGATCTCTAGTCATCACCCAAGAATATGAAGACAACGGATTTGAAGAGCAGTACCTCGCGTGGAATTCAATGAATGGGGAACGCAAAGCTATGCTGCCATCTGGTGGAGCGTTGTCGAATGCTTCTCCGGTATCTTTTAGCGATGATGGCACAGTCGCGTTACTGACTTACGAATCCGCCAACCCTCCTTACACTGTTGTTTGGGATGTGCAGGCAAACAAAACATTGGTGCGGTTGCCGTGGTCGAAAGAGGACGCATACTATTCGATCATGAGCCCTAATGGTCGCATCATTCTTGTAAATGACTATGATAAAGGGCTCTACATATTAGATGGCAGGAAGGGATATCAGATAGTCGCGTTGGCTAACCCTCCTTCGGTGGGAACGCAGCAGTTCAGCCCCGATGACAAGTACATTGTTCTTTTTAGCGGTGCCGCGGCCGAAGTATGGGATACCGCCACAGGGAAAAGTGTGGCGGCATTGCGCGGACACGTGGGCGAAATCCGGAGCCTTGCCTTTAGTAAAGACGGTACATTCGTTGTCACTGCCAGCACCGACGGCACTGCCCGTGTGTGGGACGTTCAGACGGGTAAATCTCTGCAACTAAGTGGACACGAAGGAGCTGTTAACAGTGCAGTCTTCAGCGATGACGGTAGATATATAGTCACAACCAGCCAGAACCGCGGGTACTTGTGGGAAACGAAATCCATGGGCACATGGACTGAAGTATCCGACGGCTCCCCAACTATTCTTAGAGGGCACACCGACCAAGTGACCAATGCGATCTTCAGTCATGATGGCAAATGGGTCGTCACCATTAGTGATGATCGAACGGCTCAGCTTTGGGATGCGCGGACTGTACCCGGTCCCATCGTCGATGGACGACACCTCCCGGGTCCGCTTCCTTCCAGCGTCGCAGTTTTCCGAGGTCACATCAAAGCTTTGACGAGCGTTGACTTCAGCCAGAATTCAAAGTATTTGCAGACGGGAAGCAAAGACCGAACTGCGCGAGTCTGGGATCTGACCAGCCTGGGAGCCTTTAGCGTCGCTAACGTTACGCTCGCCGCGAAACCGGAACAGTACGAGGGCAAGTGCCCGGTGACCATTAAGTTCACGGGAACGATCACCGTTCAAGGAAGAAGCGGAACTGTGAAGTATAAATTCGTTCGCAGCGATGGCAGTGAAAGCCTGCCGCAAGAGTTGGTTTTCGACGGTCCCGGCACGAAGTCGGTTAGCGAAACGCGAGATGTGATCGGTGTTCGCGTACCCCACACTAGAACACTTCTGGCAACTGAAGGGTGGGATGAGATAGTGATTCTCGATCCCCGCGAAGTCACCTCGAGCCGGGCCAATTTCACAGTCAGATGCACGAATGTAGAGCAGATAGCCGAGAGGGACCTCACCTCCGAGCAACTCAAGCAGATTATGCCGAACTCAACCGAAGAGCAGAGGGCGCTTTACCTGCCTTACCTGCAGAAGGCCATGGAGGAGTTTGGCATCGATACGCCATTGCAACGGGCTGCTTTCCTTACCGAAGTCGGCTATAACACTCTTGACTTGAAGATCTTGACCGAACTCGGCGGCGATGATTACTTTGAGAAGCGATATGGAACACGCAAAGACCTTGGTAATTTTGAACCGGGAGATGGCGCGCGTTATCGTGGCCGCGGGGCTTTTTTCCTGACCGGCAAAGCCACCTATCGATCATTTGGCCAGGTGCTTGGCGTTGATCTGGTCAATTATCCGGAGCGCGCGGCGGCGCCTGATTTGGTATTCAGGACCGCCGGCGTTTATTGGCAAAAGAACGGCCTCAACACGTGGGCTGATCAATCGGATATCGTCAACGTTGATAGTAGAATTCGCGGGACGCGGCAGCCAGATCTAGCGAAGATGCAGGACTATTTCCAACGTGCAAAGGCGGTGCTGACGGCGGGCACTTCTCCTAACTAGGGCGCTCCGCGAGGATGCTTGGATTCAAGATTCCTCGATGAATCTGCGGAAGTTCTCTGACCAACCCGCGCTAGATCGACGCAACATTCTGTCTAGCTGTCTTGTAAGGACCTCCTAAATGAAGATCTACTTTGCCGGCGCGATTCGCGGCGGGCGCGATGACGCCGCGCTTTATCTGGAAATCGTGAAATTGTTGCGCGCATACGGCGAAGTCCTTACTGAACACGTGGCCGCTGCTGAGCTGACCGTGCACGGTGAAAGCAAAGACGACCGCTGGATTCACGATCGCGATCTGGCCTGGCTGAGAGACGCGGATTGTTTGGTTACCGAAGTAACAACCCCGAGTCTGGGTGTCGGTTTTGAAATTGCCAGGGCGACTGAATGGGGTAAGCGGACTTTGTGTTTGTTTCGCCCGAGCGCCGGTCGAGCGCTCTCCGCTTTGATTGCCGGCAGTGAGCGAGTGACGGTTCGCGAATATCAAACCACAGCCGACCTCCGAAAAACATTCGACGAGTTCTTCGCAACCCGGTAGAATGCTCCCGCATTTCTAATTGACCCGGGAAAGGAACCCCCTATGCGATCTCGTCTCTTGCTTGTCTTCGTCGTGATCCCGCTCTTCGTGTGTCCCGTGCTCGCTCAGAAACGGAACATCACTGAGAAGGACTTGTTCAACTTTGTCTGGGCCGCCGATCCGCAAATCGCGCCCGACGGTTCCCGCGTCGCGTTCGTGCGCGTGACCGTTAACGCGAGGAAAGACGGTTATGACACCGCCATCTGGAGCGTCTCTCCCGATACCGGCGAGTCGCATCAACTGACCGCCGGTCCGAGAGACGCTTCGCCGCGCTGGTCGCCGGATGGAAAGTATCTTTGCTTTGTGCGCGTTCCGGAGAAGGATGGCCGGCCTGACGTACCGCAACTCTTCATGTTGGCGATGGCCGGAGGCGACTCGTTCCAGTTTACGACGATCGCGCGCGGCGCCGGCGGGCCCCAATGGTCGCCCGACGGCAAGATGATCGCTTTCGTAAACGGCGCTAACCAGGAGGATTTGGCTAAGCAAGCAGCAGCGCTGAAGCCGCCGGCCGCGCCGTCTCCGAGTCCCGGTGAAGCGAAGAAGGAAGAGCCGCACGAGAGCGACATCCGCGTGATCACGCGCGCAGTCTATCGCGCGAACGGGGCCGGCTATCTCGACACAAAACATCCACAACACATCTGGGTCATCAACGCGCCACGCAGCGGTGACGACAAGGTGACGCCGAAGCAACTCACCAGCGGGCGCTACGATGATGCCAACGTCACCTGGGCCAAAGACAGCTCACAGATTTATTTCGATTCCGATCATTCAGACGAGTCCTACTACGAACTGCCAAAGACCGATGTCTATTCCGTCCCGGTCAGCGGAAGCGCGCCGGTCAAACTCACTTCATTTGACATGGGCACCGGCGCTTTTTCCATGAGCCCGAACGGAAAACAGATTGCCTTCTATGCTTCAATGAATAAGCCAGTGCAGTCGTATACCGAGCCTGATCTGTGGGTCATGGACATTGCGCCGAATGCGCAACCGCGAAATCTCACCCGCGATTTTGATTACGATCTTGGCTCGGGGGTCGGTGGCGATAATACCGCGCCGCGTGGCGGTGGCGGCGCCCCACCGGTGTGGACCAGCGACGGCAAGAGCATTATTGCGTTGTACGGCAAAGAAGGCAGAGCAAACCTCGGTGCCTTTGACGCGACCGCCGGCAAAGAAACAGACGTGACCAGCGGCAAACAAGCCGTGGTTAGTTACCGCGCCACGCCTGACGCCTCAAAATTCGCTTTGATTATTTCCACGCCGACGCGCATCGGCGATGTCTTCTGGCTCGAAGGCGTGGGCGGGCAACCAAAGCAGCTCACCCATCTCAATGATGAATTGTTCTCAAAGCTCAATCTGTCGGAGCCGGAAGATATCTGGTACCAGAGTTTCGACGGCAAACGCATCCACGCCTGGATCCAGAAACCGCCGGACTTTGATCCGAGCAGGAAATATCCGCTCATCCTGAACATTCACGGCGGCCCGCACACTGCGTACGGGTTTGTTTTCGATCACGAATTTCAGTGGATGGCGGCAAAGGGTTACGTCGTGCTGTATCCGAATCCGCGCGGCAGCACGACCTATGGCCAGGAGTTTGGCAACATCATTCAGTACCACTATCCCGGCGATGACTACAAAGACTTGATGGCTGGCGTGGATGAAGTCATCAAGCGCGGCTACATCGATGAAAAGAAGCTGGGCGTGACGGGAGGCAGCGGCGGCGGGCTGCTGACCAACTGGACCGTTGGGCACACGACGCGTTTCGCGGCCGCGGTTTCGCAGCGCGACATCGCGAGTTGGGCCGATTGGTGGTACTCGGCGGACTTCACACTGTTTCAGCCGAGTTGGTTCAAAGCGCCGCCGTTCGATGACCCCGAAGATTACAAAGCGCGTTCACCGATCACCTATATCAAGAATGTCACGACGCCTTTGATGTTGATTCTGGGCGAAGCCGATTACCGCACGCCTACGGGCGCGGGCGGCGAAGAAATGTTTCGCGCGCTCAAGTATCGAAAGATACCTACCGTGATGGTGCGCTTTCCGAACGAGACGCACGAGCTTTCGCGCTCCGGTCAACCCTGGCACCGCATCGAGCGACTCCAGCACATCGTCGGCTGGTTCGATCACTGGCTGATGGGAATGCCGAAGGCGGAATATGAAGTTGCGCGGTGAGCGGTGAGCAGTGTAGTCGCCGACCCCTGATGAAGTCAGTACCACCTGCGTTAGCGGGTGGGTCATTGAGGCAAGCCCGACCGTGAGGGAGAGTTCAGGCCTTTGCGTTGAAGGGTCAGGAAGGCGATGAATCCTTGCGTTCCACACAACACAGACTTACTATCGATTCGCGATGGTAACAATCACATTCCCCGATCGTGAGACCGAAAAACGTGCGCTGGCGTTTCTGCTTGGCCGTTTCTCTGGCCGCGTCCTGCGATCGGGTGAACATATAGTTCCGGAAGCCGCACTTGAAGCTCTTGCTGATCAGGACATTCCATTCTCCGTAAAAGGCAGAACGACTTATGAGCAACAAATGGCGGCGATTCGAGGTCCTGCTCCCACTTCAGCTCAATGACGCCCTTCAGCAAAGAGTGACGAGCCCGCCCTGTTTGCTCGCCGAAGCAGTCCTGGAAATCGTAGGTCACTTTGGCGCCGCCAGTTACGAAACCGGAAAAAGTCGAGGGACATTGGCGTCACGGCGGCGTGCTCATCCGCGATAACCTGGTGAAGCTTGTCGTTGATGCGCCCGATGTAGTGACGAATCGTCGATGGATGAAGGAATACAAAGAGCGCTGGCGATCACGGCTTGATCAAGTCGAATTGTGGATGGTCAGCTATGCAGTCGAGGTTGAGTAGAGCCGGGCTTTTTCGATTCACGATTTACTATTAACGGTTTTCATCCAATTACCATTTACGATTCACGGCTTTTCAAGGCCGTAGCCCGACCATGAGGGAGGGCGCATGAGTCTTCACGCTGAAGGCGTGAAATGTAATAGCCAGGGGTAAGCGCGAACCGGGGTCCCCGCGCGGGCAGCCCGCGTGGGGTGGTCGTAGCGCGCCACCCCTGGATCAAGTCAATCAAGTACATCCAAGCCCTGTAGGGGCGGCATAACGATCTCGCGAGATTGTCCTAAGACGAGAATCAATTCCGCGTCTTCAGCACCCCTCCCGATAGAAGAATTCTGATAGAAGAATTCTGTTGACGACCCTGAACACTTGTAATATCGTGCGCCCACCTCGCAACTTTAGGCGGTGGTTCTAATCGCTTGCGATTCGGTTTCAAATTGGAACATCAGCGATGCGGCTCCGTGTTGCCATTCCACTGATTCTCGCCCTCCTGTTCGCAGGACTCTTCACAAATTCAGCGCGCGCACAGGAACTCAAGTTCGGCTTCACGCCCGTCCTGAGCGAGCCGGAGATGCGCACTGAGTTTGAGCCGCTCATGAATTATCTCTCCGAATCACTCGGACAGAAGGTGACGCTCTACATCGCAAAGGACTATGGCGATTTGCGGACGCAGATGGAAAACGGATCGGTCGACATCGGAAGTTTTTCACCGTTCGCTTACGTGGACGCGGCGCGTGGGGGAAAGATTCGGATCATCGCCCAGTCGATCATCGAAGGCTCGGCCACCTATCGCGGCCTCATCGTCGCGCGCAAAGACAGCGGGTTGAAAACGATCGCCGATCTGAAGGGTAAGCGGTTTGCTTTTGTCGATCCAAAGTCGGCTTCAGGGTATGTCTATCCGCGCGCGATGCTGATCGAAAAGGGAATCAATCCGGAAACCTTCTTCAAAGAAACGATCTTTGCGGGCAGCCATGACAAAGTGATCGCCGCCGTGCTGGACGGTCGAGTGGATGCCGGCGCGATTTACGATGGCGCGATCGGAGTCGCGCAGCGCTCAAATGTGTCGACCGAGAATCTGATCACCCTTGCCGGCAGCGATCCGATCCCGCACGATGCGATCGCAGTGCGGATCGGACTGGATGAAGCGCTGGCGAAAAAGATTCAGTTAGCGCTAATCAATCTGGATAAATCCGAAGCCGGCGGCCGCGTGATTGCCAACAGCAAGAAGAAACTCACCGGCCACGTGATCGCCGAAGACAAGCTGTTCGATGTGGTTCGTCGGACTGCGAAAATCGCGGAGATGCCACAGGCGCCGTCGCCGACTAATGATGGGTTTTCAGCGACGGTGACACCGGGCGAGGCGAAGTTCATCCTGCCGGCGCCAATCCGCAAACGCTTTGGGTGGCATCTGGAAACCACGAGGCCCAACGAGCAGGAATATCGTATGCATGTCGTGGTCGAGAACGAAGGCCAGCAATACACGTTCGGGTTCTATGTTTGGAAAAGCAGTCGTTCGGAGCCGGGTTCGGGGGATCTCTCCGATCTACTCAAAGCCGGGCAGAAAATCATCTTTGTGCGGACGTCGTCAAGCATGCACATGATCGCCAGAACGCCCGTGATCACCGTGACGCAGAAGGACGAGAGCATCGTCGTTACGATTCGGCGCAAGGAAGAAATCGCCCGACTCTTCTCCGGGCATCCCACCGAGGTAGTCTTCGAAATAAAGTTGCCGGGTGATCCTCTGATCTCAAAAACCGTTGCGGTCACTTATAAGAACTGAAGGATCAGGGGGTGAAAAGAACCAACTCAGTCATTTACGGCCTCTTCGGCATCGGCGGAATCTTGTATGGAGCGGTGGCGCTGCTGTTCCCCGTCAGGATAGTGTCCGACGCCGCCCAATCGTTTCCGGCCAAAAATCCAGTACTGGTTCAGTTTGAAGACAGATAGCATCCGTCACTATTAGCCATCTTTAGATGGCTTTCCCGAAGGGTTTATAGACCAGCGCTAGCGCTGGGTGAGATAAGGCAACGCTTCCTTAGCGCGCTTTAGCGCGCTTCAAGTGCGGTGCTTTAGCAATCACTGGTAAGGCCTTTGAAACGGCCTTTTGGATTCGTTCGTATCTGATCCCAGCCGTAAAAACGGCTGGGCTAGGAACCTGCGGGCAAGCCACCTGAAGGCGGCTAAAGAACGGCGTCTCCTGCACTGCGCTACATTGACTGATAATGCATTGAGTCAAACTGAACCAGTGCCAAAAATCATCTTGCCTAACGGGTTTTCCGATTGGTATAAATATAGAGGCGCCTTAGGTCCAAACCAAGGCCACGTACCCCACCGCACCTGAGTTACCGACGTTATCCCACGATCATGACGAAACGAACAGAAAACCGCAGGCGAATGCTGCTTCTGGTTCTGCTGCTAGGTCTCACTCTGAAGCTCAACTCTGATTTGGCCAGGGCTTTGACGGGCGACCGCTTCAGCGCGCACCAGGCGCCACACACGCTGACGGGCGACATTCGCTTGTACAAGAATTTTCATTCGCGCTTTCTTTCGCAAGACCGCGACATCATCGTTTACTTACCCCCCGGATACGAAAAAGAAAACGAGACCTACTATCCGGTGCTCTACATGCAAGACGGACAGAATCTGTTCGATGGGGCCACGTCGTTTTTTCCCGGCGTGGAGAGACGCATGGACGAGAGTGCTGAGGCTCTGATCAAGCGAGGGGCAATACGCCCCGTGATCATGGTTGGCGTATACAGCGCCGGACTCAATCGCATTAATGAATACACGCCCACCAAGTTGCCCGATGGTCGGGGTGGCAAGGCCGACCTCTATGGTCGGATGCTGGTAGAAGAGATCAAACCGTTCATCGATAATCAGTATCGAACTCTGCGGTCCGCGTCCGAAACGGGCTTGGGTGGTTCATCGCTCGGCGGACTATTAACGATGTATCTCGGTCTAAAGTACGCAAACACTTTCGGCTTACTGGAAGTATCGTCGCCGGCGTTCGACTGGGACCATGAGATGATTGTTCGTTGTGTGGATTCACTTCACCGGAAGACGCGTCAGCGAATCTGGTTGACTGTCGGAACCGGAGAACTTGAGCGGTTTGTGAGCAGCACGAGATCCTTGCGCGCAGCTCTGGTTGCTAAAGGTTGGAAAGAAGGAATCGATCTTGGATATGTGGAAGCGCCTGGAGCACAACATAATCCCGCGAGCCGTGCCCAACTCAATGCTCGGCTGCTCACCTTCCTGTTTCCGCCAACTGTTGTCCGAACCAGCGTCTCGTTGAATCGATCATTACCCCCTCGGTTACGGTTGGGCATTTGACGCGAGCGCCGCGATTTTGCCGTGGACTACTGTGCGGCGAGAAACTCGCGGATCATACGCTGCTCTTTCTCGTCCTTAATGCGGGTGAAGAGTTTTGTGCCGAGCTTGCTGATCGTTTCCGGCTTATCGAAGGGGAGTTTGTCGTACACCTTGCCGCCCTGAAAATGGCAGGGCATGCAACGTGACTGAAAGATCGGTTTGATCTCCTTCTCAAAGTCCGGCTTCGTCGCGCTTACAGAAGCAAGAGGCGAAGTCGTGAGCAGTGAGGGCGCGACGCGGAGCGCGCTACGCTGCGAGCGCCCACACATGCCGACTCCCGCGGTAAAAACCAACGTCAGAACCAGCACGCCTGCTCGCATGCGCCACATGCTACACCGCTAGACCCGCCCGAGCAACAACTACTCAAACCGTGGAAAAACTCCCCCCAATACGGGCCTCTAAGGCTGTCCGAGGTTGATTCTCCGCGGGATGTGCCGCCTGCTTCGCACGTGCGGAGCGGAAGCTCAAGAATTCCTCAAGGGGATCCCGCCACAATATGTCTCGATGGCTCGCAACAACCGGAGAGAACAACCGGAGAGGCAGCGACCACGAGCCAAGACTCGAGCGCGACATGGAACAAATGGCGCAGAGAACAAAACAGTTGGTCCTCGACAAGATCACGATCCCAGCGACACCGCCGCGGGCGTCACGTGCGCGTCTGATCGAGGTGCTGCGCAATAACCTGAATTCGTGCACCGCGACGATCATCAACGGCCGTACCGGCACGGGTAAGACGACTTTGACGGCGAACTTCGCCCGTTACGCGGACCGTCCGGTTTCCTGGTACAAAGTCGATGCGGCGGACTCTGATCTGCGCATCTTCATGGAATACCTTTTTGAGAGCCTCAGCTTGCAGCGGCCCTCAATCGATCCGGATCTACTGTTGCAGTTGACTCATTGCCCTGCGAGTAACCGGGCGGCGCTATTGGCAGAGTCATTGGTGTTTCAGTTGGGTGAGGGCAACGCGGAACCGCTTCTGGTGGTGATCGAAGACTTGCATCTCGTCTATGACGCCGATTGGGTCGTGCCATTCTTTTACCGGCTGTTGTCGCTACTTCCTGCGGAAGTGCATGTGCTAATCACCTGTCGCAGTCTGCCGCCGACTCCGTTGTGGCGCATGCGATCGAAACAGACGCTGCGCGTGATTGACGAGCCGGAACTCGCGTTCACCCTGGATGAGACCATCGAGTGGTTTAAGTCTAACGGTTTTGACGAACGACGAGCGCGCTCTGCCTGGGTCCAGACAAACGGGCGCTCCGGCGCGTTGGCTGATTTCATTGACAGAGCTGGTTCATCCGGAACCGCAAGCAGGAATTTCCACCCATGCCTCGGCGTGCTGGCGTGAATCCCGCAAAATCAGTTCCCGGAAATAACTTCCCTCGGAACACTACTGCGGCCCGCACTCGATGGAGGCGGCGTGTTCCTCTGTGCTAATCTCACCAAAATCTTCGGACAGCCCGCAACTTAAACGATTCGATGGCCGACAGTACCAGGAATGAAAGCGCCGAGAAAGCGCGCGCCGCGTCAGGGCCCGTCGGGCTCCCGTCTTTTTTTCTCCGCACGAAACTGTTGCCGCCGCGACCGCCGCCGCGACCGGCGCCGGAGATGCTGTCGCGCGCGCGTCTGATCGAGCGGTTGCACGCGAACCTGAAACTGCCAGTGACGCTGGTCACCGCTAATGCGGGATCCGGAAAGACGACCCTGGTTGCCGACTTCCTTCGTAAACAGGAACAACCGTTCGTTTGGTATCAGCTGGATCGCACGGACGCCGACCCATCGGTTTTCCTTGGCTATCTGGCCTGCGGGATTCAACAGCGAGTGAGCGATTTTGGGGACTCGCTGTTCGCTTATTTACAGCAGGCAGGGGAACTCGCCGAGCAGTCTGATCGGGCGGTTGATGTGCTCTTGAATGAAATCCTGGAACACGTTGAGCAACAACTGATCATCGTGCTCGACGACTATCACCACCTCGGCGCTCAGACTCCGGTGCATGCTTTGGTTGATCGCCTGATCGCTTATCTTCCCGATGTCGTTCACCTGATTATTATCTCGCGCGACATTCCTCCATTGACGCTGGCGCGGCTTCGTTCGCAGCATTCGCTGGCTCTGATCGATCGTGCAGATCTACTTTTCACCGATGAAGAGACGCAGGAGTTGCTTCGCAAAGTATTCGGGCTGGCGCTGACGCCAGAGCAACTGCGCGAATACGGCGAACGAACGCACGGTTGGATCACGGCGCTGCAACTCGTGCGGCAGGTGGCGCAAAGGCAAGCTGCTTCCGGGATTAATCATGACAAGACGCCCGACCCACTGGCCGTGCTCCGTCAATCAGAGCGCGACATCTTCGAGTATTTTGCGGAAGAAGTACTGGCGGCAGAGAGGCCGGAGACTCAGCAGTTCCTGACCCGCCTGGCTCTGTTGGATCGAATCGACGTTGAGACTTGCGCGGGCCTTTATTTGGATGTGCAGTGTTCCGTTGCGCTACCTGCGCTGGAGCGCGGCAACGTGTTTATGACCGTCGCCAGCGATGCCCGCGGTGAAGAGTATCGTTTGCACCCGCTGTTTCAGAGCTTTTTGCGTCGTCGCCTGCGCGCCGAAGCGGGCGCGGCCGGCGTCGCGGCTGAGCATAGTCGTTGCGCCCAATACTTTCTGCAGCATTCAGCCTGGGATCAGGCTGTGCGTCATTTGCTGGATGCAGGTGAGTTCGAACGGGCGGCGGGAATAATTGCTGAGCACGGCCACGAGTGGATAGCGTCAGGCAAACTTGCTTCACTGGCTTCACTCGCTGAAGCTTTACCCGCGGCCGCGCTGGCGACGCATCCTCGCGCTTTGGCTCACCGCGCGGAAGTGGCGCGCCTGCGCGGCGAATTTGAGTTGGCGCGGAGTCTTCTCAGCCGGGCGAGCGCAGCCCTCCGCGAATTAGGAGACCGCGACGGTGAGGCCGAAGCGCTGCACTCGCTGGCCACGATCGCGCGCCGGCGAGGCGACTACGAGGCTGCTTTTGAATATCTCGATCGCGCCGTCGACCTAACGCCGCCGGCTTCAGTCGTTCGCACCAAGTGCGGCAACACGCGCGGCCTCTGTCTCGTGTCGATGGGTGAGTGGACTGCGGCCGAACGCGAGTTTCGCGTGGCGCTGCAATCTGCCGAGGAACGCAACGACCAGCATCATGTGCGGTTAATTACCCACAACCTGGGTTTGCCGGCGATGGTCCGCGGCGATTTTGGCGAAGCCCTGCACTGGTTGCGCCGGATGCTGCGGGCTGACGCGGGCGAGCCGCCAATTCCACAAGAAGCGTGGGCGCACCTGAACATCGCCCGCTGCCATCTCTATCGCGGCGAAATGGAAGCCTGCGAACAGCACCTCGATCGCGCGCTGCAACGTTGTCAGCTCTTCAATCTCGTCAGCCAACTTGGCGAAACGTTTGAAGCGTACGGCAACCTTTATCGTGAGCGGAGCGAGCTGGGACGGGCGGCAGAATTCTACGAGCGGGCCGCGCGATCCTACGGCGAGGCCGGGACTGATCCGGCGCGGGTCGAGTTAATGGAAGAGCAAGCGTTTCTCAGTTTGCGGGCCGGCGATTCAGCGCGCGCGCGGGCGCAAATAGATCGTCTGTTGGAACTTCGCCCGACTGGAAAAGATGAGCTGCCTCGCTACACGGCGACCCTGGCGCGCGGCCGAATCATGCTGGCGCAGCGAGACTACGCCGCGGCCGCCGGCGAACTGAATCCGGTGCTCGAGTATTTCCACCAGCGCGGCCTGTACTACTACGAAGCACAGGCGTGCATGTCATTGGCCGCGTGCGAGCTGGAAGCCGGGCGCGAGCCCAAAATGATCGAGCACCTGCGCCGGGCACTCGATCTGACGGCGCGTTACGACTATGAATATTGGTTGCGCCAGGAGCTTGCGGCTCATCCTGAACTCTTCGCTTCTGAATACGCGCAGGAGTTACTGCCGGCGGACTTGCGCGCCGAACTTTCGACAATCCTGATGCGCGGGCCGCAGCCTGCGGCGGTGCCGGTCGCGACGTTTTCCGCGAGGCCGCTGGTCGATCTTACGATCAACATGCTGGGCCCGGTTGAGATCGTGCGTGATCCGGCCCGGCCGTTTGCTGCCGACGCCTGGACGACGCGACGCGCGCGCGACATTCTCTGCTTTATCGCCTCGCGCCGGCATCACCGCGCCGCGAAAGACGCCATCATCGACACGTTCTGGTCTGAAGACGATCCTGGGGCCGTGGAAAAGAACTTTCATCCGACCGTCTCGCACATTCGGAAAGCTCTGAACAGCAACCAGCCCCTCAAGCAGAATTTCATCGTCTATCGCGACGGCGACTATCAGTTCAATCCGGAATTCTCTTATTGCATCGACACGGAAGAGTTCGATCAACTGATTGCGGCTGGCGAGGCCGCCCGCCGCGAACGTGACTTTGATCGGTGCATTGGCGCACATGAACAAGCGATCGCGCTCTATCGCGGCGAGTTCATGAAAGGCAGCTATGACCTCTGGGTCGAAGAACAACGCGCTTACTATCGTGAGCAGTATCTACGGATGCTCGAATCGCTGGCCGGGGTGGCGGAGAAAAAAGCGGAGTGGCCGCGGTCCATGGATTTGGCGCAGCGAATCCTGCGCGAGGACCCATTCCGCGAGGACATTCACTGCCTGGTAATGCGTGCGCAAGCCGCGCAGGGCAATCGCGTGGCCGTGAAAGAACAATACGAAACATTGCAGGGGCTCTTGCAGAAGGAACTGGGAGTCGAGCCGGCGATGCAAACTCAGAAGACGTACCGCGAACTGGTGGGGAATTGAGGGCTGTCATAAATGGCCGAACGCCGAAGGGGCCGAAAACCTTGAATAAACGAATGATCTGCGGCTCGGAAACCGCGATGCAACCAAGAACGGAAATGCAATGACGGCGCAACACAAGACCTCCGGTTTCTGACCTAGAATCCTGCATCGTCTCGGTTCATCGTTTGATAATTAGGCCTCGCTGGATTCGCTGACAAGCCACTGTCTTGACCCGACTGTGGCGATGGCTTGTGGTTGATGAAGCACGAATTCTACAGAACAACCCGCCAGGTAATCGCGCTGGCTCTCGTCATGCTGGTCAGTTCCGTGCCGGCGTTTGCGGGCCTGACGATCGTCGGCTCGAACGGCATTACGGCGAGCGGCGCTGATGGAATTATCTTTAACGGCACCTCGGGTATCACCGCCAGCGGCGCGGACGGCATTCTCGCCTTTGGGCCCAATGGAATTACCGCCTCGGGCGCGGACGGAATCACCGCCAGCGGAGCCGACGGCATTACGGCCAGCGGCGCCGACGGCATCACTGCGTCGGGCGCTGACTCGACCACGATTACCAGGGCGGATGGAATTACGGCCAGCGGCGCTGACGGGATCACAATCAGCGGCGCCGACGGCTCTCAATACCACGTCGACTCAGTTATCATCAGAAACCCAACCGGCATTACCGCCAGCGGCGCCGACAACGTAATCGCCACCGGCACCAACGGGATCACGGCCAGCGGCGCGGACACCCGCAGCATCACTCACGCGGACGGCATCACCGCCAGCGGCGCCGACAACACCCTGACGATCAATAGCGCCGATGGAATCACGGCGTCGGGAGCCGACGGAGTTCTGTTCTCGATCGCGCCGAGCGCAATCACGATTACCGGAGTGAACGGCATCACTGCGTCGGGCGCAGATGGAATTACGATTAGCGGCGCCAAGAGTTTTGTCAGCACGGGCACGAACGCGCTCATCGCCGCGCTTAACGGAACCGTCGGCCAGACTGGATTGCAGAGCGTCGATCCTGAGCTGGCTGTGTTGCTCAATCGCTTGACAGATGACAGTAACGTTGACGCCGTCGTTGTCTATCATCATCTCCCGAATGACGCAGACATCGCCGATCTCCAGCGTCTAGGGGTTCCGGGCGGTACGCGCTACCGAGTGTTGCCGATGATTGCCGTCAGCTGCACCAAAGCACAGATTGCCGCGATCTCGCATTTGTCGTCGGTGCGATCGATTTATGGTAATCGAACCTTTCAATGGAATCTCGAACCCGCGGCGCGCAACCTGACGGGCGTCGAACGGGTGCGGCGTAACGCTGACTTGACCAGATCGAATCGCGGATTGCCGGTCAGCGGGCGCGGTGTCACCGTGGCGGTGCTCGACACCGGCGTTGACGCCACTCACGGTGATCTGGCCGGCCGCGTCGTACAGAACCTGAAGCTTGCCGACACCCAAAGCGTGGGCGTCGGATTTAATTATCCGGTTGCGGCGCCCAGTTTGCCGAACACGGATCAAGCTTACGGTCACGGCACGTTTGTCGCGGGGATCATTGCCGGAAACGGGCAGCAGTCGGGCGGCAAGTATGCGGGCGTCGCTCCGGGCGCAAACATTCTGGGCCTTAGCGCCGGAGACGCGAGTCTGTTGTTCGTACTGTCCGGCTTTGATTATTTGCTGGCCAATGGATCCAGCTTCGGCGTGCGCGTCGTCAACTGCAGCTTCTCTGCGAATACCGTTTTCGATGTCAACGATCCGGTGAACATCGCCACCAGGATGCTGACCGACAGTGGCATCAGCGTCGTCTTCTCAGCCGGTAACAACGGATCGGGACTCGATTCGCTGAATCCATATTCAGTCGCGCCGTGGGTAATCAGCACGGGAGCCACCGACGATCAGGGACGCCTGGCGAACTTCTCTTCGCGCGGCGATTTCGGGAGCCCGCTGTTTCGGCCCACGCTCGTTGCGCCCGGCGTGAATACCGTCAGCTTGCGCGCGTCGGCGGTCGCGGCGGTTACCACCATCGACGGCTTGCTCGGAGCCGACCCGCAACTCAGTACGAATGAACTGCCTTACTACACGACGGGCAGCGGGACCAGTTTCTCAACACCGCAGGTCGCGGGCGTGGTCGCGTTAATGCTCGAAGCGAATCCGCAACTTACGCCCGCGCAGATTCGCGACATCCTGCAGCGTACGGCCACGCCGCTGCCGCAGTATTACGCGCATGAAGTTGGCGCTGGATTGCTCAACGCGCAGGCCGCCGTTCTGGAGGCAGCGTTCCCGCAGCGCCACTTCGGCGCCTGGCGCGGGATCGCTTATCAGAACCAGGTGCGGTTCACCAGCAGCTCGCCGCAGGTCTTCAACGGTGCTGCGGCGCCCGGCTCTTACAGCGATTCGTCGCTCACGATTCCGGCGGATGTACTGCTGGCTTCGGTACAAATCGCGTGGGGCGATCTTCAGAATACGAACAACCTCAACCTGACCATGTTGGATCCTCAGGGCGCGGGCCAGCCTCCCGCAAACGCCGACAACCAACCCGGACTGACCGGGCGTCGCCAGCGCAAAGTTTTGAATAGTCCGGTAGCGGGAACCTGGAAAGCGCGAGTTGCGGCCACCGCCGGTTTAGCGACAGTGACGTCCCAACCGTACACCGGAGTCATACAGACGACCAGCGCGCGCTACGCGGCGCTCGCGGACATTGGCTCGCTCGATAGCAGTTCGGTTTCCGAGATTTATCAGAACTTCCGCAGCCTGGTCATGTCGCCAATCGGTTCTTGCTTTCGGCCGAGCTTTGGCGTAACTCGCGCCGATCTCGCCACCGCGATGGTGATTGGCGGACGCGTGCCGCAGTACCTGCCGGCACAATCCAGTTACCCTGACGTTCGTGATCGCGCCACCATGCTCTTCGTTGAAAGCGCGCAAGCTGCGCCCAATGGCGCTCTGTTTCCGAGTGTCACTGCCGGCGACAACTTTCAACCCGATGCCGCGGTGGATCGACTGACTGCGGTGGTGGCGTTGGTGCGCGCAGCTGGCTTGCGCCAACAAGCTGAGTCGGGAACCTACACGTTGACCTACACCGACGCTGCTTCGATTCCGGCGAACCTGCGTGGCTATGTTGCGGTTGCTGTCCAGAATGGCCTGATCAGGACAACCGGCACGACCTTTAACTCACAGGGTTCTTTCACCCGACTGGATCTCTCGCACGCGATGGTCAGACTCGCTAGCCTCCCCGCGAATTAATAGCCAGCGACCTCCGAACTGGTCTCGCTGGCATCACCGAACCTTTCCCGCGCTCGCACGAACAAAGCCACTTCGGGTGGCGTCGTGGATCGTTTTGCACGGCAACGACCTCTCAGAATTAGGAGATTAAGGCACTCCCTAGAGATTCAAGTCCCTTGTGGGTTTACGAAGCGATTGACTACTATGGGCGAGCGTTAAATCGTCATCAAACAAAAACCCGCGGTTGTTTATCACCAGATTCCATTTAAATGGCGCCCTATTGCGCCCTTGAGACCAAAATGGGTTTTCCCAGAGCCAGCGGCATCCTGCTTCACCCAACGTCTTTGCCGAGTCGGTTCGGCATCGGCGACCTGGGCGATGAGGCATATCGCTTCGCGGATTTTCTAGCCGCGAGTGGTCAGAGTCTGTGGCAGGTTTTGCCGCTTGGGCCTACTGGCTATGGTGATTCACCGTATGCATGCTATTCCGCGTTCGCCGGCAACACGCTGCTGATCAGTCCCGAAAGACTCTTCGAGGAAGGACTGCTAACAAAGAGCGACCTGGATGAGATCCCTTCACTGCCAACTGAGCGCGTGGATTTTGAGCTGGTTCATCAGAGCCGGGAGATCATCCTGGACAAAGCGTTTGCGCGTTACCAGCGCACGTCCGGCACCGAACTGCGCAGCGCGTTCGAAACATTTGCCGGGCAGAACCTTGCATGGCTCGACGATTACGCTCTGTTTCGCGCGCTCAAGAGCGCGCATGGTCGCAAAACATGGCCCGTATGGGAGCATTCGCTGGCCGGGCGCGAACCGGCCGCGCTGGCGCGCGCCAGGGTCGACCTGCGCGAACAGATCGAGGCGCAGAAGTTCTTTCAATTCTTGTTCTTCAAACAGTGGTTCGCCCTCAAGGCCTATTGCAACAAACGCAGCCTCAGCTTGATCGGCGATATTCCGATCTTCGTGGCCCATGATTCGGCGGATGTCTGGACTAATCCGGATCAGTTCAAGCTCAATCAAGATGGGCGTCCCCTGGTGGTCGCGGGCGTGCCGCCTGATTATTTCAGCGCCACCGGCCAACTCTGGGGGAACCCAATTTATGACTGGGAACGCATGCTGGCCGATGGTTTCCAATGGTGGATTGAACGCGTGCGGGCGACGCTGCAAACCGTGGACATTGCGCGCATCGATCACTTTCGCGGATTTGCGGCGGGTTGGGAAATCCCAGGCGACGACAAGACCGCCGAGCGCGGACGCTGGGTTGAGGCGCCGGGCAGGGAACTGTTCACCGCGATTCGTAACTTGCTGGGCGAAGTGCCAATCATTGCCGAGGACCTCGGCGTGATCACGCCCGATGTCGACAAACTACGTGACGACTTTGGCTTTCCCGGCATGCGCATCTTGCAGTTTGCTTTTAGCAGCGACATGAAAAACATCGACCTGCCGCACAACTACCATCGGAACCTGGCGGTCTATACCGGCACGCATGACAACGATACCACCGTGGGTTGGTTCAATAGTGTCGCCGGCGCGGGCTCCACCCGAACCGAAGCGCAGATCAGCTCAGAAAGAAATTTCTGCCTGGAATACCTAAACAGCGCTGGCCGAGAGATCCATTGGGACTTTATTCGCGCCGCGCTGGCTTCAGTGGCTGACACGGCAATTGTGCCGTTGCAGGATTTGCTCGGCCTGGGCAGCGAAGCGCGCATGAATCTGCCCAACAGCACTCAAGGCAACTGGAGTTGGCGCTTCAAACAGGATGCGTTGACCGAAGATCGCAGCGAGCGGCTCAGGGAGATGACCGGCACTTACGGCCGCATTCGAAGACACGACTCGAGAGTCTAAGACTTGGGCTCTAGCTCTCTTGTGGGTGGCGCTTAGCGAGCGAAACTTTCAAGGGGCTTTTGGGTCGAAGAAAAGTGAGTTGTTAGCGGTCTCCTTTTCAGTCTTCACGTAATTCGTAACTGGCGTGACGTTGGTGCAATCCGGATAAAGATCTGATGGATTTATCATGAGTTCGAGCTGGCTGGCGTCTTTACCCTCGCGCGTTATGTACTTGCCCCACTCGCGGTCGAAGCCATCGAAATAAATCCACTCCTCCTGACCTGACCTAAGTGCAGGCACCGCCATCTGCCGGTAAGAGCGGGGAATCGGGTGGTCTTTGCACACTCTCATTCGCTTCAAGTCTAAGATGACCTCCCCAGCGTCCGCTGTTCCTCTGTTGCCTACCCGAACGGCGAGCTTAGCTGCGCCTACCGAAGGCGCAGAAAGATCAATTACCTTTACTTCCGCAATGTAGAGATCGGGTCGCCTAATCTCCACACTCCCTGGGAGCCTGCCCTTATCGGACAGGACAGTCTTCCCACTCCGTTCTGCTCCTGTAGCCAATAATCGCCCGCGCGAACTGTACACATTGAATATCCAGTAACTATCCGGAGAATGAAGCTCGCTGGTCCAAGCGTATTTCTCGGCTCCCCCGACGGGGTCGATCTCCTGAACAAGCACGTTAGGCTCGTCCGCCCTCATACCACGATCCAGCCAGGAGCACTCGCCAGGAGCCAGGCCCTTTCCGGACGGTTTAGATCCGCGAATGAACGTGAAGCCAACGTACTTGGGAACATCGCCTGGATTGATGCACCCTTCACATGGCGGCGTAGCTGCGTCGGTTTTGAAGGTCGCTGCTCCGCGGCAAACGAGTGGATAACTGTCCGTCAAACTCGTTGCCCTGGTGTCTGAGAACTGTTGAAAGACCGCAGTCAACATACCGAAGCTGATAAGCAATAGTAAAAAGGTCTTCATGTTTGTTCTTCCTCGTCTGCTTTGCTTTCGAATCCAGCTCAGCTTAAGTGGTGGCGACATGCTGATATCGGGTACCTTCGCTATGAATCAACGTCTGGCCAGTGCCGATATTTAGTATTTCTCCTGAGGCCACGAAGCTCGGAGGATCTACTTAGGCGAAGAACGCCGACCGGCTCAAATTCCGGGTCGCCTCGTTTATCCTCGCGCGCGGCACTGGCCGGAGCTTATCTACCCCAGGCCTCCAACTCCACAATCCGGGCCACGCGATCAGACGAGTTGTTGACTACCACTCTAATCTTCGAAGTGGTGATCGGTGTCGAGAGCGTGAAGACACGCATCGCTTTGTCATTACCCGTGACGCTGCAACCCATGGCGCTGCCGTTGCAGTTGGGTACCAGGGCCCAAGCCGAGCCGGTCCAATACTGCACCTCGAAATCTGAAGCTCCCTGCTTGGCAAAGGATGTTGTCGGCGACGGATCGGCTCCTGTCTCATAGCCAGGAATCTGGATCGTGATGACATCAATCTCGTTGATCGTCTTTGCGCCACTGAAGTCAACTTCCAGCCACGACGGTAAGCCGTGCTCGTCGCGCCAATAATTTCCTCCGTCGGAGGTCGTGTGGCGTAACCCATCAATCGCGTAAGCCGGTTGGAAGTGCAAACCAGGGTAGGCGCCATCTGCCGTGAAGTTCTGCGCACTCGCCGTGGCGCCGTTGGAAGCCAGCGCGTAGTTGATTCTAAGCGGTATCACCAAGATTCGCGGCTTGTCATACTTGTAAGTCACGGTCAACCTGAAATCGCCATAGCGAGTCTCGCAGGCGTCGTTGGTTTTCGGAATCAGTTTCGCTAAGAAATTCTCATCCTCGCCAATCATGACAAAGCCATATCTAAGTTCCGGATGCAAAATCCAACCGTTGACTACATCTGTTACGTCAATGCTACATCCTGCCGGCGGACATGAATCAATTGGCGCGGAGAAATCAAACGCGCCGGCCGCAACGAAATGATCTTTACTAAAATAGCCAAGGCTAGAATAGGGGTGATCCTTCATCCAATCCTCAGAGGCCGCGTGTAACTTGTCGTGGCATGTCCTGGTAATCGGCTTCCCGTTCGCATCATTCGCAACGGCCAATATTTTCTTAAATGTCAGCAGTGCGTACTCGGCCTTTGGAGAGGGTTTGCTGAATATCTCATTCAGATCGAACCAAACTGTGCCGCGAAACGCGCTGTTAGACTGGGTCGTACAACCGAGAAAACGGCCTTCATGCCAATGATTGACGTATCCGACGTGATTCGTTCCCGGTGCTGCTTCACCAGCAGGCGCAGCCAGCACACCCCCCTCGAAGCTGAAGCCGCATTCGTCAAAATATTGAAGTGTCTCGAACACCTCGACACCGTCAGCAGACGGCGTGAATCCGGTCGTCGTCGTCGTGTCCTCATCAATCACGGTTGACCGGGCGCTCGTTACAATCAACTGTCCCAGGCCATCGTTGTAGACCATGAACGTCCAGCGTTTTTCTGAAGAATGAAGCTCCTCGTACCACCGGTTTTCCGGGGCAAGGTAAACTTTCAGAGTTTCAGGCCAAACCGGCGCGCCCGAAACGGCTGGTCCTACTTCGACGTGCTGGGAAACTCTGTCTGGCTCGGCGTCGTACATCCCACGATCCACCCAGGAGCACTGGCCTGGATCCAGCCCCTCACTCGCCGGCTTAGTTGAATGGGTGAATTTGAAACCAATGTTTGTTACCCCGGGCGCAATGCCTATTTCCAGACTCCCTCCTCCCCGACAGACGAGCGGATAGCTCTGCGGTAAGGGAATGCGGAGTATGACGCCAGGCGGAGTAGGTGTCGGCGCAGCAGAGTTGGTTTTGAAGGTCTCTGATCCGCGGCGGACGAGCGGATAACTCTCTCCGGTTCGCGCGGCTTCGCTTCCTGACGAGATTTGAAAGACCAAGGCCGCCATCCCGACGCCCATCAACGCTGATAAGAAAATTCTCTTCATGTCTATTTTTCCTCCTCCACTTATGCCGTCAGCAGTTCCCGTCGATTTGTATTTAATACTCAAAATTGAAGTTGCGCCAAGTTTGGGATTCTCAACCTGCTGGGTCGTGCTAGCTGAATTCACCCGTTAGGCCGGGCGCTCGTCACATTCAACACACTCCGGTGGTTGTACACCATGAACGTCCAGGATTTTCGTGAAGAATGTAGCTCCTCATACCATCTGTTTTCCGGAGCAAGTGTTCCTCCCGCTTTCACACTCTCCTCCCAACTGTCTTCGACAGGTTGAGAAAGCCTGTCCGGCTCATCGGCGTGCATACCGCGATCCACCCACGAGCACTCACCGGGATCCAACCCCTCACCTGCCGGCTTGGTTCCTCTGGTGAATGTGAAGCCAATGGTTCTTACGCTGGGCGCGAAGCCTATTACTAAACTGTCGCTCCCGCGGCAGACGAGCCGATAACTCCGTGGTCTTTCGATCACTCCAATTTCGGGCGGCAGTTTTGCCGTGGCGGTCACATCAATTCCCTCGCTTGCGTTTGGCCGCGCATCACCGGCGTTCAACTCTCCCCCGTCATTCGTAACCATGAAGGTCCAGTACTTATCTGGAGAATGCAGCTCCTTGTACCATCTGTTTTTCGGGGCAAGGTAAACTTTCAGAGTTTCAGGCCATATCGGCGCGCCCACAACAGGTATATCTTGTCGGACGAACTGGGAGACTTTGTCTGGTTCATCGGCGTGCATACCGCGGTCCACCCACGAGCACTCACCCGGGGCCAGCCCCTTACCTGCCGGCTTGGTTCCTTTGCTGAATGTGAAGCCAATGTTTGTTACACCGGGCGCAATGCCTATTTCCAGACTCCCTCCTCCCCGGCAGACGAGCGGATAGCTCTCCCTCCCCTTCAATTGTGCTGCACTCCTTCCTGAAAAGAGTGAAAAGATCAAGGCCGCCATACCGACGCCAATCAACGCTGATAAGAAAATCCTCTTCATATGTCTATTTCTCCTCTTCCACTTATGTGGTCATGTCAGTTGCCCAATTTCCCGATCATCTCGCTCCACTGCCGGCCTCCTAAGGTCTTACGAAAGTAACGTTCACCCACACGGATGGTGGGGGATCACGCGGATCCCAGGGCTTATCTGTGCACGCAGTGATAGTAAGCGGCGTCGGCGGCGTGGCACTCTTGTAGAGAAAGTTCAAGTTCGCGGTGCCCCCAGCGGAGACGACGTTGATGTACTCGGATTT
>WNFD01000510.1_pt1 | contig 38312 bp, 33 predicted proteins | sample 5400491 | NCBI WGS metagenome assembly WNFD01 (sample SAMN13153343, study PRJNA577476) | soil metagenome | isolation source: 120 cm saprolite under Douglas fir tree site 2 hole 2 replicate 2 | place: USA:California | collected 2015-04-18 | reverse complement strand
GATTTCGTGGCGCCGATCGGAGCGGCCGCGGGCGGAGCCACCTTGCCGGTCAAAGCGGCCGAGCCGGCCTTGCCGCGGCTCACCCATGGGCCTGTGGTCGGCATGGTGCTCCAGCACATCGTCGTCGATGGCTTTACCGAAACGGATGCATTTTCGTCCATCGGCGGATTCACCGCGTTGTCATTCGCCAACCAGATCCGCAACTCCGCCGTCAGTGAGCTCGGATATCAAGCCAGCATCGATTGGGGCAAATGGCGGCCGTTCGCCAAGGTCGTCTGGAATCACGAGCTTGCATCGACCGATCGTTCGGTGACCGCGGCGCTCACGAGCACGGTCGCGCCACCCTTTTCGATGCCTGCGGTCGTCCTTGGCAAGGATTGGGGAACGGCGACGATCGGAACGACGGCTACTTTCGCGCCCGGCGTCACCGGCTATACGACATTCACCGGGCAGCTTGGCCAGCAGAACGTCATCACCTATGGCGGACAGGTCGGCCTGAACGTCGCCTTGCGCTGACGGGCGCTCGCAGCCTGAACGCAAGCGGCCGGACCAACGAGGCCCGGCCGCAATGCGAAATCAGATGGCGCTCGAATCAGTTCGGCCAGCAGCGCCGGCCCTCAGGCCCGATATGGAATCCGGGAGGGCAAAGCCGTCCTTGCGCGAACGGATGGCAGCGGCCGCCCGGGCCCCGCCAGAATCCCGGTCCGCATCCTTCCGCGACCCTGATCGTCAGATCGGCGTTGGGGCCGACCGGGACGGGCAGGATGGCTGCGTTGGAAGCCGTCGCAAGGCTGAAAGCCAGCGCCGCGCCAAGAGCAATGGCAAGAGCATTGGTACGTATCATCAATCGCATCCTCATGTTCAGGTTAACGCCCCTCGCACCGATTTCGAGATCGGCGCGGGGCGAAACTATCATCGAAGCCGACAAAGACAATGACAGACCTGATCCGTAGCCGTTCATGTTGCTGAACGGATCGCTGGTGCGTTGCAAAAACTGACGGTCGCCGTCGCGTCGATCCCGAGCCGCCATGCGCTGCAGGAGAGCGTCGCTGCCGGACTGCGACCTTGGGATGGGCAAAGCTTGGAGTGGCAAGGCTTGGAGTGGCAAGGCTTGGAGTGGCAAGGCTTGGAGTGGCAAGGCTTGGAGTGGTACGGCCTGCGCGTTTTGTCGCGGCCATGTCGCAAGCTTTCATCCAAATTGACAATGCCGCCAAAGGCTTTGCGGGTTGCTCCGCCCTCCCCCGATGGCTATGGTCGCCGCCAATCGGCAAGTCTGGACGAGGCAAGTCTGGGCAAGGCAAGTCTGGGCAAGGCCGAAACAAAAGGGGAGGAAAGCATGCGCAGCGCATGCGCGTTCGCCGTCGCGATGTTGGCCTTAACGACGATTTGCAATGCGGCATATGCGGCGGAACCGAAGCAGGGCGGCATTTTCCGGATCTATCACCGCGACAGCCCGGGCAGCGCCTCGATCCACGAAGGCGCCACCTACTCCATCAATATCCCCTTCATGCCGGTGTTCAACAATCTCGTCGTCTACAACCAGAACGTCGCCCAGAACAGCATGGAGTCCATCGTTCCCGATCTGGCGGAAAGCTGGGCCTGGAGCGAGGACCAGAAAACCCTGACCTTCAAGCTGCGGCAGGGCGTGAAATGGCACGACGGCAAGCCGTTCACCTCGGCCGACGTCAAATGCACCTTCGACATGCTGATGGGCAAGTCGCAACAGAAGTTCCGCCAGAATCCGCGCAAGTCCTGGTACGACCAGGTCGCCGACGTCACGACCAATGGTGACTTCGAGACCTCCTTCAACCTGAAGAGGCCGGAGCCGGCATTGCTCGCGTTGCTTGCGTCCGGTTATACCCCGGTCTATCCCTGTCACGCGTCGCCGGGCGAGATGCGAACGCATCCGATCGGCACCGGTCCGTTCAAATTCGTCGAGTTCAAGGCCAACGAGTCGATCAAGCTCACGCGCAACCCTGACTATTTCAAGAAGGGCCTGCCGCATCTCGACGGCATCGAGTTCACCATCATCACGAACCGCTCGACTTCCATGCTCGCCTTCGTCGCGGGCAAGTTCGACATGACGTTCCCGACCGATGTGTCGATTCCGCTCCTGAAGGACATCAAGACCCAGGCGCCGAACGCGACCTGCGTGGTCGCGCCCATCAACGTCGCCACCAACATCATCGTCAATTCGTCGAGCCCGCCGTTCGACAATCTCGACATTCGCCGCGCGCTGGCGCTGGCGCTCGATCGCAAGGCCTTCATCTCGATCCTGTTCGAGGGACAGGCGGATATCGGTGGCAGCATGCAGCCGGCGCCTGAGGGATTGTGGGCGATGCCGAAGGAGATGATGGAGACGATTCCGGGCTATGGCCCCGACATCAATGCCAATCGTGAGGAGGCGCGTAAATTGATGCAGAAGGCCGGCTACGGCCCGGACAAGCATCTGCAGATCAAGGTTTCGACGCGCAATATCCCGATCTATCGCGATCCCGCGGTGATCCTGATCGACCAGCTCAAGACCATCTATGTCGACGCCGAGCTCGAAGTGGTCGATACCGCGCAGTGGTTCCCGAAAGTCGCGCGCAAGGACTATGCGCTCGGCCTCAACCTCACCGGCAACGCGGTCGACGACCCCGACCAGTCGTTCTACGAGAATTATTCCTGCGGGTCCGAGCGCAACTATACCAACTACTGCAACAAGGACATCGAGAAGCTGTTTGACCAGCAGTCGGAGGAAACCGACGTCGCAAAGCGCAAGAAGCTGGTCTGGGATATCGACAAGAAGCTTCAGGACGACGTCGCTCGTCCGATCATCTTCTACGGCAGGTCGGCGACCTGCTGGCAGCCTTATGTCAAGGGCGTCACCGTCATGGTGAACAGCTCCTACAACGGCTATCGCTACGAAGACGTGTGGCTGGACAAGTAAGTTTCGCCACCGCGATTCGCGAACGAGCCGGTCAAAAGGAGTAGCCAGGTGTTTGCTTATATCGTGCGGCGCCTCGCGTTGATGCTCGTGACCCTGCTCGGGATCTCGATCGTCATCTTCTTTCTGCTCCGCATCGTGCCGGGCAATATCGTCGATATTCTTTTCGACGCGGCGGGCTTCGTCGATCCCGCCGACAAGGCCAATCTGGAGCGCGAGCTCGGGATCGACCAGCCGCTCGTCGTGCAATATCTGCACTGGATTGGCGGGCTGTTGCGCGGCGATCTCGGTTATTCCTATGTCTCGGAGAAGCCCGCGCTGCAGGAAATCCTGCCGCGTATTCCGATCACCGCGCGGCTTGCTGGACTGGCGCTGCTGTTCTCCGCGTCGGTCGGCATTCCCCTAGGGGTCATCAGCGCGGTCTATCAGGGATCGCGGCTGGACTATTTTCTGCGCGTGGTCAGCCTCAGCGGTTTGTCGCTGCCGTCGTTCTGGCTCGGCCTGTTGATCCTGATGGCGTCGGTCGCGCTGTTCGGAAGCATCCCGATCTTCAATCCGGACCCGAAGACCTTTGGCGATTATTTTTCGACCTATATGCTGCCCTCGATGGCGGTCGGTTTCCGCAGTTCGGCGCTGACGATGCGGATCACGCGCTCCTCGATGCTCGAAGTGTTGCGGCAGGACTATATCCGCACCGCCCGCGCCAAGGGCGCGTCCGACGCCTCCGTCAATTTCCACCATGCGCTGAAGAATGCCATTCTTCCGGTCATCACCGTGGTCGGCATCGAGGCCGCCTTCCTGATCGGCGGCTTGATCGTCACCGAGACGGTGTTCAACATTCCGGGCGTCGCCCGCTTCCTGGTCGAGGCCATCAGGTGGCGCGACTATCCGATCGTGCAGAATCTCGTGATGCTGATCGCGGTCGTCGTGGTGGTCGCGAACTTCACGGTCGACATGCTCTATGCCGTGTTCGATCCGCGCATCCGGTACACGGATTAAAGGGGGCGACGTGGACGCGATCAACTACGACAGCGAACTCCGGCGCGCCGGCGCCGACGCCAACACCTTCTGGCGGCGCCTGAGGTTCTTTGCGCGGCGTTATGTGCTCGGCACGATCGGCCTCGCGATCATGACGCTGTTCGTGCTCGCCGCGCTGTTTGCCAATTTGATCTGCAGCTATAGCCCGCTCACCGTCGATTCGGCGCATGCGCTTGCCGCCCCGAGCGGGCAGCATTGGATGGGCACGGATTCCTTCGGCCGCGACGTCTGGGCCAGGATCATTCACGGCGCTCGGATCTCGCTCGCCGTCGGCATCGGCTCGACCACGCTCGGCGCCTCGATCGGCGTGGTTGTGGGTCTTACGTCTGGTTACCTGTCCGGTTGGGTCGATCTGATATTCCAGCGGGTCACCGACGTTCTGCAGGCCCTGCCGCTGCTGGTGCTGGCGCTGGTGATGACGGCGGCCCTGGGGCCGTCATTGCCGAATGTGATCATCGCGATCGCGATCCCCTTGATCCCGACCGTCGCGCGCGTCATTCGCGCCAACACGCTGGCGCTGCGGGAGCTGCCCTTTGTGGAGGCGGCCAAATCGATCGGCATGAGCGAGATGCGCATCGCGCTGCGTCATGTGCTGCCCAACACGCTGGCGCCGCTGATCGTGCTTGGGACCGCCCAGCTCGGCTCGACCATCCTCACCGAGGCGTCGCTGTCGTTCCTGGGTCTCGGTATTCCCGAGCCCTATCCGTCCTGGGGACGCATGCTGTCGGAATCGGCCGCGGAGTATGTCCGCACCGCGCCGTGGCTAGTCATCTTTCCGGGGATTGCCATCAGCCTCGCGGTATTCGGCACCAATTTGTTCGGCGATGCGCTGCGCGACATTCTCGACCCGAGGCAGCGCGGCTGATGAACGGAGCGCCGGTGCAAGCCCAAGTCTTGGAAGACAAAGCCTTGGAAAACGAAGTTCTGGAAGACAAAGGTCTGGAAGCCAAAGTGTTGGAGGTGAGGGGCCTGCAAACGGTGTTCTTCACCAATTCGGGCCTGTTCAAGGCAGTCGACGACGTCTCCTTCGACGTGCGCCGCGGCGAGACGCTGGCGATCGTCGGCGAGTCCGGCTGCGGCAAGAGCGTCAGTGCGTTGTCGATCATGCGCCTCGTGCCCGATCCGCCCGGCCGGATCGTCGGCGGCGAGATCCTGCTCGAGGGCACCGACCTGCTCGGTCTCGACGACGCCAAGATGCGCGAGATCCGGGGCAACCGGATTTCCATGATCTTCCAGGAGCCGATGACCTCGCTCAATCCGGTGATGCGGATCGGCGACCAGATCACCGAAGCGGTGCGGCTGCATCGCGACATGACGGCGAAGCAGGCCTGGGAGCAGGCGGTCGAGATGCTGCGGCTGGTACGCATCCCGGAGCCGGCGCGGCGCGCGCAGGAATATCCGCATCAGCTCTCCGGCGGCATGCGCCAGCGCGCGATGATCGCGATGGCGCTGGCGTGCCGGCCGGCGCTGCTGATTGCCGATGAGCCGACCACCGCCCTCGACGTCACCATCCAGGCGCAGATCCTGGCGCTGATGCTCGACCTGCAGAAGGAATTGGGCATGGGGCTGATGCTGATCACGCACGATCTCGGCGTGGTCGCGCAGACCGCGCAGCGCGTCATCGTCATGTATGCCGGCAAGAAGGTCGAGGAAGCCGATGTCGACACGCTGTTCGCAAATCCCCGGCATCCCTATACGCGCGGGCTGATGGCCTCGATCCCGGCGGTGCCGACGGCGGATGCCAGCCACGATGTGCGGCTCGCCGAAATTCCCGGCACCGTTCCGTCTTTGACCAAGCTGCCGGCGGGCTGCGCGTTCGCGCCGCGTTGTTCGCTTGCCATCGATCGCTGCCGCGAAAAATATCCGCCGCTTGAGGATTGGGGCGGCGGCCATCTGGCCGCATGCTGGCGCGCCGCGGAAACGGTGGGCCGGCCATGACGGAGACGCCCGCGCTGCTCGAGATCACCGATCTCGTCAAACATTATCCGGTGCGGAGCGGCGTGCTGCGCCGCGCGGTCGGCACCGTGCACGCGGTCGATGGCGTGAGTTTCTCGCTTCGAGTCGGCGAGACACTCGGCCTCGTCGGCGAATCCGGCTGCGGCAAATCGACGGTCGCACGCAGCGTGCTGCGCCTGGTCGAGCCGACCAGCGGCAGCATCCGGATCGATGGGAAGGACATCACGCATCTCAGCAAGACCGAGCTGCGTCCGCACCGGCGCTCGATGCAGATCGTGTTTCAGGATCCTTTTGCGTCTCTTAATCCGCGCATGACCGCGGGCGATATCGTCGGCGAGCCGCTCAGCGTGCATGGCCTCGCGACAGGCCGCGAGAAACAGCAACGGGTTGCAAAACTGTTCGACCAGGTGGGCTTGAGGCCGGATCAGATGCGGAATTATCCGCATCAGTTTTCCGGCGGCCAGCGCCAGCGCATCTGCATCGCCCGCGCGCTGGCGCTCGGGCCGCGGCTGATCGTCTGCGACGAGCCGGTGTCCGCGCTCGACGTCTCGATCCAGGCCCAGGTGATCAATCTCCTGATCGATCTGCAGCGCGAGCATGGCTTCTCCTATTTGTTCATCGCGCATGATCTCGCGGTCGTGGCGCATATCAGCCATCGCGTCGCCGTGATGTATCTCGGGCGCATCGTCGAGATCGCGGACAAGACCGAGCTATTCAAGAACCCGCGCCATCCCTATACCCAGGCGCTGCTCGCCTCGGTCCCGGTCGCGGACCCCCGCTCCAAGCGCCTCAAGCCGCTGGTCGATGGCGACGTGCCGAGCCCGGTCAATCCGCCGTCGGGATGCGCGTTTCACACACGCTGCCGCTACGCAATAGAGAGCTGCAAGACCGAGAGGCCCGGGTTGCGCGATGCCGGCCCGCAACATCAGGTGGCTTGCCTCCTCAACGACGGCATGGGGCGGGCCGGAGAATTCGCATAGCGAAGATATGGCCGATTGATGGCTGCGGCATTCTTTCCTCTCGCCTTGCCGAAGGTTGAATCGAATCTTGACAATGTGTAGTTTGCGCCAACGCGCTATTTCGCGCCAAAAATCCTGCAATGCACTAGAAGGTTACCGTGTTGCTTAGACATGTTGCGTTTGTGGTCGCGGCCGCCACGCTGCTTGGCTCGCCGGGGCTATGCCCCGTGTCGGCACGCCAATGGCGGGCGACGCCCGACGCAATTGCCCGGGATTACGCCACCATCACCGATACCCGGCCCAACGGCGAATTGATCATGCTGATGTGGATCGTGCCGCGGATGGTGCTGCCGAATTCTCCCGGCGCAACCGCCGCCGTTGCGATGGTGCAGAAATACGTCCTGGTGGTCGCCGTGCATGGTCATCTCGACAAGACCACCGGCATCATGACGTATGAAGACATCGACAATCTGGACGTCAGGGATCAGGGCGGAAAGGCGCTGACGCCGGTCGCCCGGGGCGACCTGCCTCCGACCAACACCGCGATGCTGGCCGCGCTGGAGGCCATGTTCCGGCAGTCGATCGGCGCCATGGGCAAGGGCATGAAGATGTTTGTCTTCGACGGCGCAAACATCGATTCCTGCAAGAAGGGCCAGTTGTCGGTCCCGCTGGCGAGCGAGACCTATACCTGGGACACCCCCTTCCCAGGTTGCGATCAGAAGACCTGATCGCGGGCGTCGGCCTCGATCTCGACCACGATCTTTCCTGTCGTGACCTGCTCGCCTTCGCCGGCATCGATCGCGGAAATCGTGCCGGCGATGCCGGCCACATGAACATGCTCCATCTTCATGGCTTCCAGCGTCATCACGGGTTGGCCGGCCGCGACATGATCGCCCTTTTTCACCAGCACGGCGACCACGCGGCCGTTCATGGCGGCGCGGACCTTGCCGTCGCCGCCGCTTGCCGCGGCGGTCTCGGGTGCTGCCAGCGTGAGATCCCGAACGGTATGCGCGCGGCCCCGGTGCAGAAAATAGAGCCGGTCGCCGTCGTGCAAAAACGTCACGCGTTCCATCACGCCGGCATAGCGAAAGCGGAGCGTGTCGCTGCTCAATTCCTCGATCTCGAAGCCGTGGCCGGCACCGTCGAAGACGACGACATAGCCGCCCTCGCGCTCGCGCTGGATGTCCGCCTCATGCGTGACGCGATCGATCTCGAAACGGAGAGGGATCGGAAATATCGCCGCCAGCGTTCGTCCGCGCCGCCATTGTCGCGCATGCGGATCGCTGGCGTGGAGCAACAGTGCAGCGAGCGCTATGCTTGACGACCTGTCCTTGCCCTGCGCGAGCAGGCTCTCGCGATGCTGACCGATGAACGCGGTCGTGGCCTCGCCTCTGGCAAACGCGGGATGCCGCAGGCAGGACATCAGAAAAGCCTGGTTGGTGGTGACGCCGAACGCGACCGCCTGCTCCAATCCGCAGATCAATCTGCTCCGGGCCCCATCGCGGCTTGCGCCGTGGCCGATGAGCTTGGCGACCATGGAATCGTAGAACGGCGGAATCTCCGAACCGGACTGCAGCGCGTGCTCGACGCGGATATCTTCGGGCATCCGCCACGATGCCATCCGGCCCGATTGCGGCATGAAATCGTGATTCTCATCTTCCGAACACAGCCGGGCCTCGATGGCATGGCCTGAGAACTTGATATCCTCCTGGCGTAACCCGAGCGGTTCGCCGCGCGCCACGCGCAATTGCAATTCGACGAGGTCGAGCCCGGTGATCGCCTCGGTCACGGGATGCTCGACCTGCAGGCGGGTGTTCATCTCCATGAAATAGAATGCGCCGTTCGGGTCGAGCAGAAACTCCAGCGTGCCGGCGCCCTCATAGGCCAGCGACTTGACGGCCGCGACGGCGACCGCGCCCATCTTCTCCCGCAAGGCCGGTGTGACGGCCGGCGAGGGCGCTTCCTCGATCAGCTTCTGGTGCCGCCGCTGCACGGAGCAATCGCGCTCGCCGAGATGGATGGCGTTGCCGTGGCGATCGCCGAACACCTGGATCTCGATGTGACGCGGGTTCTCGATCGCGCGTTCGAGAATCACCGTTCCGTCGCCGAACGCGGCTTGCGCTTCCGACCGCGCGCTGCGCAACGCGTCGGCAAAGGCGGTTCCGTCCGTCACCAGCCGCATGCCGCGTCCGCCGCCGCCCGCAACCGCCTTGATCATGACGGGAAAGCCGAGCCGTTCGGCTTCCGCGCGCATCGTCGCGTCGCTCTGATCCTCGCCCTGGTAGCCGGGCACGCAGGGCACGCCGGCGTCCCGCATGATCGCCTTGGCGCCGGCCTTGTTGCCCATCGCTTTGATCGCCTCGGGCGACGGACCGATGAACACGAGGCCCGCGTCCTTGCAGGCCTGCGCAAACGTCGCGTTCTCCGCGAGGAAGCCATAGCCCGGGTGGACCGCGTCGGCGCCGCTTGCCTTTGCTGCCGCGATGATCGCATCGATGTTCAGATAGGATTGCGACGGCGGCGCCGCGCCGATGCGCACCGCCTTATCCGCCTGGCGCACATGCAAGGCATCGCGGTCGGCATCCGAATAGACCGCGACCACGCCGTAGCCGAGCCGGCGCGCGGTGCGCATGACCCGCAGCGCGATCTCGCCGCGATTGGCGATCAGGATCTTGAAGAACGGCGTGCGGCGGACCTTTGAGGAACTCATGGCCGCGCGACCGAAAACTGCATGGCTTGCGGATGGCGTGCCTCGGCCTCGCGGCAGATCGCAAGCACCTCGGCGAGGACGCTACGGGTGTCGCGCGGATCGATCACGCCATCGTCGAGCACGCGCGCGCTGGTCGCAAACACGTCCATCTGGCCGTCGAACACGCTGATGATCTGGGCCTTCATCGCCTCGAGCTTGTCTCTCTCAATCGGCTTGCCGCGCCTCGCGGCGGCCGCTTCGGTCACGATCGCCATGGTTTCGGCGGCCTGCTCGCCGCCCATCACCGCCGTCTTTGCGTTGGGCCAAGAGAAGCAGAAGCGCGGATGGAAGCCGCGACCGCACATGCCGTAATTGCCGGCGCCAAAGGACGCGCCGCAATAGATCGTGATCTGCGGCACGGTGGCGCTCGTCACTGCCTGGATCATCTTCGAGCCGTGCTTGATCATGCCGGCCTCCTCATAGGCGCGGCCGACCATGTAGCCGGTGGTGTTGTTCAGATAGAGCAGCGGCGTGCGGGTCTGGCAGCAGGCCTGGATGAAATGCGTGGCCTTGTTGGCACCGGGCACATCGAGCGGGCCGTTATTGGTGACGATGCCGATTGCCTGTCCCTCGATGCGGGCGTGGCCGCAGACCGTGGCAGGTCCGTAATTGGCGCCGAACTCGGTGAAGTCGGAATCGTCGACGAAGCGCGCGACGGCCTGACGCATGTCCACGGGGCGCTTGTGGTCCATCGGCATGATGCCGAGCAGTTCCTCCTGGTCGTAGCGCGGCGGCTTGTGGGATGCGCTGCTCGCGCTTGGCCGATCCCATTCGAGGGCCGCCATGATCTCGCGCGCGATTCGGAGCGCGTCGCGATCGTCTTCGGCGAGATAATCGCCGAGGCCGGAAATCGTGGTGTGCATCTCGGCGCCGCCGAGTTCCTCCTCGGTCGCGATCTCGCCGGTCGCGGCCTTCAGCAGCGGCGGGCCCGCGAGAAAGGCGCGCGTACGGCCTCGCACCATCACGATATAGTCCGACAGCCCGGTCTGGTAGGCGCCGCCGGCCGTTGACGAACCATGCGTCACCGTCACGACAGGCAGCCCGGCCGCCGACAGCCGCGCGAGATTGCGAAAGATATTTCCGCCACGCACGAAATCCTCGACGCGGTAGCGCAACAGATTGGCGCCGGCGCTTTCGACCAGTTGCAGGTAGGGCAGCTTGTTCTCCAGTGCGAGTTCCTGCACCCGCAGCGTCTTGTCCAGACCGTAAGGCTGCAGCGCGCCGGCGTCGATGCCGGCGTCGTTGGCGCTGACCATGCAGCGGACGCCCGAGACGAAGCCGATGCCGGCGATCAGCCCGCCGCCCGGCACGCTCTTGGCGGCGTCCGGTACGTCGAACATGTAGCCGGCCATAGTCGACAATTCGATGAAGGGTGCGCCGGGATCGAGCACCAGCGCCACGCGCTCGCGCGGCAGGAGCTGGCCGCGTTTGTGAAAGCGGTCCTTCGCCGCGGCGGAGGCCGCGCGCGTGCGCTCTTCAAGCGCGCGCATCCGGGCGATCAGCGCCAGCATGCCATCGCGATTGGCTTTGAAGGCGTTGCTGGAGGTAGAAATGGTGTTTTCGATCAGGGCCATGAATCAACTTGCTCCGTCATTCCGGGGCAATGCGGAGCATCGAACCCGGAATCTCGATGTTCCGGGTTCGCGCTTGGCGCGCCCCGGAACGACGGCGGTGGTTGGTCGCCACGCTCACGCGCTCTTCGCCGCGAAATAATCGCCGTAGGCCTGCCGCAGCTCGACCTTGCGCAATTTGCCGGTCGCCGTCATCGGCATCTCGTCGAGGATCCGGACCAGCTTCGGCACCTGGAAGCCGCCGAGAGACTTGCGGCAATGCTCGGCGATCTCGGCCTCGCTCGCTTGCGCGCCGGGTTTCAACTTGACGAAGGCGGAGACCGCTTCGCCCCATTGCGGATGCGGCAGGCCGACGACGGCGGCGTTCTGCACCGCCGGATGGGCCAGCAGCGTCTCCTCGATCCTGATGGAAGCGACGTTCTCGCCGCCCGACTTGATCATGTCCTTCTTGCGGTCGAGGAACAGCACTTCGCCATTGTCATCGATCAGCGCGAGATCGCCGGTGTGGTGCCAGCCGAACTTGCGCGCCTCCTCGGTCGCCTTAGGGTCCTTGTAATAGCCCATCATCACGTTCGGCCCGCGATGCACGAGCTCGCCGGCTTGGCCGCGTGGCAATAGATTTCCGGCGTCGTCCATGATCGCGGTCTCGTTGACGATCAGCGATTCGCCCCAGTAATTGCCGAAGCGGTCGAGCTGCACCTCGGGCCGCGACATCGTGGTGGCCGGATACATTTCGGTCTGGCCGCTGGACAGAACGAAGTTGGGGCAGAGATCCTTCATGGCGCGCTCCAAGAGCGGCCGGCCCATCGGTGCCATGGTGTAGATGCAGCAGCGCAGCCCCGAAAGGTCGTACTCCCTGCGGCGCGGGTGATCGAGGATCGCCTGGTACATCAAGGAAAGGCCAACGAACACGGTGAGCTTGTCGCGCACGATCGCATCCATGCAGGCCACGGGATCGAAGCCGCGCATCAGCGCCATCCGGCCGCCGACCGAGAGATAGCTCAAAAGCAGCACGTGCCCCGCGCAGTGGAACAGCGGAAACTGCCCGGTGATGCCGTCATCGCGCCCAAGCTGCATCTCGACGCAGTTGCTCATCACGGCCATGACCACGGCGAGATGGCAGTGCATCGCGCCTTTCGGGCGTGACGTCGTGCCGGACGTATAGATGATCATCGCGAGGTCGCGGTCGCCGATCTCGATTTCGGGCTCGATGTCGGACTGGCCTTTGAGGAGGTCGTTGAAGCTTGCAAGACCGGCCGCGGCGGCCGTACCGGTAAGGTCGATCGCGATCAGGTCGATGCCACGTTTTTGCAGCGCCGCGCGCCGGTCGGCCTGCGCATGGAGATTGTCGTCGATCAGCGCGAAGCGCACCTCGGCGTGGCCCAGGATATAGTCCATGTCGGATGGTCCGAGCATGGTATTGATCGGCACCCAGACGAGGCCCGCGCGATGGATGCCGAACAATGCTTTGACGAACTCGACCGAGTTGTTGCAGATGGTGGAGATCTTCTCGCCGGGCCTCAGGCCGCGCGCCACCAGATAGTTGGCAAAGCGGTTGGCGTCGCGCTCGATCTCCGTGTAGGTCACGCGGCGCGCGCCGTCGGTGACCGCGATGCGATCGGGGAAGCGCCGCGCCGCGCGCTTGAGAAGATCGCCGATCGCGACCCGGCCGATGCGGCCCGGCCCGGTCACGGCGCCGGTCGCTGCGAGGTTATCCATGCGGTTCGTCCTCCAATTTCGTCATTGCGAGGAGCAAAGCGACGAAGCAATCCAGGGCAACGCGCCTCACTCTGGATTGCTTCGCTTCGCTCGCAATGACGGGTCAGTCGATGGCTGACCCTAGTGCCTGATCCCAAAAATCTGCCTTGCCTCCGCCGGGCTCGCGATCTCGCGCCCGGCGCGGCGCGCGCAGGTGGCGAGCGCTTCGATCAACTGCCCGTTCGAGGTCACCTTGGTGCCGTCGCCGAGATAGAATGTATCCTCGAGCCCGCTACGCAAATGCCCGCCGAGTTCGGCGCTGCGCTGGTGCAACGGCCAGATTTCGGCGCGCCCGATCGCGGTGACCTGCCAATGCGCCTCCGGCAATTTCAGTTTCAACAGGATCGGCAACAGGTCGGGATCGGCCGGCATGCCCGACGCGACGCCCATCACGAAATTATATTCGAGCGGCCCGGAATACATCCCGGTCTGCCGGTACATGCCGACGCAGCGCACGATGCCGACGTCGAAGCACTCGAACTCCGGAATCGTGCCGGCTTCCTTCATCACGTCGAGATAGTCCTGCACCTTTTCGACCGCGTTATCGAACATCATCGGCGGCCAGGCCCAAGTGTTGTCCGCCTTCACTTTCAGATAGTTCAGCGAGCCGGCGTTGCAGGCCGCGATTTCCGGCCGGGTCTCGCGCACGCAGGCCAGCGCGCCCTGATAGTTCGGGCCTGACGTGCCCGTGGTGTGATTGATGATGACGCCCGGGCAGGCCTCGCGGATCGCCTGCTGGATCTCGCGCGACACGCCGACCTCCCAGGATGGCAGGTGGCCCTTGTTCGGCGCCTGCTGGCGCAAATGGATATGCATCACGCTGGCGCCGGCGTTGAAAGCGGCCTTGGCCTCGCGCGCCATTTCGTCAGGCGTCACCGGGACATGATGTTGCTTCGGATCGGTGAGCACGCCGTTCAGCGCGCAGGTGATGACGGCCTTGTCGCTCATGATGGTCGTTCCAGGTGCGGCGTGCGCGGAGTTTTGCATCATGGCGGCCTCTTCGCCACGCCTTCTTGCGTTGACTGGCTAAATTGGAGGCCGCTTTGCGGCGCAACACGATGGCCGGCCAGCCCGTTAACGCAAGACCGCAGGTCGGTGCTTGCCGTAGTCTAGCGCGAAACGAGCCCGGCAAGGGCGACGATCGCGGGAGGATACAATGCTCAGCCGACGCTCGTTACTGGCCGGGGCCGCGACGATTGCGGCGCTCGGTGGCCTTCGAGCCTCCCGCGCCGAGGACACGCCGGGCGTGACCGAAACCGAAATCAGGATCGGCAGCACCACCTCGCTGAGCGGGCCCGTCTCGGCGCTTGGCGTGCAGGCGCGATGCCAGGAAGCCTATTTCCGGATGATCAACGAGCAGGGCGGCATCGCCGGCCGCCAGATCAAGTACATCTACTATGACGACGCCTTCAATCCGGCAAAAACCGTCGAGCAGACGCGCCGCCTGATCGAAAGCGACAATGTCGCCTTCCTCTTCAACATGCTCGGCACCGCACCGAATTCCGCGGTCGTCAAATACATCAATGCCCAGAAGGTGCCGCATCTGTTCCTGTCGGTGAACGGCGACAAATGGGGCGACTACCAGACCTATCCCTGGACCATGGGCTTTGCGCCAAGCGCGCGGACCGAGGCGCAGATCTTCGCCAAATACGCGTTGAGCCAGATTCCGACCGCGAAATTCGGCGTGCTTTACCAGAACGACGATCTGGGCAAGGATTTCGTCAACGGCCTGCGCGATGTGCTCGGCGTGAAGTTCGAACCTGCGGCCGTGGTCGTGTCGCACGAAGTCACCGATCCGACCATCGATTCCCAGATCGTCTCATTGCGGTCGGGCAATCCCGACGTCCTGATCTCCGGCACGACCGCGAAATTCGCCGCGCAATCGATGCGGAAGATCTACGAACTCGGCTGGAAGCCGATGCATTTCATTCCGAGCGGCGCGGCCTCGATTTCCGCGACCATCAACCCGGTCGGCCCGGAGAAGGCCCAAGGCGTCATCACGTCCGTCTATCTGAAGGACGTTGCCGATCCGGCCTGGGCGGACGACGCCGGCATCAAGGACTTCCTGAATTTCATGGCGAAGTATTTTGCCGAGGGCAATCCGAAGGACGGCTACAACCTCTATGCCTACACCGTGGCGACGGTGCTGATCCGGATCCTGCGGCAGTGCAACGGCAATTTTTCGCGCGCCAACATCATGCGTGAGGCCAACAATCTCAGCGATGTCGAGGTGCCGACCCTGCTGCCGGGCATTCGCGTCAATACCAGCCCGACCAATCACCGCCCGCTGCAGCAGATGCAGCTGCAGCGCTGGGACGGCAATGGATGGCTGCGGTTCGGCAACATTATCCAGGGCGCGAATCTCTGAGGCGTGCAGCTGTTACCCGTGAACCAGCCGCCAGCCGATCGTGCCCAACGCGCCGAGCAAAAGCACGATGCAGGCGAGAGCCTGAATGCCGAACCCGCGGCTGCGCTTTTCGGCGGCCTGCTCGTAGCCCAGCATGTAAAGGATGCGACCGGCGATCCAGACCAGGCCGACCAGGGCGGCGATCCCGTCGCTGACATAGACCGCAAACAGCCACAGCGAGGGCAGGAAGATCGGCATCCATTCCAGCGTGTTCATCTGCACGCGAAACACCCGCTCGAAGTCGGAATTGCCTGAGATCGCCGGCACCTTGACGCCGAAGGCCATGCGCGCCCTCGCCACGCGTATCGAGGTCACGAAATAGAACAGGATCGCCAGGCAAGTGACGATGGCGGTGAAATGGTACATTGCGAATCCCCTGCAAGACGATGACGGCAGTTCAATAACCCGTCATCTCCAGATATCCTACGCCTGTGTGGCTGCCGTGAAAGCTGATCGGGCCCTCCCAATAGGGGAAGCTCGTGCCCATCCAGGCCTTGGGATTGAGCGGCATCGTTTCGATTGCAAGCGAGAGGGAGGGGATCGCAATCTGCCATTGAACGGGAAGCTTGCGTCTTTCGATCTCGATCGGCGCCTTCGGCGTCATGCCGATATCGGCGGGCGCAATCGGCCGCGACGCGCCATCGGGCACGATCCAGTTGCCGGACACGTAATTGTTGCCGTCGGTCTGGCGCATCCGGTACAGCATGAGCTTTTCGCCTGACTTGAAATGCAGCGCGAACCAGTCCCATCCGGTCTGATCGGGCGCGAGCGGCTGGCTGCTCCATTCCCGGTCCATCCATGCCTGTCCGGTGACGTCCACGGACTTGTCGTCGATCGTAACGCGGCCGGTTACCTCTAAGAACGGCTGGCTGTAATAATACGAGGCCTGCTCGCGCAGCGATTTCCGGCTGTAGCCGCCGTCGCCCTGCAGCACCAATGGATGATGCGCATCGAGATGCAGCGCGTAAGAGAAATCCTTGGCTGATGCGGTGAGGTCAAGCGGCGCGATGGTGTTGGGGTCGGTGCGATCCGAACCGTGCATCTGCCATGAATCGATCCAGGCCTGGAACGGCTGTATTTCGACGCCGGCTTGCCCGACCCCGCCGCGCGCAAAAGTTTCGCTGGTGCGATGGGTGTCGGCGCGGGTGACGGCGGCATGGGCCATCCAGATCTGCTGGTTGGCCCATCCCTCCCGCGCGCCGCCCGGCGCCATCGCCTGACGAAACAGCGTCCACTGCGCGCCATAGGCGGTGCCGTCCTTGTCGAAGAGGTTCGCCGTCACATACCACCATTCGATCCGGTACTCCGGATGCGGACCGTGATCGGCGGGGAAGGAAAACACCCGGCCCGGCGTGACTGTCGCGTAGCCCTGCGCGCGCTCGCTGAGCCCGGCAAAGCCCTGGGCGAGGGCGGGCTTGCCGCCGAAGCCGAAAAGCGCGAGGCCGCCCGCGAAAGCGCGGCGCGAGAGCATGAAATCAGCGTTCATTGGCGAACACTTTCACCAGGTTGGCCGGCTGCATGCGGGCCAGGCGCGCGACCGGAAGCAGTGAGGCCACAAGCGACGCCGCCATCGCAACGCCCACCAGCTTGACGAGCTGCAGCGGGAAGACGTGAAACGGCAGCCGCCAGCCAAATGCTTTGACATTGACGATCGCGATCAGGCACCACGCTACCCCGAGACCGAGGGGCAGCGCCAGAAGCGCCGTGATCAGCGCGACTGACATGGTCTTGGTCAGTTCGATCGCCGCGAGGCGGCGCCGCGTCACGCCGATGCCCCACAGCGGCGCCAGTTGCGGCAGGCGGGAATTGGCGAGCGTCAGGAGGCTGGTCAGCAGCGCGACACCCGCGACGCCAAGCGTGAAGGTGTTCAGCGCGGCGGTGACGGCAAAGGTCCGGTTGAAGATACGCGTCGACTCGGCCTTCACGGTCGCCTGGTCGACCACGTTGCGGCCGTCGAGCGCGAATTTGTCCGACAGCGCGGAGATCAGCGCGGGAACGTCGCGAGGATCGACGCGCAGGCCGAGTCGCGTCTGCGGCGTGTCGGGAAAGTGCTTGATGAGCGCGCCGACATTGACGGCGATTTGGCCTTTTGGATTGCCGTAGTCGGCATAGATGCCGGCGACCTTAAGCGGCCAATCGCCAAGCGGTGTCGGGAGCGCGATCCGGTCGCCGATCGAGAGGCTCAAGCGCCGCGACAATTGCTCGCTGATGAAGCCGGTCTCGCCCTCGGGCAATTTGACCCAGCCGTCCGCGGTCGATTGCAGAAGCGGCCAGCGATCGCGATAGGTCTCATGGTCGGGAAGGCCGAGGATTTCGAGCGGCATGCCGTTGATTTGCGCCTCGGCCCGGCCGCCTGGCAGGACGGCCTGCACATCGGGACGCCCGCCGAGCCAGGTCTTGATGGCGGCGGCCTGCGCGTTGTCGGTCGCGCTGATATAGACGTCGGCCGCGAGCCGCCCGTCAAGCCAGGTCAGGAAGGTGCGGCTGAAGGTTTCCACCATGGTGGCGACACCGACATTGACGGCAAGTGCGAGCAGCAGCGCCATCAGCGCCAGCGACAATCCCGAAAGCTGCTGGCGGCTGTCGGCCCAGAACCATACCGCAAGCGCGCGCCGCGCACCGCGCTGGCCGAGGGCAAGCAGCGCTTCCAGAATCGCAGGCAGGATCAGCGCGGCGCCAAGCAGCAACGCGGCGAGCAGCGCAAAGCCGGCGATCAGCGAATTGCCAGACCATAACAGCCATCCCGCGACCGCGAACACGAGCGCCGCCACTGCGCTCTGGAACAGCAGCCAGCGATGCTGCGCCTGTTGCCAGGCATAGGGCTGCGCAGCGGCGAGCAGCGGAAGGCGGATCGCCTTGATGAGGCTGGTGGCCGCCGCGATAAGCGCGCCGACGATGCTGATCACGAGGCCTGCGATCCACCATTCCGGCTTCAAGGTCAGTTCGCCCGGAATCTGCGCGCCGTAGAGGCCGCGCAAGGAGGCCGCGACATCGGGCAGAAGCTGCGCCGCGATCAGATAGCCGCAAACTAGCCCCACCACGCCCGCGACCAGCGCCAGCGAGACCAGCTCGGCGACCAGCACCGTGTTCAGCAGGCGCGCGGACACGCCGCAGGCGCGCAAGGTCCGCAGCATCGGCAGGCGTTGCTCGAACGCGAGCCCGATCGCCGAATTCACTATGAACAGGCCGACGAAGAACGACAGCAATCCGAACGCCGTCAAATTGAGATGAAAGCTGTCGGTGAGGCGCTCGAGATCGCTCTCCGAATCCGGCTCGACGAGACGAAGCTGATCGCTCAAACCTTTGCCTAAGGCGCCGTCCAACGCTTGGTGCTGGCCCTTGGATTTGCCGAGGAGCAGCCGCGAAAGCTGGCCCGGCTTGTTCAGAACCCGCTGTGCGATGCCGATATCGACCACCAGCACGTCGGGCACGAGCTGCGCCTGCATCTGCAATGGCGGCAGCGTTGCGCCACCGCTCGCCGTTGGCGAAGCGCCCTCAGCAAGCCCGAGATCGGAGCGCGTCTCGGGCGCGACCAGCGTCTGTCCGGGCGGCGTGACGAAGCTCTGCAGGCCTGTCCGTCCGATTGTCGGCGCGTTGCCGACCTCGGCCGGCAATGTCACCGGCTCAATGCCGAGCAGGCGGTAGGATCGTCCGCCGATCTGCACGCGGCCTTCCAGAACCGGCGATACCGGCCAGCCGGCGCGGCGCAGCTTGACGAAGACATCCTGCGGGAATGTCGCGCCGTTCCGGGCGACCAGCATCGCGGTCCGCGTGCCACCGAACACGGCGGCCGCGCGGTCGTAGGAGTTGCGGGCCTGCAGGTTCAGCGCCTGCACGCCGCTCCACAGCGCGGTCGCGGAAATCAGCCCGATCAGCAAAGTCGCAAGCTGCATCGGATGCCGCCGCCAATGGCTGGCGAGAACCGCCAAGATCCAGCTCGCGCGCGTCATGTGACGAGCCCCGCGTGAAGCGTGACCTGCCGGTCGAGCGTTACGGCCAGCCGCGCGCTATGGGTGACCATCAGAAAGCCGCAGCCGGTTCGCGCGACCAGATCGCGCGCCAGCGCGAGCACGTCGTCCGCCGTTGCCTCATCGAGATTGCCGGTCGGCTCATCGGCAAGCAGCAGCAGCGGCTTGACCGCCAGCGCCCGGCCGATCGCGACCCGCTGCTGCTGGCCGCCCGACAATTGCTCGGGATAGCGTTTGAGCAGGCCGCCGAGCCCCAGCCGCTCGATCAGCTCGGCATGCCAGACGGCGTCGTGCCGGCCGGCGATGCGTGCCTGGAATGCCAGATTGTCCGCAACATTCAGGCTCGGGATCAGATTGAACTGCTGGAACACCAGGCCCAGCCGGTCGCGGCGCAGCGCCGCGCGGGCGGCGTCGTCGAGATCGGTGATCTTCACGTCGTTGAGCCGGATGTCGCCGCTATCGGCGGAATCGAGCCCTGCGATCAGGTGCAACAGCGTGCTTTTCCCCGAGCCGGATTCGCCCGTCAGCGCGACGCGCTCGCCGGCTGCGAGATCGAGATTCACCCCGCGCAGTACGGCGATGTCTTCGCCGGCTGAGCGATAGGTCTTGGTCAGGTTGCGAACGCTCAGCACGATCTCGTTGCCATTTGCCATGCTGGGCGCAGCAAAGCTCTCCGAAGCTTGAGTTTACAGCATAACCGGGCCGCAAAGCGAGATCACGATCCCGATCATGCCGGCAGGTGATCGTGATCCGGAGGCGAGGGCAAAATGCCCGGTTGCCTTCACGGCCGTCCCGCAGGTAGCATCCCCGACCGCCCGATCCGACGGGCAATGAACGGCGGGGAGGGATCATGGCCGCACAACCGACGCCAAAGGGCGCCTGGAAGATCACCTTTCTGCTGTTCCTGTTTATGGTAGTGAATTTCGCCGACAAGATCGTGGTGGGTCTGGCCGGGGTGCCGATCATGACCGAGCTGAAGCTCGAGCCGGAGCAGTTCGGCCTGCTTGGCTCCTCCTTCTTCTTCCTGTTCTCGATCGCGGCGATCGTGGTCGGCTTCATCGTCAACCGCATCGCGACGCGCTGGGTGCTATTGGCACTGGCCGTGATCTGGGCGCTGGCGCAGTTTCCGATGCTGGGGACGGTCGGTTTCACCACGCTCCTGATCTGCCGCGTCATCCTCGGCGCCGGCGAGGGCCCGGCGGCTTCGGTCGCGGCACATGCCATTTTCAAGTGGTTCCCGGATGAAAAGCGAACGCTGCCGATCGCGATCCTGACGCAGGGCTCGGCGTTCGGCGTGATCCTCGCGGTGCCCGCTCTGAACTGGGTAATCGTCAATCATAGTTGGCATTACGCTTTCGGCGCGCTTGGTATCGTCGGCCTGACGTGGGTGGTGGCCTGGCTGATTCTCGGCAAGGAGGGCCCGCTGGTGCAGACCGCCGCGATGGCCGCTAGTGAGCCGCGGATTCCCTATTTCCAATTGTTGACGTCGCGAACCTTCGTCGGCTGCGTCGCGGCGACCTTCGGCGCCTATTGGGCGCTGTCGCTGGGGCTGACCTGGTTCACGCCGTTCATCGTCAAGGGGCTCGGCTTCTCGCAGCAGCAGGCCGGCTTCATCTCGATCCTGCCATGGGTGTTCGGCGCCGTGGTCGTATTGCTCACGGGGTGGATCTCGCAGGTGATGCTGGCACGCGGCTTTACCACGCGCGGCGCGCGCGGGGTGCTCGGCGCTGCGCCCTTGATCGCGGGCGGCGCGATTCTCGCTTTGCTGCCGTTTGTCGCACCGGGCGGGCTGACGATCGCACTGTTGGTGGTCGGCACGGGCCTGTCCGGATCGATCTACGTGGTCTGTGCGCCGATGATCGGCGAGTTCACGCCGGTGTCGCAGCGTGGTGCGGTGATCGCCATTTATGGTGCGCTCTACACGCTCGCCGGCATTCTGGCGCCGGCGGTGATGGGCAGCGTCATCCAGCGCGCCGCCGAGCCGTTCGACGGCTACATGACGGGCTTTGCCATCAACGCCGTGGTCATGGTCGTGTCGGGACTGTCGGGCCTGTTGCTGCTCTGGCCCAACACCGAGCGCGCGCGGCTGATGGGCGAGGAAGCGGCGCAGCCGGAATTTGCGTGAAGGCGCTTCACGTCGTCCCCGCGAAAAGCGGACCCATAACCACCGATCCTGGTTACTGCGATGGCTGGAGCTCCAGCTTCTTACAACGCTAACATTCGTGGTTATGGGTCCTTGCTGTTCGCCGGGACGACACCGAGGGTGTTGGCGAGCAATCGCGTCCAGCGCTTAATTCAAGCTGCCTTGCGCGCCGCGGATGAGGTGGCCCGGATGGGCGCCGGTCGCGGCGCCACCGCGCTGCGTCACTACGCCCGAGACGATCGTGGCGTCGTAGCCGTCGACCTGCTGCAACAGACGACGGCCGCCGACCGGGAGGTCGTAATGCACCTTCGGCGGATGCAGATGCAGCCGGTCATAGTCGATGACGTTGACGTCGGCCTTGTAGCCCGGCGCGATCAGGCCGCGATCGTGAAGGCCGACCGATAGCGCAGTCTTGCGCGACTGCGCCGCCACCACGAACGGGATCGACAGCTTTTCGCCGCGGCTGCGGTCGCGCGTCCAGTGCGTCAACAGATAAGTCGGGAAGCTCGCATCGCAGATGATGCCGCAATGCGCGCCGCCATCGCTCAAGCCCGGCACCGAACGCGGATCGCACAGCATCTCGCGCGTCGCGTCGAGATTGCCGTCGGCGTAGTTGACGAACGGCACATAGAGCATGCCGCGGCCATCGTCGGTGAGCATCGCGTCATAGGCGAGTTCTTCCGGCCGTCTGCTCTGACGGCGCGCCTGCGTCCCCAACGTGTTTTCCGGCGGCTGTTCATAATCCGGGGGATCGCCGAGCAGATACATCTTGTCGTAGTTCGGCCGGAAGAACAGCGGATCGTCTGTGGCAGTCGCGGTCTCGCTCAGGATCGCCGCGCGCATCTCGGGCTGGCGCAGACGCGCCACCCGTTCGGCTAATGGCAGCCTGGCGATGTCCCGGTAGCTCGGATGGGTCTGGAACGGATTGCGCGACAATTCCAGTCCGAGCAGGAGTCCCACCGGGCGCGCGGCGATCTGCGCCGTGATGGTCAGTCCCTTCGCGGCGGCCTCATTGATGGTGTCGAACGTCTGCCGCCAGCGCCGCGGCGCTTTGTCGTTCTGCGTGATCGTGAACGTGATCGGGCATCTGGTGTTTTCCGCCACCCGCAGCATCATCGGCAGGTCTTCGTCCAGGGTGGACGGATCGAGCACGAATTGCAGCACGCTGCGGCCGACCCCGTGCATCGCATCCGCGATCGCGGTCAGCTCGTCCTCGCCGGCCTTGAGCGTCGGCGTGAAATCGCCGGTCGAGGTGCGGTGGTTGAGAGTGCGCGAGGTCGAAAAGCCGAGCGCGCCGGCGCGCACGGCCTCGCTCGCGAGCCTGGCCATCGCCTGGTTGTCGTCGACGGTAGAGGGATCGCGGCGCGCGCCGCGCTCGCCCATCACATAGACGCGGAGCGATGCGTGTGGCAGTTGCGCGCCGACATCGATGTCGAAATTGCGCTTCGACAGCCAGTCCATGTAGTCCGGAAAGCTCTCCCAGGCCCAGGGGATCCCGGCGCTCAAGACCGGTTCCGGAATATCCTCGACGCCTTCCATCAACTGGATCAGGCGCAAATGATCGTCCGGCCGGCAGGGCGCGAAACCCACGCCGCAATTGCCCATGATCGCCGTGGTGACGCCGTTCTGCGAGGAGGGCGTGATGTCATGGCTCCAGGTGACCTGGCCGTCATAATGGGTGTGGACGTCGACGAAGCCTGGCGTGACCAGCTTGCCCCTGGCGTCGATCTCTTCCTTGCCCTTGGCCGTGACCTTGCCGACCTCGGTGATGCGACCGTCCTTGATCGCGACATCGGCCTCGAACAAGTCGCCACCGTGCCCGTCGGCGATATTGCCGCCGCGGATCACGAGATCTGCAGAGTGATCTAAATTCGCAGTCTCTAAATTCGCAGTCATGGCGTTTCGTCCCGTTTTTGAATTGGGTTGACCGTATCATCGGCCCGGGCAGGGGCCTGTCAACCGCCGGGATTGAAGCTCAGGGCTGCGCCAACTCCATATCGACGGTCGCGCGGCCAGTCTGCGGCTTGCGATCCGTGAAAAGTGCCAGCAGGACCGTCAGGATCATGAACGCCGCCGAAGCGCCGAACACCCAATGCGGCATGTTGTGGTCCATGATCCAGCCGAACAGCAGCGGGCTTGCCATGCCGCTGAAATTGAAGCCGGTCGAGACGATGCCGAAGGCACGCCCGGCAGCACCTGGCGGCGCAGCGTTCCGCACCATCATGTCGCGCGAGGGTGCGATGACGCCACCGAGGAAGCCGGCGGTGGTCATCGCCGCCGCGAGCAGCAGAGGCGGCAGTGCGACCGCGGCGATCAGGAGCACGATCGCCGCATTGACGGCGAAGCAGCCGGCAGCAACCTGGCCATGGCGCTCGGTGCGGTCGGCGAGGAAACCACCTGCGAGCACGCCGACGGTGCTGGCGCCGAGGTAAGCCGTGAGCGCCATGTTGGCGGTCGGGAACGAGGCGCCATAGCCGCTCATCAGCGCCACCACGCCGAAATTGCCGATACCGGCGTTGGAGAGACCGAGCAGGGTGAAGAAAAGCGTCAGCATGATCAGCGCCGGCGTGATGATGCTCTTCGTCGGCGCCTTCGCGCCGCCCTTCTGCCGGTGGACACCGGCGTCGGGAAAACCGAAAATCACGAGCGACAGCGCCACCAGCGGGCCGACCGCGCCCGTGACGATCAGCGCGCCGACGCCGCCAACCATGGTGACCAGCGTGGCCACGATCGCAGGCGCCACTGCGCCGCCGAGAAAGCCCGCGAAGGTGTGAACCGAGAAGGCGCGGCCCATCCGCGCCTCGTCCATATGGGCGGACAGGATCGCATAGTCGGCTGGATGATAGACGCTGTTGGCCAGCCCCAACAGCACGGCACTGGCGATCAGCCACGGATAGCTCAGGTGCAGGCCGAGCATGATCAGCGCGAAGCCCGCGAGGCAGAGGCCGGTCAGCAGGATCTTGCGCGCCCCGACATGGTCGACGATGTAGCCGAGCGGCGCCTGGGTGAGCCCCGAGACGACCGCGAACACGGTGAGTGCGAAGCCCAGTTCGATATAGCCGACGCCGAGCTGCTGTTTCAGGAACGGAAACAGCATGGGCAGCACCAGCAGATGGAAATGGCTGACCCAGTGCGCGGTCGAGACCAGGCCAAGCGTGCGTAGCGAGTCGTCGGTCCGGATATGTTGCGGTGCGGCGAGAACGTCGGCCATTTTGTGTCGCGATTCCGTTTCGATTTCAGGGCAAACTATCCGCGAGGGCGGTTATTTGTCCATGAATACGGCCGCATGGCAGCCTCCGCGAAGGGCCGCGAAATGGGCGGTTGACGCCGCTTGGGGCAACGTCATTCCGGGGCGATGCACAAGCATCGAACCTCAGATGTGCAATTGCACATCGGGGAATCTCGAGATTCCGGGTTCGCACGCCCCGCAATGACGAAGGATGAAATCACAGCGGCTCGTCGTCAGGGCCGTCACGATCGTGCTTCGGGGTCGCGATATCGCCGTCCTCATAGTCCTCGTCGCTGACCGGCGGATGCGGCGGTGTCTTCGGTTTGTCGTCGGCCTTCGGAGGCTCTTTCTTCCTGCCTGTACTACCCATGCGATCCCCCTGAAGCTCGCGAAGCTGAAATAGCCTAGAGCGCGATAAGTTCGGCGCTCTAGCTTGTTTGTTTGAGCATGATCTTTTCGGAAAACCGGTATCCACTTTTCCGGATCATGCTCGGCCTTGAAGCACCGGGCCGCCGGCCTTCTTCCAGGCGTCGATACCGCCCGCGATATGGGCGGCGTTGAGAAGGCCCGCCTCCTTGGCGGCGTTCACCGCCATCGCCGAGCGCTCACCGAAGGCGCAGAAGAACACGATGCGGCGGCCGGTCGCCGCCGCCACCTCGCGCAGCATGCCGCCGGGCTTCAGGCCTTCCTCGATTGAGGGATAGGGCGCATGCAGCGCGCCGGACAGCGTGCCGTGCTTGGCGCGTTCGCTGGTCTCGCGCAGATCGACCAGCAGAATGTCCGGGCGGCCGAGGCTCTCGATCGCCTCGCGCACGTTCAGCGCCAGTCCCTGCTTGGCGAGCTCGTCCTGGTGCAACCCGACATGCATGTTCGCGGGCACCGCGACATCCATCATCTTCGGATTCGGCAGTTTCAGATTGGCCATCAGCTCGACATACTCGTCGACCGAGCGCACCTGCAGGCGCGGATTGTAGCGCTTCTCCTCGCCGATGGTGGAGACGGTGTCGCCCTTGTAGTCGTGGGCGGGAAACACCAGCGTCTCCTCGGGCAGTTTCAAGAGCCGGTTGAAGATCGATTCGTACTGCGCGCGCGCAGAGCCGTTCTGGAAATCGGTGCGGCCGGTGCCCCGGATCAGAAGCGTATCGCCGGTGAAGACGCGGTCGCCCATCAGATAGCTGTAGGAATCGTCGGTGTGGCCGGGCGTGTACATCACGTCGAGCGAGAGGCCCTCGATCGTGACCCTGTCGCCGTCCGACACCCGCATCGACACCACGTCGGCCTTGCTCTGCTCGCCCATGATGGTGATGCAGTGGGTGCGGTCGCGCAGTTCGCCAAGTCCGGTGACGTGATCGGCGTGGAGATGAGTGTCGACCGCCTTGACGAGCTTGAGGTCGAGTTCGCGCAGCAATTGGCAGTAGCGATCGGCCTTTTCCAGCACGGGATCGAGGATCAGCGCCTCGCCGCCGGCGCGGCTCGCCAGGAGATAGCTGTAGGTTCCGGAAACGCTGTCGAAGAGCTGGCGAAAGATCATGGTCGGTAACCCGAATTGATTTTCTGATCTTAGCATGTCAGCGGCGATCGTGGCGTGACCTCACGTCGCGGCGCTTCACAATGATGGTATGAACTCTTGAAGGCTTTGCCAAAGTATACCCGTTTTCGGTCAAGCGCGGAAATCTGCTCAAATGGCGGGAACGGCCGGGGCGGCTATGCCGGTCCTGCGATGCCGGGATTGCCGTCGACGCCTTTCAAGATCACGCCATTGCCGCGCGGCGCGGCTGTCCGTCTCGCGCGAAGATGGTCGGCGAAGACGTCCCACACCGGCTTACCCTGCTGCTCGTTGATGGACGCCCATCCCGCCACCTTGTAGTGTTTGCCGGGTTCAAGCCGATGCCCGCTATCGAGCGTCAGTTCGGAAATCCGGCGCCCGACGCCCTCCGCCGGCGTGCAGGTGTAGGACAGGCCGCCGACGCGGACCATGTCGCCGCCCTGCTGATAATAGGGGTCTGGATTGAAGAGGTTGTCGCAGACGTCTTCGAGCACATCCTTGATCTGGCCTCCGGTCATGCTCTGCACATAGGTCGCGGCGTAGGTGATCGCGGTTTCAGCGAGCAGATCTTCCATGGTCAGGGCCTGGCCGGCAAGCGCGGTCACGCCCCAGCGAAAGCCCGGCGACAGCGCGATCTCGGCATCAAGCCCGCCGCGCAAGGCGTCGCAAATCAACTGATCCATCGGCCCTGAGAAATTGCCGCGGCGGTAGAGCAGGCGATCCGCGGTTCCGACCTGGCTGCTCCATTCTTTGTCATGCGTCGCATGCAGCTTTTCGATCAGCGCATCCATCGCCGGATCCGGCTTCAACAGTTCAGAATAGACCGGCAGCAGGCGGTAGCGCAGATCGGCGATTTTTCCCTTGGCGAGCTCGAGGTCGAGCACGGCCAGAAACTTTCCATTCGAGCCGGCGCTGGTCACGAGCGTGGTGCCGCCGGCATTCCTGATCGCGATGGGCTGCGGCACGGCGTCATGGGTGTGGCCGCCGAGGATGACGTCGATGCCCGAAACGCGGCTCGCGAGCTTGAGGTCGACATCCATGCCGTTATGCGACAATAGCAGCACCGCGTCGGCCTTGTCGTTGCCGCGCAACGTATTGACGAGCTTCTGCAGCTCCTCCTCGCGGATCCCGAAGGTCCAGTCCGGCGTGAAGCGCTTGGGATGCGCGATCGGCACGTAGGGAAAGGCCTGCCCGATCACGGCGACGCGGTAGCCGCCGAGCTCCTTGATGGTGGCCGGCTTGAACACGCGTCCCGATGCCGGATCGAACGCCTTGGCGTCGTTGAACGCGGCTTCTTCGGTGAGGAAGACGTTCTGCGCCAGGAACTCGCCCTTGAAGCGTTCGAGATTGGCGCGCAGCGCGGCCTCGCCATAGGTGAATTCCCAATGGCCGGTCATCGCCTCGATGCCGAGCAGGTTGGCCGCCTCCGCCATGTCCGCGCCCTGCATGGCATTGGTGAGCCCGGTGCCCTGCCAGAGGTCGCCGCCATCGAGCAGCAGCGTACGGCCTTGGCCGACGTCGCTGCGCAGGCGGTCGACCAACGTCTTCAGATGCGAGAAGCCGCCGAGCTTGCCGAAGCGCTGGGCGGATTTCTCGAAATCGATACTTGTCAGCGCATAGGCGTCGGCACTGTCCGGTGGAATGCCGAAGCGATCGAGAAAGGCCTTGCCGGCCAGATGCGGCGGCCGGCCCTGCATCTCGCCGATCCCGATATTGACGCTCGGCTCGCGAAAATACACCGGCCTGAGCTGCGCATGCGTGTCGGTGAGGTGAAGGATACGCGCGTTGCCGAAGCGTTCGAATTCGTAGATGCTGGGGAGATCGACCGCGCGCGCGAAACGCGGCAGCGCGCCCGACAGTGCGAGGGCGCCTGTGGTTTTCAGAAAATCCCGGCGGCGGATGATCATCGCGCAGTCTCCGCGCCTAACAACAATCTCAGCGGATTTCCATGTCCTTCCAGCGCTCTTTCTCGCTGGTCGCCTGGAAGATAGAAGCCTTGGCCAGCGCTTCGGCTTCCTTTGACGAGGCCACCGCCTGCTCGAAATCGCCGCTGGCGGCGGCTTTCTTCGCGGCCGCAAGCGCCGCCTCGGTCGGGGTCCATTGATTGCGCAATTGGCCGGCCTCCTTCTCGGCGGTTTCGGCCGCGGCATAGGCCGCCTTGAAGTCGGCCTCGGACGCCGCAAGCGCCGGCGCCGAGCCGGTGATTAAGAAGACCGAGATCAAAAGCAGCGCCCGCATATCGCCTCTCCTGCTTCCGCTCACGGCCGCGCGCCTGGACCGGAGATTGGAAGCCCGTTGCTGACATAGGATAGATAATATTCGAGATCGCGATATTCCTCGTCCTGTGGGTTGAGCGGCACGCCGCGGATCTGGCTGTTGCAGGTGGTGAAGCGGCGGCTGGTCGTGCCCATCCCGCTCCATTCGGAGCGATAGATCGGCATCGCGTTCAGAATGCCGAGCGCGGGAGCCAGGATCTCGGCCCGAATCCGCTCGCCCGGGCTCTGCACATGGCAGGTGGCACAGGAGAAATTGAGCTGCCCGCGCCGTGTGTAGAAATAGCGCTTGCCGTTCTCGTAGGCTTCGAGCGCGCGCGGGTCGTTCGGGATCTTGATATCCATCGGCTTGCCGCGCGAGGTGTAGGCCATGTAGGCGGTGAGCGACGCCATCTCGTCTTTCACATATGAAACTGGCGCTTCGCCATTGGCCTCGCGGCAGCGGTTGAGGGCGAGTTCCAGCGTGACGACCTTGCCTTCCTTCTCGTCGAAATAAGGATAATTCTGGCGGATGCCGATGCCGCCGTTCGGGAAGCAATCCGCATAGGTCTTGCCGTTCTTGAACGGCTTCGAGAACACGTCCTTGCCGGCTTCGAGTGCGAATTCGTAAGGCGGGAATTGCTCCTTCTCTTCCCACTGCCGGTGCATGTCCTCGTTCATCGAATAAGGACCGTTGACGAAATCCTCCAGTTTCACCTTGGGGAATTTCCGGGTGAAGAATTTCTGGAACGCCTTCGCATCGGCCACTGGGTCGGGTGTGTCCGCCGCGTGCGCGGACGGCGGGGCAAACGCCAGCGTCGCGAGCACCAGCGCCAGGAAAGCAAAACGCATTGCCGAACGCGTCGTCATCGTCACTGGATCTTCGCCGTGGTCGCGTCGCTCGTGCCCTTATTGTCGACCCAGCCGATCTTGATCTCGTCACCCTTGTTGCCGCCCTTGAAGGCGAACTTGACGTAAGGGTCCTTGGAGACGGCCGGACCCCAGTCGGCGACGAACACGGTCTTGCCGCTGTGTTCGAACGTCAGTTGCTGGATGAAATGCGGGGGGATGATCTGTCCCTGCGCATCCTTGACCAAGCCAGTATCCATCGGATGCTGGATCAGCGCCTGGACTTCCGTGGTGTCGCCGCTCGAAATGGCGCGCACGCGAATGGTCGATGCCATCAGATGTCTCCTTGAACGCTAGCCGCCGCAGCCGCCGACCGTGACCTTGACTTCCTTGGTGGCACTATAGAGCTTGCCGCCGGACTCTACGATCGCTGTCACGTTGCAGGTCTTGGCCATCTTCAGCCGGTTGGCGACGCTCGGCACCGTGCCTGCCGGGATTTGGTATGTCGCAGCCAGCGCGTTGGGGTTTTCGCTGACGAAGAACGAGATCGAGGTGACGTCCGTGAGCGCCGTCGTCACCGAGACCGGCACCACCGCGCCGTTCTCGGCGATTTCCGGCGCGTCGAGCTTGACCTTGTCGGAGGCCTCGTGGGTCTTGCCATAGAGCGCCTTGATCGCGTCAGCGTCGCTCTTCTGCTTGAACGCGTCTTCCGGATATTTGTCGTTGGCCGCGGCAAGCGCCGAAGCGGGAACGAGCGAGAGGCCACTGATACCGAAAAGCGCGACCGAGCCGGCGCCTTGCAGGATTCCTTGCAGGATCAGGCGGCGTGTCGCTGAAAACGGGGGAGGCAGGGTCATGCGAGGTCTCCGGAAAAGCTCATAGCGTTTGCAGGAAATCGACGATCGCGTTGATCTCCTGCTCCGTCAGAATGCGATTTCGTCCAAATGGCGGCATCACGGTCAGCGGGTTGCGTTTGGTTTCATCGGTGAGGATGGCGACGAGTTCGTTCCGGTCGGGATATTTGCTCTTGATGTCCTTCATGGGCGGCCCGATCGTGCCCGGAAGATCGCCGCCCTTGATGTCGTGACAGGTCAGGCAATTGCCCTTGCCGCGGTCGAACGCCAGCTTTTGTCCCTCGCTCACCGTCGATTGCGCGCGCGCAGGGTTTGCGGCCATGCCGGCGAACAACGCCAGCGTGAGCATGACAGCCGATTTCTTCGAGTAACAGACGAGCAAGGGCATTTCCGGGCGCGATTTCGTGATCTCAAGCAATATAGATTGTGAAAAGCACAAAGGCCACCGGCTGGCAATCCAGGTTATAAGCATTGGCGAACGGGGTTAAATTGCCGTCGCGGCGCACCCGAAGCGGCCGGTCGGTCCAGGCCGCCAAGATTGGAGCCGCTCCATGGCGGAATATGTGGTCGAATTCGGCAAGGATGGCCGCCCGGTCGAGCCGGATGGCCGTCTCGATGCGCCGGCCTTCCATCGCAATCATCAGCCGATCTGGGCCGTGCTGCAGAGGTTCCTGGCCGGCCGATCCGGGGACGTCGTGGAGGCCGGCAGCGGCACCGGCCAGCATGTCGTCCACTTCGCCCGCCAGAGTCCCGACATCACCTGGTGGCCGAGCGATTTCAACGAACGGCATTTGAAGAGCATCAATGCGTGGCGCGCCCAAGTGCAGCTTGCGAATGTTCGCCCGCCGCAGCGGATCGACCTGTCCGATCCCACCTGGTGGCGCGGCATGCAGGACGGGCCTGAAAATCTGCTGGCGGTATTCTGCGCCAATGTGATCCACGTCGCGCCATGGCGGGTCGCCGAAGGTCTGTTTGCGGGCGCGGGAGACGCCCTGCGCGCGGACGGGCGGTTGTTCCTCTATGGACCGTTCAAGCGCGACGGCAAGCACACGGCGCTCAGCAACGCCGTGTTCGACACCAGCCTGCGCGACGGCAACCCCGAATGGGGCGTGCGCGATATCCTCGATCTCGAAAGACTGGCGTCGAGCGCCGGTCTTGCGCTGCAGGAAGCCGTGGACATGCCCGCCAACAATCTGATTTTGGTGTTTGGGCGGTCGGCGGGTGCGATGAGCGCATAGCCTGCGCCCGCTTGCGTCGGTTGATCGGCGCGCTGCACATCTTCATAGTGCCGCGGAATCAACGCAGCCCGAAGGGGCCATAGCGGACGCGCCGATGATCGATGTGACAGCCAGCGACGAAATTGCCAATGACGAAATTGCCAATGACGCCCGCGCGCGGTCCAACGTGGCGCGGCTTGCGGCAGCACAGGCGCTGACCGGTGCGAACTCGGCGGTGATCTTCGCCACCGGCTCGATCGTCGGCGCGACATTAGCGCCGGATGTCTCATTCGCGACCGTGCCGATTTCGATGTATGTGCTGGGGCTGGCCGCCGGCACCTTGCCGACGGGGGCGATCTCGCGCGCCTATGGCCGTAAGGTAGCCTTCATCATCGGCACCGGCTGCGGCGCTCTGACCGGCCTCATCGGCTCGCTCGCCATATTGCATGGCATGTTCTGGCTGTTCTGCTGCGCGACCTTCCTCGGCGGCCTCTACGGCGCGGTGGCGCAGTCCTACCGCTTCGCCGCCGCCGATGGCGCGAGCGCGGCCTACCGTCCGAAGGCGGTTTCCTGGGTGATGGCGGGCGGCGTGTTCGCCGGCGTGCTCGGTCCCCAGCTCGTGCAATGGACGATGGACGTCTGGCCGCCTTATCTGTTCGCCTTCAGCTTCGTGGTGCAGGCCGCGGTCGCGCTGGTTGCGATGGCCATCATCGCGGGCGTCGATGCGCCGAAGCCCGCGCCGTCCGACCTGCATGGCGGCCGTCCGCTGTTCGAGATCGTGCGTCAGCCGCGCTTCATCGCGGCCGCGCTGTGCGGCGTCATCGCCTATCCCATGATGAACCTGGTGATGACCTCGGCGCCGCTGGCGATGAAGATGTGCGGACTTGCCGTCAGCGACTCCAATTTCGCCATTCAATGGCACATCGTGGCGATGTACGGCCCGAGCTTCTTCACGGGTTCGCTGATCGCCCGCTTCGGCGCGCCCGCGATCGTGGCGCTCGGACTGGCGCTGGAGGCCACTGCGGCGACCATCGGTCTTTCCGGCATCACCGCGATGCATTTCTGGGCGACGCTCGTGGTGCTGGGGCTGGGCTGGAATTTCGGCTTCATCGGCGCTTCCGCACTGGTGCTGGAGACGCATCTCGCCCAGGAGCGCAACAAGGTGCAGGCCTTCAACGATTTCCTGGTGTTCGGCATGATGGCGATCGGATCGTTTTCGTCCGGTCAGTTGCTGGCGAATTACGGCTGGTCGGCGGTGAATCTGGTGGTCTATCCGCCGGTGATGTTGGGGTTCGTCGTGCTGACGCTGGCTTCGTTCGCGAGGCGGCGCACCCGCCTTGTGGCCGTCGCGGAACTTCCCGACGCGGGCATGTAGTCGCTTTCATACAGTCACCTTATTTTGTCCTTGGAGGTCGCATGCCGTCCCGTGCTCGTCTGGATGAGTTCATCGCAGTCGTCGAATCCGGCGATCATGCCGGCGCCATCGAACGCTATTACACCGAGGATGCCAGCATGCAGGAGAACGCGGCGCCGCCGCGCGCCGGCCGCGATGTCCTCGTCGCGCACGAGCGCGCCGCGCTCGATCGCATGTCGCAGGTCTATTCCAAGGCGGTGTCGTCGGTGGTCGAAGGCGACCGCGTCGCCATCCATTGGAATTTCGAACTCACGGAAAAATCCGGCAAGGTGCGCCGCTTCGACGAAATCGCCTGGCAGGAGTGGCGCGGCGACAAGATTTTTCGCGAGCGTTTCTTCTACGATCCGACCAAAATCAGTTCCTGATGCCAACTGCTGACACTTCGATGGGCATCGAAGTAATCCGATCTGGCGCGGCACGAGGCCGGGGCCACATGATGATGTCCACGAAGAGGGAAGTCAGCCTTGGACGCCACCAGCCGCATCACGATCGACGAAAGTTCCGTCCGCTATGACGGATGGCGGATCGTCGCGGTCTGCTTCCTGGTCGCGACCTTCGGCTGGGCGTTCGGCTTCTATGGCCAGAGCGTCTATCTCGCCGAGCTGCAACGGCAGCACGGCTGGCCGGCGTCGCTGATCTCGGGCGCCACGACCTTCTTCTATCTGTTCGGCGCGGCGATCGTCGTTTTCGTCAGCGAGGCGGTCAAGAAATTTGGCCCGCGCAACTGCCTCGTCGCCGGCATCTGCGCGACTGCCGTCGCAGCGATGTCGCTCGGTCAGGTGCGCGAGCCGTGGCAGCTCTATTTGGCGGACGCTGTGCTCGCCTTCGGCTGGGCCGGCATGAGTCTCGGCATGATCACCAACACGCTCGGCCTCTGGTTCGACAAGAAGCGGGGCATGGCGATCAGCCTGGCGCTGAACGGGGCGAGTTTCGGCGGCATTGCCGGCGTGCCCCTGCTCGTGATCGCGATCGGCCACTTCGGATTTTCACAGGCCATGATCATCGCCGCTGGCATGATGGTCGTGCTGGTGGTGCCGGTTGTGCTGATCCTTGTCGGACGGCCGCCACGGCCGGTGGGCGGCGCGGCGGCATCGGCGAGGGATGCGCCGTCCGCGACGCAGATACGCGCCCGCGCGCTGCGCGACGTCGGATTTCTTTCGGTGACGACGGCCTTCGCGCTCGTGCTGTTCGCGCAGGTCGGTTTCATTGTCCATCTGATCGCATTTCTGGATCCCGTGATCGGACGTGCCAGCGCAACGACGGCGATCGCGCTGCTGACGGCGATGGCGGTGGTCGGGCGGGTTCTGTTCTCGACCGTGATCGACCGGCTCAATCAGCGGCTGGCGTCGGCGCTGTCGTTCATGAGCCAAGCCGCGGCGCTGCTCGTCCTGATCAATTGTCGCAACGACTATCTGCTGATCGCGTCTTGCGCGGTATTCGGCTTCTCCGTCGGCAATCTGATCACGCTGCCGTCGCTGATCGTGCAGCGCGAGTTCGCATCCAGCATCTTCGGCGTGCTGGTCAGCCTGCAGACCGCGATTGCCCAGATCACCTATGCCTTCGGTCCCGGCGTGGTCGGAGTGCTGCGCGACCTCTCAGGCTCCTACACGCTGCCCTTCTACGTTTGCATCGCGCTTGAATTGACGGCGGCTGCGCTGATCATGATTCGCGGGCGCGCAGCAGATCCTCCAGATCAAGCCGCCGCGTGAACATCGCCAGCGCCCCGTCGGCGGTGCGCGGCCATGATTCCTTGGGCCGGTCCCAATAGAGCTCGACGCCGTTCTCGTCGGGGTCGCGCAGGTAGAGCGCCTCGCTGACGCCATGATCGCTGGCGCCGTCGAGCTGAATGCCCGCGCTCAGCACGCGATGCAGCGCGTCCGCGAGCGCCGGCCGGGTCGGATAGAGGATCGCGGTGTGGAACAGCCCGGTGGTGCCGGGCGGCGGCGGATGGCCGCCTTTGCTTTCCCAGGTGTTGAGGCCGATGTGATGGTGATAGCCGCCGGCCGAGATGAACGCCGCCTGTGTGCCCATCCGCTGCTGCAGCTCGAAGCCAAGCACATCGCAATAAAATCCGAGCGCGCGGTCGAGATCGGCGACCTTAAGATGGACGTGCCCGATGCGCGTACCTGATATGACGGGTGGATTTTGCGGCATGCAGTGCTCCATTCAAACGAGCCGTAGGGTGGGCGAAGGCCTTTCGCGCTGTGCCCACCGATCGAAGACTCTGGCTTTAGATGGTGGGCACGCTTCACTTTGCCCACCCTACCAGGCTGCTTATCGCGAAACTCAGAGTTTCGGAAAGTGCTCCTTGCTCAGATTACGCAAGCTCCGAGACTTCACCAGCGGGCAGTTCGAACTCAAAGGTATTCAGCGTCATCGACACCAGTGTGTAATAGCCGCACAGCCCGATGATCTCGACCAGTCCGCGCTCGCTGAGAACCTCGACGGCCTCCTCATAGAGCGTCTTGGAGAGGCCGTGACCCTCGTGCAACGACTTGGCGACGTCGTAGATCATCTGGCCCTTGGGATCGTCGAAGCGCGGCGTGCGGCGGTCGCGGATGTCGTCGATGATTTGCGGGTCCATGCCGCCCTTCAAGGCGAGCCGCTTATGGGCCCACCATTCGTAATGCGCGGTCCAGTGCCGCGCGGTAACGAGGATCGCGATCTCAGAGAGCTTTGCGGGAAAGATCGTATTGAAGCGAAGCTGTTCGCCGAGCCGCGTGGCATGCCGCGCCATCTGCGGGCTGTTCAGCCAGGCCATCATCGGCGCCGGCGCCGCGCCGCGCTTGCCGGCAATCGCCTCCTCGTAGGTTTCCTTCTGATCGGGGTTCATTTCGCCAGGCGAAAGCAACTTCAGGCGCATGTTCGTTTCCTCTGTCTTTTCAAGCTTTAGCGCTTACGCCGATATACCCGATCGTGCCGTCGTGACCACCTCTGTCGCAGCATAGGTGGCGCAAAGACATATTGAAATCCGCAAGGCGCTGGCTAAGGTCGATCCCAACACACCGAGAACGATGGAAACGCGCCATGGCCGATCTGGACAAATTTCGCCGCGACACCCGCGCCTGGCTGGAGGCCAATTGCCCGCCGGAGATGCGCAAGCCCATGACCTCCGAGGAGGATACGTTCTGGGGCGGCCGCAATACCAAATTCTCCTCCGAGCCGCAGCGCATCTGGTTCGAACGGATGCGCGACCGCGGCTGGACCGTGCCGCACTGGCCGAAGGAATATGGCGGCGGCGGCCTCGACGGCGAGGAGGCCAAGATCGTGCGGCAGGAAATGGCCGCAATCGGCGCGCGCCTGCCGCTGAGCTCGTTCGGCATTTCCATGCTCGGGCCGGCGCTGTTGAAATATGGCACCGAGGCGCAGAAGAAGGAGCATCTGCCAAAGATCACCGCCGGGCTGATCCGCTGGTGCCAGGGTTATTCCGAGCCCAACGCCGGCTCGGACCTTGCGTCGTTGCAGACCCGCGCCGAAAGCGACGGCGATGACTTCATCATCAACGGCCAGAAGATCTGGACGTCGTACGCGAACTATGCGGACTGGATCTTCTGCCTGGTGCGCACCGATCCCGCAGCGAAGAAGCATGATGGCATCAGCTTCATTCTGTTCGACATGGCCTCGAAGGGCGTCTCGACCAAGCCGATCCTCTTGATCTCCGGCCGCTCGCCGTTCTGCGAGACGTTTTTCGACAATGTGCGGGTGCCGAAGGCCAATGTGGTCGGCACCGTCAATCGCGGCTGGGACGTCGCCAAATACCTCCTGCAGCACGAGCGCGCGATGATCTCGGGCATGGGCGAGCGCGGCGTCGGTCGGCCGCTCGGCCAAGTTGCCGCCGATTCGGTCGGCAGCGACGCGCAGGGCCGTCTGGAAGATTCGATCCTGCGCGGGCAGATCGCGACGTTCGAGGTGGACGAGGCGGCGCTTGCGGCCGCCGCCGAGCGCGCCGTCGATCTGGCGAAAGCCGGCCAGTCGCACCCCGCGTTTTCCTCGGCGATGAAATATTACGGCACCGAGCTCAACAAGCGTCGCTACGAAATCCTGATGTCGGCGGGCGGCATCGATGCGCTGGAATGGGAGAGCGAGCGCTCCAAGGGCGGCGCCCGCCCGCGCGCCTGGCTGCGCACCAAGGCCAACTCGATCGAGGGCGGCACCAGCGAGGTGATGCTCGGCATCGTCGCCAAGCGCATTCTCGATCTGCCGGGGGCGTGATGCACACTACTCGTCATTCCGGGGCGCGACGAAGTCGCGAGCCCGGAATCCATAACCACCATCGTGAGTATGGATTCCGGGCCTGCGCCAAGAGGCGCATCCCGGAATGACGATCCCAAATATTTGTCTCAGAACAGTCTAAATCGGGATCGCTTAAATGGCCCTCGTCCTCACCGAAGAACAGTCGATGCTGCGCGACAGCGCGCGTGGTCTCATCAACGACAAAGCGCCGGTGTCGCATCTGCGGCACCTGCGCGACAGCAAGGACGCCACCGGCTTCTCCCGCGAGCTCTGGGCAACTTTCGCTGAAATGGGATTTGCCGGCCTGCTGGTGCCGGAGGAATTTGGCGGCAGCGGCCTCGGCTGCGTCGAGGCCGGCATCGTGATGGAGGAAATCGGCCGCACCTTGATGCCGTCGCCGTTTCTTTCGACGGCAGTGGTAGCCGTGTCCGCTTTGGCTCGCGGCGGCAGCGCCGCGCAGAAATCCGAGCATCTGCCGAAAATATCGGCGGGCGCTCTGCTGGCCGCGCTTGCCGTCGATGAAGGCGCAAAGCATCGCCCAGCTCAAACCAATCTGCAGGCCGTGCGATCCGGCAACGGCTTCAAGCTCAGCGGCGCCAAGTCGTTCGTGGTCGATGGCCACACCGCCGATCTCCTGATCGTCGCGGCGCGCACGGCGGGGAGCGCCGGCGAGCGCGCCGGGCTGACGCTGTTTCTGGTCAGTCCCAAGACCAAGGGTATCGCGATCGAGCGGACGGCGATGGTCGATTCGCACAACGCGGCGCGCATCGATTTCGACAATGTCGAGGTCAATGCGGACGGCGTGCTCGGCGAGGTCGATCAGGGTGACCGACTGCTTGAAGGCGTGCTCAATATCGGCCGCGGTGCCGTCGCCTCCGAAATGCTCGGCCTCAGCGAGGAGGTATTCGGCCGCACCGTCGCCTACCTGAGGGAACGCAAGCAGTTCGGCAAGGCGATCGGCGAATTCCAGGCGCTGCAGCATCGCGCCGCCCAGCTCTATATCGAGATCGAAATCACCCGCGCGGCGGTCTTGAAGGCGCAGCAGGCGCTCGACGGCGATATCGAAAAATCAGCCGCCGCCGTCGCGGTTGCGAAAGCACGGGCCGGCACGACTGCGACGCGCGCCGTGCAGGAAGGCGTGCAGATGCATGGCGGCATGGGCATGACCGACCAGTTCGACATCGGCTTCTTCATGAAGCGCGCGCGGGTCTGCGAGGAACTGTTCGGCGCTGTGAACTAC